>Ga0210389_10000018_pt1 | contig 162083 bp, 141 predicted proteins | sample IncBWH28OmetaG_FD_160127 | JGI IMG/M metagenome (GOLD analysis project Ga0210389, IMG submission 160127) | Forest soil microbial communities from Barre Woods Harvard Forest LTER site, Petersham, Massachusetts, United States - Inc-BW-H-28-O ...
GAGCCCGGCACGTGGAACGCGCGCTCCGGCGGCGGCCCCGCGGGCTACCAGCGCGGGTACCAGCCCGCCGCACGCGGCGGAGCGTCCCGTGCCGTGATCACCGTGGTGGTCGTGCTCGTGCTCGTGGCTGTCGCCGCGGGTGCCTGGGCCATCGTCAACAGTCTGGGCAGCAACAGCAAGAACAACCAGGCGGGCGGCTCCGGCCCGACCTCGTCGGGCAAGGGATCCACCTCGACGACCGGCCCGGGCGCTACCGTGCTGTCACCGCAGGGCGCCAAGTCCTTCGACATCCTCGGTAGCGGTCCTTCTCCCGAGACCACCGGGCTCCTTGATCCCATCAAGAATCCCAGCGGGCAGCCGTGGGAGACGCAGACTTATGCAAACGCGAGTTTCGGCAACCTGAAGAACGGCGACGGGTACCTCATCGAGATGGGCCGCACCGTCAAGCTCAGCTCGCTCCAGGTCGACTTCGCCGCTAGCCCCGGCCGGGCCGGAATCTGCATCGGCAACCAGACGACCACGACGACGACGGGCAAGGACCTTACCGGGCCGTGCCCGGCGGGTTTCACCTCGATCGCTCCGCAGCGGACCGTCAACGGCGAGACCACATTCACCTTCACGGGCAGCAGCGCGATCGGCCAGGACATCCTGATCTGGTTCACCAAGATGACCAGCGGCGGCAACGAGTCGATCTCCAAGATCACCGTGTACGGGTCTGCTGCCAGCAGCGCCGGGTAACGGCGGGGCCACGTCGGTGGACGAACTCTCGGACGCCGAACTGCTGCGCCGTCATGCCGAAGGGGACGCGGAGTCATTCAGCGTCCTCTTCGAGCGGCACAAGGACCGTCTGTGGGCCATCGCGCTGCGCACAACTGGTGACCCGGACGAGGCCGCCGACGCGCTCCAGGACGCGATGATCTCCGCGTTTCGCCGGGCCGGTGACTTCCGCGGCGAATCGGCCGTGACGACGTGGCTGCACCGGATCGTCGTCAACGCCGCTCTCGACCGCCTGCGCCGCGGCGGCGGCCGGACCGTCAACTGGTCCGGGGACGAGGACGCGCTCGAGGCCCTCGCGGCACACGGCGGCCAGGCCACGGGGGTCGTGGGCGGGGGACCCACCGGTCTCTCTCCGGGCGTACCAGCGCAGGATCCGGCCGAGTCCATCGAGAACAGGCTCGACGTGGACGCCGCGCTCCGCATGCTGCCCCCACAGCAGCGCGCCGCGCTTGTGCTCGTCGACATGCTCGGCTATCCGGTCAACGAGGCCGCCGAGATCCTCGGTGTCTCCCCCGGCACGGTGAAGAGCCGGTGCGCGCGCGGCCGAGCCCGGCTGCTTCCTTACCTTTCGCACCTGCGCAGCAAATCCGCGCGGAGAGGGAACCAGTCGGCGAGCGACAGCGTCTCATCTGGGCAGGAGGGAGGCGCATGAGCGGGCACACGCACCACCCGGACACGGAAGAGCTGGCCGACTTCCAGGCCGGGCTGGTCATCGGAACGCGCGGCAAGAGGCTTGCGGCGCACGTCTCGCAGTGCTCCCTATGCACATCCGCGAGCGACCAGATTGATTCGGTCAGCACGGAACTGGCGGCCGCGCCGGTCCTGAAGATTCCGCATCAGGTCGAGCGACGGATAGCCGAGGCGCTCCTGGCCGAGGCCGCCGCCAGGGACACACGGGCACGGCAGGCGGAGCGCCGCCTCCCCGACGGGCCGCCGCACGAGCACGCACGCTTGTGGACCCGGCGCGTCCCGGTTCTCACCCGAGCGTTCACAGTGCCGCTAGGCGCACTCGTTCCGGCCGCCGTGTGCGTGATTCTCGCTGTCGCCGGATACATCCTGAGCCTGCCGTCCCCTTCTATATCGCATCCAGCCTCCTCGGCCGCGGGCCTGGCTGGATCAGGTGAGCATCACGACATAATGAGCACCGGCGGCAGGCGTGTCTCGGCCTTCGTGGTCACCGCGAGCGGCACGGACTACGCGGCGGCCACGCTGAAGGCTCAGGTGCGCCGGGAAGTTCGGACCGACCCATCATCCTCGGGCATCGCCTCCGCGCCGGTACGGACCGGCTCCGGCGCGCAGAGCGTGGCCCCGCGCGGGAGCGCCTCGGATCAGGCCTCAGCGTCGGCCTCGCCGTCGGCACCGCCCAGCGCCGGCGACACGACGCCGACGGGTACGCTCGTCGGCTGTGTGATGCGCCTCACTGGTGATCACGAGCCGGCACTCGTCGACCGCGCGAATTTCGACTCGCACCCGGCCTATGTGATTGCCATGCCCAACCACGCGTGGGTGGTCCCGCTGGACTGTACGGCGACTCATACGGCCGTAATCGAGTCGGTGGCCCTGTCGCCGGCCGCCTGAGCCCCGGGGCGGCGCTTCGCCACCCGGGGCCGTCGAGGTGAGGAAAGCGGCCGAACGGGAACGTGATGGGTGAAGGATCTTGCGCCGCGCTAACCGGAAGGCCGCGCGCGGGAATCTCCGCGCCCTAGGATCGGTTGAGCGGGTTGCAAGTCTTGAGAGGGGCAGCGAACAGTGTCCGACGTACGTGACGTCATCATCATCGGTTCCGGGCCGGCTGGCTATACGGCGGCTGTCTACGCGGCCAGGGCAAAGCTTAAGCCCCTGGTTTTCGCTGGGTCAGTGAGCGCGGGCGGCGCCCTGATGCAGACCACTGAGGTGGAGAACTTCCCTGGGTTCCCGGACGGGGTCATGGGCCCCGACCTCATGGATAACTTTCAGAAGCAGGCCGAGAGGTTCGGCGCCGAACTGGTCTTCGATGACGTGGTCTCGGTTGACCTGACCGCCACGCCGAAAGTCGTGCGCACGGAGAGCGGGACCTTCACCGCCAAGGCCGTCATCGTCGCCACCGGTTCCAAGTACAAGGAACTCATCGTGCCCGGAGAGAAGGAACTGTCCGGCCACGGCGTCTCCTGGTGCGCCACGTGTGACGGGTTCTTCTTCCGTGAGCAGGACATCGCGGTCATCGGCGGCGGTGACTCCGCCATCGAGGAGGCAACCTTCCTGACGCGGTTCGCGAAGTCGGTGACGCTCGTGCACCGGCGTTCGGAACTACGGGCGTCGAAGATCATGCAGGACCGCGCGTTCGCCAACCCGAAGATCAAGTTCCTCTGGGACAGTCAGGTCGCCGAGGTCGTCGGGGACGGCAAGGTCACCGGCCTGCGGGTGAAGAACGTGGTTTCCGGCGACGAATCAGTCATCCCGGTGGGCGGCGTCTTCGTCGCGATCGGGCACTCGCCGCGTAGCGAGCTGTTCGCGGGGCAGCTGGACATCGACGCCGACGGCTACCTGGCGGTGCAGGGACGCTCCACGAGGACCAACATCGACGGCGTCTTCGCCTGCGGCGACGTCGTTGACCACACTTACCGGCAGGCCATCACCGCGGCCGGCACTGGATGCAGTGCCGCGATCGACGCGGAGCGGTGGCTAGCCGCGCAAGAATAATCGGCTCTACGGCCTTCACGAAACGAAAGGTACAAGAATGGGTGCGACCAAGGTTGTGACTGACAACACCTTCGACACGGAAGTGCTGGCCAACAGCAAGCCTGTCGTTGTGGACTACTGGGCCGAGTGGTGCGGTCCGTGCCGCATGGTGTCGCCGGTTCTCGAGGAGATCGCGAACGAGCACGCCGACAAGATCGAGGTCGTCAAGCTCAACATCGACGAGAACCCGACCATTTCCCAGCGTTACGGGATCATGGCCATTCCGACGATGAATGTGTTCGTCGGCGGTGAAGTCGTGAAGCAGATCGTGGGTGCCAAGCCGAAGGCGGCGCTGCTGCGCGAACTCGCCGACTTCATCTGAGCCGTTTCGGATACCGCTGCCAAAAAGGCGGCGTGCGGGCCACACGGTCCGCACGCCGCCTTTCGCTATGTTGGGCGCCTGGCCGGCTAGGCGCCGCTGACCACGGCGGGGCGTAGCACCCGTTCCGGGGTCATCGAGCCGAGGAGCCGCTCGAGCGCCACTTCCACGTCCTCTCGCCACGTGAGCGCGGTGCGCAGTTCCATACGCAACCGCGGGTGGCGGTGATGCGGCCGCACGGTCTTGAATCCCACCGCGAGCAAGTGGTCGACGGGCAGGACGCAGGCGGGGGCGGTCCACTCCTTGTCACCGAATGCCTCAATCGCCTTCACCCCCCGCCGTGAGAGGTCCTTGGCCATGCCCTGGATAAGCATGCGACCCAAGCCGCCGCCGGAGAATTCACTGAGCACGCGGGCCGTCATGAGCAGCACCGCATCAGCGCTTACCGGACTGGTCGGGAAGGCCACCGAACGCGGCACGTATTGCGGTGGCGCGAACAGCACGAACGCCGCCGGCACTCCGTCGACGTAAAGCAGCTTTCCGCAGCTTCCCCATTCCAGCAGAACGGAGGAGATCCACGACTCCTTCTCCAGTCCCGGATCGGACGCCTCCGCTCGCGCCTTGCTTACCGGGTCGAGTTCCCAGAAAACACAGGACCGACAAGTAGGCGGCAGATCGCCCAGATTATCCAGCGTGATGTTGACAAGACGACGTGACATCCAGTTCCCCGGCTAGATCAGACTTCGCGCCCGCGATATACCCTCTATTCTGGCACCGTACCCGGCCCCCCGCCGGGAAAGCCGGTACCTCTGTTTGGTCAATGTCGCGCCCGCACGGGGTTTTGGGCAGCTGTTCACGCATTGCCCTTTTATTACCGCGCGGACGGCACGGCTAGGCTCTAGTCCCATGAGCACATCTGTAACCCGGAAGAGCCTCGGCAGCGACAACCACGCCGGGGTACACCCGGCGGTCATGCGGGCCATCGTGGAGGCCAACTCCGGAGACGCCGTCGCGTACGGCGCCGACCCCTGGACGGAACGGGCCTCTGGTGCGCTGAAGGAGTTGTTCGGCGCTGCGGGTGATGTCTACCTCGTCCTCAACGGCAGCGGCGCGAACGTTCTCGGTCTCGGGCTGCTGCTGGGCAGACATGAGGCTGTCATATGCGCCGACTCCGCGCATATCAACACCGACGAGTGCGGCGCCAGCGAGCAAGTGCTAGGGACCAAGCTGCTTACTGTCCCCAGCCTAGACGGAAAGATCACTCCTGAGCTCATCGAGAGCCGCCTGGTTGGCCGGGGCGACGAGCACTTCGCCCAGCCTGGTGTCGTCGCCATCACCCAGTCCACCGAGTTCGGCACCTGCTACTCGCTCGCCGAACTGGCGAAGCTTCGGGACTTCTGCCACGCGAACAGGTTGCGCGTCTTCATGGACGGCGCCCGGCTGGCGAATGCGGCCGCGTATCTCGAATGCACGCTCGGCGAGCTGGCGTCGTACGCGGATGTCCTCAGTTTCGGCGGAACCAAGAACGGGGCCATGGGCGTAGAGGCGGTCGTTGTCATGAACGCCGGGGGTAGCGCCAACGCCCCGTATCTGCGGAAGCAGCACATGCAACTGTCCTCCAAGATGCGGTTCCTCGCCGCGCAATTCCTCGCGCTAATCGAAGACGACTTGTGGCGGCAGAACGCGTCACACGCGAATGCGATGGCGGCGCGTCTGGCTCACGGCCTGGACTCCGTTCCCGGGATAGAGGTTGTCTACCCGGTAGAGGCGGACGCGGTCTTCGCCCGCCTAACGCCGAAGCAGATCGCCGAGCTTCAGCGGTCGTGGACGTTTCATGTGTGGGATGAGGCAAGCTCCATCGTTCGGTGGATGACGGCGTTCGATACGCGGGACAGCGACATCGACGCGTTCCTCTCCGACGTGTCCGCCACGGCCTCCGAGGCTCCCTGAGCGCCGGGCTTTATCTCGCCCCCTGGTTTCACGTGAAACCAGGGGGCTTGGTTTTTGTCCGGCGAATCCGTTCCCGTCAAACTCACTGGCGGACCACCCCATGCAGTTCAGCCGCGAAGTATAAGCGGGCGCACTTGATTCCGCTCCCCGCTACGTTCGTCAAAGCGCGCGATCGCGTGTCGGAGCTGCCCCCCTGCATCGCCCGGCGGTCACGGCACCAGGTTCGGCCTATGGTGCAGGAGGACGCGACTTCACACCGATAGGCTTGTGTTCGCTCGTCCTGCGGTCGTCCACCGTAGAATTAGCAACGCGGGCCGATGCCTGCGTCGTTTCACGTGAAACCAACCCCGCACTGCCGTTTAATTAACGGGGAAGGTCTCACCGCAGCACAGGATCCCAGCGGACTAGACGGCACTTGGAGCAGGGGGAAATAGTGGCTCAGCAACGGCGAGGTCTCGGCAAGGGGCTCGGAGCACTCATTCCGGAGGCGCCGCAGCCGAGCACCGCGGGGCCACGATCAAGCGGAACATCGCTTGGCGGTTCCTCTGGCACGATTGGTACCTCCTCGGGTCTGCTCAATCCTGACCGCTCGGCGCCAGTCGGAGAACACACCCAGTCGGCGCCCGAGCCGGTCCTTCAGCAAGTCGCCGGCGCCTACTTCGAGGAAGTCGCGGTCGACGCGATCACTCCAAATCCGCGTCAGCCTCGTCGCACTTTCGACGAAGAGGCACTTGAAGAACTGTCCGCCTCGATCACTGAAGTCGGTCTCCTCCAGCCGGTTGTCGTTCGCAAACTGCGCGACGGACAGTACGAGCTCGTCATGGGTGAACGCCGGTGGCGGGCATCCATTCGCGCGGGGCTGGAAGCCATCCCCGCTATCGTCCGCGAGACACCCGACACGGACATGCTCCGTGACGCTCTCCTGGAGAACCTGCACCGGCAGCAGTTGGACCCCCTGGAGGAAGCCGCCGCGTATCAGCAGCTGCTCGACGACTTCGGTGCGACTCACGAGCAACTCGCCCAGAAGATCGGGCGATCGCGGCCACACATCAGCAACACCCTCCGTCTCCTCAACCTGCCGCCCGCCGTACAGAAGCGCGTCGCGGCCGGGGTCATCAGCGCCGGCCACGCCAGGGCGCTGCTCTCCATCGACGATCCACTAGCGCAGGAGCGACTGGCCCAGCGCATCGTCGCCGAGGGACTTTCGGTTCGCGCCATCGAAGAGATCGTCGCCATCGGGGACGACAAGCCGGATAAGCCGACCCGGAAGTCACCCGCCGCGAAGCCGGTCGCACCGGCGCTCCGCCATCTGGCGGACCGGCTGTCCGATGTCTTCGAGACTAAGGTCAAGGTCGAACTCGGCCGTAACAAGGGAAAGATCGTCGTCGAGTTCGCGACCATCGACGACCTTGAGCGCATCGTAAAGGCAATGTCCCCTGAGGCAGCCGGCGCCCAGGGAGGGACTTCGGGCCCCGCTACAGACGAGTGAGGCAGGCAGCCCGCGCAGCGCTTCCGTGCCTTCCACCCGGCGACCGCGGCGGCCACCCCTGCTGATTTGGAGCAGATGCGCAATCGCGCCAATCGTATTGACGCGGATGCGCCAGCGCCCCAATCCCCTGCTCCCGGAAACCGGTCATTGCGGCGAGGAAGCCGGATGGCCAGCGAAGCCGAGACTTGTGCACAACCTTCGGCCGAACGGGGCTCCGACAACAATCACGGTGGCCTCTCTGGTGCCGTGCACGGCACCAGAGAGTTATCCACAGAAATTGATAGAACGGCTGTGTAGAAGTCCGCGCACACCTGTGGATAAGTCTTATTCTGGCGCGCGGATCAGGCCTCCAGGGCTACCGCCCGGTCCCCCCTGAACGCCGTGACAGTCATGTAGTCGCATGTAGAGAGCGCAATTGCCTACGCATGGGGGCAACTGTGCCGAGGAAGCGGTAATCCACAACGATGACCCTAGTTATCCACAGAACTAGTCGCCAGAGGCGTCAAAACGGTCACAAAACGCGACCGTGAGAGCACCGGGGACCGTGTGGACCCCGGAAACCTCTACTCGGTCTCCGAACGGAACGCCAGCTCCCGCGCGGCTTCCACATACGCGATCGCACCGGACGATGCCGGGTCATACGTGATGACCGACTGGCCGTAGCTCGGCGCCTCCGACACGCGGACACTGCGCGGGATGATCGTCTGCAGCACGACCTCGCCGAAGTGCGATCGAACGTCATCGGCTACCTGAGTCGCCAGCCGGGTGCGCCCGTCGTACATAGTCAGCAGGATCGTGGAAATCCGCAGCCCCGCATTCAGGTGCCCGCGTACGAGTTCCACCGTTCGGAGCAATTGCTCCAGGCCCTCAAGCGCGTAGTACTCGCACTGGATCGGAATCAGGACTTCAGCCCCGGCCACCAGGGCGTTGACGGTCAGCAACCCCAGTGACGGCGGGCAGTCGATCAGCACGAAGTCGAAATTGGACAGGTCCAGCTGCTCGATCGCCCGCGAAAGCCGCTGCTCGCGGGCGACCAGTGGCACCAGCTCGATCTCCGCGCCCGCCAGGTCAATCGTCGCCGGCACGCAGAACAGGCCCGGCATGTCCGGCACCGGGACGACGATCTCCGTCAGCGGACGCTCTTCGACCAGCGCGTTGTAGACGGACTCGATCCCCACATGATGGTCGATGTCGAGTGCCGTGGAAGCGTTGCCCTGCGGGTCGAGGTCAACAACCAGGACGCGGTTGCCGTGCTGCGAAAGCGACGCAGCCAGGTTCACCGTCGTCGTCGTCTTGCCGACGCCGCCCTTCTGGTTCGCGATCGTAACTACCCGGCATCGCGCGGGCCGCGGCCACGCCTCCTTCTTCGCCGAGCCCTGAACACCGACAGCCACCGCGGCCGCGCGACCGATCGGCGTGTCGGCCGGGTTCGCGGGCACGTCCGGCACCACTACCTCCGCGTTCCATGTGACGGACTGGCCATTAGGGTCCAATCCGAGGACATCGTTTGTTCCACGTGAAACTGCCGCTGACAACGCCTGCCGTACTCGTTCCGAGCCGTGAAGGGGCGGTTTCTCTTGATCGCTCACCAAAGCACCTCTCGGGACCGGCTCGGTGGGAGAAGGCAATCCCCGCGGACGCTCCCCGGGCCAACCCAGCCCGGCCGCTACCGCGAGCGGCACGGTCGTGCCCCCCTCAGGCCACCCCAGGCCGACTGCGTCGTGCATCAGCCCGCTCCTCTCGGCCGCGTCCTGCGATGACGACACGGACTACCGTGGTCACCGGTACGACACTACCGCGACCCGCGTACAGAACCCCCGTACTACGCGCCGACAGGCCCGACAAAACCGGACGGGCCGCCGCCAGTTCCTCCTCCGCCGACTGTCCCTTGATCGCCAGGATCTCCCCACCCGGCCGCAGCAGTCCGGCGGCCCAGCCGACCAGCCGGTCGAGCGGTGCGACCGCACGTGCGGTGACGACATCGGCCCGGATCGACCCGGCGAGATCCTCCGCTCGCCCGCGCACGACCTCGACGTTGTCCAGCGCTAGACGTCCCGCGCACTCCTCCAGGAACACGCAGCGCCGAAGCATCGACTCGACCAGCACGATGCTCAGCGATGGCTTGAGCATCGCGAGCACGATGCCGGGCAGCCCGGCACCTGATCCGATATCAACCAGTTTGCCATGCTCCGGCACTAGCTCAGCGATGAACGCGCAATTGAGCAGATGCCGGTCCCATAGCCGTTCCGTCTCGCGCGGTCCGATAAGTCCCCGCGTCACGCCATCTGTGGCCAGCAACCCGGCATATTCGCGGGCCTTGCCCAGTGCGTCCCCGAAAACCTCGGTGGCCAACGGAAGCAAGAGAGCCGGTGGCGCGCCATCGCCAACCCGCGGCACGTCACCGGTTCCGTCGTCTTTACCCCGAACGATCCGAGGTGTCTCGCTCACTACGCTTGTCTCAGCTGACGGGGAAGACCACAACGCGACGGTTCGGCTCCTCGCCTTCCGACTCGCTGCGCAGCCCAGCCGACGCCACGGCGTCGTGGATAATCTTGCGCTCAAACGGCGACATGGCCCGAAGCTTCTTCGGCTCGCCGGTACGTGCCACTTCGTCGGCCACGCTACGGCCGAACTCCGCCAGTTCCGACCGCCGGCGTGCGCGGAAGCCGCCCACATCGAGCATGAGCCGTGCGCGCAGGCCAGTCCTGCGGTGCACCGCGAGCCTGGTCAGCTCCTGGAGCGCTTCCAGCACCTCTCCGTCCTGACCGACGAGTTCGTGCAGCGTGGCGCCCACCACGGAGACCACCGCGCGGTCTCCCTCGACGTCCATGTCGATGTCGCCATCGAGATCAGCGATGTCGAGCAGGCCCTCGATGTAGTCGGCCGCGATCTCGCCTTCCTCCTCGAGGGAGCTTAGGTCCGCCTCGCTGTCTTCATCCTCGCCGTCTTCATCCTCGCCGTCCTCGTCTTCGTCGTCAGCGTCTTGCGTGTCGTCGACGATGTCGTCGTCCACGGCATCCTCGTCCACGCTGACGTCCTCAACCAGGTCGTCCAGATCCTGCTCCGCTGGCATTAGGCCGGCAATGGGTGCTGCCGCGTCGTCGGAACCTGTCACCGTGCCGAACCCCTCTCCGGGAACCCCCACAGTCCTCGTCACCTCTTGCCAGAACGCTTGCTCCGAGTTTGGCGGACCGGCTGCTGCCGGACCACTCTGGTCTCCGCGACCTCTTCCGGCTCTGGTTCTACCTTGCCCTTGCCGAAACGTAGCAGGCTCCCAAGTCCGCCGCTGCCCCCGCTCGGGGTGTCCTGCGCGGTCTCCTTCACGACCGCCGGGCTCCCGTTGGTGCCGTTGACGCCGGACTTGTCCTTCGCCGTGCCCGTGGCCTTGGGCTTTGCGGCCTGCGCGCTCTTAGCGGACGTGCCGTTCGCGGCGGACGTACTGGTCTTGCCGTCCACGTCCGATTTCGCAGGCATCGTCTCGCTGGCCGCGGCGGTCTTGGCGGCGGGAGCCTTAGCCGTGCTGGTCTTCGCGGCACCGGTCTTCGCCGTGCCAGTGCCCGTCTTCGCGGTCGTCGTCCGGGCCGTGCCAGCCTTCGCGGCGGTGGTTTTGGCCGTACCGGTCCTGGCCGGGGCCGACTTGGCGGTGCCAGCCCTCGCGGTGCCAGCCTTCGCGGTGCCAGTCCTCGCGGTGCCGGTCTTCGCGGCCGTTGACCGGGCCGTGCCGGTCTTCGCCGCCGCGGTCCCAGACGTGGGCCGGGTGGCCGGCGCGGTCGAGGAGTCCGCCGTCGTGCTGCCCACCGTCGGCAGGTTGCGGAAGAGGATGTGCTGCTGGCACAGCGTCCACACGTTGGTGGTGACCCAGTAGATGACCAGGCCGAACTGCCAGTACAGACCGGTCAGCGCGAACAGCGGCGAGATGTACATCATGTACTTCGTCATGTTCGCGGCCGGGTTGTCCGGGTCGACCGTCGGCTGCTGCATCATGCCGCGCTTCTGGCTCTGCCGCATGGTCAGGAACGTGGTCGCGGAGCTGATCGCCACGAAAACCAGGATCACGATCTTGGCATGCAGCGGCACGTACTGGGTCCCGGTGAACAGGACCTTATCCGCCAGGCCGGCGCCGAAAATGTGCGCCTTCAGCGCGCTCTGCACGACCGACTCGGGGAGCCCGTAGGACGTGGGATGGCCCGGCGTCCACTCGGCGATCGACCTCAGCACGTAGAACAGCGACCAGAACACGGGGAGCTGCGCCACAAGGGGAAGGCACCCGCCGAGCGGGTTGATGCCGTTCTCCTTGTAGAACTTCATCATCTCTTCTTGCTGGCGCTGTTTGTCGTGCTTATAGCGCTTCTGGAGCTCACGCATCTGCGGCATGTGCGCCTGCATCTTGCGCTGTGACTTAACCTGCTTCACGAACAGGGGGACCATGATCAGCCGCATCAGCATCACGAGGATGACGATGGACAGGCCCCAAGCCAAGCCACTGTCCGCGCCGAACGGCACGGAGAGCCCCGCATGGATCTGCATCAGTACCCATGCGACCGCCTCGAACAGCGGATTGAGAATGCTCACCTAGTGACTCCTTGGGGCCTAATCGGCACGGGATCGTATCCGCCCGGGTGGAAGGGGTGACAACGCGCCAGCCGACGGGCCGACAACCAAAGTCCGCGGATCGCGCCGTGCGTGCGCAGCGCTTCGACGGCGTACTGACTGCACGAGGGCGCGAACCGGCATCGCGGGGCGAACAACGGACTGACGAACCGCCTGTAAAGGGTGATGGGTGCGATGAGCACCCGTGCCGCGAGAGTCGGCATGGGTTCGTCCAGTATTTCCGATGCGCTCATTGTCGGCGCAGCGCCCCAACCTGCCGCCGCAGCAGACGTCCTAGCACCAGGTCCAGATCGGCGGCCAACTCTTCCTGGCGTGCGCCTGCGGCTGCCGGGTGCGCGCGCACCACGAGCAGGCAACTCTCCGGAAGCGAGGCGAGACGCCCGCGCATTTCCTCCCGGAGCCGTCGCTTTACCCGGTTACGCACCACCGCCGAGCCAACCGCACGGCTGACTACAAAGCCTACCTTTGCCGGATCACCGGCGCGTACCCCTTCCCCTGAGGGCCCGGGGGAAGGGGTAGTCCCCCCGCTCGGAAACCCCTCAGCGGGAAACGTTGTGGCCAACATACTTACGGACACCAAAGAACCGCCGGCCCGGCGGCCGGTGCGCATCACGAGCCGGAATTCATCCGGCCGCCGCATCCGCGATTCCCGCGGCAGCACCACGACCTCCCGCGCGGGCCGGAACCAACGACGCCGTCAGGCGCTTAGCCGCTCGCGCCCCTTGCGGCGACGCGAAGCGATGATCGCCCGGCCAGCCCGGGTGCGCATGCGCAGCCGGAAACCATGGACCTTCGCCCGGCGACGGTTGTTCGGCTGGAACGTACGCTTGCTCACTAGAGCTCCACAGTTGCAGGTCAGTTCTGTTTACAGGAATGCGACATCTTACCGTCAGCCTGTTAACGGTACGGGCGATGACCGCCCAGGTCAAACTGGAGGTCCTCGCACATGCTCGCGGAGTTGCCGCCAGGACTAACATCTGGAACACTTCCGATTCCCCAACGCATTGCCGCTCCGGCGACCTAGGCTGTGGAAAACTAGCATCCACGGACCGGGGCCCGGATACCCCCGAGCGGGTGCCGACATGGGGAAACGATGGCTTGACCGCACAGGTGTGCTACCGCACACCTGTGGACCGGTTGTGGACAATGCTTGCAAGCGACACGAGGGGAGCGCATCCGTGGCTGACACAGATCTCTCAGATGTGTGGGCACGATCACTGGACGGGCTCGCCCAGATGAATGTCCAACCGAGCCAGCTCGCCTGGCTCAAGCTGTCACGTCCGCTCGGGCTGATCGAGGATACCGCCCTGATCGCCACGCCGAACGGGTTTGTCAAAGAACAGCTCGACACCAAGCTGCGTCCGCTGGTCACGCACGCGCTCTCCACCGAACTCGGCCGTCCGATTCAGCTCGCGGTCACCGTGGATCCCACGGCGCTCAGCGGCCCCGCGGAACCTCCGCCCGGACCCCCGGTCTCGCCGCTGTCGACGCTCGCCCCACCCATGCCCGCCCCGAGTGGCCCGACCGCGCCCGGTCAGGGTGGCCATGCCACGGATGATCCATCTTCCGTGCCTAAGCCCGCCCCGTATCAGGGTGCGGCCTATCCCGCTCCCGGTTACCCGTCTTACGACCGCTATCAAGGCGATCGCCACTATCAAGACGAGCCTCGTTACCAAGAGGATCCCCGTCCCGGCGGGGGACCCGGCGTAAGCGACCCGCAGCGAGCCGAGCCCCGCCTCAGTCCCGGGCACTCCAGCGGCCCGCACCCGGTCATGCCGCTCTCGGGCATGCCCGCCCAGTCGCCGCCCCCGGCTGCCTCCCCGGCGCCCCCCGCGGCTATGCCGGCCACGCCGATGCCCGCGCCATCCGCGCCGCCCACCTCCATGCCCGCCGCGGCGATGCCGGCCGCTCCCCTCCCGGCGCCGGTCATGCCGACCACGGATCTCCCGCCGCGAACGGATCTCCCGCAGCGCTACGACACGGACGTCCCGCAGCGCTACGAGCCGCCCCAGCAGTTCGATCGGCCCCAGCAGTTCGATCAGCCACGGCAGCAGTTTGACCAGCCACGGCAGGCATACGACGCTCCCCCGCGGTTCGACCAGCCTCGAGAGCAGTTCGAGGCGCCCCGGCCCGTTGCGAATAACGGGCCGCAAGACCAGCCGCGCCACCCCGGTGTGCCCCGCGCGCCCGGGCCCGCGCGCCTCAACCCCAAGTACACGTTCGAGACGTTCGTCATCGGGTCGAGCAACCGGTTCGCGCACGCGGCCGCCGTCGCCGTCGCCGAGGCCCCGGCCAAGGCGTACAACCCGCTGTTCATCTACGGCGACTCGGGACTGGGCAAGACGCACCTGCTGCACGCCATCGGTCATTACGCCCAGACGCTGTTCCCCGGCCTGAAGGTTCGCTACGTGAGCTCGGAAGAGTTCACCAACGATTTCATCAACATGATCCGGGACGGCAAGCAGGACGGTTTCCGGCGGCGATACCGCGACGTTGACGTGCTCCTCGTGGACGACATTCAGTTCCTAGAGAATAAGGAAGGAACTCAGGAGGAGTTCTTCCACACCTTTAACACCCTGCACAATGCGAGCAAGCAGATCGTGATCTCGAGTGACCGCGCGCCCAAGCGCCTGGTCACGCTGGAGGACCGGCTGCGCAGCCGGTTCGAATGGGGCCTGCTGACCGACGTCCAGCCGCCGGAGCTGGAGACGCGCATCGCGATCCTCCGCAAGAAGGCTGTGCAGGAGGGGCTGAACGCGCCCGCCGACGTCCTCGAGTACATCGCGAGCCGGATCTCCACAAACATCCGGGAGCTCGAGGGCGCGCTCATCCGCGTCACCGCGTTCGCCAGCCTGAACCGGCAGGGCGTCGATCTCCAGCTCGCCGAGGTCGTGCTCAAGGACCTCGTGCCGGAGGTGCAGGGCCCGCAGATCACCGCGAACATGATCATGGGGCAGACGGCGTCGTACTTCGGCCTGACGATCGAGGACCTGTGCGGGTCGAGCCGGTCGCGGGTGCTCGTGACCGCCCGGCACATCGCCATGTACCTGTGCCGCGAGCTGACGGACATGTCGCTGCCGAAGATCGGGGCGCAGTTCGGCGGCCGCGACCACACCACGGTCATCAACGCCGACCGCAAGATCCGCTCGCTCATGGCCGAACGCCGCTCGATCTACACCCAGGTCACGGAACTCACGAACCGCATCAAGCTCCAGGCCCGAGGCGGAAATTGAGCACTGTCAACAGTTTGCACAGGCCGTCCACAGAAGTTATCCAGGGGCTGTGGACAAGAAGTGTGGATAACCCTGTGGGATACCGGTGGAGAAACGGGGGACAACAGGTGGGTAACCGGAGAGCAACGTGGGGACTTTCACAGGGGGCACCGCTCGGTCCACTTTCGACGCACACCGCCTGTGCAGAAAAAATGGGCCGCGAACTGGGAAAACATCAGTTTCCCCAGTCTCCACAGGCCCTATGACTATGACGTTCTTATCTATGAGTGAAGAACAAAATCAAGTAGGTCCGCGCCCGGACTGGGGAAACGAGCCGCGCGGACTGGCCGAAACGGAGATACCCCACAAAGGGGAATCCTCAAACATCACCGCCGAAACCGGCAGGAGGCACACGTGAAGCTCCAGGTCGAGCGCGATCCACTCGCCGACGCCGTCGCTTGGACCGCCCGCGCTCTCCCAGCGCGCCCAACCGCACCCGTGCTCGCTGGCATGCGCCTGGACGCGGGCGACGAACTGACCCTGTCCACATTCGACTACGAGGTCTCGGCCCAGGGATCCATCTCGGTGACCGCCGATGAGCCAGGCACGGTGCTGGTGCCTGGCAAGATGCTCGCCGAGATCGTGCGCAGCCTGCCCGCCCGGCCGGTTGACCTCAGCACCGACGGCAGCCGGATGACCGTCAAGTGCGGCAGTGCCACGTTCACCCTGACGCTCCTGCCCGCCGAGGAGTACCCGACCCTGCCCGCGATGCCGGAGGCCACCGGCACCATCGGCGCGGACACGTTCGCCAGCGCGATCAGCCAGGTCGCGATCGCCGCCGGGCGCGACGACACCCTGCCCGCCCTGACCGGCATCCGGGTGGAGATCAACGACGACGCGCTCACGCTGATCGCCACCGACCGGTACCGCCTGGCGATCAGGGAACTGCGCTGGAACCCCGTCGTCGCGGGCCTGAACACCGCGGTCCTCATCCCGGCCCGCGTGCTCGGTGACACCGCTCGCTCCCTCACCGGCGGCGCGGAGGTCTCCGTCGCGCTCGCCACCGCCGAGGGCAACCCCGGCGAGGGCATCATCGGCTTCGAGGGCGGCGAGAAGGGCTCGACCAGGCGCACCACCACGCGGCTGCTGTCCGGTGAGTACCCGCGTATCCAGCAACTGCTCCCGACCGAGTACACCGCCGTCGCCGAACTGCCCGCCGCCCCGTTCGCCGAGGCCGTCAAGCGCGTCAAGCTCGTCGCCGAGCGGAACACGCCGGTGCGCCTGACGTTCAGCACCAGCGAGGTGCTGCTCGAGGCGGGCGCGGGCGAGGACGCACAGGCGAGCGAGGCCATCAGCGCCAGCTACGATGGCGAGGAGATGCAGATCGCGTTCAACCCGGACTACCTGCTCGACGGCATCGGCGCGATCGACTCCGACGTGGCACGGATCTCGTTCACCTCGCCGACCCGGCCAGCGGTGGTCACCGGCAAGGGCGAGGCACAGCCGGACTACCGTTACGTGCTCATGCCGATCCGCTCCGCCGGTTAACCTCGCAGCGTTTGTCAGTCCCGCAAAGTACGCTCGACCTGTGCACCTGACCCGCCTCGCGCTGACGGATTTCCGGTCCTACCGGTCCGTGGACCTGACGCTAGAGCCGGGCACGACGCTCTTCGGCGGTCCGAACGGCGAGGGCAAGACCAACCTCGTCGAGGCCGTCGGCTACGTCGCGACCCTCAGCAGCCACCGCGCCGCGCATGACGCACCGCTCATCAGGCACGGTGCCGAGCAGGCCATCATCCGCGCGCAGGTGCACGACGAGGTCCGCGACAGCCTGGTGGAGATCGAGCTGAACCCGGGCCGGGCCAACCGGGTCCGGCTCAACCGGGCGCCGCTGCCCAAGCCCCGTGAGGTGCTCGGGATCTTGCGTACGGTGCTGTTCGCGCCGGAAGACCTGGCACTGGTCAAGGGCGATCCGGGCGAGCGGCGGCGGTTCCTCGACGACCTGCTGGTCGCGATGGCGCCGCGGTACGCCGCGGTCCGCGCGGACTACGACCGGGTGCTCCGGCAGCGGACTGCGCTGCTGAAATCGGCTGGTCCTAAGACGGGAAAGAGCTCCCGCGAGGCGGTCATGGCGACGCTCGACGTGTGGGACGCGCACTTGGCCCGCGCGGGCGCCGAACTGCTGGTCGCCCGCGAGCACCTGGTCACCTCACTGCGCCCCCATGTGGAGAACGCGTACGCGGCGGTGGCCGGCGATGGTCGCGGCCCGGCCGGCATCGCGTACAAGCGATCGTTCGAGGGCACGGCCCTGGCGGACGACACGCCGTTCAGCGAGCGGCTGCGGGCGGCCGACGGCGCCCTGCGCTCGGCCCTTGCCGAGGTCCGGGACAGCGAACTCGACCGCGGCGTGTGCCTGGCCGGCCCGCACCGCGACGAGCTCGAACTCTCCGTGCGCGACTTGCCCGCGCGCGGCTACGCGAGCCACGGCGAGTCGTGGTCGATGGCGCTGTCGCTGCGGCTGGCCAGCTTCGACCTGCTGCGGGCGGGCCGGGAGGACCCGGTGCTCATCCTCGACGACGTGTTCGCCGAACTCGACGCGGGCCGCCGCGACCGGCTCGCGTCCCTGGTCGCGGGGGCCGAGCAGGTGCTCGTCACCGCCGCCGTCCCGGCCGATGTGCCGCCGCTGCTGACCGGCACGCGGTTCACGGTGTCCAACGGGGCGCTGACGCGTGCGTCCTGACCCGGACCGCGTCCGCCTGGCCGCCGAGGCGCTCGCCCGGGCTCGTGCCGATGCCTGGGCTCGCGGTGAAAGGCCAGGTCAAAAGACCAATTCAGCGGGGCGAGGGCGGGACCCGGCCGATGCTTCCCTGCCGCCTTCGTGGTCGTCGAGGACGCGCCGGGACGACCCTCAGTCACTGAACGTGGCGGTGGGCGGAATGCTCTCCGCCCGCGGGTGGCGGCCGCGCGTCGCTGTCGCCGGGGTCTTCGGGCGGTGGGCGGAGATCGTGGGCCAGCAGGTCGCCGCGCACACTAAGCCGGAGGCCTTCGAGGACGGTGAGCTGATCGTCACGGCGGACTCCCCCGCCTGGGCGACGCAGTTGCGGCTGCTCGCTCCACAGGTGCTGAAACGCCTCAGCCAGGAGCTCGGTGCGGGCACCGTCCGTCACCTGAAAGTCCGCGGCCCCGGGGGCCCCACAGGAGGGTCCGGAAGACGGCGACACGTACGGTTAAGGACGCCTCAGGAGTCCGTAACCACAGGTAAAATAAAAGGTAGTCACGCGGACAAGATCGCAGGCGGGCACGGTTGTACCACGCCGCGGGACCGCAGCGCGGCACCGGCTTGGCCGTCCCGGCTAGGTCGTGCGGGGAGTCGGTTAGCTGCCGAGGCAGGACGGAGTTTCATTTGTCGTACGATGCGCGGTCGATCACGGTTCTCGAGGGTCTTGACCCCGTTCGGAAGCGCCCCGGCATGTACATCGGCTCGACCGGTGAGCGCGGCCTCCACCACCTCGTCTGGGAGGTTGTGGACAACTCGGTCGACGAGGTGCTGGCGGGGTTCGCCACCGGCATCCAGGTTACGTTGCTTCCGGACGGTGGCGTCCGTGTCCGGGATAACGGGCGCGGTATTCCGGTTGACGAGCACCCGGTCGAGAAGCGGCCCGCGCTCGAGGTCATCATGACCACGCTGCACGCGGGCGGCAAGTTCGACAGCGGGGCTTACGCGGTCTCCGGCGGACTGCACGGTGTCGGCATCTCCGTGGTGAACGCGCTGTCCAGGCGGGTAGACGTCGAGGTCCGCAAGGACGGGTTCGTGTGGTCACAGTCCTATGAGCGCGGCGACCCGGTCGCGCCGCTGCACAAGGGCGAGGCGACGGACGAGACCGGCACGACCACGACGTTCTGGCCGGACGGGATGATCTTCGAGACCACCGAGTGGGACTTCGAGACGCTTTCCCGGCGGATGCAGGAGTACGCGTTCCTGAACAAGGGGCTGCGGATCTCGCTCACCGACGAGCGGCCGCGGTCGATCGCCGATGACGAGGACGACGCCGACGCGGCTCCCGGTGTGGTCGCGTCGAAGCCGCGTACCGTGGCCTACCACTACCCGAATGGCCTGTCCGACTTCGTGCAGTTCCTGAACGCGAAGAAGGACCCGGTGCACGCGTCGATCATCGACTTCTCCGACGAGCAGCCGGGCATGTCGGTCGAAATAGCGATGCAGTGGAACGCCAGCTACACCCCGTCGGTGCACACATTCGCGAACGTGATCAACACCGCGGAGGGCGGCACCCACGAGGAAGGCTTCCGCGCGGCGCTGACATCGGTCGTCAACCGGTACGCGCGGGACCAGAAGCTGCTCAAGGAGAAGGACGAGAACCTCACCGGCGACGACGTCCGCGAGGGCCTCACCGCGATCGTGTCCATCAAGCTGGCCGAGCCGCAGTTTGAGGGCCAGACGAAGACCAAGCTGGGTAACACCGAGGCGAAGTCGTTCGTCCAGCGGGTGTGCAACGACCACCTGCGCGACTGGTTCGACCGGAACCCCGGCGAGGCCAAGGACATCATCACCAAAGCCCAGATGGCGGCTCGCGCCCGGATCGCCGCCCGGCACGCCCGTGACCTGACCCGCAAGTCGCTGCTCAAGTCGACGTCGCTGCCCGGCAAGCTGGCCGACTGCCAGTCCACCGACCCCGAGAAGTCCGAGATCTATGTGGTCGAGGGTGACTCCGCTGGCGGCTCCGCCAAGGGCGGCCGCGATCCGAAGTTCCAGGCGATCCTCCCGATCCGCGGCAAGATCATCAACGTCGAGAAGTCGCGTATCGACCGGGTGCTGAAGAACAACGAGGTCCAGGCGATGATCACCGCACTGGGCGCCGGCATCCACGAAGAGTTCGACATCACCAAGCTGCGCTACCACAAGATCATCCTGATGGCGGACGCCGACGTCGACGGCCAGCACATCACGACGCTGCTGCTGACGCTGCTGTTCCGCTTCATGGTGCCCTTGATCGAGGCCGGGCACGTGTACCTGTCCCAGCCGCCGCTGTACAAGATCAAGTGGGACGGGCGCGGTGTCGATCCTGGCTACGCGTACTCCGACGCCGAGCGCGACCAGGTCATCGAGGCCGGGATCGCCGCCGGGCGCAGGGACCCGCGGCCGCGGGACGGCGTGCAGCGGTTCAAGGGCCTGGGCGAGATGAACCCGGAAGAACTCTGGGACACCACGATGAACCCCGCCCGCCGTGTCCTCCTTCAGGTGACGCTGGATGACGCGGCTCAGGCCGACGACGTGTTCAGCGTGCTGATGGGCGAGGACGTCGAGGCACGGCGTTCGTTCATCACCCGTAACGCCAAGGACGTGCGGTTCCTGGACATTTAGGCGGTGACAGTCGCTGAGCCGGCGGCAGTCGCCAGGAACGTTCAGGATAGAGATTTTCTTACTTGCGAGGGGCTGCGAGTTGACGGAGATTACTGACCAGCCTGGTCACGACCGTGTCGAACCGGTCGACATCCAGGTCGAGATGCAGCGCAGCTACATCGACTACGCGATGTCGGTCATTGTCGGGCGCGCGCTGCCGGACGTGCGGGACGGGCTCAAGCCCGTGCACACCCGTATCCTCTACGCGATGTACGACGGCGGCTTCCGTCCAGACCGCGGGTACTTCAAGTGCTCGCGCGTCGTCGGCGAGGTCATGGGCAACTACCACCCGCACGGCGACAGTTCGATCTACGACGCCGTCGTCCGGATGGCGCAGCCATGGTCGATGCGCATGCCGCTGGTGGACGGGCAGGGGAACTTCGGCTCGCCCGGCAACGACCCGCCCGCCGCCATGCGGTACACGGAGTGCCGCCTCGCCCCGCTGGCGATGGAGATGCTGCGGGACATCAACGAGGACACCGTCGACTTCCGGCCGAACTACGACGGCCGTTCGGCGGAGCCCGTCGTGCTCCCGTCCCGGTTCCCGAACCTCCTGGTCAACGGGTCCGAGGGCATCGCCGTCGGCATGGCGACCAAGATCCCGCCGCACAACCTGCGGGAAGTCGCCGCCGGCGTGCAGTGGTACCTGGAGAACTACGAGCGGTTCGAGAACCCCTCTCCCGCCCCCGCCCCCGCTCCGGCTGAGGACCCCGAGACGGGACTGCCGGCCCGGGCGCCGTGGGAGGACCTGCTCGACGGGCTGATGGAGCGGATTCCGGGCCCGGACTTCCCGACCTCTGGCCTAATCGTCGGGCGGCGCGGCATCCGCGAGGCGTACCGGACCGGGCGCGGCTCGATCACGATGCGCGCCGTGGTGGACGTGGAAGAGGACTCGCGCGGCCGGACGTGCCTCGTGGTCAAGGAGCTTCCGTTCCAGGTCAACCCGGAGAACCTGGCAGTCAAGATCGCGGAGCTCGCGCGGGACGGCCGGGTTGCCGGCATCGCGGACATGGCGGATGAGTCGAGCCAGCGGACCGGGCAGCGGCTCGTGATCGTGCTCAAGCGCGACGCGGTCGCCAAGGTCGTGCTGAACAACCTCTACAAGCACACGCAGCTGCAAGACACCTTCGGCGTGATCATGCTGGCGCTGGTGGACGGCGTGCCGCGCACGCTGCGCCTGGACCAGATGATCCGGTACTGGGTGGCGCACCAGATCGAGGTCATCGTCCGCAGGACGCGTTTCCGGCTGCGCAAGGCCCAGGAGCGGCTGCACATCGTAGCCGCGCTGCTCGCCGCCATCGACGCGATCGACGAGGTCATCGCGCTGATCCGCGGGGCCGAGTCCGCCGAAGCCGCGCGCGGGGGCCTGATGGCGCTGCTGAACATCGACGAGGTTCAGGCCACCGCCATCCTCGACATGCAGCTGCGCCGCCTCGCCGCCCTGGAACGGCAGCACCTGATCGACGAGCGCGACGACCTCGAGGCGCGGATCGCCGACCTGACCGACATCCTGGAATCGCCCGCCCGGCAGCGCTCCATCATCGCCGACGAGCTGGGCGAGATCGTGTCGAAGTACGGCGACAACCGGCGCACCGAGATCATCGCCTTCGACGGCGACGTGAGCGACGAGGACCTGATCGCCGAATCGGACATCGTCGTGACGATTACCCGCGGCGGCTACGCGAAGCGGACCAACACCGACCAGTACCGTGCGCAGCGGCGCGGCGGTAAGGGCGTGCGCGGTGCGCAGCTCCGCTCGGACGACATCGTCGACCACTTCTTCGTCACGTCGACGCACAACTGGATCCTGTTCTTCACGAACAAGGGCCGGGTCTACCGCCTGAAGGGGTACGAGCTCCCGGACGCCGGGCGGGACGCGCGCGGCCAGCACGTCGCCAACCTGCTCGCGTTCCAGCCGGACGAGACGATCGCCGAAGTCCTGACCCTGCGGGACTACGAGGCCGCGCCCTACCTGGTCCTCGCGACGCGTTCGGGCCTGGTCAAGAAGTCGCGCCTGCAGGAATACGACTCCTCCCGGGCCGGCGGTCTCATCGCCATCAACCTCCGCGCGGACGACGAGGTGATCAGCGCGTCGCTGGTCTCCCCCGAAGAGGATCTGCTCCTCGTCAGCAAGGGCGCCCAGGCGCTGCGGTTCTCGGCGACCGACGAGCAGCTGCGGCCAATGGGCCGCGCGACCTCGGGTGTCATCGGCATGCGGTTCAACGACGGCGACGAACTGCTCGGCATGTACGTCGCCCGCGACGGGGAAGACGTCCTCATCGCGACCGAGAACGGTTACGCCAAGCGCACTCCGGTGGACCAGTACCCGCTCCGCGGTCGCGGGGGCCTCGGCGTCATCACCGCCCGGATCGTGGAAGACCGCGGCGGCCTAGTCGGCGCGCTGACGGTCCGGCCGACCGACGAAGTGTTCGCTATCACCTCGGCGGGCGGTGTCATCCGGACGCGGGCCGAGGGCGTTAAGCAATCCGGACGCCAGACAATGGGCGTGCGCCTGATGAACCTCGCGTCCGGTGACAGCGTCGTGGCACTGGCCCGTAACGCGGAGTCGGACACCGAGGCGGATACCGACGCCGATGCGGATTTTGCGGACGCGGACGTTGAATCCGGCGACACCGGGGAAACTCCTGTGGATGAAGGCAACGTTTCCGAGGAGGGCGACGTCTGAAACAGTGGGCGACGTACGGGGATTTCGTGTGAACCCCGTGAATTACCCGCCGTCGGATAGTCTCGGCTCAAGGTAGCAGGGCGCGCCGGGGTTTCTGGCCGGGCGTACCGAGGGACCAAGGAGGGGCGGCGTGGACGAGGCGGGGAACACCTGCGGAGCCGTCGGCGAGGGTGGAGGACATCGTGGGTGACACCGAGGACGGCCAGGCTGACGGCATAGACGCCGACAGCGGTGACCGGGCGTCGAACGCGGCCGCCCAGCAGGTTAGCGACGTCGACCACGGCTCGTCCCAGGGGCCCCAGGGTGATTCCCAGGGCGACGTTCCGCTCCCGGCCGACCAGATCGGCCGTAAGCCAAAGGGCGGGTCGCCGTACTCGCTGGGCTTCCGGTCCGGGTTCGGTTCCGCGTCCGAGGGCCAGGCCGGCGACGGTACGTCAGCTTCGTCATCGGCATCCTCATCGGCATCGATGTCGTCCCCTGCGCCGGATTCTGAGCCGCTGTCCGCGTCGGCCGCCGGGAACGGTGCACCGGTAAGCGGTGCGCCGGAGAACGCCGCGTCCAGGAAGGGTCCGGGTGCGGCGGACCTGTTCACCGGGGCGGCCTCCTCACTAGGGGACAAGCTGGACACGGGACGGCAGGCGGTCAGGTCGGCCGTGACCGCGACCAACAGCTGGATTGCCAGCCGTGTGGTGAAGAACGAGCCGTCGGACTCCTCGAGCACGAGTCATTCGGCCTACAGTTCCGCGTCGGACGACTCCCTGTCCGGGGCCGCCAGTTCCGCTTCCGCGTCTGACACGGCGGCGGCCGCGACCGTGGGGGCGGGCGCGCGGACGAGCACGAGCAGGGGCGCGGGCCGTTCGCTGTGGCGAGACGCCTACGCGCCGCAGCAGGCCGCGTCCCGCCCCGCGAGTCCGTGGTCGCAGCCATACGGCGCTAGCGCCGCCCCCGGACCCAGCGCCGCCGCTTCCGCCGCCGGGGGCCGGGCGCCGGTCGGCGGGCAGCCGGGCATGAACGGCGCCGGACCGGTCGGCCCGGGGCCAGCCGGTTCTGGACCGGTCGGTTCTGGACCGGTCGCTGGCGGGAGCATGGGCGGTGGCTCAGTCGGGGCTGGCGCCCACGGGGTTGGCGTCGCTGGTCCGGGTGCTGCTGGTCCGGGCACTATGGGTCCGGGTGGGACAGGTCCGGGCATGTCCGGGCCGGGCGGTCCCGGTGGCCTGGGCGGCGCGGCACGATCCGCGGCCACCGCGGCTGGTGCGGGCCTCGCCGGGTACGCGGGATCCGTGACCGCGGCCTGGCAGACACGGCCGGCTGGGTCGAAGCGCGGACGCGACACGGACCGGCGCAACCGCCGCCAGGCCCACCTGACTCTGGCCCGGGTCGAACCCTGGTCGGTGATGAAGTTCAGCTTCGTGTCGTCGGTGGTGGCCTTCATCATCCTGTTCGTCGCGGTCGCCGTGCTGTACATGGTGCTGAGCGCGCTGGGTGTATTCACCTCGATCGAGCACACCGTGTCCACGATCTCGTCGGGTGAGGGCACAGCGGGCACGAACATCTCCACCTGGCTGTCCATGTCCCGCATCCTCGGCTACACCGGGATGCTCGGCGCGCTGAACATCGTCCTGATCACGGCGATATCCACGATCGGCGCGGTGGTCTACAACCTGATCGCCCACACCATCGGGGGCATCGAGGTCACCCTCCGCGAAACGGAGTAGAGACCAGCTTTCCGGGCTGCCGGCCTGTGCCCGCCGTGTGCGAGCGGTGCGCGAGATGCGGTAAAGTATCGCAGTCGGTTCCGCTAGGAACGGCAGCTCTGCTGGGGGTATAGCTCAGTCGGTTAGAGCGCGTCCCTGATAAGGACGAGGCCCGTGGTTCAAGTCCACGTACCCCCACCACTTTGATTCAGCTTTCCTGCTTACGGGCAATCAGATAGCCCTGGGAAGTCTGCTCGTTGCCTTCGGGCACACGGTCCGTCCGCAGAACTTTGTGGGCACTATCTCATTCCGCGCGCTGCTGAACGCGATCGGCGGCATGGCGGTGTTCTTCCTGTTCGGCGGCCTGACCTTGGTCGCGCTGACCTTCTTCGCGGAGCAGGTTCCCGAAACTAAGGGCCGGAGCCTTCAGCGGCAGGAACAGGACCTGACGGGCAGGGCGGTAGGCTAGCGGCCAAGGTTCGCAATCCCACAGTTGGAGGGTCCGGCGCAGTGAAGAAGCTGTTTATCCTTGCCCTGCTGGTGCTTGGCGGCTTCGCCGTCTGGCGTAGGGTCCAGGCGCAGAAGTCCGACCTCGACCTGTGGAGCGAGGCCACCACGGCCGACGACTACTGATATCTGACGTATCTGATATGGCCTCCCCCGCCGTATCGCTGGTCTGCTATGACCTCGCGAGCCTGGTGATCGACGCTGCTGTCGTTGAGCGCGCCTTCGCGGAGGCCATCGCGACACAGGGCATCGTCACGGGTACCGAGGCCTACGTTCGCTCCATGGTTAGGTTCGACCGGGCGCGGGGGCGCCCGCCTGCGGACATCCTGCACGACCTGTTCGGCAGTGACGAGTCACGGGTGCAGGCGGCGTCCCTCGCGTTCGACCGGTCGTTCAATTCCGCGGCCGAGCGTTTCGGTGTTACCGCGTCGCCTGAGACCTTGTGCGCCCTCGGCAAGGTAGCCGCCGCCGGCATACGGCTCTGCCTGCTGACCTCGCTATCGCGCGGGGCGTCCGGTGCGGTGCTCGACGCGATCACCAGGGACGTTCAAGCTGAGCTGGTTCTTTGCGCCGATGAGGTGCCACGCGGGTTCCCGTGGCCTGACCCCGTGCTCACCGCGATGCTCCGCCTCGGCGCGGCCGACGTGCGGGAAACCGCGGTGGTCAGCGCGACCGAGAATGGCCTGCTGAGCGGGTACCGGTCGGGTGCCGGACTCGTGATCGGCGTGGACGAGAGCCGGCAGCGGATTCCGGCTATGCGTGACGCCGGGGCCACCGTCGTGCTGGATGACATCGCCGCGCTGCCGGAATTGCTCACCGCCGCATCCTGAGCGGCTGGCCTCCGCGGCTTAGACTCGTAGTATGCCTGAGCTGCCGGAAGTCGAGGCGCTGGCCGCCTTCCTGCGCGAGCACGCTAGCGGGCACGTGATCGCTCGTGCCGAAGCGGCGTCGTTCGCCGTGCTGAAGACCTTCGATCCGCCGCTGACCGCCCTGGCCGGCCTGACCGTCAAGGACGCCGGGCGCCGCGGCAAGTTCATCGACTTGCAGTGCGCTGGTGCCGGCACCGAGGAACTGCACCTCGTCATGCACCTGGCCCGCGCGGGCTGGCTGCGCTGGCGTGACGATATTCCCGACAAGCCGCTGAAGCCAGGCAAGAGCCCGCTCGCGTTCCGGCTCGTGCTCGACGACGGTTCCGGGTTCGACCTCACGGAGGCGGGGACGCAAAAGCGCCTTGCCGTCTACCTGGTGCGGGACCCGGTGGACGTGCCCGGTATCGCGACGCTAGGGCCCGAACCAATGTCAGATACCTTCACGTCGCAGGTGCTCGCGGACATCCTCGCCGGCCGTCGTACCCAGATCAAAGGCGTGCTCCGTGACCAGCACATTATCGCGGGAATCGGCAATGCCTACTCCGATGAGGTACTGCACGCGGCCAAGATGTCGCCGTACAAGCTGGCCGCCAGCTTTACGCCTGAGGAAGTCGCCGTCCTGCATAAGGCGATTAAGGAAACGCTGGCGGACGCCGTGGTTCGCTCGGCCGGATTGGCCGCGAAGGACCTGAAGGGCGAAAAGAAAACGGGCCTGCGCGTGCACGGCAAGTCGGGCCAGCCCTGCCCGGTGTGCGGTGACACGATCCGCGAGGTGTCCTTCGCGGACTCGGCGCTCCAGTACTGCCCGACTTGCCAGACTGGCGGTAAGCCGCTCGCCGATCGTCGCCTCTCACGGCTGCTTAAATAGCGCCCGTCGAATACTTGGAAATTTCCTTAACGCAAGTATACGATTACGGAGCGTGGCTGAGCTTCCGCTGAGCGGTGGCCCCTGCCAGGTTGGTTGCCCCCATGTACCTACAACCTGCAGAAGGACTCGACGAGGGCCCAGTGATGACAGGGATACAGCATCCGCAGCCAACGGAAATTCGCCAGTACGTGCAGCTCGCGAGCCATCTGCGCCACGAAATCGTGAGCGGCCGCATGACGCTGGGGGCGCGCCTGCCGGGCGAGGAGCAGCTGAAGCGGGAACACGGGGTGGACCGTTCCGTAGTGCGGCGGGCGGTGCAGTTGCTGCGCGAGGAAGGGCTTGTCATTACCCGTCACGGGGTGGGCTCGTTCGTGTCGGCCGTGCCGCAGCTGCGTGTCGCGCTGCTGCATTCGGGGGATCAGGTGAATGCCCGGATGCCGGATGACTCCGAGCGCGAGCGGCTCGGCGGGCTGAGCCCGGGCATCCCGGTCCTGGTTATCACGCGCGCCATGGGCGGCGATCCTGAGCTGTACAGCGCCGCGGTCACCGTGCTCCGCGTCGCCGGATAGCGCTGGTACCCTTACTGAAGCCGGTCCGCACCCGCCTGTCCGCGGGTGTCGGCATTCCGGGGCCATAGCTCAGCTGGCAGAGCACTGGCTTTGCAAGCCAGGTGTCCGGGGTTCGAATCCCCGTGGCTCCACTTCATCATTTCGAGTCGCTGAGCTTCGGGACGTCAGGTATCGGCGGGCAGGAAGCGGGCCGATCGCGAACCCGGCGTTCCCGGCTGCACTCGAAGTTTTTCAGTTTCACGTGAATCCACTCGGCGTCGTACAGCCCACGTTCCGGGCCACATTCGGCGTCACGCCCGGTGCTTACCAGCGCGAGCTCGGGAGCTGATCTCGCCGGCGGCGCTATTCGGCGCGCAGTGCGAACGCCGTCCGCGCCCGCGCGGCCCATCCCGCCGGGCCGAGCGCTCCCGCGACCGCGATCAGCAGCCCCGACACCCCGAGCGCGATCAGGGACCACGGGGTGTAGACCGAGATCACCGAGGCCGGGTAGCCGGAATTCGCGGCGTGTGCCATGACCGGGACCACGGCGAGGTGCAGGTACACGCCGGCCGGCACGGCGATCACCCCGCTGATCAGCCCGATGAGGCCGACCGAACTCGTGATCAGGGACAGCGTCTGCCGCGGCGTCATGCCGAGCGCCTTGAACACCCCGATGTCATGTGCCCGCTCCCTGATCTGCAGCGCCACCGTGTTCAGCACCCCGAGCCCGGCCACCACCGCGATCAGGGCGGTCAGCATCGCGATCAGCGTGAGCACCGCGCCGAACTGACCGCCGCCGCCCGACGCGGAGACCGTATAGGGGCCGTTTCCCGAGGCGGACCCGAGCGCGGCCGACACCGCGTTCATGTACGCCTGGACGTCCGTGCCCGGCTGGAGCGCCACGTCATACTGCCGCGGCGCCGCGCCGCCCGGATCCAGCGCGGCCAGGGTAGCGGGGCTCATGTACACGTCAGCGTTCTTCCCGGGCTGGAAGACCTCGCCGACTACGCGGACGTTCTCCCGCAGGCCTCCGCGGGTAAAGGTGTAGTCCGACCCTACGGTCGCGCCCGTTTCGGTGCGGAACAGCGTGTTCACGTCCGCCTCGGCGGTCCCCGAGTACCAACGTCCGGAGATCAGTGCCAGGCCGCTCAAGGCGGGGTTCCCTCCGTACGCCGTCACGTTGGCGCTGTCGGCGGAACCGGGCATGCTGAGCTCGGCGTCCGTCTGGGGAACGATGTGCAGCGTGGCCGGCTGGGCGGACAAGGCCGCGGTCACCACGCGCTGCTGGGGGGCGGTCAGCCCGGATGAGTCCGGCCCGGACAAGTTCGGCCCGGCCGCATGCGCGGACACCGTAACCGGCAGCGCCGAACCAGGGCTGTCCGACACCAGCCGGTTCAGCGACACGGCCAGTCCCGCGCCGAATGTCACCGCCGCCGCCCCGAACACGATCGCCAGCGACGTGACGGCGGTCCGCCCTGGCCGTGCGAACGGCGACGCGAGCCCGAGCGTGACCGCCCGCGGCACGGCGGACAGGCGGCCTAGCCGTCGCTGCGCCCGGTATCCGTGCGCGGCCCGCGGTGCCCGCCCGGAGGCGATCGCCTCCACCACGCTTAGCCGGCCGGCCCGGAACGCGGGCGGCACCGCGCCCAGCACCGTCAGCGCGAACGCGCCGAGCGGCACGGCCACGTCCACCCAGGCCGGCACGCCGAGCGTCCCCACCTCGTAGACGCGCGCGTTCACCTCCAGCATCGGCGCCGCCAGCAGGTTCCCGAGCACCGCCCCCGCGACGCAGCCGGTAAGCGAAGGCACGGCGACAAGGAGCACATACGCGGCGACAACCTGCGCCGGCGTGAACCCGACCGACTTCAGCACCCCGATCCGCGTCGTCCCCGCGATCACCGCGCCGCTGGCGATGTTCACCACGATCAGCACCGAGATCACCAGCGCGATCACCCCGAACGCGACGATGAACGGCACCCACGGCGCGATGCCGCCCTCCTCGGACCGCCGGACTTCCAGGTAGGACACCGTGTCCAGCACCGCGCCCCGCGGCAGCGCCGCGCGCACCGCGCCGGTATCCGCCGCGATGCCCGCCACCGACCCGGCGGACGCGAACCGGTACAGCATCTCCGCCTGCGCCTGCCCGCCCGGCTGACCGGTATCGCTGGCCAGTTCGGTGGCGGCGGAGGGCAGCACCCACGCGTCCGCGGTCTGCGTGACCGATTCCGCGACCCCGACGACGGTAAAGGCCTGCTTCCCGATCGTGACCGTTGACCCGGGGAACACGGCCGCGCCGCGCGCCGCGACCAGCTGCCGGTCGTTTTCCGGCCAGTGGCCGGCGTCCAGCGTGAGGTCATCGACCGGCCCGCCGGGCGTCGCGCGGCCCGCGACCCGCAGCGGGACAGACGATGTCCCCGCTACGCCGGGCACGGAGACCACCGCCGTGACCGCGGCGAAGGGGAACGGCCCCGTCATCGCCGTGACCCCGGGCAGCCGAGCGGTCGCCGACAGCCGCACGGCCGACGCCAGTGACGTGTCCGCGAGTACCGTCACGTCCGCCCCGCGGGCAGCCGCGAACGCCTTGTCGAACGGCCCGTGCGCGTCCGCGAGCAGTCCCAGCGCCACGACCGAGGTCGCGGTCGACACCAGCACGACCAGGAAGATGATCGCCGCCTGCAGGCGCCGCCCGCCCAGGCCGCGCAGCGCCGCCCGGAACACCGCCGTCACCTCGTCACCCGCTCATCGGACGCGATCTGCCCGTCGGCGATCGAGACGACCCGCCGGCAGTACCGGGTCGCCAGGTCCGGGTTATGGGTGACCATGATGAGCGTCTGGCCGCCGGCGTTCAGCGAGGCGAGCAGGGCGCCGATCTCCTCGCCGGTCGCGGTGTCGACCGCCCCGGTCGGCTCGTCGGCCAGCAGCACGGCGGGCCGGTTGATCAGCGCCCGCGCGATCGCCACCCGCTGTCGCTCACCGCCGGACAGCCGCGCGGGATAAGCGTCCCGCCGGTGGGCGATCCGCAGCGTCCGCAGCAGTTCGTCGGCACGGGCACGCGCGGCCGGTGCCCGCGTCCCCGCCAGCTGCGCGGGCAGCAGCACGTTGTCCAGCACGGTCATGTCGTCGAGCAAGTTGAAGAACTGGAAGATCATCCCGACCTGCCGCCGCCGGAACCGCGCCGCCGCGGTCTCGGACAGCCTGTCCACGCGCTCGCCGCCGACCCGGACCGTGCCGCTGGTCGGGCGGTCCATCCCCGCGACCAGGTTGAGCAGCGTCGACTTCCCGCTCCCGGACGGCCCCATCACGGCCACCGCCTCCCCGGCCGCCACCGTCAGGTTCACCAAGGCGACCACGGGCGGCGCGCCGGTCTCGTAGGTTTTCGTCACGTTCTCTAGGTGAACAACCGCATCCATGCCAGGACCGTACGGTCGCGCGCGGGTGCCCCGCGTCGCCCGCGATGCCCGACCTGGCTACCGTGATCGGCTGACCATCATCCTTCAGATGTAGTGCGTTTACACCCAGCGGCCGATGGCTCCTCCCCGCTGTGCGGCGACAATGAATCTCATGGGAAGACGCGCCCTGGGCTTGGACATCACGGTGGTCTTGGTCGTCTCGCTGGCCGCGGCGGCGGCGCTCGCCGCCGTGATGCTGCCGCAGTACCCGATGAGGTACGCCGCGGCGGTCGCCATCTCCCCGCTCGCCGCGGCCACGGCCGTGGGAGTCCGCGAGGTCGGCCAGCGGCTGCGTGACTCCGGCGAGCGGCTGCGCCGTGCGGCCGCCGAGCACGAGGCCGCCACGCAGCGGGCCATCGAGGCCGAGCGGGCGCGCATCGCCGCGGAACTCCACGACGTCGTCACCCACCATGTGAGCATGATGGTCGTGCAGGCGGGCGCGGCCCGGGCCGTGCTGGGGGCATCTCCGGCCGCGGGCACGGCCGACGCCACCGAGGCCCTTGCGGCCATCGAATCGAGCGGCCGCACCGCGATCACCGAACTCCGCGCCATGCTCGGCCTGCTCAGCGCGGAGGGCGAAGGCAGCAACGCCGCCCTCGCACCGCAGCCGGGACTGGCCGACCTGGACTCCCTGATCGGCCGGGTGTCGGCCGCCGGACTCGCGGTGGAACTAGCGGTCACCGGCACGCCCCGGCCGCTGCCGCCAGGCGCGGACCTGGCCGCGTACCGGGTGGTGCAGGAATCCCTGACCAACGTGATCCGGCACGCTTGCGGTGGCGGACCGGGAGTGACCGTGACGGTTAACTGGGGACAGAAACTCCTGATCAGCGTCATCGACGAGGCGTGCGGCGACGACGGCGCGCCCGGGGTTCCTGGCATGGGCCGAGGGCTGCTGGGGCTGCGCGAGCGGCTGTCGCTCTACGGCGGCGAGCTGGCCGCGGGCCCCCGCCCGGGTCGCGGCTGGCAGGTCCTGGCGGTGCTTCCGGTGTGAAGGTCGTCATCGCCGATGACCAGGCGCTGGTGCGCGGCGGGTTCCGGCTGATCCTCAAGGCGGCGGGCATCGAGGTCGCGGCGGAGGCGGCGAACGGGACCGAAGCCGTCGCGGCCGCCCTGAAGCACCGGCCGGACGTCGTGCTCATGGACATCCGGATGCCGGAGATGGACGGGATCGAGGCGACCCGGCGGATCCTCGGCGCCGCCGGTGCGGCCGGCACCGGCACGCGCATCATCATCCTGACCACGTTCGATCTCGACGAATACGTGTACGCGGCGCTGGCGGCGGGGGCCAGCGGGTTCCTGCTCAAGGACGTCACGCCCGAGCACCTGACCGCCGCGGTCCAGCTCGTGCGAACCGGCGACGCGCTGCTCGCGCCGTCCATCACGCGCCGCCTGGTCGCGAAGTTCGCGCCGCGATCGCGGCCGCCCACGCGGGACACGTCCATGCTGACGCCGCGCGAACAGGAGGTTCTCGGCCTGGTCGCGCGCGGCCTGAGCAACGCCGAGATCGCCAGGTCGCTCACGCTCAGCGAGGCGACGGTGAAGACGCACGTGGCACGAGTGCTCACCAAGCTCGGACTGCGCGACCGGGTCCAGGCGGTCATCTTCGCGTACGAGTCGGGGCTGGTGTCTCTCGGGCAGGAGCCCTAGACGGGACGGACGCCCGCGGCGTGGCGCCTGGCCAGTGCACGGTAGGTGGCCGGGTTGTTCTCCACCCAGAACTTGGCGCCCTCGCTAAGCGGCCCGAGCACGCGTGCGGGGACGCCCGCGGCCTGCGTGCCGTCCGGGATGCGCATGCCCGGCGGGACCGTGGCGCCGGCCGCGACGAGGGCGTGGCTGCCGATGACGGCGTGGTCGAGCACGGTGGCGCCGTTGCCGATCAGCGCTTCTCGCCCGACGACCGCTCCGTGCACCACGCACAGGTGCCCGACGGTCGCGCCTTCGCCGATCTCAGTGGCGGGATCGGTGCCGCCGTGCAGCACGGACCCGTCCTGGACGTTGGCCCCGCGGCGGACGTAGATCGGGCCGAAGTCCGCCCGCAGCACCGCCCCGTACCAGATCGACGCTTCTTCTTCCACATACACCTCGCCGACGAGCGTGGCGGTCGGCGCTATCCAGGCCCTGGGACTGACAACGGGCTGACGCCCTTCGAATGAGAACAACGGCACCCGCCCATCATGCCCGACCCCCACCCGCGGCGGCGCCCACGGCAAGCGGGTGGCGCTTAGGCCAGGCGGGCGGCCGGTGCGGCGGGCGGGTCCGGACACGGTCACGGGAGGGGCCGGAGCGCCTGGGGCCTGAACGGTTAGGAGACGGAGCGGACGCGGCTGACCGTGAAGGCGGCGGCGATCGTGACGATTCCGGCCGCGGCGAACAGGGCCGGGTAACTGTCGGCCAGCCCGAGCATCACGCCCGCGACCAGCGGGGCCACCACGAGCGGCAGGCTGTAGCCCATGTTGATAATGCCGAGGTCCTTGCCCCGGCTGATGGCGGCCGGGAGCACCTGGGTCAGGATCGCCGGCGCGGCGGCCCAGTAGGTGCCGAAGCCCGCACCGAGCAGCGGAGCGGCGGCCAGTGCCATGCCGAACGTCGGGGAGATGACGAGCAGGAGCGCGGCGATCGCCATGATCACGGCGGATCCCACGACGAACGGCTTGCGGCGGCCGCTCTTGTCAGAGAATGTGCCGCAGACGGCACCCGCGATCAGCAGTGCCACCGCGTACAAGGCCATCAGCATCAGCAACCCGGTCTGGGGGTCATGGTAGTGCGCCGCGTCCGCCAGGAAGTACAGCAGGTACAGGGTTCCGAGGTCGTTGCCCAGGTTGACCAGGAAGTGGGTCAGCCACGCCCAGCCGAAGTCGGGATGCCGGCGCGGGGAGACCCACAGGGTGCGCAGCGCGTCGCCGATAGAACCCGGTGGCTTGAACTCCCTGGGCAGCACGTCGTCGGGCGTGCGCAGCGCGAAGAGTGCCGCGCACACGAGCAGGATGACGGCGCAGGTCGCGTACCCGGCGGTCATCCGCGTGACGATGACGGTCACGATCAGCGCGCCCAGCACGGTGCCGAGCATCTGGCTGATGCCGATCAGCGCGCCCAGCGTGCCGCGCTGCTTGACCGGCACCCGGTCTGGCAGCGCCGCGGTGAGCGTCGCGAGCATCCCGCCCAGCCCGAGTTCGGCGATGAACCAGCCGACCGCCATCACCGGTATGGACGGCGCCGCCGCCACCACGGCGATGCCGGCTGCCCCGACGAGCGCGCAGCCGAGCGTCCACGGATGCCGTCGGCCCCTGAGCGAGGTCGTCCGGTCCGAAAGCGCGCCGACCAGCGGGTTGGCGATCACCGAGGCGATCGCGCCGGCGGCCATGACCACGGAAAGCAGCACGGCGTCGCGCCCGCTCGGCACACTGCCGCTGGTGGTGACATGGTCGTGCAGCGACTGCACCTGCTCGGGGAGCAGCACCTGGATCGGCGCGTAGACCCCCAGCCACATCCCGATGTTCGCGAGGAACAGCAGGCCGGTCCATGTCCTGCGCACGGGCGTGACCGGCTCGGCGAGCGCCGACGGGACCTCCTGGCCCACTCCGGCTACGGCGTCAGCCAAAGCACTGGCCCTCTCCGCGATAGGTCGGCACTGCTTTCGCGTCCGGCTGCTCGGCGCCGATGAGGTGGTATTCGGTAAGGCGCTCGGCGAGTTCCCCGCCCTTGGCGTGCCGCAGCCAGACCCGGTCACCGACCCGCAGACTGTCGGCGGCCTCGCCGATGACCGGGGTCTGCACCTCTCCGGCGCCCTCGCTGCGGGTGAGGCGCAGGCCGGCGGGGAAGAACGGTTTGGGCAGCCGGTTCGGCACCCCGGTGCCGGAGGCGACGTAACCGCCGCTGAACAGGGTCGCGATGCCCGGGGCCGGGCGGCGCACCACCGGCAGCGCGAAGCGGAGCGCGGGGCGGGGGCAGAACTTCCGGTAGGTGTCGAACAAGGTGGGACCGACCAGTCCGGAGCCGGCGGCGATCTCGGTGACCGACGTGTCGGCCGACGTGGATTCTAGCGAGCCGGTGCCGCCGCCGTTGACGAACTCCAGGTCGGTCAGGGCGCGGATGCGGCGGACGGTTTCGGCGCGCCGCTCGTTCAGCTCGCGTCCCGACCGTGCTTGGACCGCGCGGAGCAGCGCCCCGCGCATCGGGTGTCCGGGCGGCGCGTCGCCTAGGCCCGCGATCTGGCCTTCGTAGCCCATCACCCCGGTCAGCGTGAATCCCGGCCGCTTGACAATGGTCTCGGCGAACAGCGCCGCCACGGCGGGCTCGCGTAGCGGCGACCGCCATGTCCCGACCTGCACCACGGGCCCGCGGGTGAACGGACGCCACGATACGTCGAGTTCGAGTGACACCCTGATGTCGGGGTGGCCGTCGCCGAGCACGGTGTCGATGAAGTTGAGGTGGCCGGCCTCGTCGACGGTGATCGTGATGTGTCGGCGGGCGTTCTCGTCGGCGGCAAGGGCGCGCAGCGCCCCGCGGTCGGCGGTGGGATAGGCGACGAGGATGTCGTCACTGGTCCCGGCCTGGTGCAGCCACAGTGCTTCGGGTAGGGAATAGCACATGACGCCCCGGAACCCGGGCCGGCTCAGGACGCGGTCAATGAGATACCGGCAGCGCAGCGACTTCGTCACCACGCGGATCGGCACGCCGTCCGCCCTTCTGACCAGATCTCGGGCGTTGCTGTCGAACGCGTCCAGGTCCACCACCGCGAACGGCGGATCGAGGTGCGCGGTGGCGCGTTCGCAGCGTTCACGGCCATTTGACGGCCCGGATACCATGCCCGACATGATCGAACAGTAGCCCGGTATCGGGAAAAAGTGGACCTTGCGCACAGGAAATCAGGAAACTTAATCATGACCTGGCAGAACTGGGCGGGAACGGCCTCCGCCGAACCGGCGCGCCGGTACTGGCCGCGCAGCCTCTCGGCGATCACGGACGCCGTGAAAGACTCCGCCGCGGCCGGCCTGACTGTGCGGGCGCTCGGCAGCGGACATTCCTTCACGCCGGCGGCGGCGACCGCGGGCACCGCCCTCGACCTGTCAGGCTGGACCGGCGTTGTGTCGGCCGATGCCGGTACCGGTCTCGTCACCGTCCGGTCGGGCACCACGGTGCGGGCGCTCAACACCGCCCTCGACACGCTCGGACTCGCCATGCCGAACCTCGGGGACATCGATGCCCAGACCATCTCGGGCGCGATCTCCACCGGGACGCACGGGACCGGGGCCAGCATCGGCGGGCTGGCCACTTTCGTCGAAGGGCTCGAGCTGGTGCTCGCCGACGGGTCGGTCGTCACGTGCTCGGCCGACGAGCGGCCGGAGCTGTTCGGGGCCGCCCGGGTGGGGCTCGGAGCGTTCGGCATCATCTCGGAGGTCACGCTGCGCTGCGTGCCGTCGTTCACGCTGGCCGCTGACGAGCGGCCGCTCCCGGTCGAGGAGGTCACGCAGCGGTTCGGGGAGTTCGCCGCGGACAACGACCACTTCGAGTTCTACTGGTTCCCCTACGGCCGCAATGCCCTCGTCAAGCGAAATAACCGCGTAACCCGCACGGCGGCCGCCCCGCCGCCGATGCCCGCCTGGCGCCGGTTCTGGGAGTACGAGGTGATGGAAAACGCCGCGTTCGGGTCGCTGTGCCGGACGGGCCGGACGGTGCCCGCGCTGATCAAGCCGCTGAACCAGCTCGCCGCGGCCACGCTCGCGAAGCGCTCGTACTCGGCACCCTCGCACCGTGTGTTCGTGACACCCCGCCGGGTGCGGTTCGTGGAGTCGGAGTACGCGGTGCCGCGGGAATCGCTGCTCGATGTCCTCGCCGAGCTGCGCGCCGCGGTTCCTCGCTTGCGGACGCCCGTCATGTTTCCGGTCGAGGTGCGGGTCGCGGCGGCCGACGACGTCTGGCTCTCCACGGCCTACGGCCGGGACAGCGCCTACATCGCGATCCACCAGTACGTGGGACTGCCGTACGAAGAGTACTTCCGGCTGTTCGAATCCATCACCGCGTCGGTCGGCGGACGCCCGCACTGGGGGAAGATGCACACCCTCACCGCCCAACGCCTGGGGGAGCTGTACCCGCGGTTCGCCGACTTCCTGCGCGTCCGCGACGAAAAGGACCCCGAAGGCCGCTTCACGAACCCCTACCTGGCACAGGTCCTCGGCCGCTAATGAGCAGCTAGTAACTGCCGCACAGCAAATCGATCATAGATTGGGGGGTTTTGGGGCTTTTTTTTATGAGCGCTGCGTGATAAGAACGACGGAGGGTCTGGTGAAGCGGGGGTGGGGAGCCATGACCTTCAATACAGCACGTCGTCGTGCGCGAGATCCGGTGCAGCGAGACCGGGATCCGGTGCGACGAGTTCTGTCGCGACCGGAACGGCCGCAGGCGGCGGGGCGGGAACCAGGGATCCGGGGGGACGAGCTGGCGCTCGCCTATGCCGAGCATTCGCGGTCGCTGCTCAAGCTGGCCGCTCTGCTGGTGCCCGATATCAGCGCGGCACGTGAGGTGGTGTACGAGTCGTTCGCGGCGCTGCACCGGGAACAGCAGTCTCTGCGAAGTCATGAGGACGTATTCGCGTTCCTGCTCAGGAATGTCGTGGCCCGGGCGCGGGCCGTTGTGGCCCGTAGCGGGATCAACCCGTCCGTCCGGAGCGTCGCGGGGGGCGACGCCGTGATCCGTGCCGTGCGCGGACTGCCGGACGGCCAGCGGGAGGCGCTGGTCCTGCGCTACTACGCCCAGCTGTCCGACGAGCAGGCCGCGGCGGCCATGGGGGTGCGGACGTCGGTCCTCCGCGTCAACGTCGCGCGCGGCATGGCCGGACTGCGCGCCGTCCTCGGATCGTCGGTAATAACACCCGGATAACGTGCGGTTGCCTATCGTATTCATATGACTGCGGCTGGCGATCTCCTGGCGGCGCTGCGCGGTGTCCGCGCGTACCGGATCACCGAGATTCCGAGAAGCGACGTGTTCGCGGACGGTGGCGCTCAGCCGCCGGACGGCGATCCGGACCGGCCGCAGCGCGCGGCCGCGCTCGCCGCCGCCTACCACGTGGGCTGCCCGGTCGCCTTTGGCTGGATCAGGACCGCCGAAGGCGGGCCGGTGCACGTGATCGCCGCTGGCGACGCGCTCGTCGGCAGCACGGCACCCGGCAGCACGACACCCGGCGGGACCGTCCCCGTCCACACCGTCCCCGGCGGCGCCGCTGACGTCCTGCTCTCCCTGCCGGGCGGGGCGCGCGGCACCCCCGTGGCGCCGGCCGACCTAAGCGGTCTGCTCGGCGAGATCGGCTGCTGGCGGGACATCGCCGGCATCAGCGACGCGCTCCTCGTGCCGCCCGGTGAGCGCCGGGCGGAGACGAACAGCCATCCTCTTGAGTCACGCTTGCTGCGCAGCTGGACTGGAACGTTTGGCTGGATGATTGTCGCCTCGCCCCTGCCCGCGGGCGACCTGCGGGCCCTGGCCGACGGCGCGGCCAGGCGCTTGCACCTCGCCGAGGCCGCCGCCGACCGATTTCCGGAACGAGCGCTGGAGGCTCGCCAGATCAACGCCCGTCATGCCGAGCTTCGCCAGGGCATCTCATCGGGATTCTGGAGCATCCGCGTGCTCGCCGGCGGCGTCGACGAGGCCGGCGCGGCCCGCGTGACCGGGCTGTTCTGCGCGGCCGCGGAGCTGGATGGGCTCCCGTACCGGCTGGTCCCGGCACCGCACGGCACGACCGCTCCGGGAGACGCTCGCAATTCGGAAGAAACCGCGCCGAATTCACCGTTCCTGGGGTCAACCCAGGTACTGGCCGCGCTCGCGCGCCCGCCGGAGACCGAGGTCCCAGGCGTGCGGCTCGCGCTGCGGCCCGAGTTCGACGTCACGCCCGAGCCGGTCACCGGGCCCGGAGTCACTATCGGCGACGTCCTCGACGGCAACCTGATGCCATCCGGCCCGTTCACGGTCACGCTCGACTCGCTGAACCGGCATGTATTCGTCTGCGGCGCGACCGGCGCCGGCAAGTCCCAGACTGTCAGGACCCTGCTCGAAGCCGCCACTGCGCAAGGCATCAGCTGGCTGGTGGTCGAGCCCGCCAAGGCCGAGTACCGGCTGATGGCGAACCGGCTGCCCGGCACCGCCGTGGTACGGATCAGGCCGGGTGAAGCGGACGCGGTGGCGGCGGGCCTCAACCCGCTCGAGCCGGCCAGCGCCAACGGCGTCCGTTTCCCGCTGCAGACCCACGCGGACCTGGTCCGGGCGCTGTTCATCGCCTCGTTCCGGTCGGAAGAGCCGTTTCCGCAGGTGCTGAGCGCCGCGCTGACCCGCGTGTACGAAGAGGCGGGCTGGGACCTGGCGCTCGGCGAACCAAGTGGAGCGACCGCCGCCTACCCGACGCTGGGGGACTTGCAGCGGGCGGCCGAGCGCGTCGTAGCCGAGGTCGGCTACAGCCAGCGGGTCACCGATGACGTGCTCGGGTTCATGCGCGTCCGGATCGCGAGCCTGCGCGCGGGCACGACAGGGCGGTTCCTGGAAGGCGGCCACCCAATCGACTTCGCGCGGCTGCTGCGGCAGAACGCGGTGCTGGAGATCGAGGATGTCGGTGACGACCGGGACAAGGCCTTCCTCATGGGCACGGTGCTCATCAGGCTGGCCGAGCACCTGCGCCTGACCCGCGCGAGCTCGCACGGGAACGCGGGCGGCCGCCCGCGGCTCGCCCACCTCACCGTCGTCGAGGAGGCGCACCGCCTCCTCCGCCGCGCCGAGCCGGGGGAGCAGGCCGGGGCGGGGTCGCACGCGGTCGAGATGTTCGCGGGCCTGCTGGCCGAGATCCGCGCCTACGGCGAGGGCCTGGTCATCGCGGAGCAGATCCCGGCCCGCGTCATACCGGACGTCATCAAGAACACGGCGATCAAGATCACTCACCGACTGCCCGCCGCCGACGACCGTGACGCGGTGGGGGCGACGATGAACGTGACTCCCGCCCAGTCCCGTTACCTCGTCACCCTGCCGCCGGGGCAGGCCGCGGCGTTCGCGGACGGCATGGACTTTCCCGTCTTGGTCAAGATCAGCGATTCAGCTGAACGAGAGTCGGCCGCTCCTCCCGATACCCGTTCTCCGGCGTCCGTGGTAACGACCCGGTCGGCTACGTGCGGCCGTGACTGCGCCGCCCGCCCGTGTACCTTGCGGGAGATGCGCGCTGCCCAGCGGCTGCTCGACGGCGGCCCGCTCGCGGAAGGCCGGTGGATCCGGCTGTGGGCGGAACTCGCGGTGCTCGCCCACCTGGCGGGCTGGCCCACGCCGGTGCCGAAACCGCCGCGCCTCGTCTCGTTCACGGCGCTGCCTGACCGGATCGCGGAGTGCGCGGTATCGCATGCCGTCGATTCCGCGGTGGCCGTACGGGTCCCGGCGCTGGCCGGCCAGGTGGACACCGCCGGACTCGCGTCCCATGTCGCCACGGTGATCCGCGCTCGCGCCGAGCGCGGCGGCGGCCCGCAGTCTCCGGCGGAGCCATGCACGGCGGAGGAATCGCGATGGCGGCTGCCTGGTCCGGTGACGGAAGCGGTCGCGTTCGGGGCGGCCCGTCCGTCGGCGGTGGAGTCCGCTGGCCCGCTCGACGGGATGCTCGGTGACTTCGTGGACTGCCAGTGGCCGCTGGCGTACCTGACCGCTACGACGTGAAGTTCTCGATGAACAGGGCCACGGTCGATGTTCCTTCCCGTGCCGCGATCACGTCGACGGTTTCACCCTCGTGGACAGAGCCGACCCGGCCGCCGCTGGCATTCACCTGCGTGGCGGCGGTCATCGTGTAGGTCGACGCGCGGCCGGCGGAATTCCTGATGGTGAGGGACCGCGGACCGGCCGCGGTGACGGTCCCTGTCTGCACGTCGGTGGTACCCGCGACCTGCGAGCCGTCCGCGACCTCGGCCCAGGGCTTGCCGTGGGGTCCCTTCAGCCACTCGGGGTGCGACGCGGCCCCTGCCCCGGCGGCCGGCTTCCCCGCGGCCGTCGTCCCGGGGGAGCGCGAGGGACCGGCGGAGTGCGTCGCCGCATAGGCGCCACTGACGCCGCCGGCGACCACGATGACCGCTCCGCCGGCCAGCGCGATACGGGTCAACCGGGGGAACTCCTGCCAGCGCAGGCGCCACTTGTCCGTATAGCTTTCCCACGGCCGACGCGGCCGGCCCAGCTCGATAGTGTCCGCGTCGTCGTGACTGTTCATAACGGGACCATACGGCCTGTGGATTGCCGGCTGCAAACAATTGCGCCTTACCTGCGCCTTACGGCTCCCAGTGAGTTATCCACAGGCGTTGCGCACAGGCTTTTCCACTGATCCTGCGGATTTTTCCACAGACCGGCAGTCAGGTCTGTGGCTGCAGCATCGACGGGGACGTGGCCGCGGACTGCTCATCCGCGGGAAAGCCCCAGCGGCGCGAGATACACAAGTACACGAAGGCCGCGACGGCGAGCAGTCGCACGGAGGAAGTTATCCATTGCCCTTGGAATTCCTGGATTTGCTGGATAAACGAGTGCTTAGGCGCCAGCGCCGATTCCATGTACGTGATGGCGCCGAAACACAGCCGCACCAGCACGACCCAGTCCAGCCGGGACCGCGGGTAGAGCGCCAGCAGCGCGATGATCATGACGTCGTACCACGGCCGCTGGAAGGGCCAGAGCAAGATCCAGGTCATGCTCAGCGCGAGGGCGGGAGTCACCGCGGGGAATCTGGGCACCCGGTCCGGCATGCGGAGGAAAGCGAGCAGCGCCAGCACGATGAAAGCGACGATGACGAAGTCCAGCAGGTTCTTCGGCGGATGCAGGTAGCCGATGGGGCGGTAGAACAACTGATATAGGTTGTCCCAGGTCACTTGGCTGCCACGCTGGAAAAGCACGCTGACGGCGGGCGTTCCGAATGCCGCGTACGACGCGACGATCACCACCAGGGCTCCGCCGATCCCGGCGGCCAGCCTCGCCGGCGAGCGGCGCAGTGCCCACACCGCACCGACCCCGAACAGCACGAATGGCGATTTCACCGCGGCGGCCAAGCCGATAAGCGCGCCCGCACCGGCCGCTTTCAGCAGCGCTGTCCGCCTGTCGTCGGCCGTGCCGCCTTCCGGTGTCCTGGCCAGGAGAAGCAGGCCGCCAAACCCGAAGACGACAGCCAGTGCGTCAACGTGGCCGACCGCGACGATCTCCCACAGGACGATCGGGTTCACCGACCACAGCAGGTGGGCGCGCAGGCGCTGGGCCGGATCGCCGCGCAGCACGCGGTCGAGCAGCAACGTGACAGCGACGAAGGCGAGTTCTATCCACAGCTTCAGCCAGAACGTGATCTGCGCCATCGAGGAGCCGCCAAGCTCCGCCGACACCCATTCCTCGACGGTGGCGACCGGCCCGTAGTCCGACAGTGAGTGCTTCCACGTGGGCGGGCTGTTGAAGTCAAACTTGTCGCCGAGGGCCGCCATCTGGCCCGGGGTGTCCACGTATGGGCTATGCCCCACGACGAGCATCTGGCCGTCGATCGCGTACGACTGCGTGTCCGTGGACCCGGCCGGCGGCAGGAAGGCGAAGATCCCGACGACGAGGAAAGAGGCGATGAGGATCGGCTTGATCCTGGGCCGCGCGCCGCGCGCGACGGCGATCAGCCCGGTGCCGACGCCAACAGTGCCGAGGACGGCCGCTCCCCACATCACGTAAAGGATCTGGTCCGGCAACCCCAGGGATACCCACCAAGGCGGGGCGCCCGACGTATGCGCCATCGCGGGCACGATAATAGACGGCCCCGCCACGGAAACGCCGATCATCAAGAGCAGCGAAACGGCGATGCACGTTACTGAAGTCCAGGCCAACACCCGGGTACGGTCACTCAAGACTTTCGCTCCCGGTGCATACATCATCGGGTTTGCTTGCGGACAATCAGCAAAGACCGTACCTGACAGGTTCTTCGGAAAAGGTTAGGGAATCCTTCAGTCAAGGCTAAGGTGCTGACGGCTTTAGTTGCGGATCGCGCATAGCTGCCCGGCGACCCGGCGCGGTATTACCGGCCGGGTGTGGAAACCTGCCCGTTCATGCTGGGGTCGGCGCTAGTTTCCTGCGGCGAGACGGATTCCTTTGCCGTGGTGTCCTGGTTCAAGGCGCCGCCGTCCGGGCCCGCGGCCCGGGTCGCCGACTCGTCCGGGTCCGCGTCCGGCTCGGTGTCCGCGTCCATCGCGGCCTTATAGCGCTGCCTGGCCACCACTACGGCCGCGGCCGCGCCGGCGGCGGCGAGTGCGGCGAGCACGAGGAACGGCCACGACAGACCAGGGCGCATGCGGCTCTTGCCTGCCTTGGTGTCTTCGGGGCTGACCTGCCTGGCAGTGGCGCGGATGGCGGACGAAACGCGCGGCGCCGCCGTCGCCGTGCAGTAGTCGGCGGCGTTCTCCAGCCGCGGCGCGGCCCATCCCCGTGCGGTGTGGACCTGCTGCTTGACGGTCTTGCTCACGCCCTGGGCGGCGACTTGTGCCGCTGCCTGCGCGGACTGCGCGGCCGACTGGGCCGCTTGCGCGGCGACCTGGGCGGACTGGGCCGCGGTGGTGCTGGCCCCTCGTGCCCGGGTAGCGAGACCGTCGGTGGCGCTGGCCTTGTCGTTCTTGTTCGTGTGAAACACGCTTAACCCCTCCCGTCAGCGTTCTTCGATACGTCACACTTCCCGCTGCCGCCGGGTTCAACCATCCCGCGTCGCGGGCGGTACCTTGAGAGTGCGGAGGTATACGCGACAGTGGCCGGGAGAAACCCGGCCAACCGAAGGACCGCCAAACTTAGGAGCGGAGTCAAGTAATGACGGAAACCCTGACGGCGACGCTGCAGACCAGCCAGGGGACGATCGTGGTCCAGCTATACCCGGACCACGCGCCGAAGACGGTACGCAACTTCGTCGAACTGGCTGAGGGCGGCCGCGAGTGGACCGACCCCCGCACTGGGCAGACGACGAAGAACCCGCTGTACAACGGCACGATCTTCCACCGGGTGATCCCGCAGTTCATGATTCAGGGCGGCGACCCGCTCGGCACCGGCACGGGGGGCCCGGGCTACCAGTTCGACGACGAGATCCACCCGGACCTGACCTTCAACGAGCCTTACCTGCTGGCGATGGCGAACGCCGGGAAGGACCGCCGCACGGGCGGCGGCACCAACGGGTCGCAGTTCTTCATCACGACCGTGCCCACGTACTGGCTGAACGGCAAGCACACGATCTTCGGCAAGGTCATCAGCGGCAAGGAAGTCGTGGACGCGATCAGCGGCCTCCCGACCAAGCCCGGGGACAAGCCGGTGAACGACGTGGTGCTCCAGTCGGTCACCATCGAGCGCGCGCAGTAGCGGATAGAAGCGGCAAACCCCATGACGACCGTACCGGGCCAGCAGGACGATCCAGGCTCCCAGCCAGGTGAGCAGACTCCCCCCACGTGCTACCGGCATCCCGGCCGGGAAACGTGGGTGTCGTGCGTCCGGTGCGGACGGCACGCCTGTCCAGAGTGCCTTCGACAGGCAGCGGTGGGACAACAGTGCGTGGAGTGCGTGAAGGGGGCCGGCACCGGCGACCGGCCCGCGCGTCAGGCGCGGACCGTTTTCGGTGGCCGGCCCACCCGTTCTGCAACGGTGACCTGGACCCTAATCGGGATTAACATCCTGGTGTTCCTCGTCCAGGTAGTCAGGCCGAACCTGGTTTACCAATGGGGGATGCTCGGCGTGACCTCCGGTTCGCCTGCCGGCCTTCAGGCGGGAGTCTCAGGCGGACAGTGGTACCGGCTACTGACCTCGGCGTTCACCACGCCGGGTAGAAGCGAGATCGGTGTCTTGGACATCGCCTTCAACATGTGGGCGCTGGTCGTCGTCGGACCCCAGCTGGAGAGACTTTTCGGTAGGGTCCGTTATCTGGCGATTTACCTGCTCAGCGCTGTCGGTGGCGCTCTGCTTTACTACTACCTGGCACCAGATGGCCTGGCGGCAGGCGCTTCGGGGGCCATCTTCGGGCTATTCGGCGCCTGGTTCGTGGTCTCGAAGCGCCTGCGGACCGACAGCCGCGGGATCGTAGTGCTGATCGTGCTCAACCTGGGCCTCAGCTTCCTGTACCACGGCACAATTGCCTGGCAAGACCACGTCGGCGGCCTGATCGTCGGCGGCGTGACCGCTCTTGCCTACGCGTACGCGCCGCAGAAGAACAGAACGCTTATCCAGGTTAGCGCCACGGTCGCGATAGTCGTCCTGCTGGCCGTAGCCGTAGTTGTCCAAAACGGCCGACTTACGACCTAACGCCGACGCTCGCGGGTAACCCGCCGCCCAGCATCGATACTTGACCACCTAACGCGGCCGCCGGCCACCGGCCACCCGCGGACCCGCGGACCCGCGGACCCGCCCCAGCGTGCTCGAATGCGCACTCGAGCACGCTGGGGCGGGTCCGTTTGCGCATTCGAGCACCTTAGCCAGCGTGTATGAATGCGCACTCGGGCTCGTTGAGCCCTCGCGTGATTTGGGTGCTAACGCCAGTTGGTGGCGAGAATCACCCCGATGACAATCAGGGCGAATCCGCACACCAGATTCCACCCGCCGAGCGACGTAAGGAACGATGGGCCGCCGTTGGTGACGTAGTACAGCGCGATCCATGCCAGCCCGAGTATCAGGCTGGCGAGCATCGTCGGCACCAGCCATACCGGACTGACCTTCCGCTTCTTCGACTGACTCTGCGGTGGCGTGTAGACCGGCTTCTTCCGGACGCGGGACTTCGGCACCGCGCACCTCCTGCTCGGGGACATTTTGCTGTCGTAAGAGTAGCGGTTCCCGGTGGGCGAGCGGACCGAAGGATGCTTACTGGCGCCTGATCCGGCTGCGGAAGGACTGGCGCGCTGGCGCCTCCGCGCCAATAAGTTTGGTGCGGTGGCGCACCTGAGCCAAACGGGACGGGCCGCGGATCCGGTAAACGGGCCGGTCAGGGACGGGCGGCTAAACGGAACGCGCCAATACGACGGCGGGGCCGACAGCGAAAGCTGCCGGCCCCGCCGTATCGCGAGCTGAGACTAAATGTCCGGGGAGGAACTCACCCAGGGAGGAGCGGGTTCGAGGTCGGACTGCCCGATGAGGAGGGGGTCGTGCTCGCCGACGGGGATGTCGACGGCGTGGGGGACGTGGTCGTCGCCTGCGCGAAGAGCGTGATCTTCGCGCCGAACGGCACGGACGAGCCGGAGCCCGGAATCTGCTTCCAGACCGTGCCCTGCGTCATCGGCCCGCCCCCAGCCGGAGCGTTGGTGTAGGTCGTGGAGATGTTGGTGAAGCCCTGCGCCCGCAGGATCTGCTCCGCCGCGCTCGCCGAGTATCCGATGACGGATTGCGGGTCGGCGCCGCCGCCCGCGATGTACAGCGTCACCGTGGAACCCGGGTTCAGCATGGTTCCGGTCGGCGGGCTGATGTGGTCCACGGTGCCCTGGGCCTGGGTGGACGTCGGATCGGACACTGGATTGGGCTGAAGGTTGGCCTTGGCGAGCGCCGCCTCCGCCGCGCTTTCCGATTCACCTGGGGAGATCGGCGGCACCGACACCTTGGCCTGGCCTTCGGACACGTAGACCGTGACCGTCGAGCCCTTGGTGGCGCTACTGCCACCCGCGGGGTTCGTGCTGATGACCTTGCCGTTGGCCACCGTGTTGCTGTGCTGGTCGACGACATTGGGGGCAAAGCCGGCGTCCTTGATCGCCGTCACGGCCTGCGACTGGGATTCGCCCTGGACGATGGGCACGAACGTGCCCTTGTCGTGGTTGGTCAGCAGCAGCACCGCGACCACGATCGCCGCGATGACCACAATCGCGCCGATCACCCACGGTATCCACTTGCGGCCGCCGCCGCGGCCGCCGTCGTAGCCGCGGTCGTAGTCGTCGTAACCGCCACCCTGCTGATAGGGCGGGAGCGCCTGCGTGCCCGGCGCCATCATCGTCTGCGCGCCCATCCGCTGCGTCGCCTCGGGGTACCCACCGCCGTAGTAGTCCATGCGCGTCGGCGTCGGCGGCGCGGACACCTGCATGCCCGACTGGGCGCGCTGGATGTCGGCCTGCATCTCGGCCGCGCTCTGGTAGCGGTCGTTCGGCGACTTGGCCATCGCGCGCAGCACGATGGAGTCCGCCCAGGGCGGTAGGGCCGGGTCGATGTGTGACGGCGGGATCGGGTTCTCCCGCACGTGCTGGTAGGCGATCGCCACCGGGGAGTCGCCGGTGAACGGCGGTCGGCCGACGAGCAGTTCGTACATGAGGCAGCCGGTGGAGTACAGGTCGCTGCGCGCGTCCACCCGCTCGCCCCGAGCCTGCTCAGGCGAAAGGTACTGCGCGGTGCCGATCACCTGCGCGGTCTGCGTCATCGTGGCCTGAGAGTCGTTCATCGCCCGCGCGATGCCGAAGTCCATCACCTTGATGTCGCCGTTGCGCGTGACCATCACGTTCCCGGGCTTGATGTCCCGGTGCACGATGCCGGCCTGGTGGCTGTACTCAAGCGCGCGCAAAATGCCGTCGGTGATGTCAAGCACCCGGTCCGGCAGCAGTCGCTGCCCCTCAATCAGCAGATCGCGGACCGTGCGGCCATCCACGTACTCCATCACGATGTACGGCACGGGCACGCCGGTCGCCATGTCCTCGCCCGTGTCGTAGACCGCGACAATGGAGGGATGGTTCAGCGAGGCGGCCGACTGGGCCTCGCGACGGAACCGTGCCTGAAAGGTCTGGTCCCTGGCGAGATCAGGGCGTAGGGTTTTAATCGCCACAATACGGTCAAGCCGAAGATCACGGGCGCGGTAGACCTCTGCCATGCCGCCCCGCCCGACAACACCGTCTAGCTCGTAGCGGCCACCGAGCAACTGGGGCTGAGTCATGTCTCGCACTTTTCCAAACCATCCTGCATTATCGGTCTCATCCCTATTGGCCCTGATTGCCTGAGCGGCCCGGCTTGCTCGACGCTGAGTCGGAGGGTGTCGGCGACGGCGGGAAGATCACCGGCAAACTCGCCGTCGCTGTAGGTGAACTACTAGACGCCGGTGCCGTCGGGGACGTGGGCGTCGAAGATGGCGGCGCTTTTGTGGGCGTTTGCTTCGTTGGTGTTGGCTGAATCGATGGCTGTTGACGGTGAGTCGGCTGCTGAGCCGGTGTCGCCGGCGTGGTATCTACATTAGTGCTTGGGGCGCTGGGGGAGGCTTTAGTCGTCGCCCTGTGTGTCGCGGGGTGCTTGGTCGCGCTCGCCGGCACCCGCGGCGGCGGATCATCGGCCGTCTTCTGCGGGCCGCCGCCGGACAGGAGCATCACGGCCACGACCGCGCAGATCCCGCAGAGGACTACGCCCATCCCCGCCGTGACGAATCGGTGGCGTGCGAAGACCGACGACCGGGATCGTTCCGGATAGTCGTAGTAAGGGTCATCCCCGTACTGGCCGTCCAATCGTGTCGGATAGCCAGGATCCCCGTAGCCCGGGTCCCCGTAGCCGTGGTCTCCGTAATCCGCATAGTCCGCGTAGTCCCCGGTCGGGTACCTCGAGGTCGGGTAGTCCGGGGACGGGAAGTCCTGGATCACGGGGAGACTGGCGGTCGTCGTGTAGCCGTCGCCGGTCTGGGCGCGGGCGTCCCTGATGATGTCCGCGCGGTCGGCGAGGTGACGGGCGGTCTCCGGGCGGCCTTCCGGGGTCTTGGCGAGCATGGACATGATCAGGTCGCTGACCTGCCACGGCACGTCCGGCGGCAGCGGCGGCACCGGATCATGCTTGTGCATGATGGCGATCGCCAGTGGCTGGTCGGCGACGAACGGAGGCTGGCCGGCCAGGCACTCGTAGGCAACGACGCCCAGGGAATAGAGGTCAGAGGAACCGGTCACCGTCGCACCGGTGGCTTGCTCGGGCGACACGTACATCGCGGTACCCATGACGATGCCGGTCGCGGTGAGCTGCGGGTCGCCCCACTCGCGGGCCTTCGCGATGCCGAAGTCGGTGATCTTGGTGGTGCCGTCCGCCATGATCAGCAGGTTGCCGGGCTTGATGTCCCGGTGCACAATGCCGCCCTGGTGCGCAACGTCCAGGGCCCGGGCCGTCTGGCTGACAATGTCGAGGACGGTATCCGGGGGAAGTCGGCCCACGCGTTCGAGGATCGCGGACAACGGCTCGCCGGCGACGTACTCCATGACCAGGTACGGGCCGCCGAGCGGGCTGTGCTCACCATAGGAGTAGATCTGCGTGATGCCGGGGTGGGAGAGTGACCCGGCGTAGCGCGCCTCGGCGCGGAACCGGGCGCGGAACTGCTCGTCACTCGCGTGGGTCGCGTGCAGCAGCTTGATCGCCACCTGGCGGTTCAGCTGCCGGTCAACGGCGAGCCAGACCTCGCCCATGCCGCCGGCGGCGATGCGCTCAAGCAGCTCGTAGCGGCCGTCGAGGACGTAGTCGTTCACGCTTACCCCACCGACGCCAGGTAGGCCTTGATCACGTTCACGGCGATCGGCGCGGCCGCGGTGGCACCGTAACCGGCGCCCTGGACCATAACGCCAACGGCGATCTTCGGGTCGCTAGCCGGGGCGAAGGCGACGAAAGCGGCATCGTCCACATTACTGCCGACCATGGTCTGCGCGGTGCCCGTCTTGCCGGCGATCTCCACGCCCTCGACGTTCTGGTTGAACGCGTAGCCCGTGCCATCGGGCTGCTGGACCACGGCGATCATCATCTGCTTCACGTCGTTAGCAACGGACGGACTGACCGACTGGCTCAATTCGGCCGGCTGAGTGGCGTGCACGACTGACAGGTCGGACGCCGTGACCTGCTGCACGAGGTACGGCTTCATCAGGACGCCGTTGTTGGCGATGGCCGCCGCGTCCATCGCCTCCTGCAGCGAAGTCGCCGTGTCGTCATACTGGCCGATAGCCGTGTACGCGGTCAGGGCCTGGCTCGCCGAGACGGTGTAATTGCTGGGGACGGTCGTGACGCCGGTGATGCTCGGGGCGCTGTTGAAGCCGTACTTCTCCGCCATGTTATTCAGCGTCGTGCCGCCGAGTTCCATGCCGATGTTGGCGAACGTGGTGTCGCACGACAGGGCGAACGCGTCGATGATCGGGACGCTGCCGCTGGCCCCGGCGGATCCGCAGGACTCGTCGGCGTCGTTGTGCAGCAGCTGGTTGCTCTGCGGCAGGGTCAAGACCGCGGGGGAGTAAACCGGCGTGCTAGTGGTCGACGTCGTGTTTTGCGTGAAGTACGCCGAACTCGTGATGAGCTTGAACGTCGAGCCAGGCGGGAGCGTCGTCTGCGTCGCGTTGTTGGTCAGCGGGCTCGGGCTCTCCTTGATGAGCTGCTCGTCAAGGTTGTTGAACTGGGTACCGTCCGCCGTAGCGAGCTGGTTCGGGTTGTAGCTCGGGTAGGAGGCCATCGCCAGGATCGCGCCGGTGGACGGGTTAAGCGCTACCACGCCGCCGACCCGGTTCGTGCCCTGCAGGATGCCTTCGAGCCCCTTGTAGGCCGCTTCCTGGGCCTTCGAGTTGATCGTGAGCTCGACCGTCGCGCCTTCTTCTGGCTTGTTCGTGATCAGGTCGATGAAGTTGCGGAAGGCGAGCTGGCTGCCGGTACCGGACAGCAGGCTGTCCTCGGCCTGTTCCATGCCGCCGCTGCCGTTGACGCCGTCGAAGCCGGTCACTGGCGCGAACGCGGCGCCGCCGGGGTACTCGCGCTGGTAGCCGCCGTCGCTCGCCGACTTGCTCTCGGCGACCGTCTTGCCGTCGGACGTGACGATCGGGCCGCGCTGGACCTGAGCCTGCTCGTCGAGGGTGCGGACGTTCCCGAGGCCGGAGGCCAGACTGGGTGCCTCGAACGCCTGCAGGTAGTTCACGTTGATCAGCAGTGCCACGAACATGACCAGGACCGCGATCGAGACTCTCTTCAGCGCACGGTTCACTTCAGCGACACCACCTGGGTCAGTCCCTCATCCTGGATTGGCTTGGGCGCGGGCCGTCTGGCCGTGTCGCTGAGCCGGATCAGGATGCCGATCATGATCCAGCTCGCGATGAGGCTGGAGCCACCCTGGCTTAGCCACGGGGTCGTGATGCCGGTCAGCGGGATGAGGCGGGTCACGCCGCCGACGATCACGAAGACCTGGAGCGCGAGCATGAACGACAGGCCCCCGGCCAGGAGCTTGGAGAACGGGTCCTTGATCATCAGCGCGGTACGCAGGCCGCGCTGGACGATCAGGCCGTAGACCAGCAGCAGCGCCATCACGCCGGCCAGCCCGATTTCCTCGCCGAACCCCGTGACGATCATGTCGCTCTGCACCAGCGGCGTCACGAACGGCAATCCGCCACCCAGACCGCGGCCGAGCAGGCCGCCGTTCGCCATCCCGTACAGGCCCTCGGCCGGCTGGTAGGAGTTACCCGTGGTGTACAGGTTGAAGTACGTGAACGGATGCAGCCAGACGGTGAACCGCTCGTGGACGTGCGAGACGAGCGTTCCGGCGATCACGGCGCCGAGGAGAAACATGCCCACGCCGATCAGCAGCCAGCTGTTACGTCCGGTGCCGATGTAGATCATGGCGACGAACAGGCCCATGAACACCGCGCTGGTGCCGATGTCGCTCTCGAAGATCAGCAGCAGCATGCTGATCACCCACATCGCCAGGATCGGGCCCAGGTCGCGTCCGCGCGGCAGGTCGATGCCCAGGACCCGTTTGCCGGCCAGGGACAGCACGTCGCGCTTGACCACCAGGTAGCCCGCGAACGACACGGCGAGGAAGAGCTTGGCGAACTCCTCGGGCTGGATGCTGCCGAGGCCGGGGATGGCGACCTGGATCTTGGCGCCCTGGACCTCGCTGATGCTGTCGGGCAGCATGGCGGGCAGCGCGAACAGGAACAGCCCGATAAAACCGAAGAGGTAGGTATACCGCTGCATGACCCGCGGTTCCTTGACGAACACCAGGAACGCCACGAACAGGCCGACGCCGATCACCGTGAAGACGAACTGCATCGTCACGGCGTCCGCGGCCAGCGTGCTGATAGGGATCGTCTTGCCGGAGTTGTTGAACGGTCCCGGGTTGCCGTCGACGCCGGCCTCATGCAGCCGGTAGATGAACACAAGGCCAAGGCCATTGAGCAGGGCGGCCAGCGGGACGAGCAGCGGGTCGGCATATGGTGCCCAGCGGCGCACCGCCAGGTGCGCGACGCCGGAGATCACCGCGAAGAGCAGTATGTAGGCGACGAACGTGCCCGGGTTCTGCCCCTTCATGGACAGCCCGACGTTGATAAAGGCAAAGGCCACCACGCCCACCGCGAAGGCGAGCATGGTCAGCTCGCTCCGCCTGCGGCCTGCGGCCGCCGCTTCATCATCGAGCGGCTGCCCGGGTTGATCGGGCAGAGCCGATGGCGGCATGGTCAGGCTGCTCACGGTGTAGTCCTGGGGGTAGTGGCCCTGGAGGTAGGCGCGGAACTTGTCGTTGCGGGCGGCGCGCTGGCCTTCGCGGACGGCGACGAGGCGGGGGTCTCACCACCTGTGCTACTGCCGCTGGTGCTGCTGGTGGCGCCGGGCAGCGCGCTCGCGGAGATGCCGAACGCCGATGCCGGAGCGCATTTCGCCGCGCTCGGCACGGCCGGCTCAGCCGGCGGCTGGGTCGGCTTCTTAGCCGTTCTCTTCTGCGCGGCGGGCAGCCTGTTGTAAGAGGCAAGCGCCCGCTGATAGCTGGTGTTCTGCGCCTGCCAGGCGGTGAGCGCCGCATACCCCTGGCGGCACTGGCTGACCGACTGCTGAAGCTGGCTCACCACAGTCTGTGCCTTCTGCTGGCTGCTGTAGGAGATCGTCTGGCTGACCTGCGCCTGATCGCCCGAGACCAGCAGGCTGACCGGCAGGCTGGGATAGTCCTGGACCAGGCTGGACAGATTGATCCCGGCGACATCCTGGTCCACGCCGCGGAAGATCGCCACGTTGCCGTTGTGCTCACCGATGTAGTACTGCCCCTGGACATATTGCCAGCCGGCGACGAGACCGCCCGCCACGACAAGCACCAGGAGCACGAGAATGCCAGAGACGATCGGCCAGCGGCGCTTGGCCCTGGGTGCGTCGTACTCGTCATCGTCGAACTGGTTCTGCCGGCCACGCCGGCCGCCGCCGGCGTTGCCCCGGGACCCGTTGGCATGAGACCCGGTGCCGCGGGGTCCGGTAGTGCTACGGGGACCAGTGCCGCCAGCGCGGAAGTCCTCTTCCTCATCGAACCCCGGTCCGCCCCACGCGTGCAGATCGTCTTCCTCGCGCAGGGAGGGCTGCGGCTTCGTGCGGGTCAGGTTCATCGCCCGCGTCGCCGGGGAACTGGGCCGCTGCGGACTGCCCGCGCCTTGTGGGCCGCCGGGCCCGCCTTGCGGTCCCCCGAATGCGGGATTGCCGGGGGCACCGAGCGTGCCCGGTGGGAGGGTGGAGGGGGCGCCATTGGCCGCCGCGCCCGCGAAGGTAGCGTTTCGCGTCGGTGCCACGTTGGCGGACTGGGTATCGATGACGTCGGCCACGATGCACGTGATGTTGTCCGGACCGCCGCCCTTGATGGCCAGCTCGATGAGCTGCAGGGCGGCCTTGTCCGGGTCCCATACGGTGCTCAGCGTCTGCCGCAGCGTCTGCTCGGTGACCACGCCGGACAGGCCGTCGGAGCAGAGCATGTACCGGTCTCCGGGCATGGTCTCGTGCACGGACAGGTCAGGCTCGGCGACATTGCGGCCGTCCAGGGCCCGCAGCAGCAGCGACCGGTGCGGGTGGGTGGCGATCTCGTCCTCGGTGATCTTGCCTTCGTCGACCAGCGACTGCACCAGCGTGTGGTCGTGCGTGATCTGGTAGAACTGCCCGCTGCGCAAGAGATAGCCGCGGGAGTCACCGATGTGGCAGACCGCGGCGTGCCCGTCTGACCACAAGATCGCGGTCAGCGTGGTGCCCATGCCCTCGGTAGCCGGGTCGGCGATGATCAGCTCCTGCAGACGCACATTGGCACTGACGACGGCGTCGGCTAGCGCGCCGACGAGGCCGGCCTCGGTGGGGTCGCTGCTGATCGTGCGGTCGCTGTCGAGCGAGGCGATCGTCGTGATCGTGGCAGCGCTCGCCACCTCGCCGGCCGCGTGGCCGCCCATGCCGTCGGCGACCGCGAGCAGGTGGGGCCCTGCATAGGCCGAGTCCTCGTTTCCTTCACGGAGGAGGCCAACGTCGGAACGTACGGCGTAGCGGAGTGCAAGTGTCATCTGCGCAATTCCAGAACGGTCTTACCGATTCGGACCGGCACGCCGGGAGGTACCGGCATGGGCCTTGTCACCTTCTGGCGGTCCAGGTAGGTACCGTTGGTCGAACCGAGATCCTCGAGGATCCACTGTCCGTCCTGTGGGAAAATCCGGGCATGTCGACTCGAAGCGTAGTCGTCATTAAGCACGATCGTGGCGTCATTAGCCCGACCGATCGTAATTTGCTGACCCGCGAGTTCGATTGTCACGCCGGTCAGCGGGCCCTCGGTGACGACGAGCAGGCGCGGAGGGCCTCCTCGTCCCGGCTTGGAGGGTTGCCGCGGCGGACGCTGTGGCGTTTGCTGCTGTGGCGTGCGGCCGCCGCTGCGCGGGCGGCGGATCTTGGCCGCCGCCGTGCCGAACAGGTCAGTGCGCACCACACCGATGGCAGCGATGACGAACAGCCACAATACGGCCAGGAAGGCCACCCTGATGAGGGTGAGGGTTAGGGCGTTCATCCCGTGCGATGTCCTCGGCTTCTGCGTCGCTTTCGGTTGTGCTTGCCCAAGGGTAGTAGCCGAAACGGCCCGGTCGGGTACTTGTTGCCGAGACGGGCACTTGACGCCGGGCAGCGACGCGTTAACGCCCGGCTAGTACCGGCCATCGGTGTAACCGCGGTTGTCGTAACCCCCTTGGTACCCGCCGCCTTGGTCGCCTCCCTGGTAGCCACCTTGATAGCCGCCAGCCTGGTAACCACCGTCCTGCGGACCGCTCTGGTAGCCACCTTGGTACCCGCCACCTTGGGGACCGCCGCCTTGGGGACCGCCGCCTTGCGGCCCGCCCTGGTACCCGCGGTTGTCGTAGCCAGCCTGATACCCACGGTTGTCATAGTTGCCTTGATAGCCGGCGTCCTGGTAGCCGCCCGGCTGGGCGTCCTGGCGGAAGACCATCGTGGTCCGGCCGAGCGTGACATTTGTCCCGTCGGTGAGAACTACGCGCCGCGCCGGCTGGCCGTTCACGAACGTGCCGTTCGTCGAACCCAGGTCGACGAGCACCACCTGGTCGTCCTCAACCCGCAGCTCTGCATGGTGCCTCGACACGCCGGGATCGACCATGCGCAGATCGCAGTCGGTGCCTCGGCCCAGCAGCGTGACCGGCGTCTGCAACTCGTACGTGCTGCCGGCTTCCAGGCTGCCGTTGCTGGACGTGGACACGACCAGGCGCGGCTGACCATAGAACTGCCCGCCCTGCGGCCGCGGCAGGTCGCTCACCGGCTGGCGGACCTCGCCCGCCTCGACCGTGTGACCGCGGATCACGCCCGAGCGAATCCGGAACATGCCCGTCGTGAGCTCAGGCACGCCTTCAAACCGCATCCGCACCGGGCCGACAAAGGAGTATCCCTGCTCCTTGGCATAGTCCCTGGCCAGCGTGGCCAGTTCCGTGCCCAGGTTGTCGGCGTACACCTCAAGCCGGTCGAAGTCAGTCTCGGCGACCTCAACTACGAAGTCGTTCGGCACCAATGTCCGGCCCTGGGCGACGATGGCAGCACGGTCATCCATTTCCCGCTGTACGGCGCTGGCCACCTCGACAGGCTGCAACTCAGACTTGAAGGCGCGCGCGAAGGCCCCCTCGACCATGCCCTCGAGCCTTCGCTCGAAGCGCTGGAGAACTCCCACCCGTTCGGCCTCCCTTCGGCTTTCCTACACACAGATGGTATCCGGGGCACGAGCACGCCTGGGGTCGTGCTAGCCTGAACCGTCGCTTAGGGCGAGTGGCGGAACGGCAGACGCGCACGGTTCAGGTCCGTGTGCCCGAAAGGGTGTGAGGGTTCAAATCCCTCCTCGCCCACACCAGCAAGTATGGCAGCTGGCCAGCGGAAACGCGGGCCAGCTTCTTTATTTCCCGCGCATGAGCAGGCCGCCGGTTTCCCCTTTGCGATAACCCCGGCAATGCGGCCGCTCGGGTCAAAAAATGAGGAAACCCAGAGGGCTACATTTCCCCCGGCGTGGCACCGGGTGCCGCCGGCCGGCCGGCTATCCGGCCGGCCGCCACCTGGTGATGCCGAGCAGTTCGGCGAGCATCGCGACCCGGATGTCGGCGTCCGGGGATCCCGCGCCATGCCCGACCTTGTCGGCGTAGCGGAGCTCGCCGCCGCGGAACGCGACGCTCAGGTTCAGGTCGCCGTTCAGCACGCGCCGCCACGCGCCGGCGGATCCGGTGACGCTCCAGTCGGTGTCGACCGCCCGGTCTCCCGCGCCCGTGGTGACGGTTCCAGTGCCCAAGTCCAGGCGCCACCACGTAGGGGTGCCGCCTGGTTCCAGCGCTGTCGCGAACAGCAGGACGGATTCGGCCGAGCAGGACTTCCAGGTACGGGCGAACTCTTCGCGCTGCCTGAGCAGGCCGAACTGGACGCGGGCGGCGAGCCCGGTGGCGATCGAGCCGGAACCCTTATCGGCGAGCCCCATGGCCTGGGCGGTTACGTCCCGGCCGGGGGAACTCGGGTCCACAGCAACCCGCAGCTCGGCGGGCGGGCTTCCGACTCCCCAGTCCTCATTGATCTGAACATAACCGAGCTGCTCGGCCAGGTCGTTGATCGACGCCAGCAGCTCGGCCGGGATCATCCGGGCCGGCACCTGCCAGCCCCGCCCCACCGAACTGGCGGTGACTTCCGTCGTGCTCCAGATTTTGTAGTCGCCTGGTCCGTACCGCTGGCGATCGAAGGTGAAGCACTGCCCGGTAATCCCGGGCGCCGGCGCCACCGCGGCGAACTCGAACAGCCGGGCGGCCTGCTCCTCGGGGTCGCTGACCAGGTCCTCATAGCGCACGGGCAGGCAGCTGTCGCCGAGTTCCGCCTCGGCGGACAGGATCGCCCCCGCGTAATCGGCCCAGTACCGGGCCAGCGCCGCCACGATATTGCCGGGCGAGGACGCGACGTAGCTCTCGAAGCCGTAACTGCCCATGCCCCAGGGCGACGCCTCGATGCCCGAGCCGATCACGTCCATCGGGTGCCGGTACAGGCAGATGAACCTCGCACCCGGCCAGACCTGCCGCAGCAGCCCGGCGTGCTGCGCGCCGCCGAGGCTCTTGTCGCAGTAGCGCTTCTTGCCGTGCCGCGCGAGGTAGGACGTCATCATCGGCGTCAGGCTCTGCCGCAGGCCGTGGATCACCGCCTCCGGGACCGGCGCCAGGCCCGCCTGGCCCGGCGGCAGCGGTGCGTCCTCGATCACCGACCAGGCCGCGGCCAGCTGCGTGCACAGCCATGGCAGCCTGGTCTCCGGCGGGCACGCCAGTTCCGGGTGAGCGTCGAGCAGGAACCGCAGCAGCGTCGATCCCGACCGGCCAGCGCACAGTATGAAGATCGGGCTATCGCGCTCGACGGCCGGCTCGGGCAGCCCCGTCGCCGCGCCGTACTCGCTAGCCATGCCGTCCTAGCTCGACGCGCCGCTTTGGCTGCCCGAACTGCCCTGACCGGTGCCAGCCGTGCTATCGCCGGTGGTGGGATTCTGCCCAGACGTGCTGCTCTGGCCGGTGTCGCTGCCCTGGACCCCTTTACCCTGATAGGGCCCGTCGTCGAATTGGCAGCCCGTGGCGACGATTCCGGTGCCGGCCGCGACCGCCGCGATCCCCGCGCCGCCCAGGAACCGGCGCCGCGTGAAGCGCGCGCCCCGGTCAGTGAAGCGCCCGCCGCGCTCCGGGGAGCGTCTGTCCGCCTGCTCGCCCATGCGGTCCTCCAGCAACGACACGGGCGCTCATCAGCGTTGACGCGGCCATTGGCACCCGTTCTGGCGATGCCGGGAAAGTCCGGTATCGCACTCGCCATGCTTCCCCCGGCAACGGCGGCGCGTCAAGTGCGCGTGACCGTGTACTCCGACCGCCGCGCCCGGCGGGTACGCGCCCAGTACTCGAAAGTGAAGCCGGGCCAGATCGTCCGGTTGACGCCGCGGGAGTCCAGGTACCAGCTCCGGCACCCGCCCGCGTTCCAGACCGCGCGCCGCAATCGCCGCTGGAGCCTGTCGTTGTAGCCGCGCAGCGCGTCCTCGCGTGCCTCGATCGTCGTCCCCTGCTCCCGGGACAGGATCCGCAGGCAGCTCAGGACGTGCTGGATCTGGGTCTCGATCATGAAGACGACCGACGTGTGCCCGAGCCCGGTGTTCGGCCCCAGGAGCAGGAAGAGATTCGGGAAGCCGGGGACGGTGATCCCGCGCAGGGCTTCCACGCCCGCCGACCACGCGTCGGCGAGCTTGACGCCACCGCGCCCGGTGACGTTCAGCTCGACCGCCGCGTCCGTCACGCGGAAGCCGGTGGCGTAGACGATCACGTCGAACTCGCGTGACATCTCGCCGCCCGAACCGTCCGTGGTGACCACGCCGGACGGGGTGATCTCCCGGATTTCGTCCGTGACCAGCTCGACGTTCGGCTCCTGCAGCGCCGGATAGTAATCGGAGGACAGCAGGATCCGCTTGCAGCCGATCGTGTAATCCGGTGTCAGCCGCGAGCGCAGCGCCGGATCCGGCACCTGCCGCTCAAGGTGTGCCCGCGCCATCGTCTCGAGCGGCGCCATCAGCCGCGGGTCGACCGCGAACCCCAGGGCCCGCGCCTCCAGCGCCCAGTAGACGGCGTACCGCAGCGCGCGGGCCGCTCCGGGCACGGTGCCGAGCACGGCCCGCGTCCGCTCCGGGATAGGCGCGTTCGGCCGCGGATGAATCCACGGCGGCGTGCGCTGGAACACGGTGAGCTGTCGCGCGACGCTTGCCACTTCGGGGACCATCTGGATGGCGGACGCGCCGGTGCCGATGATGGCCACCCGCTTGCCCGTCAGGTCGCTCGCGGAGTCCCAAACCGACGAATGACAGGCCATTCCCCTGAACGTCGCAAGGCCCTGAATATTGGGATATGACGGTATGTGCAGTGCCCCGGCGCCCGACACCACCGCATGTGCCACGTACCGGTCACCGGACTCCGTGCGTACGGTCCACAGCCGCGCCGCGTCGTCCCATTCCACGCTCTCGACCTTGGCCGAATAGCGCAGGTGCGGGTCGATGCCGTACTTCGCGGAGCACTCGCGCAGGTACGCCCAGATCTCCGGCTGCGGCGCGAACAGTTGCGTCCAGGACGGGTTGAGCTCGAACGAGAACGAGTACAACGGCGACGGCACGTCGCACGCGCAGCCCGGGTACTGGTTGTCCCGCCAGGTTCCGCCGGGGGCGGTGGCCTTTTCCAGGATGACGAAGTCGGACACGCCCGCCTTCTTCAGCGCGATGCCCATGCCGATCCCGCTGAACCCGGACCCGATGATGACGATCTTGTGCCGCTCGTCCATGACAGCGCCCATCTACTCGTCAGTAACCCAGCGATTCCGACCATAACCCGCTGGCCTGATCGAAATACCCGCGGCCCGCTCGCCGCACCCGCGGAACGCCGTCCGCCGGCGGGCCGTGCGCCGTCCGGGGGCTCTGGCATACATGACGTGAAAATAACGACAGGCGTCTCTCACTGTCACCTCATCTTGCACGCGAGTAACTGTGGTCACAGGGTTCGCGCTCCGGGATTGGTGCGGATGCGCCAACGCACCAGCTCTATTGGATCTCGTGCGCCATCGAGCCAGAACCCGGCTCGCGACACGGTCATTACCATCGCGAAATTCGCGCCAGAGGCGGAAGTGCCGTAACCGGCTAGGCGCCGGGCCGACTAAGGGACCACGACGACCGGGCAGCTGGCGTGGCGGGCGAGCCAGCCGGAGACCGATCCGGCGATGTGGTGCCAAAAGTGCCGTGGGGCGCCGATGACGAGGGCGTCGGCGCTGAACTCGGCCGCCAGCGCGGCGAGTTCCCTGGCCGGGCTGCCGCGCCTGGTCCGGACGTGGACCTCGAGCCCGGCCGGGTCGGTGACCTGGTCCAGCTCGGTGAGCAGCCAGCGCTCGAGCGCCTCGGCGTCACGGGGCATGCCCACCACCTGGCCGGTCAGCGGCTCGCAGTACACGCCGGGGGACGCGATGTAGGCGACGAGCAGCGGGCGGCCAAGGCGGCGCGCCATGCCGGCGGCGTACGCGAGGGCGTTCCGTGCCGACGTCGAGCCGTCGTAGCCGGCGACAACTGGGTGAACGAGCGCGGCCGGGCGGGGCGCGCGGAACTCGCGCTCGAACTCGGGACCCAGTTCGTCCCGTGCGGGGCGCCGTTCAGGGCGTCCTTGGCCTTGCTGATCAGGCCGACCCTGATCCGGGGCGGGCTCTGCCTGGTCCATCTCCGCTTCCTGCGGTCGCGCCGTCGATACTTCGCTTGTTACAACTAATTTACTCGTTGGTAGCCGGAACGTACATATCTGAAGGATTGCCCTTCCGCGCGGCGCTTATGCGTGATGCCGCGGCCAGAACTATACGGGGCAGTTCACTTTTGCGGAAGCCTCCGGGCGCCGGCGTTTCCGCGCGCGGTCATGGAAACCGAGTTGTACTATTTTGCGACTTTTGTTGGTGTTAGCTGGGGAGCGGGCATGCGGAGCACATTCGGGGGAGCAGGGCGTATCGGCGTTCTTGCGCTGGTCGTGGGGTTGGGGGGTCTCGTTGCTGACCGCGGGCGCTGCCGCGGCGCAGGCACCTCCGGCGGTCGGGGCGGCCCCGGGAGCCCAGAAGGCCGGTGTGGCCGGCTACACGCTGCCGAAGAATGTCACACCGGAATGCCCGGACCCCGCGAGCGGTGAGTTCGAGTGCATGGCGCTCGTCAACACCTTGACGACCCGGACGCGGTGTCCGACTTCAACGCCTATCGCGCCCAGTACGGCCTCCCCCCGTGTGACGAGACGACCGAAGCTGGCTGCCTGACTACAGCAGGCGGAACCGAATCACCGGTCAGCGCGGGCTGGTCCGTTCAGGCCTCGATGGGCAAGAGGGCGTCGTCGTCGTGGCCGCCGCGGGCGACGACGGTTACGGGACACAATTCCCCGCGTCGTCGCAGTTCGTCACGGCCGTCGGCGGGACGACTCTCACGACCGCGCCTGGCACCACGCGCGGCTGGACCGAGAGTGTCTGGGCAGGGACCGGTGCCGGATGCTCGGCCGGTCAGGTCAAGCCGTCCTGGCAATCCGATTCGGGCTGTGCCGACCGGACGCAGAACGACGTGGCGGCGGACGCGGACCCCGACACCGGCGTCGTGTTCTACGACACGGACGGCTTTGGCGGCTGGGGCGAGGGCGGCGGCACGAATGGCGGCCCGTCTGAGGTGACGATCCTCACTGGCCGCTTCCGTCAACGGGAAGAAATAAGGGTAATTGGCGCGAGCACCACTGTCGTGATGGATGAAGTCACGTTTTTTGCCTGACCAGGGCACCTTCCTGATGGCACGATGTGGGTGTGGTGGCAGCGGAGGGCGGCGACCGGGACCCCGTGGACGCGACCGCGCGCGCGGTAATCGAGAGCGCGGCGGACGCGATCGTTGCGTTCGGCACCGACCGGACGGTCATGTTGTGGAACCCGGCGGCGGAGCGGATGTTCGGCTGGACCGCCGATGAGGTCATCGGCGTAGAGCCGCCGATCATCCCCGATGAGCTCAGCGCGGAGCACAATGCCGTGCTGGAACGAGTACGCGGCGGCGGGCAGATCTCGTTCGCGACCCGCCGGACGCGCAAGGACGGCTCCGCGATCGACCTGCGGATCGACACCAGCGCGCTGACCGGGCCGGAAGGCGACGTGACCGGCTGGGTCAACATCTGCCACCAGACCGGCGAGGACGACATCGCGCGCCACTACATGGCCGAGCGTGCGCGCGTCGTGCGCCGTCTCGGCGACGTGGTCGCGGACATGAACGCGCAGCGGGACCTGGAGTCGGTGCTCGACCGGATCGCCGCGTCCCTGCGGGAGCTGACCGGCGCCGACGCCGGCGGGTTCGTGCTCATCGAGGACGATCGGCTGCGCCTGGTGTCCACCGCCGGCCTGCCCGCACGCCTGCGCGGGCGCGTGGCGTCGCTGTCATCCAGCCTCGTCGGCGAGCTCATGCGGTCCGGCAAGACCGTCATGATGGCGACCAGCGAGTCGGGCGGGTTCGACGACCTGATCTGGTCCGCGCTGCCCGGACTGCACACGATCGCCCTGTCACTGTCGCACGTCGGCGGCAGGCCGTATGGCGCCCTGTACGCGCTGTACAGCCGCCGCACGCTGTCACACGTCGAACTCGAGCTGCTCGAGCTGCTCGCCGGGCACGCCGGAGTGGCGCTGACCAACGCCATGGCGTTCGAGGAAGTCGTACGCCAGCGCGCCCACGAACGCGCCGTCATCGACGGCAGCGCCGACGGTATCGCCGTGCTCGACGCCGCCGGGCTAGTGAAGCAGTGGAACCCGGCCGCGCACCGGATCACCGGCATGGACGCCGCCGACGTCATGGGGAAGCCGCCGCCGTTCCCGTTGCCGACCGAGCAGGACGAGCGCCGTACCCACAAGCTGGAAAGCGGTCGCTGGCTCGACGTGCTGTCCACCACGCTAAGCGACGGCGAAGAGCGCGTCGTCGACTTCCGCGACGTTACCGCCGCCAAGGAACTCGAAGAGGCGAAGGACTTGTTCCTCGCCACCACTAGCCACGAACTGCGCACGCCGATCACGGTTGTGCAGGGATTCGCGTCGACCCTGGTGGCGCGCTGGGAGCAGCTGTCGGACGGCGACCGGCGGGCGGCGGTGCGCACCATCGCCGAACGTGCCGGGTCACTCGGCAGGCTCGTCGAGCAGCTGCTGCTCGGCGCGCGGGCGGGCGCCGACCAGCTGCCGATCAGCAACGGGGAGTTCGACCTATCCGGGCTGCTGCGGGCCACGGTGGTGTCGTTCGGGGCGCTGTCGGACAAGCACCAGGTGGTCGCGGACGTGCCGGACGACCTGCCGGCCGCCCACGGCGACTCGATGGCCACTGACATCATCGTCGGGCAGCTCCTGGAGAACGCGTTCAAGTACTCGCCCTCCGGCGGGCTCGTGACGGTTCGCGCCCGGGTTGTCGATGAGCGCGTCGAGGTCGAGGTCGAAGACGACGGGATCGGCATCCCGCCCGAGGATCACGAGCGGATCTTCGAGCGTTTCGTACAGGGCGAGACCGGTGACCGGCGGCGTTTCGGGGGCGTGGGGATCGGGCTGTACATCGTACGGCGGCTCGCGGCCGCGCAGAACGGAACGGTCGTGGCGGAGTCCCGGCCGGGCGGCGGCACCGTGATGCGTCTCAGCCTGTTCTGTGCCGTTTTATCGCGCATCGCGGTCTTGCAGGCTCTTGACGTCCCCATACACAAAAATGGCAAGATTTTGCCATAAATCGACTTTTCTGGACCTTGTGTTATGTGCGAGGATCCTTTAGTTCTAACTCGCGGGTTATCGCTGGCATCCCAGCGAACCCGCATCTTCTCTGAGCGGGGAGTTCGACCTTGCGTTCCAAGTTGTACGCGGTCGCTGGCGCATGCCTGGCGGTCGCGGCCTTCGCCCTGCCGGGAGTGGCCACCGCCGCCCCGGCCCTGGCGGCCCCCGGGCCGTCTCCGACGGCGGCCTCGCCGTCCGATGCATCCCTGGCAGAGCCAACTCTGCATGCGCAGCCCCAAGGCGGCTGCGCCAAGCCGACAAGCCTCCTGCAGGCTCAGTGCCTGAGCGTCACTATCCCGCGAGGGAAGAAGACGCCGGGAGCCAGTACGGCGGCCTCCGCGGTGACCGCACCGCTGGCCGCCAGCCAACTGCAGGATGCTTATGGCGTTACCAGCGCGTCATCGGGTGACGGGATCGGTGAGACGGTCGCGATCATCGACCCTTACCGGGACCCGACAATCGTCGGTGACCTCGCGACCTATCGCGCGAACAATGGCCTGCCGGCTTGTGACTCGTCGACAGGTGCGGGCTGCCTGACCGTCTACAACGAGAACGGTGCGGTCATCAACCCCGCGACGGCAACATCTCCGCCGACGCCGCCCGACACGGCGTCCGATGATGAGATGCAAACGGAGAACGAGACCGCCCTCGACACCGAGATGGTCTCGGCGATTTGCCCGAACTGCAAGATCGCCCTGTTCGAGGCGAACACCTTTAACCTTGACGACATGGGTGTCGCGGAAGACTCTGCCGCGAAGATCGCCAAGTTCATCTCCAACAGCTGGGGCTTGGACGAGGACTTCCCATATGAGGCAGCGTACGACTCGTACTTCAACCACCCTGGCGTTGCCGTCGTGTTCGCGTCGGGCGATTTCGGGTACGGCGCTTCCTACCCGGCATCTTCGCAGTTCGTCACTTCTGTCGGTGGCACCTATCTAGACGAGGCCTCGTCTTCTGGTCCTTGGACCCAGACGGTCTGGAACGGCCAGGGAGAAGGCTCGACAGGTTATGGCACCGCCGCTGGCTGCTCGGCTGGCGAGCCGGAGCCATCCTGGGGAGTGGATGCCGCTGACAGCACCGCGGCGTCGCTGTGCGCGAACCGTACAGACAACGACGTGTCGGCGGTTGCCAGCGCGGCGTACGGCATCGGTATCTACTCAAGCACGACGGACAGCGTGAACCCCTATAACACTTGCGGCGGTTCCTGCGGGCAACTGGGCACGAGTGTCGCCGCGCCGATCATCACCGCCATGTACGCGCTCGCCGGTAACCCGGAGGCGAACACCTACCCGGCCAGCTACCTGTACCAGGACCCGTCGGGCCTGACGCCCGTCACGTCCGGCACGGACGAGGTCAGCGGTTCGCCGCTCAAGTGCGAGTCCAGCCGCCAGTACCTGTGCAACGCGGCCGACAGCCTGACCAGCCCTTACAAGGGCTACAACGGCCCGGCCGGGCTCGGGACCCCGAACGGCAACCTCACCCCGTTCACCGAGAGCAAGACGGGGGACATCGTGTCCCTCGCCAACCCCGGCACGTACGACGTGGAGCGGGCGGCGACCATTAGCCTGCCCGCGCTGAAGGGCATTGACAGCGCGTCCGGAGAGAAGCTGACGTACTCCGCGAGCGGACTGCCCGCGGGTGTCTCGATCAACTCGTCAACCGGCGTGATCAGCGGCAAGGTGACGAACATCGAGAACGACACCGTGCACGTCACCGCCAAGGACAGCACCGGCGCGAGCGCGACGGTGAGCTTCCGGCTCGAGGCATCGCTACCCATGACGACCTCGTACAAGTCCGGGATCGGGTACGTGTCGCTGGACATTGTCAACGGTGACGGTTACGGCATGTGCATGAACGACGCCGGGAACAGCTCCAACAACGCGAGCAAGGTCGAGATCTGGACCTGCACGGATAAAGACGGGGCGCAGGCATGGCTCTTCGAGCCGCAGCCCGCACCCGGTAACTATGACGAAAATGGCTTCAGCCAGCTGGGCACGATGCGCATCCACGGCAAGTGCCTCAGCGTCGACTACAACGGCACGGCCGACGGCTCGCTGCTCGAGCTGTATACGTGCGACGGCGGGGCCGGCGAGCTCTGGGAGATCACCGGCGCGTCCGGTCAGTTGTACAACCCCAACTCCGGCAAGTGCATCGAGGACGCGAACTCGAGCACCGCCAACGGAAAGCAGCTCGAAATCTCGAACTGCAGCACCACTGACGCACCCGACCAGAACTGGCTGCTTCCCGCGAGCCCGTTCGACAGCGCCGTGTCGGGCAAGTGCATCAACGTCGCCGGGAACTCCACCGCCAACGGCGCGGCGATCGTCAGCTACACCTGCAACGGCGCAACCAACGAGAAGCTGGAGGTCCCCACGACCTCCGAATACGCCCTGCTCGAAGTCAATGGCAAGTGCCTGAACGCGACCAATAACGGCACCGTCGACGGCACCCTCATCCAGCTGTACAGCTGCACCTATGACGGTGATGAGGTGTACCCCGCGAACCTTTGGATGCTGACCGCCTATGGCCAGCTCGAGAACGCGCAGTCGCAGAAGTGCCTGGCGATCCCGAACAACAGCACCGCCAACGGCCAGCGCCTCGAACTCGAGGACTGCTACGGCGAGCCGGGTGAGCTCTGGGCGACGTCCTGATCCGTTGATCGGCTAAGCGGCCGGGTCCCCTCGGGGGACCCGGCCCCTGCCGTGTGAGATGCCTGTCTTGGGAAGCAGTCCCTGCAGACCCCGAGGCGTTAGGTCCGTCGCGATTCGCCCCGTCCGAGAGCGGCGCCGTTTCCCCGGTTCGCGGGTCATTGGTGCCAGAGCCCGATTTCAGCGCCTCGGGTGTGCCGGAGTTATGATGAAATATCATCCCCAATGACGCATTTCCAGATACCCGTCAGGGGTATCCGTGCCATGATCATGGGTCGAAAGTGCCGGTATTTGGCATGAATGACCCATGATCATGGAAGTGGCGCGGGCCGGGGCGCAGCCCGACTCGTTCGTCGTCGGATATAGGGCGATATATCCGGGCGAGAAGGCCGACTTAAGCAGCCATGCCGCGCCCTCTGGCACAAACGACCCGAGTAACCCGCCGAGCTTCCCGCGTAACCGGGCAGGATCCGGCCTGAACCGAGCCCAGACGAGAGAGGCGCGCTACAGGCGCGCTTTCTCCCGCTGGCGGGCCTCTCCGCCAGTGGCGGCCAGGTACTCGTCGATCACGGCGGGCACGTCGTCGCTGTCGCGGAGGATCTTGCCGGCCTCCATCCAGATCACCCGGTTGCAGCTCTGCTCGATCTCACCGAGGTTGTGGGCGACCAGGAACACCGTGCCGGCCTGGTCGCGCAGTTCCTTGATCCGGTTGTGGCTCTTCGCCCGGAAGGCCGCGTCGCCGGTGGCGAGCGCCTCGTCGATCATGAGGATCTCGTGGCTCCTGGCCGCCGCGATCGCGAACCGCAGCCGCTGGGCCATACCGGTCGAGTACGCGCGCATCGGCAGGTTGATGAAGTCGCCGACACCCGAGAAGTCGACGATGTCCTGGTAGCGCGCCTTTACCTCCGCGGGCGGCATCCCCATCGCGAGGCAGCCCAGCACCACGTTCCGCTCGCCGGTGAGGTCGTCCATGAGCGCCGCGTTGACGCCAAGGAGGGCCGCACTGCCGCTCGTGTAGATGGCGCCCGCTTCGGCGGGCAGGAGCCCGGCGATGGCGCGCAGCAGGGTCGACTTGCCCGAGCCGTTCCGGCCGATGATGCCGACCACGTCGCCGTGGTTCGCCACGAACGAGATGCCGCGGATCGCGTGCACCTCACGGATGGAGGCGCGCTTCTGCTTCCTGACCAGCCGCATGAGCGAGGTGGCGGCGGTGCCTTTGTTGCCGCCTGCACCGTACACGCGGTAGACCACGTGCAGGTCGTCGACGATTACGGTCGGGGTAGCCACGGCGTCACCTTACCTTGTCATGGCCCCAGGATGTCCGGGATGCGCGCGTAACAGATCAGCTGCGAACGAAGCCGCTACGGCAACTGTAGAGCAACGGTAGGGCAGATATGCCCTGTGAAATATGGCGTTCACGGTTTCACGGCGTTCACACTGGGCATTTCCGCTCGTACCGGGTTCGGTTCGATCACGGACGGGGCGGGGTGCATATTGGAGGTGGCTACGTCGGGCGTGCTGATGCTCCCGTACACAGCCTCTAGCGTCGGGGTCGCACGCCGACGCCTGATCGGCGACCTTGCCGAGGCGGGCGTTAGCGAAAGTACCGCGTGTGACGCGGGGCTAGTGGTTAGCGAACTTATCAGCAACGCTCTGCGCCACGCCACCCCGCTGCCTGGTAACTCCATCAAGGCCTCGTGGGATTTGCGTGCCGACAGCGTGACGGTAGGGGTCACCGACGGCGGCGCCGAGACAATCCCCCGGGTACATCAGCCCACGGGCTCGTCGCTTGGCGGCCGCGGGCTCGGCATCGTCGAGCGGTTGTCCATCAAGTGGGGAGTCCAGGACAGCCGCGAAGGCCTGGAAATGGGCCTCGAAGCCCGCTTCGAGGCGGGACTTGAAGGGGGCGAGCACGCGGACGAGGCCGGGCCGGGGATGACGCCCGGGATCGTGGCAGGAATCACGGTATGGGCGGAACTGCCGGTTGAGTACGCAACTGTCCCGGCACTTGTAATCGCATCGTCACGTGATGCGTAATCACGTCCGGAACTGGTGATAACACCCTAGCGGGACACTGCGCGGCGAACGTCTCTTACGCGCAGAGTGGGGGAACTCGCCACGCAAGAGACGGCGCGCGCCGTGCGGGAAACGGCATGTAGACATGCATCCGGGGGGATTCGTGTCCCAGTTTTACGGTGTGGACAGCGAAGTAGGGCGCCTGCGGACGGTACTGGTCCACAGGCCGGGAGCCGAGCTGCGGCGCGTGACGCCCCAGCACAGGTGCGGGATGCTGCTGCCCGGCCTGCCCTGGGCGGAACGGGCTCAGCAGGAACACGACATATTTTCTCAGACACTGCGCGATCACGGCGTCGAAGTGCTGTACCTGACGGAACTGCTGCAGGATGCGCTGGAGTACTCGGCTGCCCGGGAGCAGGCGATGCAGGTCGTCCTGCGCAATCCGCGGCTCGGGGATGAACTGCGAGACCAGCTCCGGGAGCATCTCGCGGGCCTGCCTCCGGAAGAACTCGCGCAGCTGCTCATCATGGGGCTCGCGCGCGACGAGTTCCGGTGCGGTCGCGGCGCGGTCTTCGGCCTGCTCGGCGCGTGGGACTACGTCATCGAGCCACTGCCCAACCTGGTGTTCGCCAGGGACTCCAGCGTGTGGATCGGCGACAGCGTGGCGGTCACGAGCCCGCAAGGCCGGAAGGTCGAGGCGGAACTCGCCGCGATCGTCTTCGGGCACCACCCGATGTTCGCCGGGACCAAACGGCTCTATGAACCGGGCCTTGAGGAGCTCGCGGGCGGGGACGTGCTGCTCCTCGCGCCGGGCGTGGTGGCGATCGGCATCGGCTGCCACACGTCTCCGGCGGGCATGGAGCGGCTCGCGCGGCGCGTGTTCGACTGCGGCTTCGCCCACACCGTGCTGGCGGTGCTGACCGGGGACCCGGCACTCACCGGGACCGTCGGCGATGCGTGCCTCGACACCTTGTGCACGCTCGTCGGTCCGGCCGCCGTGATGATGCGGCCCGCGATCGCTTTCTCGCTGGTCACGCGCACCATCACCCAGCGCGCCGAGGGTTTGCGCCTCTCGCACCCGCAGCCCTTCCTCGAAGCGGCGGCGCAGGCCATGGGCATCGACCGGCTCCGCGTCATCGAGACGGGGATGGGCCCGCAACGGCCCGGGAGCGCGGGGGCGCAGTGGGATGACGCCGGGAACCTCCTCGTGCTCGGGCCGGACACGGTGATCTCCTACGAGCGGAACGTGCTGACCAACGCGCGTCTCGAGGAATCCGGCATCGAAGTGATCCGCGTGCCAGGCGGCGAACTAGCCGGCAGCCGCGGCGGTCCGCGGGCGATGTGCTGCCCGGTCGGGCGGGAGCCGGCGAGCATGCCGGACGACACCACGCGCGCCGCGTGACAGGCCCGGATGGCGCATCGCTAGCTTTTGGCCCGCGAGTGGCGGTAGGGTTCCAGCCGTGGAGCTCAATGTCTCAAGTCGGTCTCAAGGCGATCACGCAGTCGTGACCGTTTCGGGAGAAATCGACCTATATACCGCTCCGCGGCTGCACAGCGAGCTTGCGGCGGTCATCGCCAGCGCGGCCCCGGAGTCCCAGGTGATCCTCGACATGTCGGGGGTGGATTTCTGCGACTCCACCGGCATGAACGTCCTGCTGTCCTCTCTGCGGGCATCCCGCGAGAAGGATGTCGAGTTCGCGCTTAGCGCGCCGCGTCCGGCGGTCAAGAAGATCCTGCAGGTCACGGGGCTCGACGCGGTATTCACGATCTCGGGCGAGCAAGCCGCGGTACCGGGCAAATAGCTACATATGCCGCCGGTCGCCGTCGTCATACCCGCGCATAACGAGGCCGAACGCGTCGGCGCCACCGTTACCGCTGCCGCGACACTGCCCGGCGCTGACGTCGTGGTCGTCGTCGACGACGGCTCACGCGATGCCACCGGCCAGGCGGCGCGGCAGGCGGGCGCGACGGTGGTCAGGCACGCCAGGAACCGCGGCAAGGCCGCCGCGATGCAGACCGGGGCCGAGTCCGTTCGTCTCCTGGACGAGGGCGACGGCCTCGACGAAGGCGACGGCGGCAGCCATCTGCTGCTTTTCCTCGACGCGGACCTTGGTGACACCGCTGCCCAGGCCGGGCCGCTGATCACTCCGGTCGCCTCCGGTGACGCGGACATGACCATCGCCGCCTTCACGTCCACCGTCAAACTCGGCGGCCATGGCTTCGTCGTGTCGCTGTCCGCGCGGGGCATCAAGCGCGCCACCGGGTGGACTCCCACTCAGCCCCTGAACGGGCAGCGCTGCCTGTCGAGGTCCGCTTACGACATGGTCCGCCCGCTGGCGTTCGGCTACGGCGCCGAGACGGCGATGACGATCGACGCCAAGCGCCGCGGCCTGCGCATCGCGGAGGTGGAAGTGCCGCTCGCGCATCGCGCCACCGGGACGGACCTGGGGGCGCAGCTGCACCGCGCCCGCCAGTTCCTCGATGTCGCCTGGGCGCTCGCCTGGCGCCTGTGAGCTGTGCCTGTGAGTTGTGCGTGTGGGCCACGTCGGCGCGCTTACGGTGGATAACCATCCGTAATCGGTATAGTGCTCACTGTGATACCACTTGAGTTGTCTGCGGCAGGCGTGCTGGTCGGGCTGATCGGGATCTGCGTCGCGATCGCCGCCCATCAGCGCGCGGGGCGCGTGGTGCGTGAGTGCGACGCGCTGGTCCAGGGGTCTGTCGGGTCGCGCGGTACCGTCGACCCCCGCGCGCTCAGGGACGTGGGCGTCATCCGCTACGACGCGCTGCACGAGATGTCCGGGCAGCTGTCGTTCTCGCTCGCGCTGCTGAACGCGCTCGGCGACGGGCTGGTGCTCAGCTCCATCAACAGCAGGTCAGAGACGCGGACGTATGCCAAGACGGTCAAGTCGGGCGAAGGCATGCAGGAGCTGTCGCCCGAGGAGAGCGCCGCGGTTCGCTCGGCCAGGCTTGGCCTGAGCGTCGATGAGTCTGACTTCATGAAGCCGCGGCGGCGTGACCGCCGCGGCGCGAGCGGAGCGGCGGCTGCGGCAAGATAGGGCGTATGCGTTACGCGTATCTCGGGCCGGAAGGGACGTTCACGGAAGCCGCTGTCGCGAGTCTCGGGCTTTCCGCCGACGCGGTGGCGGTGCCCTATCCCACGGTGGGCGCGGCGCTCACCGCCGTACGCGCCGGGGAAGCCGAGCGCGCCGTCGTCCCGATGGAAAGCTCGGTCGAGGGGATCGTCACCGGTACCGTTGACGACCTGAGTAGCGGAAACGACCTGATCATTCACGGCGAGACCCGGCTGCCGATCGCGTTCGCCCTACTCGCGGCGCCGGGGACTGAGCTGGCGGATGTCAAGACCGTCGGCGGCCATCCGCAGGCCGAGGCGCAGTGCCGCCGATGGCTGCGGGCGCGGCTGCCCCAAGCGGAATGGGTGCCGCTGGCGTCGAACGCGGAAGCGGCCCGGCAGGCGGCCGGCGGGCGGCTAGACGCGGCCCTGGCCGGCGAATTCGCGGCGGCCAAGTACGGACTGAACGTGCTGGTGCCCGACGTGCATGACAATGGCAATGCGGTGACGCGGTTTGTGGTCGTCGCCCCCGGTTCGTCGGACATGCCGTCACCGACGGGCTTGGACCGGACCTCGGTGGCCGCGTTCTTGCGGGATGACCACTCGGGGGCGCTGATGGAGATCCTCACCGAGTTCGCGGTGCGCGGCGTCAACCTGACGACGATCCAGTCGCGGCCCACCGGCGACAAACTGGGCAGCTATTTCTTCTTCATCGACTGTGAAGGGCACATCCACGACGCCCGGGTCGGGGAGGCGCTCACGGGACTGCGACGCGTGTGCGCCGAGGTCCGGTTCCTGGGCAGTTACCCCCGTAGCGACGGGGGGCGGACGCATGTCCGCCCCGGCACGTCTGACGTTGAGTTCGCCGAGGCCGCCGCCTGGCTGGCGCGGCTCCGGCACGGATAACCAGGCCGACTCGACCTCACCGGTCATCGTGGCCGGGTCGAACAGCTCAGGCAGTCAAAGGTAGGGGCCGGAGCCGCGCGGCGTCTGCTGCTCCTGCTCCGGCTCGGCGGGCAGCAGGCCCGGCGGCAGTGCCCGGCGCATCTGTTCCAGCTGGGCGCGCGCCGCCATCTGCTGCGCGAACAGCGTCGTCTGGATGCCGTGGAACAGGCCCTCGAGCCAGCCGACGAGCTGGGCCTGCGCGACCCGGAGCTCGGCCTCGCTCGGCGTCTCTTCCTCGGCGAACGGCAGCGACAGCCGCTCCAGCTCCGAGACCAGTTCCGGGGCGAGACCATCCTCGAGCTCCTTGATCGAGCTCTGGTGGATCTCCTTCAACCGCGCACGGCTCTTCTCATCCAGCGGCGCCGCCCGTACTTCCTCCAGGAGCTGCCGGATCATGCTGCCGATGCGCATGACCTTGGCGGGCTGCTCGACCATCTCGGTGATCGGTCGCTCGTTCTCGGCGCCCTCGGCGCCTTCGTCCTCCGGGCCTTGCGGGGTGCCGACGGCCAGGCCATCGGGACCTACCACGACGACCTGGGGTCTGCCCGGGTCCGCAGGGCTCATTTCGTCGCTCATTTGCCTCACGTTACCTGTTGCCGGCGGTCACTGCGCGCGCAGGAGGATCTTGCCGGTATGGGCGCTTGATTCCATGATCCGGTGCGCCTCGGGCGCCGCGGAAAAGGGCAGCTCGCGGTAGATCATGGGGTTGATCCGGCCCGCTTCGATTTGCGGCCACACGTGTTCGGTCACGGCCTCGACGATCCGTGCCTTCTGCTCCAGCGGGCGTGCACGCAAGGTGGTGCCCATGACCATGGCGCGCTTGACCATCAGCAGGCCCATGTCCAGCTCGCCCTTGCTGCCGCGCTGCAGACCGATGTTGACCAGCCGCCCATCGGCCGCCAGCGCGTCCACGTTGCCGCGCAGGTAGGCGGCGCCGACGATGTCCAGGATCACGTCCGCGCCGTGCCCGTCCGTCGCGTTCTTCAGGCTCTCGGTGAAGTCCTCGTCGCGGTAGTTAATGAGGATGTCCGCGCCAAGCTCGCGGCAGCGCTCCAGCTTCTCCCTTGATCCAGCGGTCACCGCGACCGTGGCGCCCGCGTTCTTCGCGAGCTGGATCGCCATCGTGCCGATGCCGCTGCCGCCGCCGTGAACGAGGAACACCTCGCCGCGCCGCAGGTGCGCCGCCTGGAAGACGTTGGAGTACACGGTGCACGCGGACTCGGGGTACGCCGCGGCGGTCCCCAGGGGCACGCCGCTTGGCTTGGGGAAGAGCTGTCCTTCGGGAACCAGGACTCTCTCGGCGTAACCGCCGCCGGCGAGCAGCGCGCACACCTCGTCGCCCTCGTGCCAGCGCGTGACGCCCGGCCCGGTCGCGGAAACCGTCCCCGAGCACTCCAGGCCGGGATACGGCGGCGCGCCCGGCGGCGGCGGGTAGAACCCCATGCGCTGCATCACGTCCGCGCGGTTGACGCCCGCCGCCACGACATCGACGACGACCTCGCCGGGACCGGGGGCCGGATCGTCGACCTCCGTCCACTCGAGTACGTCAGGGTCTCCGGGCGCCGTGATGACGATCGCGTGCATACGTACCTCCTCGCGGGGGAGAATCCGTAGTCAGGGTCCATTATTTTGGTGATCGGGACTAACGATGTTCCCCATGAGCTAAAACGACGGCGCGAACAGTATGGCAAGGGCTGCCAGGTGACTTACCCTCGGTAGTACGTGAGCAGCCCACCGCTAACCCTGTACTCGTGAGGATGACGTGACACCGAACGAGCATGACAATCACACAACCGCACATGGCGTCGGGGAGGAACACTCCGACGGCGTGTTTGTGACCCCGGAATCTTCTGCCGGCCCGGAAACCGGTACGCGGCAGGACGCCAGTGACGAGGGACAGTACGATCCGTACCTCACGTCCGGGGCTAATCCGTTCTCGTCCGTCCATCCCTCGGGTGGCGGGACGTTTCCGAGGTTGCAGCCCCGGCAGTTCCCGCCGGACGAGGAACAGTCGGGGGACGTTCCGGTGATGGAGCAGCTGCCTGACCCGAACGCACTGCCCGAGCCTGGTTATCCGGTGTTCGCCGGGTACCAGCAGGGTTTCCCGGGCGCGCAGTCCGCGTTCCCGCCCGGTGCCTTCCCGTCGGCTTTCCCGGCGGAGGCCTCGGCTTTCCCGGTGGAGACATCCGCGTTCCCGGTGGACGCCTCGGCGTTCCCGGCATCGGACTCGACGACGTTCCGGGCGTCCGCCGACGCGCAGGCCGCCTATCAGCCGCACTACCCGGCCGAGCCCTACACCGCATCGCGCGCGCCTGAGGAGGCCCCGCCGCTGAGCGGCGTGCCGGCTGGCTTCGGGACGGACGCGGGCGCTGGCATGGCACCGCCGCCGCTGGAAACCGCGCCATCGGCGTCGGCTCAGGAGGCGCCTGAGTCCCCGGTCCGGGCGCCGCTGCCGCCGTCGGCGTCCGCCGTGCCCCCGCCGCCTCCCACGCTGTCGGCACCGCCCGTGCCGCAGAGCCAGCAGGGCCAGCCAGCACAGGGCCAGCCACCACAGAACCACGCGCCCTACGCGCCGCCGCAGCCGTCTGCCGACCCGGTCTTCGCCGACCCGGTGGCTCCGCCGCGGGCCCCGGTCAGGGAGACCGCTGACAGCCTGACCGCTGACAGCCTCCTGCACGGCAGGCGGCTGCTGCCGAGCCCCGGCTGGCGCCGGACGCTCTACAAGGCCACCGGCGGACTGGTCCGTGTTGGCGAGTCCGCCGCCGACATGCACCGGCGCGACCTGATCAACCTGGCACGGACGCCTGTCGCGGGCGGACACCACCGCGTCGCGGTGATGAGCCTTAAGGGCGGCGTCGGCAAGACGACCACCGCCGTCGGCCTCGGCGCCACGCTGGCCTCACTGCGCGGTGACCGCGTCATCGCCATGGACGCGAACCCGGACCGGGGGACGCTTTCGGACAAGGTGCGGCTGGAGACTTCGGCCACGGTCCGCGACTTGCTCAATGAACGGTCGCAGGTCACCAGGTACGCCGACGTCCGGGCATTCACGTCGCAGGCGCCGAGCCGTTTGGAGATCCTCGCGTCCGACCGGGACCCGGCGGTCTCCGTTGCGTTCAGCGCGGACGACTACCGTTCCGTCGCCCGGGTCCTCGAGCACTACTACTCGATCTGCATCACGGACTGCGGGACGGGCCTGCTGCACTCCGCGATGTCCGGCATTCTCGAGCTCGCGGACCACATCGTGCTGGTCAGCTCGCCTTCGGTGGACGGCGCGCGCAGCGCGAGCGCGACCCTCGACTGGCTTGAGGCCCACGGTTACGGTGACCTGGTGCGCGGAGCGGTCGTGGTGCTGTCCTCGATCCGACCGCGGAGCAAGAGCACCGTGGACCTTGACCGCCTCGAGCAGCATTTCGCCGCCCGCTCCCGGGCCGTGGTGCGGATTCCGTACGACGCTCACCTGGAAGAAGGCGCCGAGGTCGAGCTCGAGCTGCTCAACGCGGAAACGGCCGATGCTTACCTTGAGCTGGGCGCGCTGGTCGGCGAGGGCTTCGCCGTGCCGCGTCGCCCGGTCGTACGACATGCGCCGGGCGTGCCGCTCGCGTAAAGTATGGTGCGCATGCCGGAGCCGGCGTGCGCACCGGGAGCGGTGGCAGAGTCTGGTTGATCGCAACTGCCTTGAAAGCAGTCGGCCGTTTATGCGGCCCGGGGGTTCGAATCCCTCCCGCTCCGCTTCAGTCTGAGTGCGACCGCCCCGTGCCGGCGGTGCGGGATGAATGTATTCGCTGTTATAGCGAAACCGCTAGAGAAGCTTAGAAAGCGGAAGGCAGAGCCCCGCCCTGGCGACCGCGGGCAGTGCACGGCGTGGCGAGTGGCCCAAACGCACGGGAATCAGTGCTTTGGCGGCTATCATCGCGGTTGGGTTACGTATTAGGGTTCCGGCGAGCTGGCGGTGGAGGCATGTCCAGAGGAACGATCATCCTGTTCATCTGGCTGATCATCGGTGCCGCCGCGGCGGGTCAGCGCGGCTACTACACCACCAAGGACTTCGCGTGCAGTTCGGGCGCGACAATAGCCGTGACGATCGCGGCGGGCCCGCTCAATTACGTGGGCGTGGACCCGGTCATCGGCTGTAGCCTGCCTAAGCCGTCCGGCTAAGCCGATCGTCAGGCCGGTGCCGTGGGGGGCTCATCCTCCTCGAGGAATTCCTCGGCCACGGCCCGCATGGACATGTCGCCGGGCTGCAGGCCCTCGCCGGCGCCCGGAGCACTGAGCGGGTTGATCTTCACGTACTTGGGGAGTTCCGGTTCTGACCAGACGGCCTTGCGGCCTCTGGTGAACCAGCGTCTGATGCGCATACCTCCCGGGCTACCCGGCATATCGCGACTTATTCGGGTACTCCCTGCCTCTTATTACGACGCTGTGTAGAGGTAATCTCTGCAGCATGGGAAGCAGTATGGGCAGCACGGGCAGTTCGATGCTGCCGCCGTTCACCTTCACCGAGGTGCTGACCCGGTGGCAGTCCGCGCCGGTGGTCACGGCGGCGGTCGTCGTCTTCGGCGGCCTGTACCTGTGGGGCGCGTTCCGGGTCCGCCAGCGGCATCCCGCGCGGCCGTGGCCCGTCCACCGCACGTTTCTCTTCCTTATCGGGCTGCTGGTCGTTGTGCTGGCGACGCAGAGCGGCATCGGCACGTACGATGACACGCTCTTCTACGACCACATGATCCAGCACCTCATGCTGATCATGATCGCGCCGCCGCTGCTCGTGTCCGGACAGCCCGTCACTCTCCTGCTGCACGCCAGCCGCAACCCGCTGCACACCTGGACCAAGAAATTCATCCGGTCCCGTCCCATCCAGTGGATCACCTGGCCCGGGTTCGGCATCGTGGCGTACGCCGCGACGATCGTCGGAACCCACCTCACCAGCTTCATGAACCTGGTGATGACGAACGAGACGGTGCACAACCTCGAGCACGTGCTCTATCTCGTCGTCGGGTACCTGTACTTCCTCCCGCTGGTCGGCCGCGAGCCGATCCGCTGGAAGGTCTCGTATCCGCTGCGGCTTTTCCTGCTGTTCCTCGCCATGCCCGTCGACGCGTTCACCGGCGTCGTGCTCGGCTCGGAGAGCGCGGATCCGTTCCCGCCGATGCAGCCGCGGAACTGGGGCCCGTCCGCGCTGAGCGACATCCACGACGGCGGCGCGGTCATGTGGGTCGGCGGCGCCGCGATTATGGTCGTGATGATCATGGTGGTCTTCTTCAGCTGGACCCGCGAGCGCCGTCCCTCCGGCGGCATGGGCTGGCTGGAGACCGCGCGCCGTGCCAATATGGCCGACCGGTTTGCCGAGGCGGCGCCGGGCGCGGCCGATGCTTCCGGCAACGCGGATCAGGTCCGCATGCGGGGCAGCATCGACGAGGACGAAGACCAGCTGGCCGCGTACAACGAATACCTCAGCCGCATCAACCGCGGCCGGGGCGGCGGGCATTAGCTCACCGGCAATCCATAATCCTCGCTTCACCGTATTACTGGACGGCGGCGCCGCCGGAACCAGACCTCCGTAATGCGGGGAAGGAGCAAGGAACCATGCGGGTGATCCATAAGCGGGTCACCCTGGCAGCGGCGGCCGCGACAGCGTTCAGCGTTATCGCGGCTACCGGGGTGGCGGTCGCGCCTCTCGCCGAGGCGCAACCACAGGCGTTCAGCACCGTTACGCGAGTCGCCTCCACCGTGCCGGGGAACGGAGACCTCAACCCCTATGGCGTGGCGATCGTACCGCGCAGCCAGGGGAAACTTCACAAGGGCGATGTCCTCGTCAGCAATTTCAACAACAAGGCCAACCAGCAAGGTACAGGCACGACCATTGTCGAGGTCACGCCGAGGGGCAAGACTAGCCTGTTCGCGCAGATCAACCGGGCCAGGCTGCCCGGGGCATGCCCGGGCGGGGTCGGCCTGACCACCGCGCTGGCCATCCTCAACCATGGCTGGGTCGTCGTCGGCAGCCTGCCCACGACCGCGGGTAATCCCGCTACTTCCAAGGCCGGCTGCCTGCTCGTCATTAACAGCTCAGGCAAGGTCGTGGAGACGTTCGCGGGTAAGGGCATAAACGGTCCGTGGGACATGACCGCGGCCGGCTCCGGCCGGGTGGCCAACCTGTTCGTTACCAACGTCCTCAACGGCACCGTCGCGGCCAAGGGCAAGGTCGTGCACAAGGGAACCGTCCTGCGGCTGCTGGTCACCACGCCGCGGTCTGGCCTGCCGAAGCTGCTCACCGCGACCACAATCGCTTCCGGCTTCCCGGAGCGCACCGATCCAGCCGCGCTCGTGATCGGGCCGACTGGCGTGGGCCTGGGTGCGCACGGAACCCTCTACGTCGCGGACACACTCAACAACAGGATCGCGGCGATCCCGGACGCGATGTTCCGTGCCGGCAGCGCCGGGACTGGACGGACGCTGACCAGGAACGGCGCCCTCAAGGGCCCGCTCGGTCTCGCTATCGCGTTCGGCGGGAACATCCTGTCCGTCAATTCCGGTGACGGCAACCTCGTCGTCACGACGCCGTCGGGGAAGCAGGCCGCCGTCAAGACCCTGGACACCTCCGGTTCGCCGCCCGGCGCCGGGGCGCTGTTCGGCCTGGCGGTAGCGCCGCGCGGCGTGTACTTCGTCGACGACAGCACCAACACGCTGAACTTGCTCAGTTAGCACGTCCAGCTACAACGATCAGCGGGCCCGATCGCGAGATCGGGCCCGCTCCGGGCGCGCGACACGCCGGTAGCGCTCTCTACGGAAATCTACGCCTGCGGCTAGAGGGCGGAATAGAGTCCGATCGTGGACCCTGTGCGGAATCCCTACGCGCCCGGCGCCGGGCAGCGGCCGCCCGAGCTGGCCGGGCGTGAGCGTGAGATCAAGCAGTTCGAGATCGTCCTGGAGCGGGTCGCACTCGGGCGGCCCGAGCGCAGCATGGTCCTCACGGGGCTGCGCGGCGTCGGCAAGACCGTGATGCTCAATACGTTCCGGTCGATGGCGCTGCAGAAGCTGTGGGGGACCGGCAAGCTGGAAGCCCGGCCGGACCAGTCCATCCGGCGTCCGGTCGCCAGTGCCCTGCACATGGCGGTCCGTGAGCTGGCACCGCGCCACCGGGCCCCGGACCGGATCGACGACTTCCTCGGCGTGCTCAAGGCCTTCGCCCTCCGGGATCCGAAGGCACCCAAGGGCACCTCCGTCACCTCCCAGCTCGGCATCGACGTGCCCGCCGCCCGCGGCCGCGCGGACTCCGGTGACCTCGAGGTGGACCTGACCGAGCTGCTCGCCGACGCCTCTTCGGTGGCGGCCGACCTCGGTGTGGGGATCGCGCTTTTCGTCGACGAGATGCAGGATGTCCCGGCCGCCGACATCTCCGCGCTCTGCGCCGCCTGCCATGAGCTGTCGCAGCAGAGCGGTCCGCTCATCGTGGTGGGCGCCGGGCTGCCACACCTGCCCTCGGTGCTCTCGGCGAGCAAGAGCTACTCCGAACGGCTCTTCCGGTACGCGCGCATCGACCGCCTCGACCGCGACGCGGCCGACCAGGCCCTGATCGCGCCCGCTGAACGGGAGGATGTCTGGTTCAAGCAGGACGCGCTCGACGCCCTGTACTCCGCCGCCGACGGATACCCCTACTTCGTCCAGGCCTACGGCAAGGTCACCTGGGACGTGGCCGCGTCCAGCCCGGTCACGGCGGCCGACGTGAGCGTCGCGGCGCCCGAGGCGGAAGGTGAACTGGCAGTCGGGTTCTTCGGCAGCCGCTACGAGCGCGCGACACCGGCAGAGCGCGAGTACATGCGCGCCATGGCCGCGATCGGCGACGAGTCGGTGCCGACCTCGTCGGTCGCGGACGAACTCGGCCGCAAGCCCTCCAGCCTGTCGCCGGCGCGCGATGGCCTGATCAAGAAGGGCCTGATCTACAGCTCCGAGCGCGGTCTCATCGGCTTCACGGTCCCGCACTTCGGCAAATTCCTCCGCTCCCAGCCAGTCTGAGGCGGAGACGCCCGAGATCATGGCCCGCGCCCCGCTAGGCTCCCGCCCCGCCTAGCCTCCCGGACCGTTTGGCCTCCCGCCCTGCCCGTGCCCCCGGACCGTTTGGTGCAGATGCGCCAACGATCCAATCTGATTGGCTCAACTGCGCCAACGGGCCAGTCGGGTTCGCGCTCTAGCCGCCGCGTGGCCGTGCGGCGGCGGCCGGCCGGAGGTCGTGGGACGTGAAGGATTATCGACTTTATTAGCCTCTATTGTGTTTCCTATAGAGAGTCGTAGAGATCCCTAGGAGCGGGCTGGACGAAGACGGGCAGCGGCTTGGTGGCGCCTTCATCGGGGGCGATGCGCGGCGGCGGGATAAAGAACCCGCCCGGGGCATCGTCCGCGGCCGCGTCGACGATCGCCGCCCGGACCGGGGGGCGGCGGAGCTTGGTGTAGACGGCGAAGACCACGTCCACGCGGCGGCCCTCGGCTACGCCCGGGAAGACCGCGTACCGCCAGCATCCCTCCCGCCAGACGTCACTCGGCTCCAGGTCGGTCAGGTGCCGCTTGTAGCGTCGCCACTGTGCGCTGGTGCGCAGCGAGGCCAGCGTCCGGGATACCGGAATCCGGCGCACCTCGCACGGTTCGGAGTAGCCCAGCCGCACCATGAGCTCTCCGAGTTCCGGTGACAGCACTGCCAGCGCGGTCAGTTCGACGGCGACCGCCGCGACCAGCAGCCACGCCATGCCGGGAGAACCCGGTATGCGCAGCGGCTGTGCGCCGATCGAGACCAGCGCGCCGGCGGACAGGAGGCCCGACCGGGCGATCGACCGCCCGCTCACGGGCGTGTGGCTCAGGTCGCCGAAGCAACCGCAGCCCGCCTCCGGGCGGCGGCCGCGAAGTTCGTACAGCACCGCCATGGCCGTGAGGAAGAGGATCGCCGTGGCGCCGCGCGAATAGTCCGCGAGCGTGCCTTTTAGGTCCGGCCCGCCGGGGAACGGGCCGGACGTCACGAGGAGCGCGATGCCGAGGACTAGCTCGGCCGCGCACAACGCGATCGCGCCAGGCCGGCGCAAGCGCACCGGGAAAAGCGCCGTCGGGCTGGCCGCGGCGTCGACGCTCCGCGCCGAGATCACGCGCCGCGACTTGGCCGCGAAGGCCCCGATCAGCACGACAGCCAGCAACGGGGCCTGGATGCCCCGCAGCTCGCTCAGTATTTGGCCGCCCCCCAGCGTCATTTTCTGGCCCTATTCCGTTTCGTGTCTTATGTGACCGCGGTTGTTATTTGGCGACGGCGAGTGTCGCGTTGAAACAGCCGTCTTCGAGATTCCCACCCAGCTCGACGAACGCCATGACCGTGAGGTCCGCGATCCGGCCGCGCGGAGAGGTACCGCATTCCACGCACCGGTCGCAGAACAGCCGGGACGGCGCGCCGCAGCTCGTCACCGGCAGCACGTCGCTGCGCCCGCTGCACTCGTTATGGATCTGCACCGCGCTGCCTACCGACAGATGCGGCAGCCGGACGCACCCGGGTCCCACCGCGTGTGGATCGACCACGAAATGCTCGTGCCGACTGGGCACCGTATGCTCGCAGTTCGTCTCCGGATCGAGCGCGGGGTAGGCGAGCCCGAGCAGGCCGGGCGGCTCCTCGCCCGGTTCGTGCCAGGACACCGTGCCGTTAATGTGCTCCGGAATGTGGCCGCTGACCAGCGGCGGAGCCGGCGGGTGGTCGGCGCGATACGGTGGCTGAGCGGTGGCAGGCGTCAGCGCGAGCAGGTATCCCTCCTGACGCAGGCCGATCACGTCGATGAGAAAACCAGGCTCCATGCGCGGGAATCGGACCAGGATCGGGCGGAGCGCGCCCTTCCCGATAAGCACGATCTTGCGGCCCTTGGCCGGGCCTTCGTCGACGAGGAGTTCCGAGCCCTCGCGCTCGATGATCGTGCCGGTGACGCGGCCGATCTGTGCCCAGATGCGCTCGGCGCAGCCGATACGGGCCTTGCGGACGATCACCCGGTCGTCGTGCCGGATGGCGGCCGCGGGCACGGTCGATCCTCGCCAGGCCTTGACGTCAGGCGGTAGCGTTAGCCGTTCTTCGCCCGCCTGCGTCCGCAGGATGAGCACGTGCGGGCTGACGTCGGCGACGACTCCGCTCAGGGCCTTGCGCGCCGCGGGCGGCCGCGTGGCCCAGGGACTGGCCTCTCCCGCCGCGCCGGCGCCGAAAATGGCGGCGCGCAGCGACGACCTGCGGGCGTATCGGCCGGAGTCGGCGCTTTCCCCATAATTGTCGCAGCCGTGGCGAAAGTTCGCACTTTGCCGCACTTGCCCTCCGTGGGATTGCACCGTCGCCGTCATGTCTGACGATGCGCGTGTGCGACCGGATACGTCAAGTGATTCCGCGATCTATCTCCGCGAAGTCACATAGATACATCCCTGACGGATAGTGCGCGTCGTCCTGCCTGGACCCCACGGCGGGGGCGCAGTGACCTGGGTCATTCAGCGAGGCGTATCGTTGTTCTGTTACTACTCTCAGTAGCGTTGGGTCATGACGGTAGGGGGCCGCGTGGCGGCTAGAGAGCATGCGGTTGTCAAAGACCGCGTGGTGGTGGGGGAGCAAGGGTCGTTCGCGGACTACGTGCGCCAGCGCGGCGGCATGCTGCTCGGGATAGCCCTGTCGTTCACCGGCAACAACCGTGCCGACGCGGAAGACCTCGTCCAGGCCACCCTTATCAAGACGTACCTGTCGCTGGACAGGATCACGGACCTGACCGCCCTTGACGCGTATGTACGGCGCGTGATGGTGAACACGCACATCTCCGGCTGGCGCAGGCGGCGCGTCGATGAGTACCCGACGGATGAGCTCCCCGACGGCCCGGCCGCCGACCACGGCGCCGACCGCGAACTGCACGACGTCCTCCAGCGGGCCATCGATCGCCTGCCGCGGCGCATGCGAGCCGCGGTGTTGCTCCGCTACTTCGACGACATGTCCGAGCCCGAGGTGGCGGCGGCGCTGGGCGTGTCCGTCGGCACCGTGAAGAGCACGGTGGCGCGCGCCATGGCCAAGCTGCGCGCGGACGCCGAACTCGGGTCCAGCGAATGAGGACGTTACCGGAGGGTTTCGTAGCCCCGGGTGCGCGTGGGACTATCACGGTCAGAGGCGGACTCACTGTGGAGGTAGGTGCCCGTGGACAGCACGATGATGGATGTCCCCCTGACGGTCGGGGCGATCATGCGGTACGGGAGCACGGCATTCGGCAACCGGGAGGTCGTCACGTACGCGGGCGATGACGTCCCCGCCCGGCGTCGGACGTACACCGCGGTGGGTCGGCGCGCCGCCCAGCTCGCCAATGCCCTGCGTTCACTGGGGGTGGACGGGGACCAGCGAGTCGGGACGTTCATGTGGAACAACGCGGAGCACCTGGAGGTGTACCTCGCCGTCCCGTCGATGGGCGCGGTCCTGCACACGCTGAACATCAGGCTCTCCGCCGACCAGGTCGGCTACATCGCCACCCACGCCGGTGACTACGCGGTCGTGGTGGACGCGTCCATCGCGCCGCTGTTCGCCAAGGTGCTGCCGCACGCCGAGACGATCAGGCACGTGATCGTCTCCGGCGTGGGAGCGGAGGGGGCCGCCTCGTCGCTCGACGGGCCGGGGCGCACGGTCCACTTGTACGAGGATCTGCTGTCCGGCGCTTCCGATTCGTTCGCCTGGCCGGACGTGCCCGAGCGGTCGGCGGCCGCGATGTGCTACACCAGCGGCACCACCGGCCTGCCGAAGGGCGTCGTCTACAGCCACCGCTCCACTTACCTGCACTCGCTCGCCCCGTGCTTCGGCAACGCGTTCGGCCTGTGCGAACAGGACCGTGTCCTGCCCGTCGTGCCCATGTTCCACGCGAACGCCTGGGGCCTGGCCTACGCGGCGCTGATGGCGGGCGCCGACCTGGTGCTGCCGGACCGGTTTATGCAGCCCGCCTCGCTGATCCGGCTGATCGAGACCGAGAAGGTGACGCTCGGCGCCGGCGTGCCCACGATCTGGGCGGGCATGCTCGCCGCGCTGCGCGCCTCGGGCGGCGACATGTCGTCGATCACGCGCCTGGTGTGCGGCGGGTCCGCGCTGCCGGAGGCGATCATGGCGGCCTACGAGACCGAGTTCGGCGTGCGGATGATCCACGCCTGGGGCATGACGGAGACGTCGCCGCTGGGATCTATCGCCAACCCGCCTGTCGGGGTGAGTGACGAAGAGGCATGGGAATACCGCACGTCCCAAGGCCGCCTGTTCTGCACCATCGACGGCCGCCTGAGCGGGGACAGCGGAGAGGTGCTGCCCTCGGACGGGAAGGCGGTCGGGGAGATCGAGGTCCGCGGGCCCTGGGTCACCGGCTCGTATTATCGCGATCCGGCCCCAGAGAAGTTCCATGATGGCTGGCTGCGCACCGGCGACGTGGGCACCCTGGACCCGGCCGGCTTCATCCGGCTTACTGACCGGGCCAAGGACGTGATCAAGTCCGGCGGCGAGTGGATCTCCTCCATGGAGCTGGAAAACCTGCTCATGGCCCACCCGAAGATCGCCGAGGCGGCGGTGATCGGCGTCCCGGACGAGAAATGGGGCGAGCGGCCGCTGGCCGCCGTGGTCCCCGCGTCCGGCGAGACCGTTACGCCGGACGAGCTACGGCAGTTCCTCGCGGACAAGCTGCCGCGCTGGCAGTTGCCGGAGCGATGGGCGTTCGTCGCGGAGGTCCCGAAGACCTCGGTCGGCAAGTTCCAGAAGACCAAGCTGCGGGAACAGTACGCGGCCGGGTCCCTCGATGTCACGACGCTGGGGCCGGTGCCGCACTGACATTCGGCCTCCTGAACTCGGCTTGGGGGCTCGGCTCGAGGGCTTTGCCGGACCCGCTTTTGCCGATGGTGCCCGGTGCCTGTACTCTGATCGGCATCGCCGCATGTGCTGCTGCTTCGAGCATGCTGTCGTGCGCGGTTGGAGGCTTCGCCTAGTCCGGTCTATGGCGCCGCACTGCTAATGCGGTTTGGGTTTACGCCCATCCGGGGTTCAAATCCCCGAGCCTCCGCTCTCTGACGAAGGCTCCTCCGGATCGTTACCGCGAACCGGATGGAGCCTGCGCCCACACTGTCCCCTTTGGGCACGATGCGAGCACGAACAGCTGGCCTCCTTCGGCTGGCCGACCCGCCATGTGGGCGGGCTTGGCCAGGAGCACGGTCAGGTGAGCTCGCGTATTGATCGCGAAAGAATAAGAATTCCCGGCAGAAGCCTGAGAAGTCCGGTCGCGAGCACGGCATCTGCCGGACTCAGCAGAAATCCGGCCAGACCGCCAACGGCGTATCCCCTGGGTGGTCGGTATGGACTACCAGAACAACGGGTACGGCCGAGAGGGAGCCTTGGCGATGAGCAACTGGCTGAAGGCCCGTGGGGTGAGTGGCCTAATCGCTCACATTCACCCTGGCCACAATGCGTCTAGCGCCATAGCTCGCGCCCTCGGCCTCACTGCTACGGACATCATGCACGATGGGGAGATTCTCTGGAGCGATTCGGTCGAGTAGGTCCGGGCCGCATCGAGATCACGAGGAACCGGCTCGCGTCGGACAGCATGGTCGGCCCACCGAGGTGGCCCGCACCGCCGGGCTCGCGGCCGTACCGGTTCCCGAACTCGTATCGCCGCTCGGCGCAACGGTCTCGTCAAGGCTGGTCACGCCCACGCCGGTGGCGTCAGTGGGGCCGCGGGGCCCAGCGCCGGCGGGGCGAGCGCCGCGGCTGCGTCAGGCATGGGAATCTCCGATCATTATCATCACGTCCCATGTGCTCGTGCATGGCTCCGCCCCGTTGATGGCGGGAAGCGGTCAAAAGTTGTCATACTCGCGCAAGTGGCGCGTTCCGTGAATCTCGGCGGCGCGCCTGACAACTTTCCCCGCACAGGAAGCATCTAGCCAGTCATGAGACGGACAGAGAACGCGATGAACAGCCGGGATGAGGAGTTCCGTGAGTTCATGCGAAACCGCGCCTCGCCCCTGCATCAAAGCGCCTATCTCCTGTGCGGTGACTGGCATCTCGCTGACGATCTCGTACAGGACACGCTGGTCAAGGCCTACCAGCACTGGAACCGTGTCCGCCAGGCGGACAGCCCGGACGCCTATGTCCGGCGCATTTTGCTGAATGAGGTGCACGGCCGGTGGCGCCGGCGTGAGCGGGTCGTGCCCGTCGCGCGCTTCCCCGAGGGACGCGAGCCGGTCGCGCCCGACGCGACTGACGAGCTCGTCCGTCGTGCGGGGCTGCTGCAAGCGCTGCTCGCCCTGCCGCTGCGCCAGCGCGCCACGGTCGTCCTCCGCTACCTGGAGGGGATGAGCGAGCGCGAGACCGCCACCGTGCTCGGCTGCAGCGAGGGCACCGTGAAGAGCCAGAGCGCCCGGGCCCTTGGCACGCTTAGAAACTTTCTCGACAGAACGGAGTCAGCCGTATGAAATCCCCCATGGAGTCCCGGCTCGGGGACGACCTGCGCCAGCTCGCGTCAGGTCAGCCCTTCACGCCGGACCTCGCGGAGATCAAGGCGCGTGCCCGGCAGCGGCAGCACCGGAGCATCGTGGGCAAGGTCAGCGCCGGCGCCGGGGTGGGCGCGGTCGCGGCGGGGGTGGCGGTAGCGCTGGTCGCCACGTCGTCGCCACAGGCCGTGACGCCAGCCGCGTCCGCGGCTAAGGCGCCCGCCGCCGGTGCCAAGGCGTCCGTGGTCACCTCCAAGCTGATGTCCCTGGCCGCCTACATCAAGGCCAGCAGCGGCTCGCTGCCCGGTAACGCGTCGCTGGTCATCAGGACCCAGGACGATCCCCACATCCCGCCGCAGGTCAGCTACAACCTGTACGCCGACGGCGGCGCCTTCTACGGCGGCGGCAACAAGAGCTCCCTGATGCAGGCGGTCGCCCGGCACCAGAACATGGCTGATGGCATCGACGCACGTGAGGTGGCGGCGGCGCGCTACGCGGTGAGCGGCGACCTCAGCACCGCCGTGAAGCAGATGATCAACGCCTCGCCCAACGACCTCGGGCTGGGCCTGTCCGCCGCCGCGCGGGAGAAGATCTGGAAGAAGGCGATGGCGCAGGTGGCGCCCATCTACCAGGAAAAGGGCATCAAGGAACCGTCGGGCCCGCCCACCGGCCAGCAGCTGCGGGGATTCGTCGACAACTACCTGTGGAACAACAGCGTCGACGCGCTGTCGGCGGGTGCGGGCAACCCGGCGGTGCGGGAGGGCGTCCTGCGCCTGCTGTCCACCATTTCCGGGGTGAACGTCGCGAACTCGACGACCGGCGGGGAGCCGACGCTGACGCTGACGGCGGGATCCGCGGTGTTCGGCACCGGCTCCAAGCAGGTGCTGACGATCAACGCCCAGACCGGGATGCCGGTCAAGTCCGTGATGTACATCCAGGGGCTGGGGCCGTCCACGGACATCTACCAGGTCTCCCGGGTGACAATGGCCGACATCACGGCTGGCAAGTTCTGACCGCGCCCGGCAGCTGGCGCGGGCCGTCCCTACCCGGACGGCCCGCGCTTTTGTCGTAAGCGAGCCGTGTCAGCGCCGTGTGCGTGACATGCCAGCGGCGCCGGCCACGCTAAGACCATGACAGATCTAGCCATTGAGGCCACGGGACTGACCAAGTCCTACGGCAAGACGAAGGCACTGGCGGGCGTTGATCTCGCCGCACGCAAGGGCACCGTCCTCGGTGTCCTCGGGCCGAACGGCGCGGGCAAGACGACGGCGGTGCGCATACTCGCCACGCTCCTGCGCGCGGATGACGGCGTCGCCACGGTGAACGGGTTCGACGTGCGTACCGAGGCCAACCTGGTGCGCCAGAACATCGGCCTGACCGGCCAGTTCGCCTCGGTTGACGATGACCTCACCGGGACGGAGAACCTGGTGATGATCGGCCAGTTGCTGGACCTCCCGGTGAAGACCGCGAAGGCACGGGCCGCCGAGTTGCTGGCCTGGTTCGACTTGGCCGAGGCCGCGAAGAAGAAGGCGAAGAACTACTCCGGCGGTATGCGGCGACGGCTGGACCTGGCCGCCTCACTTGTCGGCAGGCCGCCGGTGATCTTCCTCGATGAGCCCACCACCGGACTTGACCCGGCCAAGCGTGAGGACATGTGGGACGTGGTCCGGTCGCTGGTTAGCGACGGCTCCACGGTATTGCTGACCACGCAGTACCTGGAGGAGGCGGACGCGCTGGCCGATGAGATCACCGTCATCGACCACGGTCGCGTGATCGCGCACGACACGCCGCACGGCCTCAAGCGCGTGATCGGCGGGCAGCGGCTGACCGTGCACCCGGTCGACCCCGCCCGGTATGACGACCTGCTGACCCTGCTGTCCGGGATGGTGCCGGTCGACGGGCACGCCCCGGAGCCGAACGGGCGCGGCGCGCTGACGATCCGGGTCGACAGTGACGACGTGCTGCCCGACGTGGTGGCCCGGCTGCGGGCCGCCGGGATCGCGGTGGACGAATTCTCCCTGCACCTGCCCAGCCTGGACGAGGTGTTCTTCACGCTGACCGGCACACGGTCCGGCGAATCCCGCGACTTCGACGACACCGAGGAGGTGCCGGCATGAGCGCCATGATCCTGACCGGCGGTGCCAGCACTGCGCCCCATAAGCGATTCAGCCTGAAGCACGCGCTGGTGCTGGCCAAGCGCGACCTGATCAAGATGACGCGCACGCCCGAGCAGTTCCTGGACGTGACGCTCCAGCCGATCATCTTCCTGTCGCTGTTCACGTACATCTTCGGCGGTGCGCTGGCCGCCGGCTCCCAGCACAAATACCTGGAGTTCCTGCTGCCCGGCATGCTGGCCCAGACGATCGCGATGACCAGCGTCGCCATCGGGCAGAACCTGCACTCCGACATCGACAAGGGCGTCTTCGACCGGTTCCGCGCCCTCCCGATCGGACGCGCGACTCCCCTGATCGGCGCGGTGCTCGCGCAGTTCACCCGCTACCTGACCGTGTGCGTGGTCACCATGGCGATCGGCTACATTCTCGGCTTCCGGATCGCGACGGACCCGTTGCAGGTGCTCGCGGCGCTCGCGCTGGCGATCTGCTTCGCGGCGTGCTTCGCGTGGGTCTCGGTGTTCGTCGGCATGACCGTGCGGTCCGCCGGGGCGGTGCAGGGCGTGATGTTCCTGTTCATCTTCCCGCTGTCGTTCGGGAGCAACGTGTTCGTGCAGACCACGACGATGCCCGGCTGGCTGCAGGCGTTCGTGAACGTCAACCCGCTGTCGCACCTGGTGTCGGCCATGCGCGGGCTGATGCTCGGCGCGTCGGCTGGCCCCGTGGATGTCGGGGCCCAGGTCGGCTGGACGCTCGCCTGGTGCGCCATCCTGCTGATCGTGTTCTTCCCGCTGGCCCTGCGCGGCTACATCCGGCGTGCCTGATCGCGCTGAGGCGGCCGTTTAGCGGGCGACCGGGTCGAGGAGAGCGAGTGCCTCGGCCCGGCTGAGTGCCATGCCGGCGGCGTAGGCGCGATCGTAGGCGTCCGGGCCGAGCACCTCCCGTAGCCGGACGGCCAGCCGCGTGCTGACCAGGTCGCTCTGGTCCTCCGCGCCGCGCACGGCGGTCCCGGCCCCGAGCAGTTCGGCGGCCCGCTCCGGCTGGCCAAGCGCGTGCGCGAGGCAGGCCACCGGACCGGCGACCGAGGCGAGGAGCGGCATGTCCCTCGACGCGATTCCTTCCCGGTACGCGGTCGCCGCGAGTTCCCTGGCCCGCGGCAGGTCGCCGTCGGCGATGGCGATCATGAGTCCCGAGGCCGCGACCGCGGTCGTCAGGTGGTGGCGTGCCGGGTGCACGGCGCTGAGCCCGACCACCCCCGCTTCGGCCGCCCGCTGCCGGGACCGCGCCCCCTGGGCGTTCCCCAGTGTGATCTCGAACCGAGCGATCGCGGCGGACACGACCCCCGCTTCCATGCTGGACCCGTCGGACTCGGCGAGCGTCAGGGCCTCCGTGTAGAACGCGCGGGCCGCGTCCACGTCGCCGCGCCGGGCGGCGATGTCGGCGAGTTGCATGCGCATCTGGGCCTCGTCGTCGCGCGAGCCCAGCTCGGTCAGCACGGTGCTGGCCTCGGAGAAGGCGGCGGTCGCGCCGTCGAGGTCGCCGTCGAGCACGTGGATTCCGCCGGCGATCCGCAGCGCGGTGGACAGCCCCCAGCGCTCACCGAGGACGCGGAACCGGTCCAGCGCCTGCGCCGAGGCCGACCGCAGCGTGTCCACGTCTCCGTCGTTCTCGGCGATGGCGGCGGAGATGATCCACGTCATGGCCACGAGCCAGTCGTTCTGGCTGGCCAGGGTCTCTTCCATGTACCGGTGCGCACGTTCGGTGTCCCGCATGAACATCGCGTAGCCGGGGCGCAGCAGCCCGGCCAGGGGGTGCTTCTCGACGTCGAGCGCCTCGATGCGATCCCCCATCTCCGGGAATCGCTCCGCCGCGGCTCGCGCCTGGTCCGCACCGCCCATCGTCAGGGACATCAGGTGCAGCGCGTCGGCGATGGTGCGCAGGTCGGGGTCCGCGTCGCCCGTCAGCCTGACCGCCGGGGTGATCAGTTCCTCCAGGTCCCCGTGGTTGCCCAGCAGGAATGACAGGCTGCAGACCGAAACCGCCAGGGCGATGGCCTGGGCGGTGTCCTCCTCGTCGCACCAGTAGCGCAGCGCGGCCAGGATGTTGTCACGGTCGTCTTGCGCCATTCGCAGCCACGTGAGCTGATCCCTGGTCAGCAAGTGCGGGACCGCCTCGTTCATCAGGTCCGAGTAGTACTCGGCGTGGCGTCGCCGCACCGCGTCGGCCTCGCCGCGCTCCGCGAGCTTCTCGGCGCCGTACTCGCGGATGGTCTCCAGCATCCGCAGCCGGGCGCCCCCGTCCACCAGCTGCAACAGGGACTTGTCGGCGAGGGACGAGAGCAGCTCATCCGCTTCGTCCGCGTCGCCGCACACCTCGGCGACCGCTTCCGGGGTCGCTCCGGCGGGGAAGACGGAGAACCGCTCGGCCAGCAGCCGCTCGGCGGGCGTGAGCAGGTCCCAGCTCCACTCGACGACGGCGCGCAGCGTGCGGTGCCTCGGCAGGGCGGTGCGGCTGCCGCCGGTGAGCAGCCGGAACCGGTCGTCCAGACGGCGGGAGATCTCGGCCAGCGGCAGCGTCCGCAGCCGTGCGGCGGCCAGCTCGATCGCCAGCGGCAGCCCGTCGAGCCGCCGGACGATATCGGCCACGAGCGGCAGGTTCTCGTCGTCCAGGGCGAAGCCGGGGCTGACCGCGGCCGCACGATCGGCGAACAGCCGCACGGCGGGGTTCTCCGACAGCGGCGGGACGACGAGCAGTGACTCCCCGACGATCCCGAGCGGCTCCCGGCTGGTGGCGACGATCCGCAGCCCGGGGCTGTGCGCGAGCAGGCTGTCGGCCAGGTGCGCGCACGCGTCGATGAGATGCTCGCAGTTGTCGAGCACGAGCAGGGCCCGGGCGTCGGCGAGGCCATCGAGGAGCCTGGTCCGCGCGTCGCGCGTCGTGATCCGCTGCGAGCCGTCCAGGGTGATCCGCGCTTCCCGCAGCCCGACCGAGCCGAGCACCGCCTGGGGCACGTCGGCGCCGTCGGTGACCGATGCGAGCTCGGCCATCCAGACCCCGTCGGGCGCGATCTCCCCGTTGTCAGCCACGGTGCCGGCGACCTCGGAGGCCAGCCGCGTCTTGCCCGCGCCGCCCGGGCCGACCAGCGTGACGAGCCGGTAGGCCAGCAGGGCCGTGCCCACCTGGCCGACCTCGTTCTCCCGGCCGACGAAGCTGGTGAGCGGGGCGCGCAGGTTGGTGCGTCGGCCTTCGCGTCCGCTGCCGTCGGGGATAGGGCTGGCGGCGGGCGAGACCTTCCCGCGCAGGACCTCGAGGTGAACGTCCTGGACTTGCGCGCTGGGGTCGATGCCGAGCTCGTCGGCGAGACGGGCGCGCAGGCTCTCGTAGGCGGCCAGTGCCTCGGCCTGCCGTCCGGTGGCGGCGAGCGCGCGCATCAGCAGCGCGGTCACCTTCTCGTTCAGCGGGTTCCCGGCGGCCAGGGACTCCAGTTCGGTCACGTGCGCCGCGGCCCGTCCCGCGCCCAGTTCGCGGGCCAGCCAGTCGGTCGTCGCGTGCAGCCGCAGGTCGGTCAGGCGCTGGGCGTAGGGCGCGGCGAACTCGCCGACGTCCGCCAGTGCGGCGCCCCGCCAGAGGGGCAGTGCGCTCTCGACGTCTCCGGAAGCGATGAGCCGCTCGAAGCGGAGCGCGTCCACGTCGTCCGGCGCGACCGCGAGCCGGTACCCGGCCGCTGACTGCTCCACGGAGTCCGCGCTGCCCAGGGCGCGCCGGGCCCGGGAGACGAGGCTCTGGAGGGCGTTGGGCAGGTCGGCGGGCGGGTCGTCGCCCCAGACCGCCGCGGCGAGCGTCGACGTGCTCACCGGGCGCCCGCCCGCGAGCGCCAGCCGGGCGATCAGGTCACGCAGGCGACTGCCGGCGACCGGCAGAGAGTCACCAGCGTCGTTCTGTACCTCGAAAGGCCCGAGGAGCGCTACTCGCACGAGGCCATTGTCCCTGACTGGGAGCAGTGCCCGGGCGACAGTCCGGCGTGAGCGCGCCGGCGGGGCCGCGGGAGAAAATCACGCCGAATTGGCCGTGGCGCGTGGCAATGTCGCATACTCATCATGTGGAAGACCTTTTTGACTTCCAGGCGCTATGGGTTATTCAGCCGGGACATGTGCAGCCTGACCGTGCGAAATACCAGATTTTCGGCCCGGAGCGGCAGTTGCTGGCGGCCGCCGCGGAGACGGAGCGCCGTGCGCGACTCAGCCTCTTCGCCAAGTCGATGCCGGACAGCAGCGTGCTTGAGATCGTCACCGCGGAAGGGGATCCCCTGCTGACGATGATCAGGCAGCACACCGAGTGGATCACCGAAGTCCTCGATCCGGCGGGCGTCGTGGTCGGCCGGATTCGCACGGGCGGGACCCGGCGGCACTACACGCTGCTCGACGAAACGGGGCAGACCATCGGAAAGGTGGTCGGTGATCTGGGTCTCAAGAAATTCTCGGTTACCGACGCCTCCGGCGGGGGCCTCGCGCGCGTCCGCAAGACCCGCGCCGGATTGTTTAAGGAAATGCTAACTTCCAACGACCATTACAAAGTGGAATTTGTCGGCCCGGTTCCGCAGCAGGTCAGGACGCTGATCGCAATGGTCCCCATCATCCTGGACCTGACTTTGTACGAACCCGCGTAGACGCGGAGATCACCCGGCGAGCGGCCGGAGCTCGCCCCGCTCGACGAGCCCGTCCCGCACCTGAACGTGGACAAACGCGGTGAACCCGGCGGCCTCGAGGCGCTTGAGCTGCGCGCCGAACTTCCCGCTGCGCCGCACGACCTCCACGACTTCCTCGCCCTGATCGCGAAGGTCGCGGGCCACGGCCAGCACGTCGGCGGCCGGCACGTCGGACTCGGCCAGCACGGCGACGGCGTTCCGCTCCAGCTGGACTTGAAGCAGGTCGACGATCCGCTCGAAGCCGAGCGAGAATCCGACCGCCGGCACGTCACGTCCGAGCCACCGGCCGATCAGCCTGTCGTACCGGCCCCCGCCCGCCAGCGAGAACGGCACGTCGGGCCGGGCGACTTCGAAGATGTGTCCGGTGTAGTAGCCCATGCCGCGGACGAGGGTCGGGTCGAACTGCCAGCTCACCGGCCGCTGGGCCGACAGCCGGTCCAGTGCGGCGGCCGTCATGGACAGGTCGCTGATGAGTTCATCCGGAACACCCGGCAGCGCGTCGGCGATCGCATCCGCGAGCTTGTCGGTCGGCTGGTCCTGGAGGCTGACGATGGTATCCACGGCCTTGCCGATCACGTCGGGGGCGAGCCCGTTCTCGGCGAGTTCGGTGCGCACGCCATCCCAGCCGATCTTGTCGAGCTTGTCCAGCGTGATGAAGAATCCCGCCTCGGCCTGCGCGGGCACGCCGCTGCAGGAAGCGAGGGCGGACAGGAACCGGCGGTCGCAGATCCGCACGGAGACGCCCTCGAGGCCCACCGCCGCCAGCGCCTCGCTGGTCGCCTCGATGAGCTCGGCCTCCGCCAGCACGGACGGCTCGCCGATCATGTCGATGTCGCACTGGTAGAACTGCCGGTAGCGGCCGCGTTGGGGCCGCTCGGCGCGCCAGACCGGGCCTACCTGCAGCGACCGGAAGGGCGTGGGCAGTTTCGCCTGATTCGCGCCGTAGAACCTGGTGAGCGGCACGGTCAGGTCGTACCGGAGGCCAAGGTCGACGAGGTCGCGGACCCTGGTGCCGGCCTCGACTTCGGGCGGCAGGCCGCGCTTGAGGACTTCGAAGACCAGTTTCTCGTTGTCCCCGCCCTGACCGCTGCTGAGCCGGGCGATGTCCTCCAGAGCCGGGGTCTCGATCCGCTGGTACCCGTACCGCTGGTAGACGGCGGTCACCGACGACAGCACATGATCCCGGACGGCGGTGTCGGCGGGCAGCAGGTCCCGCATCCCCCGGGCTGGGCTGTTGTCGGTCTTCACAGGATCGTTCCCTTCGAGGTAAAAGAGCCGGGTTAACGCTGCGTGCCTGGTGGCTACGGTCATGATGCCACGTATCCCGACACCAGCACTTCAGGTTATCCGCCGCCTGGGATACCGTCTGTTCAGCATCAGGTGGCCCGAGGAGGTTTTCGTTGGCAGCTGGCGACTGGGTGACAGTCGGGATCGACAACGGCGGCACCGCCAATAACGGCACGGTTCTCGATGCCGATGGCCGTTTTCTCATAGACACGATGGCGGAATTGCCCAGCCTCGTCAAAGAGGGGCCGGACAAGGCCATCCAGGCTCTGGTCGACTCCTTCGACAAAGTGCTCGGCATCACCGGCGTGTCACCGGGGCGGGTCCGTGCCGTCGGGCTCGACACCCCTGGCCCGGCGAGTGCGACCGGGGTGCTCGCTACGGGCGGCGCGACGAATTTCGGCCACCCGGGCTGGGCCAGGTTCGACATCAGGGAAGCGCTCGAGTCACGGCTGGGCGTCCCCGTCCTGTACAACAACGACGGCAACGCGGCGGCCCTGTACGCCCACCACGTCCGGCATGGCGCCGACTCCGCGAACCGGAGCTCCGCCTCCTCGATCGTCGGTACGGGCTTCGGCGGCGGCGTGATCGTGGCCGGGCAGATCGTGAAGGGCGCGGCCGGGTTCGCGGGGGAGCTCGGTCACATGCCGATCCCGATGGCCGGCCTGCTCGAGGAAGACCAGCCGGTCCCGTCGTGCAACTGCGGGCTGTTCGCCGACGCCGAGTCCATCGCCTCCCTCACGGGTATCGTGCGTAACCTGCTCCCGTACTGGCTGACCAGGTACCCGGACCACGAACTGGCCGGCGTGCCGATCAGCCAGGCCGCGAAGCTAGTCCGCGGCTACGCCGAGAAGGGCGATGCCATGGCGCTGGATGTCTTCCGGCAGCAGGCGATGGCGATGGGCCGCGTGTTCTCGCTCGCGGCTAAGTTCACCGATCCCGACACGTACTTCGTCGGCGGCGGTGTGATCGAGGCGGCGCCGCACTTCCGGGACTGGTTCGTGGACACGATCAAGGAGAACACGGACCTGTTCGTGGAGCAGGCCGAGGTCGCCGAGATCACGCTCGTCCCGGACCTGGACATGGCGGGGGCGCGCGGTTCGGCGATCGCCGCGGCGGAGTGGGCCAGAAGCTCCCTTTAACCAGAACGGTCCCTGGTGGCTTTTGGCGGTCACCAGGGACCGTTTCGGATTAAGGACTTAGTCGTCCCCGCCGCTGTCCTTGAAGATGAGGCCGCAGACTTCGAGATACAGCTGCTCCGGATACGGCAGGTGGTCGACCCGGCGAAGCGCCTGGTCTTGGCCCGCGGACTCGACCACGAACTCGCCGTAACCGAGAAGACGGCCCATTGTCGATCGCCTGAAACTCATATCCGTGACTTTACCGAGCGGCATCATATTCACCGTCCGGGTAAATACGCCCGTCGCGAGCAACAGGCGCTGAGAGGTTACTACAAAGTAATCCTCAAGCCATTCGTAGATCTTGTAGAGCAACCGGGCCACGAGGGCCAGCCAGGCGACCCATATGACGAGCATCACGACGCCGTTGCCGTGCGCGACCGTCACGGATAGCACGCCCGCGAGCGCCAGTCCGCCGAGAACTTCCGCAACGGGCCTGATCAGCACCGCCGGATGGAATCGCACGGTGATGACCTGGTGCTCGTGCGGGAGCAGGTGTTTATAGACGCTCCGCGGAACCGTTTCGGTCGGTATGACCCGGATGCCCATTCCTGCCTCAGATTGACGCGATGAAGTGAGAGAAGCCAGTTGCCGCCGTGGTGAGGAATGATCCAATGTTGTGGACTAGGTGCGAAGCACTTGTCGGCTGCTGGATGACCCACCATAGGACAAACGCAACGGCCGCCCACTGAAGGACCGTCCTGAGTTTCACTGCCGCCTCCCTGGAAGCGCAGACTTGTCCACCTTGACAGTTTCCCCTTGATAGTAGCGTGCGGCCCGGCTCGGTTGGGGCTAGAAGCCCGCGCCATGCCTTCCTGACGGCATGGAGTATGCCCGGATCCGCACGTGCTACGCCTCCCGTTTTGTCCGGGGAAGCCATGTCTCACCAGATGGTTACCCTTGATTACGCCATGTATTCATGGCCCCTGGGTCGATCCGTCTGCCCGATTCAGGCGCCATCACATCGCTCGATCTGACAACATTCCCCCGTGAGAGGCATGCTGGGGGCATGGCGATGCCCGAGGTTAGTGAGACAGATTTTGCGATCATCGTCTTCCGGGAGGATGACCGGTGGGACGCTGACGTGCTTCCGGTGGCGGTTACCGCCGACCTGGAAGGCTTCATCCGCGTGCTGCGGCAGCAGCCGAGCATCGCGGGCACCATAGGGCTGGCCGGGATCGACGATTATTTCTTCGTCGCCGTGCGAGTGGTCGGCAGTCAGGTGTCGGTGCTGCTGTCCGACATCGGGGCCGCGCTCGACTACCCGCTGGCCGAACAGGTGCTGGACTACCTCGACATCCCGGTGCCGGAAGAGGACGACCTCGACCAGGTGCTCCCGGTGGGGGACCTGTCCATCTTCGCGGACCTAGGCCTCGACGAGATGGAACTAGCCGCGATCAGCAGCGGCCTGGACCTCGATCCCGACGCGGACGAGGACGAGGATCACATCGACATCACCCTGGAGAAGATCGCCACCCGGCTCGGGTTCGGCCCGTCTGTGGAGCGTGCCCTGGACATCGCGCTCGGCTGACGTGAGCACCGGGTACCGCGCGTCGTTCGAGCCGGCCATGCGGGCGGCGCTCGCGGCGGCGGAGGCGGCGGCCGCCGGGCCGGCCGGGACTGTGCTGGGCGGGGACGTGCCGGTGGGCGCCGTGATCCTGGACTCCGGCGGCGCCGTCGTCGCCCGCGGCCGCAACCGGCGCGAGGCGGACCGTGACCCGACGGCACACGCCGAGATCGTCGCGATCCGGGCAGCGGCGTCGGTCATCGGCGACTGGCGGCTGACGGGCATGACGCTGGTCGTGACCCTTGAGCCGTGCACCATGTGCGCCGGCGCCATCGTCGATTCCCGGCTGAGCCGGCTGGTGTACGGGGCGCCCGATCCGCGGGCCGGCGCGGTCGGCTCACTCTGGGATGTCGTGCGCGATCAGCGCCTCGCGCCGTGCCCGGAAGTCATCGGCGGGGTGCTCGCGGAGGAAATTCTTGGGATAATCCGAACTTTTTTCCAGGAACGCCGTCAGCTCTGAGGTCGTTCTCAGTGATGAAATCAGGTAAGCTCACCGGCGGTGGAGTCGCCTAGTGGCCGAGGGCGCACGCCTCGAAAGCGTGTGAGGGGGCAACCCCTCCGTGGGTTCAAATCCCACCTCCACCGCCAGGTACGGATGCATCGCGCGCGTGCCATGGCACGCGTGTCGTGCCATGGCGGGGAGTTCACGTGCTAGAACCGCAGGCGATACTTTTTTTCCTGCTGCTCATAGCGGCCTTCGCGGGCCTCATGGTGTGGCTGGCGCTCACCAAGCAGGTTGTCTTCCGTGTGCTCGCGGCGCTTCTCGCGTTCATCCCGGCGATGGTCTTCGGTATCGCGGTGGTGAACAAGTACTACGACTACTACCAGACGTGGGGCGCGCTGTTCAGTGACCTGTCCGGACAGAGCTCGCAACCGCTGACCAACTTGTCCGCGGCCGGCCTCGGCAAGGACACGGGCAAGTCGATCGCCGCCCGGCTCGCGGCCACCACGGACCCCGCGCTGGACGCGGAAGACGGCAACCTGTTCTCTACCAACATCACCGGCCCGAGCAGCCGCATCACCCGTCAGGTATACATCTACCTGCCGCCGCAATACTTCAGCAAGGAGTACAAGAACTACAAGTTCCCGGCGATTGAGCTGCTGCACGGTTCGCCCGGGCAGCCGCAGTCGTGGGTGAACGTGATGAACGTCATCCCGATCTACCTGCACCTGATGACGGAGCACAAGGCGCAGCCGGCCGTACTGGTCATGCCCGACACCGACGGCGGGCTGCAGTACGCGCTGCAGTGCCTCAACGCGCCCGGCGGGGCCCAGGACATGACCTTCGTCGGCAAAGAGGTCCCGGACTGGGTCGCGGCCAACCTGCGGGTGCAGCCTCCCGGCATGGCATGGGGGGTCGGCGGGTACTCCGAGGGCGGTTTCTGCGCGGCGAACATCGCGCTGAACTACCCGGCCCGGTTCGGGTTCGCGGGGAGCCTCAGCGGCTACTTCGCGCCCAGCGACAGCCAGGTGCCCGAAGGGTGGAAGCCCAACGGCGCCCCGGTCGACGTCAACGTCTTCAAGGGCCACCCGGCACTGGCCCTCCGCAACACGCCGCAGGAATATGTGCAGCACGTCCCGGTCACCGTCTCGGTGCCGCAGTTCTGGCTGGCCGCGGGGGCCAAGGACCCGGCGGACGTGCAGGCCGCGGAGTACTTCCAGCAGGTGCTGCTGTCCCGCGTCGCGCAGGTTCCGCTGCTGATCGTGCCGACCGGCGGCCACCAGGCGATCGTCTGGCGGGCGGCGGAGGGTCCGATGCTCACGTGGATGACGGACAACCTGCTCTTCAAGGACCCGCTATCCTCCGCGCGTGCGGCCAAGCCGCAGCGGCACAAGGTGACCACAGTGCGCCCGAAGACCGGCCATTCCGCGGTCCCGCCGGGCACGCATCCGCTGGTCAAGCAGCCGACCGTCGCGCGATAGGCGCGCGGCGATCGCGGACTGAATACGGGTCTTTACCCAATGTCACCGTGAGGAAACGTGGCGTGCGCTAATATCACGCTCTGAAGTTGTTCATTTCCGGAGCGTGAGAAAGGTTCTTCATGTTCGAAAATCGGTGGCAGCGCGTGCCGGTCCTGCTCGTAACGCCGGCCGTGGCCGCTGTCGCGTTCGGGCTCGCTGGCTGCGGAAGCTCGCCCAGCCACGCCGCGACCCCGACCGCGAGCACGGCCAGCCCGGCGGGCGTGGACGCCCAGACCGTGACGTTCACGGCCGCCAAGCTGCGCAGTGCCCTGCTGACGAAGATCAACGGCGTGACCGCTGCCGTGCCCGCGGCGGAGGGGACCTACTCGACGCTGCCCGGCATGAAGCAGACGAAGGAGCCGGGGGTCACCGTCAGCCCGAAGGTGTGCGCCGACAATTCCGCGGCCGGCTTCAACACCAGCGAGGTGGAGAGCGCGCCGGCCGCTTCGGTGGCGTTCAAGGTCGGCGGCAACGGCGTTTCCGAAGTCCTGATGGCGCCGTCCGCGAGCGCCGCCGCTAGCGCGATCGAGCAGCAGGCCTCGGCCCAGTGCGCGCATTACACGGCCACCGTCAGCGGCAAGACCTACGACTACACGGTCAAGGACTCCAGCGTCAGCGGCATCGGCCAGGAGGCGCGCGTGATCAACGTGCAGACCGCCGGCTACCCGTCCGACGACGTGTGGACGATCCTCTACCGCGGTAACGGCTTCGTAGGCGCGGTCACCGTCGTGGGCCCGAACTCGTCGGACACCGCCGTGCGGGAACTTGGCACCGAGGCCTACAAGTACGCCGCCAAGGCGCTGTCCTGACAACCCCGCTAGAAGTGCGAAACTAGGGTCATGAGTGACCCATCGCCGCGCTTCCGCCAGGTGCTCGACACCTTCCCCCCGTACCGGCCCGGCAAGGCGCCTTCTGGTGGTGGCGGGCACAAGCTGTCATCGAACGAGTCACCGTACGGGCCCCTCCCGTCGGTGACCGAGGTGATCGCGACGGCGGGCCTGCTCGTGCACCGGTACCCCGACAACGGGGGCGAGGCGCTGACCACGGCGCTCGCGCAGCGGTTCGGGGTGCCGGCGGAGCACGTGGCCATCGGCTGCGGCTCCGTCGGCGTCCTCAAGCAGTTGATGGAGGCCGTCGGAGAGCCGGGCGGCGAGGTTCTCTATGCCTGGCGGTCGTTCGAGGCGTACCCACCGCTGGCGGACCTGACCGGCGCCACGTCGGTCCGCGTTCCCCTGGCGAACGAGACGCATGACCTGGCCGCCATGGCCGCGGCCATCACCCCGCGGACGAGGATGATCCTCATCTGCAACCCGAACAACCCGACCGGCACCGTCGTCGGCCGCCAGCAGCTGACCGACTTCCTCGACCAGGTGCCCGCCGACTGCCTGGTCGTGCTCGACGAGGCCTACCGCGAGTACATCCGGGACGTCGATGTCCCGGACGGCGTGGAACTGTACCGTGACCGGCCGAACGTGGCGGTGCTCCGCACCTTCTCCAAGGCATACGGGCTGGCCGGCTTGCGCGTCGGGTTCCTGGTCGGGCACGAGCCGGTGGCGGCCGCGGTGCGCAAGACGATGCTGACGTTCAGCGTGAACTCACTGGCGCAGGCGGCCGCTATCGCTTCGCTGGAGGCCGAGACCGAGTTGCTGGACCGGGTAGACACGGTCGTGAAGGAACGTGACCGGGTCCGGGAGGCCCTGCTCGCGGACGGCTGGACCGTCCCGCCGACCGAGGCCAACTTCGTCTGGCTGCGCCTGGGCGAGGACACCATGGACTTCGCGGCGGCCTGCGACCGCGCGGGCATCTCCGTCCGCCCGTTCGCCGGCGAGGGCGCGCGCGTCTCGATCGGCGCCGCGGAAGCGAACGACGCCTTCCTGACGGTGGCAGGCGCGTACCCGCACCGTTTCTAGGGGGCGCCCGCGCCACGCCCCACGCCCGTGCCCGTCGGGCGGCCCGGCGTCCCGCCGGATTACGCGGGTAGTTCGCGGTTCCATGGGTCGGTAGTTCCATCGCGCCCGTTTGGCTTCCCGAAGGGTGCCCCCAATTATCGGCGTGTCTGGCTCTAGCTCGTATTTCGCGATGGTCGCGGCCGTGTCGCGAGCCGGGTTCTGGCTCGATGGCGCACGAGATCCAATAGAGCTGGTGCGCTGGCGCATCCGCACCAATCCCGAGCGTGAACTCTGTGGCCACGGTTACTCGCGTGTTATATGAGGTGACAGCGAGAGACATCCGTCGTTATTTTCACGTTATGTGTACCAGAGCTATCCCGAAATGCGATGTTCGGGCGGATGTTTCATGACAAGTGCGACGCTCTCGATGGGCTGAATTCGCGCTTTGGCGCAAACGACCCGTGATCTTGGAGGTACCGGCCGTGCGGCGGGCGGAGTGGGATCCGCACCTCCTTTCCGCCAAAGCGCGGTTGGCATGCTCTATTGGGGCCGAACCGCTATCCGGCAGAATCGGTCCGATGGGCCAGGGCGCGGTTGTCGCTGCTGAAGTCCGGGTCCGGCGCTTCCGGCGGGTTCGCCAGATGCCACTTCACCGAACGAGCGATGGTGCTCGCGGGATCTTCCGGTATCCAGCCCAGTGTGCGGGATAGTTTGCCGCTGTCACAGAGGAAATGCTGCGCGGCGGCCTTGGTGATGTCCATGTCGTCGGGCACGAGGTCGTCCGGCACGGTGACCAGTTCGGCCTCGTGGTCCGCCGCCGCCAGGATCCGCTCCGCGTAGTCGCGCATCGTGCCGGTCGCGAATTCGCCCACGTTGAAGATCTCGCCACGGACGGCGTCCGGGTTGTCGAGGACGGCGAGTACGGCCTTGGCCACGTCGCCGACGTACCCGCGCGTCCATAGCCAGTTGCCCGTCCCGATGGGTATCCGGGTGCGCCCCGCGCGCACGCGGCGCAGGATGAACTCCTCGCGGCGCTGCCCGTCGCGTTCGCCGTAGATGGCGCCGAGGCGCAGCACCGAGCCGCCGCGCGCCAGGTAACCGGGCTCCACGTCGAGCTTGTCGTAGTCCGCATATTTCTCGAGGATGTGCTTAAGCGGGTAGTGGCCGCGGCGGACCTCGCTGTCCTCGGTGATCGGGACGTCCTGCCCGCCCTTGTCGGCCAGCAGCAGTTCATACGCCCGGTACACGTCCATGCTGGACAGGAGGACCAGCGGGACGTCGGGCAGGTGCGGGAGCACGGCCTCGGCATCGGCGCGGCTCAGCGCGATCGTGTCGACGACGGCGTCCGGCCGGAGGGACCGGACCTGTGCCGCGATGCCGGCGAAGTCCGCCCGGTCGGCGTGTATGTGGTGAACGGCGTCGTCTCCGGGCTGGGACGCGGGCTCCGGCGCGGGTTCGGTGACGCCGCGGTGCACCACGATGACTTCGTCACCTCTGTGTAGTGATTCGTGTACTATCCGGTGACCGATGAACCGTGTGCCGCCGAGGACGAGTAGTCGCATAAGGGAATGACATCACGCGGTGTGCGCTGGCGATACGAGATCTGCCCAGGGCAGCGAGACGCCGACAGGGGGAACGGGTGAGACAGGTGCTGGTCGCGGGCATCGCCACGATCGTGCTGATAGCGCTAGCGGTGATACACGACTCCGGCGCCCACCTGGCGGCCGCGGCGGGCGGTGCGCCGGCCGCGGTCGGCGCGGATTCCGCTTCCGTCTTCCGGACACGGGACCGGCTGCTGGACGCGCAGCCGTGGCGCCAGTTCGCCGCGCGCCTGCCCGACGCACTGCCGGGCGCCACCCCGAGCGCGCTGCCCGACTACCTGCCCGCGGACCGGGTGGGGGCACTCTTCGAGCGCGACGCGACCGGCAACCACTTCTGCACGGCGAGCGTGGTCAGCAGCCCGGGCCGGGACTTGCTGATCACCGCCGCGCACTGCATCGACGGTGGCAAGGGACAGGGCTACAAGCGGGACATCGTGTTCATCCCGGGGTATGCCGACGGCGCGGAGCCGTTCGGGGTGTGGACGCCGCGTGAGCTGATCGTGGACAAGCGGTGGGCCAACTCGTCCGACCCCGACTATGACGTGGGTTTCGTGGTCCTGAGGCCGAACGACGGCCGGAACATCCAGGACGTGCTCGGCGCGAACCAGATCACCTTCGGACCGGGGTTCACGAACATGGTCCAGGTGACCGGCTACCCGGCAGGCTCACGCGCACCCGTGACCTGCCAGAACTGGACGACCCGGGAGAGCGCTTCCCAGCTGGAATTCCAGTGCGCAGGCTATTTCGTCGGCACGAGCGGCAGCCCGTGGCTAACGGTCCCCGCCGCGCAGACGGGCCCGGGCACCATCATCGGCGTCATCGGCGGTTACCAGCAGGGCGGCGACACGAACTCGGTCTCCTACAGCCCTTACTTCGGCCCGGCCATCCGCACCCTCTACAACCAAGCCAAATCCGCGACCACAACCTAACCGCGGCGGCCCACGACCCACCCCGCCTAACCTCCGACCCGGCCACGAGCCACCCCGTCTATCGCCCGACCCGCCCGCGGCCCCCCCGCTACCGGCTCAAATGCGCATTCGAGCCGACTATAGCGAGCTCAAACACCCATTTGAGCTCGTCTGCTGACGTGGTCAAACGCGCATTTGAGCCGGTTGTTTTACGGGGCTTGCCGTGAAGGCCCGGTTAGCGTCAGGCGACTACGGCCGGCTCGCACTCTTCGACGGAGATGTCGGCGCCGAGCGCGGAGAACCGGTCGACCACAGTGGCGTGGCCGCGGTCGATGTAGTAGCCGTTCGAGATCACGGTCTCGCCCTCGGCGGCCAGGCCTGCCAGGATCAGGGCGGCACCGCCGCGCAGGTCGTGTGCCACGACGTCGCAGCCGTGCAGCACCGAAGGCCCGTGCGCGATCGCGACGTTGTTGTCGATCTCGACCTTGGCGCCCATCTTGTTCAGCTCGGGCACCAGGCTGTACCGGCCGTCGAAGATCGTCTCCCTGATGTAGCTCGCACCCTCGGCCAGCGTGGCGACCGCCATGATCGGGGACTGGAGGTCGGTCGCGTACCCCGGGTACGGCGAGGTGACCACGTTTATCGGCCGCAGCGGCTTGTCCCGGTGCACGGTCAGGACCGCGCCCTGCTGGGCGAACTCGACACCCATCTGCTCCAGCTTCCAGCGCACGACGCCGAAGTGGTCCAGGTTGGCGCCCACCAAGTTCAGCTCGCCCCCGGTGGCGGCGGCCGCCATCGCGAACACACCGGCGTCGATCCGGTCCGGCATGACAGTGTGCTCGACGGCCTTGAGGTCGGAGACGCCGTTTACCGTGATGAAGCCGGTGCCGCCGCCGTTGATGTCCGCGCCCATCTTCCGCATGAACGCGATGACGTCGAGCACTTCGGGCTCTTGCGCCGTGTTGTCGATGATCGTCTGGCCAGGCGCCATGGAGGCCGCCATGATCAGGTTCTCAGTGCCAGTGTGCGACGGCGTGTCCAGGTACAGGTGCGCCCCGCGCAGTCCCTCGCCCGCCGTGATCCGGATGACCGCTTCGCCCTCGTCGACCGTGGCGCCGAGCCGGGCGAAACCGCGGTAGTGGAAGTCAAGGTTCCGGTTGCCCAGGTTGCAACCGCCGATGCCCTCGATCACGGCCTCGCCGAACCGGTGCAGCAGTGCGGGGACGAACAGGACCGAACCCCGGAACCGCCGGGCGATCTCGGCCGGCAGCACCGGTGAGGTCAGCGACGACGCGTCCACCACAAGCGTGCGCTCGGCCTCGTGGAACTCAACCAGGGCGCCGATGGCCTGCGCGAGTTCGACGGCCCGCCGCACGTCCTCAATCGGCGGGACATTGCGCAGCACGGTGCGGCCCTTCGGGGCGAGCAACGATGCCGCGATCATCTTGAGCGCCGCGTTCTTCGCACCCTGGATGAAAACCGTGCCGTTCAGCGACGAGCCGCCGCGCACCCGGTAACGGGTCTCGGTGTCCTTGGCCATGGTGGTACCAACTCCTGTCCGAGGGGGAAACGATAAGAACGGCGCGCAGCTTACTGGGCACGCCCGGGGATCGCTTGTACAGTATGCCACCCGAACCGGGTTCTTCAGGCGAGCCGCGCGAGACGGTCGAAGACGGGCCCGAGCCGGGCGACGTAGCTTTCCGCGCGGAACGCCCGGTCAACGGCCGCCTCGTTGATGACGATATTTCGCTTTTTTCCTTCGGTTAGCAAAGCATCACGGAACGGAGTTCCGTGATCCCAAGTCTCCATCGCGGCCGACTGCGTGAGTGAGTACGCGTCTTCCCGTGATAGCCCGGTACTCACCAGTTCAAGCAGAACCGCGGAGGAGTACAAGAGGCCATTGGTCACGTTCATGTTCGCGCGCATGCGCTCGGTGTCCACTACCAGGCCCTCGATCAGGCCGGTAGTCAGGTGCAGCAGGTAATCGGTCGCGATCGCGGCGTCCGGCAGGGCGATCCGCTCCACGCTGGAGTGCGAGATGTCTCGCTCGTGCCAGAGGGGGATGCCTTCGGCGACTGGGGTCACGTAGGACCGTACTACCCGCGCCAGCCCGCATATGCGCTCGGAGCGGATCGGGTTCTTCTTGTGCGGCATCGCCGAAGAACCCTTCTGCCCGGTCCGGAACGGCTCGGCGAGTTCGCGCAACTCGGTCCGCTGCCCGTGCCGCACCTCGAGGGCCACGGCCTCGCAGACCGTCGCGAGAATCGCGAGCGCCGATACCCATTCGGTGATCCCGTCCCGGATCACCACCTGCGTGGCGACGTCCGCCGCGTGCAGCCCCAGTTCGGGCATGACCTGCGCCTCGATCGCCGGATCAATGTTGGAGTAGGTGCCGACCGGCCCGGACAGCGTGCCGACCGCGACCGCCTCCCGCGCGCGCCGGATCCGGTCCCGCGACCGCGCCGCCGCGAACGCGAAGTCCGCGACCCGGTGTCCCCAGACGTCCGGCTCGGCGTGAATCCCGTGCGTCCGGCCGGTCCGCAGCGTGTTCCGGTGGGCGAGCGCGTGGTCGCGCAGCACCGCCACGAGGCGGTCCGCCTTCTCCAGGATGAGATCGGTCGCCTCGGTTAGCTGCAGCCCGAGCGCGGTGTCGAGCAGGTCCGAGGAGGTCATGCCATAGTGCACCCATGCCGCTGCCGATCGCGGCTCGGTGTTGTCCGCCCAGGCGGTGAGGAAGGCGATGACGTCGTGATCGGTGACGGCCTCGACCTCGGCGACGGCCTCTGGCGTCGGAGGGGTCGCGCGGCGAACGGGCTCAACCGCATCCGCAGGTACCGTGCCCGCCTTGGCGTGCGCTTCCAGCACAAGCGTTTCCACGCGGCACCAGAGCTCGTATTTGTGGGCTTCGCTCCAGATCCGCCCCATCTCGGGCAGCGTATACCTGTCGATCATGTCTCAACGGTATCGTGCCAGTCTGATCGGCCTGTAAGCCAGCGGCGCTAGCGATGTCCCGTCGGTACCAGCCGCCCCGCATCCGCACTTGCTCCGCGATCTCATACGCGGCCGAGCGGGCGGACGCGACGTCCGGGCCGGTGCCGACGGCATTCAGTACCCGGCCCCCGGAGGCGACCAGTCCGTCCGGTCCGAGAGCCGTGCCGGCATGCAAGATGTAGGACCCGGGACGTTTAGTGGAGGGAAGTTGAATTTGATCGCCCTTGACCGGGTTGTCAGGATAGCCCTCCGCGGCTAGCACGACCGTGACCGCCGCACCCGGATGCCACGAGAGCGGGGGAGCGCTCGCGAGGGAACCGGTCGCGGCCGCGTGCAGCAGGCCCGCGAGAGGCGTGGCGAGCCGGTCGAGGACCACCTGCGTCTCCGGGTCCCCGAAGCGCGCATTGAACTCCACTACGCGCACGCCCTTGCCAGTCATCGCCAGGCCCGCGTACAGCAGGCCCCGGTACGGCGTGCCGCGGCGCCGCAATTCATCAACCGCAGGCTTAACGACGGTGGTTATCACCTCAGCGCTAAGGTCCTCGGCCACCCAGGGAATAGGGGTATAAGCCCCCATACCCCCCGTGTTCGGGCCCTCGTCGCCGTCGTGGGCGCGCTTGAAATCCTGCGCCGGGAGGAGCGGGACCGCGTTCGTGCCATCGCACAAGGCGAACACGCTGACCTCGGGGCCGTCCAGGTACTCCTCGATGACCACCGTGCCGCAGGCGGCGGCGTGTGCACGAGCCACCTCGAGATCGGACGTGACGACGACGCCCTTCCCGGCGGCCAGCGCGTCGTCCTTCACCACATACGGCGGGCCGAAGTGCGCGAGCGCCGCGTCGGCCTCCGCCCGCGTGGACACCGGGCGCGCCGCGGCGGTGGGGATGCCAGCCGCGGCCATGACCTCCTTGGAGTACGCCTTGGAGCCCTCGATGCGCGCCGCGGCGGCGTCCGGGCCGAATACGGCCACGCCCGCGGCGCGCAGCGCGTCGGCGACCCCGGCAACCAGCGGCGCCTCCGGGCCGATGATCACGAGGTCGGCGCGGAGGTGCCGCGCGAGGCGGGTGACGTCGGCCGGATCGTTCGGCTTGACCTCGTGCAACTCGGCCAGTTCGGCGATGCCGGGGTTGCCGGGCGCCGCGTGCAGCTCCGTGACCGCCGGGTCGAGGCTCAGCGCGCGGACGATGGCGTGCTCACGGCCGCCAGAACCGATGACAAGTACTCGCACCGTGGCAGAGTAGCCCATGCCCGCGGCCGTACCGCCCGCACAGTGACCCGCCGGGCTCCCGCGCAGTGACCGCCAGGGACTCCCGCGCAGTGACCCGCCGGGGCTCCCGCAGTGACCCGCCGGGACTCCCGCGCAGTGACCGCCAGGGAATCCGCGCGGTGACCGCCGGGACTCCCGCGCGCCCGATAAGATCGCTTGCGATCGGGCGCGCACCGGGGGGTACGGGGGGTCGCCCCCCCGGGAGATAACAGCAGCTCCCGAATTTGGAGCGTCTGGTCCCTGCGCGGGCCGACGCCGATGGCGCTGACCGGGGCGCCGGACAGCTCCTCGATCGTCTTGACGTAGGCCTTCGCGGCCTTGGGCAGGTCATCAAACGACTTGCAGTCCGAGATGTCCTCCCACCAGCCGTCCAGGTACTCATAGACCGGCTTGGCGTGGTGGAAGTCCGTCTGGGTCATCGGGACCTCGTCATACCGCTTCCCGTCGACCTCGTAGGCGACGCAGACGGGGATCTTGTCGAGGCTGGACAGGATGTCGAGCTTGGTCACGCAGTAATCGGTGACGCCGTTGATCCTGGTGGCGTACCTGGCGATGACGGCGTCGAACCAGCCGGTGCGTCGTGCCCGGCCCGTGGTCACGCCGAATTCGCTGCCGGTCTTGCGCAGCCACTCGCCCTGGTCGTCGCTGAGCTCGGTCGGGAACGGCCCGGAGCCAACGCGCGTCGTGTACGCCTTGATGATGCCGATCACCTTCGTAATCCGCGTGGGGCCGATGCCCGAGCCGACGGCCGCGCCGCCCGCGGTCGGGTTGGACGAGGTGACGAACGGATACGTCCCGTGGTCGACGTCCAGCAACGATCCCTGGGCGCCTTCGAGCAGCACGTTCTGGCCGTTCGCGAGCGCCTTGTCCAGGACGAGGCTGGTGTCGGCGACGTAGGGCTTGAGGCGCTCGGCGTACTCGGCGTACTCCGCGGCGACCTGCTTCGCGTCGATGCCGCGCCGGTTGTAGACCTTGGTCAGCAGCTGGTTCTTGTCGCGGAGGGCGAGTTCCAGCTTCTGCTGGAGGATGCCGGGGTCGAACATGTCCTGCACGCGGATGCCGACACGGGCGACCTTGTCCCCGTAGGTCGGGCCGATGCCCCGGCCCGTCGTGCCGATCCTGGCCTTGCCGAGGAACCGCTCGGACACTTTGTCGAGCGCCCGGTGGTAGGGCATGATCAGGTGCGCGTTCGCCGATATCAGCAGCTTCTCGCAGCTCACGCCCCGCTGCTGCAGGCCGTCGATCTCCTCGAACAGCACCTTCGGGTCGATAACCACCCCATTACCGATCACCGGGGTGACATTGGGCGAAATCACGCCAGACGGGAGGACGTGCAGTGCGTAGCTCTCGTCACCAACGACGACGGTATGGCCGGCGTTGTTGCCGCCCTGGTACCTGACCACGTACTGGACACGGTCGCCGAGCAAGTCGGTGACCTTGCCCTTTCCCTCGTCACCCCATTGAGCACCGATCAGCACGATGGCCGGCATGTCCTCACGCCTTTCACAACGACGAAAGCCCCTGACAGCGCAAGCGCGACAGGGGCTCTTGCGTACTGAGATTACCCGATGATCGCAGGCCCATCCCAGGTCAGATGGCGCAGATTCCCCCTTCTCGTGCCTGGCCGCGCCTGCCGCGCCCGCCGATCCTTCCCGGCTCCCGTTACTCGCTCGTCTCAAGATCATCGGCGTAGGCCGTCAGGCGGGACAGGTACGCGGCGTCCCGCGCGTGCGGGGTGATGTCATCGGCGCCGGTCAGGTCGTAGCTGCCGTCCTGTTGGCGGTACCGGCCGAGCGTCCCGGGCACGTCCTCGTAGAACAGGTCCCGCTCGTGGAGATAGACGAAACGGTGCCGGGCCACCGAGGCCGTGAACACGTCGGTCATGCCGAGAACCCGCTGGCAGTGAGCCGTCTCCTCCGGCTTCGCGGGCGGGCCGAGTTCGTCCAGGCGGTCCGGCGCCCGCGCCGCGAAGTGCTCCTCGATACGCCGCCAGGCGGCGTTCACCGGTTCGGTGGCCTCGTTTCCCGCTGCAGGCGCCTCGGGGTCGGCGACGCCGGCCGCTATCAGCAGCGCGGTCGCGCGCTCGTGCGCGTCGGCGTCCACGTCGGCGAGCAGCGCGGCGGCCCGCCACCGGATCAGCGGCGGGCAAGGCGGGTTCGCGGATACGTTCGCGAGGGCGGTCGCGAACTCATCGCGGTATTCCGGCAACCCGGCCAGCTCCGTCACGACGCGGTCCGCTCCCCGGAAGATCCGGGTCCCCGCGCGATCGGGCAGGTAGCGCTCGGGATCGAGTGTGAGCGACCGCAGCGCGGCGGTCACCGCCTCGTGTCGGAATCCGGCGGGCACGTCGGCTAGGGGCTGCCGGATCGCGCCGGAGGTCGCGCCGTCGGCGAAGAGCCTGTCGAGCAGTTCCTTCGCGCGGGGCAGGCAGTCCGTGCCGAGATCGATCAGCGCGTTGACCCGCGCGATCACCATCGCCCGTACAACGACGCCGCCCGGCCGTGCCAGCCCCTCGGCGCTCAGCCGGCTCGCCGCCTCATCGCGGTGCGCCGGGCTGATCCGCGCGTACCACTCATGTACGCCGAAGGCCCGGTGTGAGTTCGCGGTGCGGAATCGCTGCGACGTGATGGTGCGGGATTCTGGGTCGAGGATGGCCAGCGCGATCGCGTACTCGAGCATGTCATCACCGGCGCCGCCGGGTCTGCCGCGGCTTTCCGGCGAGTCCGCTGGGTCGGCGATCCAGTGCTTAAGCCTCGCGGCGGCATCCGGCGATGACTCCGGGACTAGGTCGCGGATCGCCTCGGCGATCAGGGGCCGGCTAGCGAGCGGGTGCCCGAGCAGGCGGACGAGGACCTCGCCGATCGCGTCACGGTCCACGCTGCCGTCGGCGAGGTTCCGTCGCGCGGCGGCGACCAGGCCTTCGGCGTTGGCTGGGTCGTCGTCAGAGTGGTCGCTCGCGCTCATAGGCATCCTCGTTACTTCCGGCATCGCGCCGTCAAATGTTCGCCGATGGCGGCGCTGGCCGCGGCCTGGATGGACGATCCCCGCGAGGCACGTGGCAGACTGCCCGCATGAGCACTCACACCAACCTCCTCGGCGAGCCGCCGGCCACGCTTCTCCCGCGCGACGAGGCGGCCGCCTCCCTCGTGGCCGCTGGCACTCCGGCCACGGAGATCGCGGCCCAGTACCCGGCGTTCTCCCTGGCCTGGGCGATGCTGGCGGAAGAGGCGCTCGACGCGGGCCAGCCGGTGGCGGCGTACGCGTACGCCCGCACCGGCTACCACCGCGCGCTGGACGCGCTGCGCCGCAACGGCTGGAAGGGACACGGCCCGGTCCCGTGGTCGCACGAACCGAACCGCGGATTCCTGCGCGCCCTGGCCGCTCTCGCCCGCGCGGCCGGAGAGATCGGCGAGACTCCGGAAGAGGAGCGCTGCTGGACGTTCCTGCGTGACAGCAGCGCGGAGGCGTACACGGAACTCTCGCCTTCTTCCTGATGGGCTTCCTCATGCCCTCGGGCGCGTGATCGGGCCCCGGGGTCTAGCGCTGCCTCGTGCCCGCGGACAGCAGGTCCTGGCAGGCCTCGGTTACGCGGGCGGTCATGCTCGTCTCGGCTAGCTTGCCCCAGGTCCGCGGGTCGTAGGCCTTCTTGTTGCCGACGTCGCCGTCCACCTTGAGAACACCGTCGTAATTCGCGAACATGTGGCCGGCCACGGGCCGGGTGAACGCGTACTGGGCGTCGGTGTCCACGTTCATCTTCACGACGCCGTAGCCGATCGCCTCGCGGATCTCCTCGAGCGCGGAGCCGGAACCGCCGTGGAAGACCAGGTCGAACGGCTTCTCCCGGCCGTACTTCGCGCCGACCGCTTCCTGGATCTCGGCGAGGACCTTCGGGCGCAGCTTCACGTGGCCGGGCTTGTAGACGCCGTGCACGTTGCCGAACGTCGCGGCCAGGATGTACCGGCCGCGCTCACCGAGGCCCAGGGCGCTGGCCGTGGCCAGGGCGTCTTCCGGGGTCGTGTAAAGCTTCTCGTTGATCTCGCCGACGACGCCGTCCTCTTCACCGCCGACGACGCCGATCTCCATTTCCATGATGATCTTCGCCGCGGCGCACTTTTCGAGGAGTTCGGCGGCGATGTCCAGGTTCTCCTTCAGCGGGACCGCCGAGCCATCCCACATGTGTGACTGGAACAGCGGGTCCCTGCCGTTTCTGACCCGCTCAGCGGAGATCTCGATCAGCGGGCGCATGTAGGCGTCGAGCTTGTCCTTCGGGCAATGGTCGGTGTGCAGCGCGACGGTGGTCGGATACTTCGCGGCGACCACCCGCGCGAACTCGGCGAGCGCGGACGCCCCCGTGACCATGTCCTTGACGGCCTGGCCAGACAGGTACTCGGCGCCGCCAGTGGAGATCTGGATGATGCCGTCGCTCTCCGCGTCGGCGAAGCCGCGCAGGGCCGCGTTCAGTGTCTGGCTCGAGGTCACGTTGATCGCGGGGTAGGCGAACCCCTGCTGCTTGGCGCGGTCCAGCATCTGCGCATAGGTCTCTGGGGTCGCGATAGGCATGAGGGTGTCTCCCCGTTATCGGTTGCCGCTGACGGAAATCTCTCGTCTAGCAGAACTCTAACGACCTGCCCGCCGGGCGGACAGGGGAGGCGGATAGCGGATGGAGACGGGGAGGCGGACGGGACGGACACCAGGGTCGTTTGGCTATGAAGGTGTTCTGAATGGTCGTGACTACCTCGCCACATGCTGTACAAAGGGCCCATGACGGGTTTCCTCGAGTCGGCGGGCATATACGCGATCATCTTGTTCGGCGTGCTCGAAGCGATGTGCATCCCCATTTCGTCTGAGCTCACCTTCCTGCTCGGCGGGGCGCTCGCGGGCGGCGCGCTGGGCGCCGGGCACGCGCACCCGAGCCTGCTGCTGGTGATCATCGTGGGCACAATCGCCGAACTCGTCGGGTCCTACATCTCTTACACCGTCGGCCGCGTGGGCGGGCACCCACTCGTGCGCCGCTACGGGCGGTACGTGCTGATCACCGAGTCGGACGTGTCACGCGCCGAGCGTTTCCTGGCCGGGCGCGGTGCGTGGGCACTGCCGGTTGCCCGGATGCTGCCGTTTATCCGCGCCTTCGCGTCGATCGTGGCGGGCCTGGTGGACATCCCGCCGGTCCGGTTCGGGATTCTCAACCTGATCGGGACGCTGATCTACATCATCGTCCTGTCCACCATCGGGTACAGCCTCGGCCACCAGTGGAGCAAGGTCAGCCACGACATCGGGGACGTCGGCTACGTGCTGGCGGGCATCATCGTCATCGCGATCATCGGGTTCGTGATCTACCGGCTGCGCCAGTTCCGACGCGAGGCCGCCGTGGCCGGCGGCGGTGCCGGCGCGGAAGCGGCCGACGGGCGTTCCCGCGGGCGGCACGCCTCCGGCGAGCGACTCGGCCGCTAGCGCCGGAGCACTAGCGACCGGGTCCTGCGGCTCGGGCGCTAGACGCCGAGATCGCTAAGTTCGTAGACCGCGCGGTAGAGCAGGCCGCGATCCAGGACCGCCTGCCGCGCCCCCCGCTCGACGAGCACCGCGACACCCACCACCTCGGCTCCCGCTTCCCTGAGCACGTCCACGGCGGTCAGCACCGAATTGCCGGTGGTCGATGTGTCTTCCACCGCGAGCACCCGGCGCCCCGTGACGTCGGGACCCTCGATCCGCCGCTGCAGGCCGTGGGTCTTCTCGGCCTTGCGCACCACGAAGGCGTCGATCGGCGTGCCGCGGTTGGCCGCCGCGTGCATCATCGCGTAGGCCACCGGGTCAGCGCCGAGCGTCAGCCCGCCCACCGCGTCGTAGGCCAGGTCGGCCGTGGCGTTCAGCAGGACACGTCCCGCCAGCGGTCCCAGCCGCCCGTCCAGCGTGACTCGCCGCAGGTCGACATAGCTGCTCGCATGCTGGCCGGAGGACAGGATGAAGTCGCCGTGCACCACGGCCTTCTCCTTGATGCCCGCCAGCAGTTCATCTCGGTCGCTCACGGCACCAGAGCATATTTCAGGGCACAGCCCGGCGCCGCAACTGGGTGGATCGCCCGGTTATGGGCAGGTTTCGAGGCAGGGTTCGGGCGGAAGGTAGTAGGCGGTTGGTGCTGGGAATACACAGAAAGGCGTACGTGGCCAGCTTGCTTCACTACCCTAAGAAGGCGGAGGACGAGCGGCCAATTAGCTGGTCCGGGGACCGGGGTGTTCTCGCACTAAGGGAAGGGACGGTGTGGCGTGGACCGTTGCGCGCTGTTCGTTGACGCCGGCTATGTCCTGGCGGACGGTGCCATGGCGGTGCACGGTACACGGCGCAGAGAGTCGGTGTCGTGGGACCACGAGGGGCTCCTGCAGTTTCTCTCCAGCCTCGCCACGGAGAGGTCCGGGCTTCCGCTGCTGCGCTGCTACTGGTACGAGGGATCGGCCGATGGCCGCCGGACGGCGGAGCATGACGGGCTCGCGGACCTCCCGGGAGTGAAGCTCAGGCTCACGAAGACGCGGCCTGGCCGTGAGGGCGTGGAGAGCGAAATCCACCGGGACCTCGCCGCGCTCGCCCACAACAAGGCGGTCAGCGACGCCATGGTGGTCAGCGCCGAGGAGGAACTGGCGCCGGTCATCTCCGACGTCCAGGATCTGGGCTTGCGGGTCACGCTGCTGCACATCGCCGCGGACGGCAACTGGACGATCTCCCGCACGCTGCGCCAGGAATGCGACGACATCGTGGAGATCAGCGCGGCCCACCTGCGGCCGTATGTCGAGCTGATCTCCGGCGCGGAGCCGGCCAACGGCGACGACCAGGAAGGCGGGGCCCTCATCCCGCTGCACCCGCAGGGGAATGGCGGACGATCCTCGGCCTACACCGCCCAGGCGCAGCCCCCCGCGCAGGGTTCTTACCAAGCGCCGCCCGCCATCTACACGGCGCCTGTCGTGGCGGAGTACCAGCGTCCCGTGCCGCAACTGCCGCGGCACGCTCCCGAAGAGCCCGCGGCCGCGTACGACCAGATCTCCTATGACCAGGCGCCGCGCTACGACGACGTGCCGGACGACAGGCAGCCGGCACAGCCCGCCGCGCCCGACGATCCCGCCCGTGACCTGCTGGCCGGGCTCGCGGCGATGCCGGTGACCCGGCAGGAAGCGGGAGAAGGCTGGCCAGATCAGGGCCAGTCCGGCGGCCAGGACGTGGCGGTCATCCAGGACCTGCCGGCTGGCCAGGACATCCCCGCGCGCCAGGACGTGTCCGCGCAGCTGGAACCGTCGGGACGCCCCAACTTGTCGGCGGCGCGTCCGGCCTTCACCGCGCGCGAGATATACGGCGCGCCGGTCGCGGTGCCAGTTCCCGTGGGCGCGCCCGCGCCGACACCGGTGTCCGCCACGTCGATGCCGCCGTCTCCGCTGCCCGCGCCGGTTTCCGCGGCACCGGATGACCGGCCCGCCGAGTTTCCCGTGTCCGGGCTGCGGGGCAGCGACGCTTCGGGCTATAACCCCGGAGCTCTCCGCGAGCCGTCGCCCGTTGATCAAGATGGCTTCCAGCTGGCGTCCGGTGCCACCGGCTCGGCGCAGATCCGGCGGCTGCCCACGCGCGGCAACGGCAGCGGTGCTTCGGCGGCATACCCGGCCCTGGGCCAGCCCGGTGCGGCGGCGCCGGGATCGGGTCCGCTGGGGCTTCCGCCCGGGCAGCCGGTGAACGGGCAGGTGCCCGGGGGACAGGCCGAGCCGCCCGCGGCCGGACAGCCGTCCGAGCCAGGCGCGCCGCTAACTCCCACGTACACGCCCGCATCGAATAACGCCTTCAGCGGACCGCAGCCGGCGGTCGGGGGCGGGACGTCCGCCATGCCCGCCGGACCCGTTCCGGGTGGCCCCAACGGCGTTGTTCCCAGTGGTCTTGCCGCTGTTCCCTCCGGTCCGATGCCCGTCGGCCCCGTGGCCGCCGGACCGGCACCAGGCGGACCGGTACCAGGCGCGCTCGCGCCGGGCGGTCCAGTACCGGCCGGTCCGATCCCTGGCGGGCCGGTGCCGGGCGGACCCGGGTCAGCGGGGATGGCAGCCGGAGGCGTTGTCCCGGCTGGGCAGCCGAGCGGGCCGATGGCGCAGCCAGCGCTGGGCCAGGCCGGGCCAGGACCGCTTCCGGGGGGACCAGGCCAGGCGGTGCCATTCCCCGTCGGCCCAGGCGGACAGCTGGCGCCCGGCGGCCAGGACGGCCCCGTAAGCCCGGTGAATCCCGGTGGTCAGCCAGGTTCCGCCGGTCAGCTGGGTCCAGCCGGGGTGCCGAATGCTCCGGTCGGCCCGCCTGGTCCTGGCGGACCCGGTGGTCCCGTGAATCCCGGTGCCGTGAACCCGGCCGGTCCGGCCGGGCAGAACATGCCCGCCTTCGCCCCGGCCCCCGGCCAGCCCGGGCTATCGCTCGCCGACGCTGTGCAGGCGGCGCACGAGGAAGGCCAGGAGTTCGGCGGGTCGGTCGCGCGGGACGCGCCCGCACTATGGCTGGAGGCAGTCCTCGCGAGGAAACCGCGGATGCCTTCCGATCTGGAGGCCAGGCTCTTGCAAGGTTCGTCGCTGCCCATCGATTTCCTGCTGCATGACGAGGTGCGGCACGCGCTGCGCCGCGGATTCTGGGACGCGCTCGAGAGGGCGCGCCGCTAATGCAGAGACCAGAAGAGACTACGGAAAGCACCGCCCAGGCGCCTATATCGGCAGGTTTGGGACAAGGCGATTACGGTACGGTAGGAAGAGTGGCGGGCGCCGAAGAGCTAGACCAGATCGAGTTTGAGGCCGCGCGGACCGGAAATCACGTGCGCGCCGCTGTTCGCATGACCGATCTCGCCAGGGAAGCCGGGCCGTCCTACCGCGCGGAGGCCCACCTCCGGGCGGGCGAGCAGTGGATGATGGCCGACGACGCGCAGAAGGCGGCGGACGAGTTCACCGCCGCGATCGAGGACGGCGGCCCCACGTTCGCGGACCCGCGTGTCTACCTGATCAGGGCGCTGCAGACGCTCGACCGGGATGCCGAGGCACAGCGGATCCTGTCCGCCATTACGACCGACCGTGACAAGGTGACGGCCCGTACCTGTGACCTCCTCGCCGAGCTGTTTACGGAGCAAGGCGACTTGCCGGGCGCCCTGGAATGGGCGACCGCGGGCGTGAAGCAGTGCTTCGAGCGCGGCGACCACGCCGAGTTGCAGTTGCTGCTTCGCCTGCGGTACCGCATCCGCGTCGACCTCGGCATGGATGAGGACGACTACGACCGGATGCTGGACAGCACGAGCCGCTAGCCAGGTCCTGCCTGGCTAGCGGCTGTTGTCGCGGGCTACGCCACCTTCGCCGCGGCCCGCACGGTCAGTTCGTCCGCCGCCACGTCCAGGTCCACGTGCACCTCGTCGCCGTCGGTGATCGAACCGGACAGCAGGGCTCGCGCCAGCTTGTCGCCGATCGCGGACTGCACCAGCCGCCGCAGCGGGCGTGCGCCGTAGACCGGGTCGTAGCCGGTGAGCGCCAGCCATTCCTTCGCCGCCGACGTCACCTTCAGGACGAGTCGCCGGGCCGACAGCCGGGCGGCCAGCCGCTCGACCTGCAGATCGACGATCCGCGTCAGCTCCGAGCTCGTCAGCGAGTCGAAGATGATCACGTCGTCGAGCCGGTTCAGGAACTCCGGCTTGAACGAGGCCCGCACCGCGGTCATGACGGCTTCGCGCTTGGCGCGCTCGTCCAGCGCCGGGTCGGCGATGAATTGCGAGCCGAGGTTCGAGGTGAGGATCAGGATCGTGTTGCGGAAGTCCACGGTCCTGCCCTGCCCGTCCGTCAGCCGTCCGTCGTCAAGGACCTGCAGCAGCACGTCGAAGACCTCGGGGTGAGCCTTCTCGACCTCATCCAGCAGGATCACGGTGTAAGGACGCCGCCGCACCGCCTCGGTGAGCTGCCCGCCCTCTTCGTAGCCCACGTAGCCGGGCGGCGCGCCAACGAGCCGCGCGACCGAGTGCTTCTCGCTGTACTCGCTCATGTCGATGCGGGTCATCGCCCGCTCGTCGTCGAACAGGAACCCCGCGAGGGCCTTGGCCAGCTCGGTCTTGCCGACGCCGGTCGGGCCGAGGAACAGGAACGACCCAGTCGGCCGGTCCGGGTCGGCCACGCCGGCTCGTGCACGGCGCACCGCGTCGGATACGGCGGTCACCGCGGCGGCCTGCCCGACGACCCGCGATCCGAGTTCGGACTCCATGCGGAGCAGCTTGCCCGTCTCGCCTTCAAGCAGCCGGCCGGCGGGGATTCCGGTCCACACGGACACTACGTCCGCGACGTCGTCCGGTCCGACCTCTTCCTTGACCATCGGGACAGAAGTCAAGTTCGACTCTTCTGAACGATCTGTGGCCACCGCTTCGGCGATCTCCGCGTCCAGCGTGGGTATCTCGCCGTACAGGAGACGCGAGGCCGCTTCGTAGTCACCGTCCCGCTGGGCACGTTCGGCCTGGCCCTTGAGGTCGTCGAGCTTCTTCTTAAGCTCGCCGACCCGGTTTAGCCCGGACTTCTCCTGCTCCCAGCGCGCGGTGAGCGAGTTGAGCTGCTCCTGCCGGTCAGCGAGGTCGGAACGCAGCTTCTCCAGGCGCTCCTTGCTCGCGGCGTCGGATTCCCGGGAGAGCGCGAGCTCCTCCATCTTCATCCGGTCGACCGCGCGGCGCAGTTCGTCGATCTCGACGGGGGAGGAGTCGATCTCCATCCGCAGCCGGGAAGCCGCCTCGTCGACCAGGTCGATCGCCTTGTCTGGCAGGAACCGGGCGGTGATGTAGCGGTCGGACAGCGTGGCCGCCGCGACGAGCGCGGCATCCGAGATCTGCACCTCGTGGTGCGCCTCGTAGCGTCCCTTCAGCCCGCGCAGGATCGCGATGGTGTCCTCGACGCTGGGCTCGCCCACGAAGACCTGCTGGAAGCGGCGCTCCAGGGCGGGGTCCTTCTCGATCCGCTCGCGGTACTCATCCAGCGTGGTCGCGCCGACCATGCGCAGTTCGCCGCGCGCCAGCATGGGCTTGAGCATGTTGCCCGCGTCCATCGCGCCCTCGGCGGCGCCGGCACCGACGACCGTGTGCAGTTCGTCGATGAACGTGATCACCTGGCCGTCGCTCTGCTTGATCTCGTTCAGCACGGCCTTGAGCCGTTCCTCGAACTCGCCGCGGTACTTCGCGCCGGCCACCATGCTGCCGAGGTCGAGCGCGATCAGCCGCTTGTCACGCAGCGATTCAGGCACGTCACCGGCCACGATCCGCTGGGCGAGTCCTTCGACGACGGCGGTCTTGCCCACGCCGGGCTCGCCGATCAGGACCGGGTTGTTCTTGGTCCGGCGCGACAGCACCTGGACCACGCGCCGGATCTCCGAGTCACGGCCGATCACCGGGTCGAGCTTGCCGTCCCTGGCCTGCTGGGTGAGGTCGACGCCGAACTTCTCCAGCGCCTGGTAACTGCTCTCCGGGTCCTCGCTGGTGACGCGGGAGCTGCCGCGGACCTTGGTGAACGCCTTGGTCAGCGAGTCCGGGTCGGCGCCGGCGTCGCCGAGCATCCTGGCCACCGGTCCGCCGCCGGTGGCCAGCCCGACCAGCAGGTGCTCGGTCGAGACGTACTCGTCGCCCATGTCGCGGGCCAGCTTCGCGGCCGTGTTGATCACGGCCAGCAGTTGCCGGGACGTCTCGGGAGCACTCGCGGTGGACCCGTGAATCTGCGGTAGCTGAGACTTGCTCGCCACCGCGTTGGCGAGCACCTGGCTGACATCCGCGCCGACCGCCTCGAGCAGCGGCTGGGCGATGCCGTCTTGCTGCTGAAGCAGGGCGAGGAGCAGGTGCAGCGGTTCGACCTGGGGGTTGCCGTCCGACGCCGCCTGCCTGATGGCGACGGATAGCGCCTCCTGGCTCTTCCTGGTCAGCTTGTCTTCCATCGGAAATCTAACCCCTGTTCGCTATTCATTTGTCGTTGTCCTTGTCGCCGCCTGACGCCGCGTGATGCCAGAAGGTGACTCTGGTCGAGTTACGGACCGGCACGAGTGCGGCGGCCGGGTCCGGAGTCCGTGCCCGCCGCAGCTCGGCGAGCCGGGCGGCGACGGCACGGGTGGACTCCAGTTCGTCGCGGAGCTGGGCCATTTCAGCGTGCATCTCGGCGATCGTCAGGCGGGCGTGCTCAAGCTCGCGCTCGAGATCGAGAATCCGCTTGATGCCAGAGAGGTTGATCCCCTCTTCCTGGGACAGCCGCTGTATCTCCCGCAGCGCGAGAATGTCGCGCATGGAGTAGCGGCGGCCACCGCCGGCGGTGCGCCGCGGGGTTACCAGTCCGACCCTCTCGTAGCCGCGTAGCGTCTGCGGGTGCATGCCGGACAGGTTCGCGGCTACGGAGATGACATACACCGGCGAGTCATCGGACAGCTCGTAAGGGGCACTCATGTCATCTCCTTCCTTTCGCTAAAACTGACTTCACTCTTTGCCGGCTTTACCCTTGCCGGGCCCGGCGGAGCAGGTCCGCCCGCGGGTCATCGCTGGCCGTGGCCGAGCGCAGGTCCTCCAGCGCCGAGCGGGCCTTCTTGTTCTTGGACAGGTCCTGCGGCACGCTCACCTCGACCGTGGCCAGCAGGGCGCCGAGCGTCCCGTCCTTCTTACGGACACCGCGGCCCGGTACACGGAACACCTTGCCGTTCGGTGTCGCGGGCGGGATGCGGACGGTGACCGCCGCTCCCCGGTGGGTCGGAACCTTGATCTCCGCCCCGAGAGCGAGTTCGGAGATCGTCACCGGCACCGATACCGTCAGGTTGTCCCCCGCCCGGCCGAATACGCCGTGCGGCTTCACGTGGACCCGGACGTACAGGTCGCCGTTCTTGCCGCCGTGTTCTCCCGGCGCGCCCTTGCCCGGGATCCGAATCCGCTGGCCGTCCGCGACGCCGGCGGGAATCCGGGCCTGGATGGTCCGCGAGCTCATCGCCCGGCCGCTGCCGTGGCAGGACTGGCATGGGTTCTCCACGACCAGGCCGCGGCCATGGCACGTCTTGCAAGGCTCGGAGAGTCCGAACCCGCCGAGGTTGCGACTCTGCTGGCCGGTGCCCTGGCAGTCAGGGCATACCTTGGGCACCGTGCCCGCCTTGGCGCCAGTGCCATGGCAGACCGGGCACGGTCCCTCTCCGGTAAGCCGGAGTGAGACGGTCGCGCCGTCGATCGAGTCACCGAAGGACAGCGTGGTCTCGGTCTCCACGTCGGCGCCGCGTCGTGCCCTGTTCTGCTGGGCGGTGCCGCCGCCCCGGCCGCGGAAGATCCCGCCGAGCACATCCCCTAGGCCATCCCCGCCGAACAGGTCACCGAGGTCGAAGGGCTGGCCCCCCGTACCGTTCCGGTTCCCGGTCGGAACCCGGAAACCGCCGCCGAACATGGAGCGCGCATCGTCATATTCTTTGCGCTGCTTCTCGTCGGACAAGACGTTGTACGCCTCGGTGATGTCCTTGAAACGCTCCTCGGCGGAGGGGTCCCCCCTGTTCGCGTCCGGATGGTATTTCCGGGCGAGTTCACGGTACGCCTTCTTGATATCGGGCGCCTTGGCGGTCTTTGGGACACCTAGGGTCTTGTAGTAGTCCTTCTCCAGGTAGTCCTTCGCGCTCATCTAGCCTCGCTGGGCCGTTGGTTTACTTGTTATTACTCAGGTGAGTTTTCGGCGCCGTCCGGCCCCGTGGCGGGTTCCGCGACCGCTACCCGGGCCGGGCGGAGGATCCGCTCGCCCACCTTGTAGCCCGGCTGGAAAATCTCAACGCAAGTCTCCACCGTCACGTCCGGGGAGGCTGTGCTTGTCAGTGCCTCGTGGACGGTTGGGTCGAACTCGTCGCCGCGTTCGCCGTAGCTGACCAGGCCGAGCTTGGTCACCGCCGCCTGCAGCGCGTCTGCCACGGACTTGAAGCCCCCGGACAGTTCGCCATGCTCTCGCGCCTGGCCGATCGCGTCGAGCACCGGCAGCAGGTCGGTGAGCGCGCCGGCAACCGCGATCTCACGCACGGTGGCGCGATCCCGGTCAACTCGTTTGCGGTAGTTGGCGTACTCCGCCTGGAGTCGCTGCAGATCCTGGGTCCGTTCCTGCAGAGCCGTGGTGCGCTCCGCGAGGTCGGCCCGCAGTTGCTCGACTTCGGCGTCGGACGCCTTGGACGTAGTGGACGTGGTGGCCTCCTGCCCCTTGGCCGCGGCCGCTTTAGCCTCGGCCTTCTCACGGCCGGAGGCGCTGCCCTTACGGTGCTGGCCCCCACCCGCGCCGGCGGCCGGTCGGCCGGCACCAGAGGTGCCGGCCGACCCGCTTGCCGCGTGTCTTCCCCTTCTTGGCTGCCCGGAGCCCGGGTCGATCCGCCTGTTATCGCGGACGACCGGGCCGGAGCCAGTCTCGTCGGGTTCTGTCATCAAGCGGCTCCGCCTTCGCCTTCGTCCACGATCTCGGCGTCAACGACGTCCTCGTCCTGCGGCTCTTCGGCGGCGGTCTCGTCAGTCGCGGTGCTCGCGCCCTCGGCCTGCTGCGCGGCCTGCGCGGCGGCATAGATGGCGCTACCCATCTTCTGGCTGACCTGCGCGGCGTGCTCGCTGGCCGTCCGGATGGCGTCGATGTCGTTGCCCTCGATCGCCTTCTTCAAGTCAGCGATCGCGGTCTGGACTTCCGACTTGATGTCCGCCGGCACCTTGTCGTCGTTCTCGGACAGGAACTTCTCGGTGCTGTAGACGAGGGTGTCCGCCTGGTTGCGGACCTCTGCCTCCTCGCGGCGGCGGCGATCCTCCTCGGCGTACTCCTCGGCGTCGTGGACCATCTTCTCGATGTCGTCCTTGCCGAGCGCCGAGCCGCCGGTGATCTGCACCGACTGCTGCTTGCCCGTGCCCAGGTCCTTGGCGGACACGTTCACGATGCCGTTGGCGTCGATGTCGAAGGAGACCTCGATCTGCGGGACGCCGCGGGGCGATGGCGCGATGCCGGTCAGGTCGAACATGCCGAGCTTCTTGTTGTACGCCGCGATCTCGCGCTCGCCCTGGTACACCTGGATCTGCACCGACGGCTGGTTGTCGTCGGCAGTGGTGAAGATCTCCGACTTCTTGGTCGGGATCGTGGTGTTGCGGTCGATCAGCTTGGTGAAGATGCCGCCCTTGGTCTCGATGCCGAGGGACAGCGGAGTGACGTCGAGGAGCAGGATGTCCTTGACCTCGCCCTTGAGGACGCCGGCCTGGAGGCAGGCGCCGACGGCGACGACCTCGTCGGGGTTGACGCCCTTGTTCGGCTCCTTGCCGCCGGTGAGCTGCTTGACCAGGTCAACTACGGCGGGCATGCGAGTGGACCCGCCGACGAGCACCACGTGGTCGATGTCGCCGATCTTGGTGCTGGCGTCCTTGATGACCTGCTGGAACGGTGCCTTGCAGCGGTCGAGCAGGTCCGAGGTCATGCGCTGGAACTCGGCCCGGGTGAGCCGGGTGTCCATGTGCAGGGGACCGTCGGGGCCGTGGGAGATGTACGGCAGGTTGATCTGCGACTCCTGCGACTGCGAGAGTTCGATCTTCGCCTTCTCCGCGGCCTCACGAAGCCGCTGGAGCGCCATCTTGTCCTTGGCCAGGTCGATGCCGTAGCCGCTCTTGAAGTCCTGGACGAGCCAGTCGACGATTCGCTGGTCCCAGTCGTCACCACCGAGGTGGTTGTCACCACTGGTCGCCTCGACCTCGACCACGCCGTCACCGACGTCGAGCAGCGAGACGTCAAACGTACCGCCACCGAGGTCGAAGACGAGGATCTTGGCCGACCCTTCCTTCTCCAGGTGGTAGGCGAGCGCCGCCGAGGTCGGCTCGTTGATGATCCGCAGGACGTTGAGGCCCGCGATCGTGCCGGCTTCCTTGGTCGCCTGACGCTGCGCGTCGCTGAAATACGCCGGGACGGTGATCACCGCGTCGGTGATCTTCTCGCCCAGGTACGCCTCCGCATCCCTCTTGAGCTTCTGCAGGATGAAGGCGCTAATCTGCTGCGGGTTGAACTTCTTGCCGTCGATCGTGACGGACCAGTCGGTCCCCATGTGCCGCTTGACCGAACGGATCGTCCGGTCGACGTTCGTCACGGCCTGCCGCTTCGCGACCTCGCCGACGAGAACCTCGGCGTTCTTGGCGAACGCAACGACCGACGGGGTGGTGCGAGAGCCCTCCGCGTTGGCGATGACCGTCGGTTCCCCGCCTTCGAGGACGGCGACAACGGAGTTGGTCGTCCCGAGGTCAATACCTACCGCACGTGCCATGAGCAGTCCTTGTAGTGTGTGTGAAGTTGAGTCTTCCGGGCTCAAGCCTGCCGTAGGCGGGCTTGTCTGTCAAATGACTTGAGTCACTTAGGCTCAACTTTTGTAAGGGGCGGATCATTCCCGTTGCCGCCAGATTCTTCCGGCGGCCTGCGCACAACGTTTCCGGGCGGGACCCGCTGTTCTAGTCGGCGGTCCTGCGCTTCGCCGGGGTGCTGCGCTTCGCCGGTGTGCTGCGGTTCGCCGGTGTGCTGCGCTTCGCCGGGGTGGCCACGGGCTGCGCGCTCGCCCAAGACGTGGCCTCCGGCTTGATCATGGGTCGTTCCCGTAAAACCCCGGATCCGGGCCGCCCACTCCGCCCGACTTAGTGCGAAATATCGTCATGAGCAGCGCATTCCCGGATACCTCTGTGGAGTATGCGTTTCATGATCACGGGTCATACGTGCCGATATACGGCATCTTTGACCCATGATCACCGCGTCGATGCCATCCGGAGTCGCCCGGGACCACACGCCCGACCGATATAAGCGGATTTATCCGCGCACGCAAGCCTCCTCTGGAGGCCCGGGCGGCCCCCATGGCGGTAATGACCCATCAAACGCGCCCCCCGACTGGCCGCGTAACCGGCCGGAGGCGGTCGGCCGAATCGGTCAACGTCGCCCACCCTCAGGCGACCTGCTGTCGCTGACCCCTGCGGATACGGAGCGGGCCTGCATGCGCGTTCGGGCCCGCTCCCGTGTGCGCCCGAACGCGTAATCGAGCAGGTTATGGCATGTGTGAAAGCATATTTGGGCTCGCTGGGAGGTGGCGGCTGGAAGCCGCCGCCAGGAGGTCCTCCGAGGGCTCGGCGCCGGGAGGAGGGGTTGGGAAACGCGGGGCTGGCACGACGGGTCGCTCCGGATATTGCTGCCGTACTACCTCAAGGGTGACGAGGCGCGCGTGGCCTGTGGGCCGCATGACGCGAACCTCCCAGGCGTAGCACTCGGCTGCGAGGATGTCACTTGCCTCGTGTAGCTGAGCCGCGCCGATGACGGACGGGCACCATGCTCGCGTGCGCACCCGCATACGGGCCGGCGGCCAGCGCACTATCGCGCCGGTAGCCGCCAGCCCGGCCCCTGTTGCGGCCGTGGCGATGAGCTCGTTCACTGCGGCGTACCGTCCTGCTCTCCCGGGCACGGCGATTCGAACCTGGCCCTCATCTGCTCGGCCACGTCGTGGAGGGAACGCAGCGCGTCGAAGCGAGGGTCGCGGTAGCGGCGGGCAAGGCCGCCGCGAAGCTCGGTGATCCGCCAGCGGTGCCACCCGGCTTCCGCGTCGGCCTTGACAAAGAGCCTGATTCCGACGTGGTGCGTGAGGCCGCTCAGCCACCCCGGTACGTATAGCCAGCCCGGCGGGCGAAGGAGTCTGGTGAGGTGCAGAAAACGCGGCAGCCCGACGTGGATGTGGTGCTGCTTCTGTCCGCGCCACCGCTTGTCTCGCGGGGCGGCGGGAACTGGCTGGGTAACGAGGAAGAACGCCATCGTTTCCGTCGCGTTACCGTTCGGACGTCGGGGGTTGTCTTTCCAGAGCAGGTTGGTACCGTTGATCACGTCACTGACCCTTCTCGGTGGTACCTGGGGGTGTTGGGTGGCGTTTCGCTGGGTCGGTGTGGCAGCACTGGCCCAGCGGTGTTTTCGGGGAATGCCGCAGCGAATATGCGGCTGACGTTGTCGGAGCTCTCCCGGTCTAGGCGGCTTGTGGCCTGTTTTCCTGCGGGCTATTTTCGGCGGCCTGCGCTTAGGCACAGGGGTGGCCGATTACATATGGTGCTGGGAGATAGCAGCGCCTCCTCTCAAAATCGCCGGCTCGCGCGACGCTCGGTGGGCTAACGATCTTGGATCGGTAACCCCGTCCGGGGCACCGCTCGACCCCGTTGTCGGCGGGTCGCTTGAGGAATATCTCTGCGCCAATTTCATGGTGCCTCTGGCACGGCCAGTTGGCAAGTGCCATTTGCTAGTGCCATAATCATGTGCCATAGGCACGTATCGTTAGCACAGCTCAGACGGCTTGTGCAGCGTCTTAGCCTGATGTATTCAGTGGCAGTCACGTTTGTGGGCAAGCGGAAGGAAGCGACCTCCAGTGCCGGACGTGCACAGTCCAACGCTCCGTCGTCGCGAGCTCGGTGTCCTGCTGCGAACGCTTCGCCAGGACCGGGGCATGACCGTGGAACAGGTCGCGGAGCAACTCCTGTGCTCCCCGTCCAAGGTGAGCCGGATGGAAACTGGTCAGCGGGGCGTGACTCTCCGGGACGTACGTGATCTGTGTCGTATCTACGGGGTGACAGACGAGACACAAGTCAGCCGTCTGACGACACTGGCGCGAGAAGGCAAGCAGCAGGGCTGGTGGCAGTCCCACGAGCTCGATTATTTCGCCACGTACGTAGGGCTTGAGGAAGCCGCGACCACGCTGTTCGGCTACCAGTCCTCTATTGTTCACGGGCTGCTGCAAACGGTGGATTATGCGCGCGCGATGTATAAGGCTGATCTGCCTTCGGAATTCACCCTGGAGAGGGCCGAGGAACTGATCAAGGTCCGGTTGCGACGCCAGGAAGTAATTACACGTAATCAGCCGTTGCGAGTGCTCGTGTTCCTCGATGAGGCGGTGCTGCATCGTGTCGTCGGCGGTCCCGAGGTCATGGGCGCGCAATTGGATCACCTGGTCGAAGTTGCGGGCCTCCCGAACGTGACGTTGGGTGTCATACCGTACAGTGCCGGGGCTCACCCGGCGATGGATAACGCGTTCAGTATCCTAGATTTTGCGAAAGTCGCGCCCAGTGTGGTGTATGTTGAGGGCCTGATGGGCTGGCTATATATCGAGCGCCCTCAGGAAGTAACAAGATACCGGCAAGTATTTGAATATCTGCGTGGTATGGCGTTGGGTGAAGAAGATACAATCGAACTAATTCGCGAAACGGGAAGGCGCTACAGCGCTGCTCCGGTTCCGCGTATCGCATGGCGCAGTAAACAATAAGACGAGCATCGCTCATGTTATCGTGCGGCCGTCTGGCGACCTGATGCTGGAGGGCCGCGGACTGGAAATAAAGTGTCTGTTTCGTATGATAACTGTGACTGCCAGAACTGGCGGAAAGCCTTGCGTAGTATGAATAACGGGAACTGCGCCGAAATTGGCGCGACTCCGGGCGTCGTGCTGGTAAGGGACTCGAAGGACAGGCAGGGCGAGGTCCTTCGGTACCCCAGTGACTCATGGCTTAAATTCGTTCATGCGGCGAGAGCAGGTCGTTTCGACGGGCTTCGCTTATACCAGCAGCGTGATTGGGTCGCCCGGACCTGTTATCTATGCCGTAATCTCCGGCTCTGGGCGGCCCGATTTTTATTTCTTTCACTTTGAGATCAAGAGTGTCAATCGTCGTTTTGCTAACTGTGGTTCCATCCTGCGACATGTTACGATGGCGTGTCCTGCTGTATTAAGAGGTAGGTCGAATGTCGCTGATAGAATGGCGCAAACCGCGCCGCAGCATGGGTAACGGCAATTGTGTAGAAGCGGGGACAGGGTCCGGCGGTGTCCTGGTCCGTGATTCCAAGGACCCATCAGGCGTGCAGCTTTGGTATTCCACGCAAGCGTGGCAATCCTTCGTAGCGCGTGCCGAGGATGGCGAGTTCAAGAGGCGCTGACGAGTATCCCGCGCCGACAGCTCACACTTTGGTGCGGTAGAAGTTCAAGTACGAGCGGGACGGCGTCGGGCCGCGCTGGTCTTGGTACCGGGACCCGTAGATAGCCGAGCCGTATGGGTGTTCCGCGGGGGAGCTAGTGCGGAACAGGCACAGCTGGCCAATCTTCATGCCCGGCCAGAGCTTGATCGGCAGCGTGGCGACGTTCGACAGCTCCAGCGTGACGTGGCCGGAGAAACCGGGGTCGATCCAGCCCGCCGTCGAGTGCGTGAGCAAGCCGAGTCTGCCGTAGCTCGACTTGCCCTCCAGCCGCCCGGCGATGTTGTCCGGCAGAGAGACCACTTCGTAGGTGGATGCCAGGACGAACTCTCCGGGATGGAGGATGAACGCATCCTCGCCGTTGGTCTCGACCAGGCGCGTAAGGTCAGGCTGCTCCACCGCCGGGTCGATGTGCGCGTACCGGTGGTTCTCGAACACACGGAAGAACCGGTCCAAGCGCACGTCGATGCTCGACGGTTGGATGAGCTCGGGTGCGTACGGGTCGAGCTTCACCCGCCCGGACGAGATCTCGGCCTTGATGTCACGATCAGAGAGGAGCATCCACGCAACCTACCCTGTCCTGTACGATATGTTGGCCAGGTCAGCCAAGACTTCCGATGTGTCGGGTCTTTGGCGGCTGTGCGGGTGTAGTTCAATGGCAGAACATCAGCTTCCCAAGCTGACAGTGCGGGTTCGATTCCCGTCACCCGCTCCACTTGAGAACACGCAGCTAGCGTGACGTTTTCCGAGATCATTACCGTAATCACCGTGAGCGCCTGCCCTTGCGCCGTGCCCGCTGCGTGCCCGATGGCCCGAGTTCCGCCTCGGCACGCCTCCCGATGGCGTCGGCGATCATCCTGTCCCTGTGCATCGTGCGGTGCTGGTAGATGAGCGCGGCCCTGGTGGTGCTGTGGCCCATCCGCTCCATCATTTCGCGGAGGGTTGCACCCGCTTCCCCGGCCAGCGTGTTGCCGGTATGGCGCAGGTCGTGGAAGTGGAAGCCGGACAGGCCCGCCTCAGCGGTGGCCTTATTCCATGCCCGGCTGAAGTTGCTCCGCCGGAGCTGGGCGCCCTTCGGGCCGGTGAAGACCAGCGCCCGAGGACCAGCCTCGGTGAAATCGGCGAGATGGGCGACTACGTCGGGAAGCAGGAATGCCGGAATGCTGACGTCGCGCCTGCCCGCCGCCGACTTGGTGGGGCCGGTGACGAGAGGACCGCGTGCCAGCTCGACCACCGAGGAGCGGACGAAGACGATGCCGTGGGCGGTGTCGATGCCGGAACGGGTAAGCGCGGCAAGTTCGCCCCATCGCAGGGAGCAGAAGACCGCGAGCAGGATCAGCAGCCGGTACCGGCGATCGGTGAAAGCGTCGGCCAGGGCGAAGACCTGAGGAATGGTCAGGACCGGCCGCTCTGGTGAATGCTCCTGGCCAGCGCCATCGATCCGGCAGGGGTTGCGCTTGATCAGCCCGTCGTCTACTGCCGTATTCATGATGGCTTTAAGTAGCCGGTATGACTTAGCGACAGTGACGGCACCAGCACCGGAATCGAGCAGGTCCCGTCGCCATTTTCGCACGGTTCCTTCTCTGATATCGGATATGGTGACCGCGCCAAGGGCTACGAGCGGCGGTACCAGGTGCAGCCGGACGAGGCCCTCGTAAAGCTGCATCGTCTTTGGCCGCAGATTGGGACGTTCAGCGACCCATGAATTCGCGTAATCCGCAAATGAAACCGCTCCCGCATCAGGGTCGAGCCAACCGCCGCCCCGAATCTCGGCTTCCTTCATAGTGAGCCAGACATCAGCGTCGGTCTTGGTGACGAACGTGTCGGGGGCGGGACGATCGACACCGTCAGGACCAGGGTAACGAGCCTGATAGCGGCCCGAGGGAAGACGGCGGACGCGTCCGAACCGGCGACGACTAGGCATCATGCCACCTGCCTACGAGAAGCCCGAGGCTTGATCACGGCGGGGACAGTGCCGGCTTCAATGAATGCCTCAAGTGTCGATTCTCGAATGCGGACGTGCTTGCCGAGGTGGCGGACATCGATTCGACGTTCCTGGATCAGGCGCCGCACGAAACGGGGCTTGACGTTCATCCGAATCGCCGCTTCATCGACCGTGAGTAGCCGATCAAAGGTAATTCCTGTTTCTGGCATCGTTCTATCTTCCCTAGCTTCTATTTCGGCTCGTTTCACGTGAAACAGACGCTAGTTATCCCGTGCATTATTAGCGGACATGAGCGCGAGCAGGTGGGAATCTGCGGCGGAATAGCCGGAACCGGCGTAGGACCAGGAGCCGATGAAGGCGACGGCGGTTTCGTCTATGGCGCGGCCCCAGGGGTCTAGTTCGCCGTCGGGGTGGCGCTGGGCGCGTCTGAAGTCGCGGCGATGGGCGCGGAGCTGGCCGTAGGTGACGGAGAAGCGGCGGGACTTGGTGATGGCGTGGCCGCCGTGGCCGAGCTGGTGCGCCCATTTGCGGTAGCCGAGCGTCCAGGCGGTTTCGATGAGGCGGCGGTAGTGGGGCGGGCAGCGGAGTGCCTGTATCTCCGAGACCGAGCGGATCCGGTAGGCGGGCAGGCCGGGAGCTCCCGCGTCCTTGGTCACGTACTTGGCGATGTAGTTGGCGACGGCGGATTCGGTGAGCGCGTCGGATGTGCCCCGGCTGACGATGCGGGTATCGGTCTGCGCGCCGAACCGGAGCCTGAGAGTGCGGTCTGTAGTGCCCACGTCGACGGTGACCGAGGCGGCCGAGGACGCGGCGGTGACGGCGGCGGCGAGCAGGTCGGCGCTCCACTGGGGCGGGGGCGGGAGGTAGGTGTCATCGTCGTCGGTGGCGGCGTCCAGGCGGATGATGGCGTGGTAGTGGATGACTCCGCGTGCCTGGAATTCGGTAACCTTGACGAACCGGGGGCGGACGAGGGCGCGCAGTTCCTTCTGCGTGACGCCGCCGAGGCGGGCGAGTTCGCGGGGCAGGTAGGTGGTGAAGCGGCGCCAGAGGGTGCCCGACCCGGCGTTGAACACGACGGCGGATTCATAGTCGTAGCAGTCCGGGCACAGAGGGCGCCCGAGGCGGGGGTCATCGGGTGAGTGGCGGACGGGGCAGGAGATGATGCGCCCGTGGGGGCAGGTGCGGCGGTGGGCGTCGCGGCGGGGGCGGCAGGGCAGCACCTGGCCGCCGCGCTCGCGGCGGGCGTGGACGGGGCCGAAGGAGGGGGCGGTGAAGGTGGCGAACACGCAGGGGTGCTCGGAGATCGTGGCGGGGATGCCCTTGCCGCCGACCAGGCCCGCGCGGACGAGCTGGCGGGAGTCGCGTTTGTAGACGGCGGCGCAGGCGGGGCAGGCGGACTCGCGGCGGTTGCCGCACGCGACGTGCAGGACGCCGCCGGGCTCGGTCGCGGTGGTGTAAGTGACGGCGGCTTCGCCGGTGGCGAGGTCGACGGCGGTGACGCGGCCTCGCAGCCGGACGGGATGTGAGCACGCGCCAGCAGTGGCGATCTCGCGTTCCCAGTCGCGGAAGTCGGCCTCGGTCATGCGGCCTCGCTGCCACGGCGGAGCGAGGCGGCGTAGGCGGCGAGGCGGGCGACCTCGGCGTCGGTGAGGTAGGCGGCCTTGACCCGGCGGGGTACCCGCCTGCCCTCGGCCAGGAGCAGCCCGACGCCACGGGAACCGACGTCGATTCCGGCGGCGGTGTAGCCGCGGGAAGCCCAGCCCTTGCCCAGGATGGTGTCGGAGCTGTCGTCGGTGGAGCAGCGGAACGCCCACCGGTAGCCGAACAGGTCCCGCAGCGCGGTATCGATGATCTGGTAAGAGGGTCGCTGGGTGGCGATCACGTAGCGGACGGCGGCCTTGCGGCCCCTGGCCGCGCCGTCGCGCAGGGCGATGGTGAACTTCTCCCGCTGCGCCTTGGTGCCGACCGTGGCCGAGAAGTAGGCAAGTTCGTCCACCACGACCAGGTGCGCGGGGATGCCGTCGCCCTTGGCGATCTTGCGGCGGCCGGTGTCCAGGAGCATTTCGCAGCGCTGGTTGATTTCCTGCTGCTCGGCTTCCAAGACCGAGATGGCAGCGTCCAGGTCGGGGCCGATGAACACGTCAGCGCACGAGCGCCAGGGGCCGAGCTCGACCAGGGCGCCGTCGATGAGGATCAGGCGGCAGTCGCCGGACAGCGCGCCGTGGGCGACGATGTTGCCCAGGGCTACGGACTTGCCCGCGCCCGGCTCCCCGGCTAGCAGGATGCCCATGTGGTCAGCGAAGTCGAGGTGAACCGTTGACCCGGTCTCGTCCATCCCGGAGTGGACGGGGTCGAACATGGACAGGGGGAACCCGGAGGGTCGGGCGAGGGCAGCAGTCATGACAGGGCATCTCCCGGTCCGATTTCGGGCCAGCCGGGCGTGTCGGTGACGGGTTCGGGGTCCTCACGCGGGAGCGGCACCACGATGGGGCCGACCACGTCCACCAGGACCGAGGGGACGGTGCGGCGGGGCTCGAGCAGGTCCCGGCGCATGATGTCGATCGTCAGGAGGTGCGCCCAGCGCTGGGAGATCGTGACCCGTGCCTCGCGGGCGCCGCAGGCGGCGGCGAAGTCGGGGGCGGCGTCGGTGAAGTCGGCGGAGCGGATGCCCGCGCGGGCGAGGATGTAGGCGCGTTCCCCGACCTTGGTCGGGCGGGTCCACAAGATCAGCGGGAGGCGGCCGGCGCGGGTGTGGAGCCGCAGTTCCCAGCAGGCCCGCTGGAGGCGGTGGCGGGTGACCAGGCACCAGAACCGGGCGAGCAGGAACCGGCGGGTGTGCGGGACTGTCGCCAGGATGATCAGGGTTCCGGCGAGGATCACCGCTGCGTCCGCGAGGCTGGTAGCGGCGGCGAGCCGGAAGTAGCCGATCAGGACGGCGAGGGTGAGCAGGAGTTCGGAGCGCCACCGCCAGGCCATGCCGAGGCGGGACCGGCGCATCACGATCGTGAGTTCATCGGTCAGGTACGGGGAGCGCCCGCCCTTCGTCGTGATCGCCACCGGGTTACCTCCATTCGACGATGCAGGCCAGCGGCCAGGCGGCGCCGCAGGGTTCGCAGATGTAGGCGGTCTCGGTGATGCCGTCTCCGGTGTCGACTTCGTCGGTGGTCACGTCGAACGAGCCGCAGTCCGGGCAGATGGGCTCGTGCGGGTGCTCGAAGTAGCCGGGGCGGACCGGGCGGCGGGGCGCGGCGTGGACCGGGGTTCCGGTAGCGCGGACAGTCATTTCTGGCCGCTCCCGCCGCACGAGCCGCAGGTGCGAGGCGAGCAGGTGTGGCGCCCGCCCTTGCAGCCGCAGCCGGACGCGGGGACCAGGCCCCCGCCGCATTTTCCGCAGCGGGCACCACGGGTAGAGTGAGGCATTGTCGCTTGCTCCTTTGTTGCTGCTGATCACGGGATGAGGGATTCGCGGGTGACTGGCCGGGGGCGAGGCGGCAACCACGCCCCCGGCGCTCAGTTGGTCAGGGGTTGGGATCGATACCGGAGCCGCCGCAGCGGCGGCACGGGGTCCTGCCGTCCGGCTCCTTGCGGGAACCGGCGCAGCCGTAGCAGATGACGATGACCTTGCCGAAGACGCTGCGCATGGCTACTGTCCGCACTGGGCGCAGTTACGGGACTCGAAATTCCAGTGGCCGCAGTTCGGGCACTGCCAGCTCCCCCGGAAACGGGTCCAGGAATCGCGGATGAAAGCGCGCAATTCAGGCTCCTTTATCGCTGCTGATCACGGGTTGAGGGATTAGCGGGTAAATACCGGGCGGGCAGCGGCAACCACCGCGCCCGGCATGGACTGGTCAGGGTCCGGTGAAGTAGCCGTAAGCGTGGAAAGCCACACCGGACACGGTGAACTTCACGTCGGAGAAGACCTCGCGCGGGTTCTCGTCCGTAGGTGCCGGGCGGGTGTGGACTGCAGTCCCGAAGTGTGCGGCCCAGGCCTCCAGGGCGGCGCGGGCGTCTGCTTCCGGCAGCGTGGTGAACTGAATGCCGATCTGCTCCACGACGGTGCATCCGGGCGAGACGGTGATGTACGTAGGGTCCGGCAGGTCCAGGCCGAGCACCTCGGCCAGGACCACGGCCAGCGCGGCGGCAACCGGGCGGGCATCTTCCTGCGTGGCAGTCACGACGGTTATCTCCTTGATCACGGGATGAGGGACCGGGCTAGGCGGCGCGGCCGCGAGCAGTGCCGCCGCCCTGGGTGATCTCGTCCGCGCGGAAGGAGCGCATGATCTCGCCGCGCTTGCTGACCCACGGGGAGAAGACCAGGCCAGCGACGGTAGCGACCTCGTCCAGGACAAGCTCCGGCTGCTGGCCCGTGACCTCCACCCAGATCGTCTCGGTGGAACCCGCGCCAGTGTCGATCGCCGTCAGGCGAACCGACCAGATCGGGCGGCCATCAGGCGTAGTCGCCTGCTTGGACTTGTCGCGGAAGTCCGGGCGCGCCTTCGGCATGCCCGCCACGCGGAACTTGACCTGAGTGGTGTCGATCCTCAGACGCATCTCTGTGTTCCCTTCGGTGTGCTGCTGTGTGAGGTACTGGCCGTCCGGGCCATGATTCGATTCTGGACTACTCCAGCTTGTCTGTCAAGCTTACCTGTGAAGATTCTCGGTCAACATGTTGCGTAAGCTTGTACGGCAAGGAGGGCAACCAGACATGACAGACGAGCCCAGCGCCACGGCGCGGATCACGAACGAGCTGCGAGCTCAGATACAGGACCACACGTTCGGACCGGGAGCGCTACTTCCGTCCGAACCGGAGATCGCCAGGACCTACAGCGTCAGCCGCCAGACTGCGCGGAGTGCCCTCCAGGCGCTGGAGCAGGAGGGGTTGATCACCGTGCGGCCACGTCGAGGCCGCATTGTCCGGATACCGCCAAGGCGGGCTGTTCGGGACTCGGAACGGCACCAGCTCGAAAAGGACAACGCGATCCTGCCCGAGGAGGAACGCCGGAAGCTGGGCGAAGCCGAAACCAATCTTGCCATGTCCATTAATGATCAGGAGTTTACGTCGAAGTATGACATTATTCCTGCGCCCGCCGAACTGGCGGAGATTCTTGGCGTTGTTCCGACCGCACCGCTTTTGCGCCGACGCTTTACGTCAGTCGATCCCAGGTCCGGAACTCTGCTCTCCGATAGTGTCTCGTATATCCCGAAGGAATATGTGGGATCAAATCCTGAGATTCTTGACGAGCAGAATGAGCCGTGGCCTGGCGGCACTCTTCATCAACTGTCTACGGTCGGAATTGAGATCATGAAGGTGGTCGATGAGGTAACGGCGCGCATGCCCAGTAGCACCGAGGCCGAAGAGTGGGACCTACCGTCCGGCATACCGTTGATATTCTGCCGTAGGCTCTCGTATGATCGAGACGATACACTCATCGAGATTTCCGACGCCTGGTATCCAGCCGACCGAACCGAGCTTCGCTTCACAACGCCGCTTCGCCCCTGGCCTAGCGCAGCACAGGAGAGGTAGCTAGACCGATGCCGTTGCCGACCGCGATTGATAACGAATATCTTAGCCAGGCTATCGACCTCTCCCGTCACGCGCTGAACGATGAGGGAAAGACGCCATTCGGCGCAATTCTGGTTCTGGGTAACGAAATCATAGGCGAAGGCACAAGCAGCGTCATCGAACTCTACGACCCATCCGCGCACGCCGAGGTAATGGCTATCCGCAATGCTGCGCAAAAGCTAAGGCGGCATCTTCTACCTGGCTGCGTTCTTTATTGCAGCAGCGAGCCTTGCCCTCTCTGCCTAGCAGTAGCTTACTGGGCACAGGTTGAGAGAATCGTATTCGGGGCGACCAGCTACGATGTCGCAACATACGGTTTTGAAGACCTCCGGCTCTATCGAGAGTTCACAACCGATATTAAACAACGCTCGCTGCCCGAGATACCTGCAGAAGAACCACTTCGAACCCAAGCCGCGAATGTGCTACGCGACTGGGCGGAGAACTTCCCCGAACCAGTGACGCCGAAGTATTAGAGTGACGGCGATAACGGAGACGAGGACCTGTGACAAGTTTCTCTACGGTTTCAAGGGCGGTCTAACGACCGCCAACCGCCAACCGGCTGGCCGAGGACGAAGCGGCAGGAGACGCGCGAGGGACGCCAGTAGACGCGCGGGAATGGTGTCTGGTCATGGGGTTACCACCGGGGGCGAGACCAGCAGCGCCAGGGGAAGGCAGTCCCGGGGGGCGGCTTTGGCGTCGCCGCCCCCTCTGCGCGGGGGCGCGACGGGCGCGGCCGCCAGCCGCCCGGTTTGCCGCCCCGAGCAGGTCCGCGCGTGGCCCCGCCGTCACGAACGCGCGAGCTGGCAGCGCGTGAACGGCCAACTTCCTCGACCACCAGGGCGAGGCGGGGCAGTCGGCCCGGTCACCAGGAGAAGATCAAGAACAGACGCTCGCCGCTAGGCAGAGGGTGAGGGGGACATCACCCCTCACCCTCCGGTCAACGATGGATGTCTCCCGGAACCTGTCAAGAGCGCCTACGGCGTCCCTTCGGGATCGGCTACGCCGCCACTTGACAGAACCCGTCCGACACATGGCAGGTCAACGCTGATCGGAAGGTCCAGCCCTGGCTATGGAAAGCGCGCTTCCTCGATCGCGCCAGCGTACGCTGGTCAGGTGGATGCGGCGGAAGGTAGCGCCCAGGTATGGGCGGACGAGGTGCGGAGGCGACCAACGGCCGAGCAAGACCGGGATGCCCTCGCCCGTCTAGTCGAATGGGACGCCGACCCGTTCGAGGTTGAGTTGTACGAGCAGGCCGCAGACCCCCAGCGCATTCTGATCGACCGCGCGCAGCGGTCACGAGCCGGGCAGCATGCACGGCACGTCCGGCGCCTGCGTGAGCGGGATGTCCGAGAGTAGCAAGTCGGTCATTGCCCGCATGCCAGCCGCGTGCCAGAACGCGGCGGAAACCACGGACATCGAGCGGCGCCAGGACGCCGGGGAAACCGGCCATGACCACGAGTGCTGCATTTGGCCACAGCACTCGAAAAGACCTCCTAAGCGGTAGATCGGAGGCGTGCCCGCTGCGTGCCCGATCGAGTGGCGGCCAGTGGTGCATTGCGGACAACAACGGGCAAGGCCCGAACCGTCGTTGACCTGCGAACTCATGGTCAGGGCGTACATGACAAGCCAGTTCCCAAGCTGACAGTGCGGGTTCGATTCCCGTCACCCGCTCCAACGACGAAGGCCCAGCTAAAGCTAGATGTTGGCTAGCTGGTCTTGTTCGATTAAGGGGCTGCGCGGGGTCCCGTGAGTTAGCCTAGCCTGCCGGGCCAGCGAGCCCGCTTCCCCGTCGTCGCCGTCCTTTCCCCGCTCTGTCTGTACATGGGCGTCGATCGCGTTCGTGATCGCGTGATCCGCGCCGCGTGCCTCATGCTGGTAGATCATCGCGGCCCGTTCGGAGTCGTGTCCCATGCGCGCCATCAGGTCCCGCAGGCCCGCGCCGCTGTTGGCGGCGAACTGGTTGCCGGTGTGGCGAAGGTCGTGGAAGTGCAGGCCGGGCAGGCCCATCGATTCGACCGTTGCGGCCAGGCCGACATCTTGCCGAAGAGGCTGCGCCGTGTCGGCCTGCCGCTCAGGTTTGGGAAAATCAGTGCCCCGGGTTCGTCCTTGACGTAGGTCGCCAGGTGTGTGGAGATCAGGAACGATGACGGCGGGGATGCCGACGATTTCGTCGGCCGGCCTTTGACTCGCGCGGACCCAACAGCAACTCGCCGGCGGACCGCTCGACGATGGTTGCCCTTATTCGCACGGTGCGTGCCTGTAAGTCAAAGTGGTTGCGTGTCAACGCCACCCGGATTGACGCGCGACTTGCCTGCATGCAGCGCGCCATATTCGCGACCGCCGCCGACCCCGACCGCGCCGGGCGGCCCGCCATTGCCATGACCGCTTCAGGCCGCCACTGGGACGAATCCGAGTACGGGCGGCTGCTCCAAGCCTTTGGCGACGCATGCGCGGAAGCCAACCGGCGCGGCATGCTCGACCATGCACTAGAAGGTGAGCGTCACACCGAAGGATGAGCCGCCCGCACTGACCGAGGCCCCGCCCGTGGAGCCGCCAGGGCGGGACGTCTCGCGTTGAGCCCCCCGGGTGGCGGGACACCGCTATCGAGCATGGTGCACTCCGGTCGGATACTACGAGGGGTGAACAGTAATGAGGACGCGCTGATTGCGCTGACGCAGCGGATGGCCGACCTGGGGGCACGGCAGCCTGATAGGTGGGCCCGTTCGGAGATCAGGCAAGGAATCCCCCAGCAGGCCCGTTACCTGGTGCTCCGCCTTATATGGCCAAGGCGCTCATCCCGTGGCGAGATGAGGACGCGCTGCGCCGCAATGCGGTGCTAGCGCAGTTGCTGGACCAAGGGGCCGATCAGGAGCTGCTGGCAGCGGCGGCCCGCCAGGTCGCCTTCGCTGCGGCTGGCGACGTCATCATGGCTATTGATGAGGGCTGCGATCTTGATGCGCCAGATGATGCACCGGGCTGGGCACTCGTGGAGACTGACGGCGACGAGAGGACCACTGGAAGGATCGTCGGGGGCTTGCACGAGAGCCTTCTGCAAGTGGATCCCGCGGGAGTTCAGGCGGCAGATTTCTGGCGCCTGCCTGGCTGATGATAATCACGAGCCCGAAGCGGTTCACAGCCGCTGCGGGCCTCACCGCCAGCCAGCATCCGGTGCCGAGACTCACTTGGTGTGCGACACATCGGCTTCGCTTGATTTGCGACACGCCCTAGGTTTCTTGACGCGCCCCCGATGCTGGTCGGGGCTGGGGCCAGACCCGCGGTCTTCGCCGTGCTTGTCGGCCGCGGCTTCGAGCGCGCCGTATCTGGTGACAATCTCCGGCAAGGCCACGGCGGAGGTTCCTGGTTAAGTGTCCAGGCCAGGTTGACGATGGCAAACCTGCCGCCGTCTACCCGGAAAGCGGCGCTGTCGCAGGCCGAGCATCGCGCGATGAGGGTCAAGGCATGGCCGCTAAGCGGGTGACCTTTGTCGGCGACGCCTGAATACGGCTCTGGTACACATAACGTGAAAATAACCACGGACGTCCCTCGCTGTCACCTCATATAACACGCGAGTAACCGTGGCCGCAGAGTTCGCGCTCCGGATTGGTGCGGATGCGCCATCGCACCAGCTCTATTGGATCTCGTGCGCCATCGAGCCAGAGCCCGGCTCGCGACACGTCCGTGACCATCACGAAATACGAGCCAGAGCTAGAATTCGGCCGACGTTGACAACCTGGCCTGATCTCAGTAGTCGCCTCTCGTTCGAGCGCTGCTGCCCGCGCCGCTTCGGGGCGAACCAGGGATCAGTTAGGACCGGACCCAAGCTGTTTCCAACGCCAGCAGGTTAGCCCGGCTGGTAGTTGGAGGCTTTGTGGCGCCTGATGTCGCTGCAAGTCGCGCAGGCTGTAGCAACTCGGCCCATGGATGCTTACCGGCCACTCAGCGCGGGAGGTCGCATCGAGGACCCACATATCAGGGTGCGTCGGCTTTGTTCGGTGTGTTAGGTTGACGGGCGATGATTACCGGGATGGCATTGCGCCGCACACGGATTGGTGACCCGGTGCTCTTCTGAGCGCCGTGCGGGCCGGTGCGAGCCCGCCGTTCGATCGAGGATCTCGCACTTCTGCGCGGGCTCCGCCCCCGTCGTGTTGATCACAGGCTCGACACATCAACCGCGACAGGAGAACTCATGCCCACTAAGGTTTTGCAGATTCCCACCGCCGACGGCCAGGCCGATGGTTTCGCCGCCATTCCGGAGGACGGCGACCGGCACCCAGGGGTGCTGCTGTACTCGGACGCCTTCGGCGTGCGGCCCGAGCTGGAGCAGAGGGCTAGCGAACTGGCCAGGCACGGGTATTACGTGCTCGTCCCCAACATCTACTACCGGTACGGTCCGGCACCGGTTATCGAGCTTCCGGAGCACATCGGAGAAGAGATCCGGCCCGCTGTCATGGGCCAGCTGATGCCCTTGATCGAGGCGCACACCACCCAACGTGTCCTGCGTGACGCGGACGCCTACCTCAGGTTCCTCACCGCCCTGCCCGAGGTCAGTGCCGGTCCGGTCGCCGTGATCGGCTACTGCATCGGCGCCGCCTTGGCGATGCGTACCGCAACAGCCCACCCCGGCCAGGTGGCCGCTGTCGCCGGATTCCACCCCGGCTTCCTGGTCACGAGTGCGCCTGACAGCCCGCACCGCCTCGTCCCCAATCTCACCGCCCAAGTCCACCTCGGCCTTGCCGAAGGTGACATGAAGCCTGAGGCCATCAGCGAGCTCAACCAGGCCCTGGATGCCGCAGGTGTCGGATACGCCACCGAGATCTACCCCGGTACTATTCACGGCTTCACCATGTCCGACACCGGCGCCTTCAACCCCTCCGCACTGCAGCGTCACTGGGACCGCCTGCTTCCTCTCCTCGACCGCACCCTGGCCAGTGGCCAAGGCTCCGGCCCGGAAGCCAAACCTGGAGGACACAGCTCTGCGGCCCGCAGAATCCCTCGGCTCCGCTGCGGCATCATCCTCCATTCCGAGGAGGACGCGTGCCAGGTCCTGGCCGGAGGCAAGACTGTTTCCGCCCGGTACGCATCGCAGTTCCCGGCACCGCGGCGGGAGCGGGTCTTGCCAGGTCACCTGGTAGCCATCGCTGAGACCGCGGAAGCCGCCGCAGTGGTCTGGCGCTGGTACGACGCAGTTGTGCTCGGCAGCGACGAGAGTTCTGTACGGCTCTGGGAACCAGCTCATGGCGAAGTTGCCGCTCAGCGGCGCCGACCACAGCAGCAATATGCCCCGGGGACTCGTGCGTACCTGTCCGCAGGCCTGCCCGGCGCTGACTGGTGGGTCGCCGGCAGAGCCGTGGACCAAGCCGAGGACGCCGATGTCGAGCTGGACGAAGTCGAACGCCTCTACACCGAGCATGGCATGTGGAACTCCGCCTTCGGCTGAGCAGCTCTCCGCAGGCGACACGGTCATCCCGCTGTGCGGAGATGCGTGTCACTGGATCTCATACGCGGGGCGAGCTTAAAGAGATGCCGACGTACGGATTAGGTGCCAGTCGGGCCAGAGGTTTCATCGCCCCTCGCTGGCCGTGTCCCGGCCGTGTCCGCCGTGTCAGGGCCAAGCCGCTGCGCGGTCGTTTCGCGAGCCTGGACACGTCGGCCGCAGTCGATCTCGACGTCTTCCGGCCCGGCGTCAGACCACGAGAAGCAGATCCTGATGGCTTGAGTTCGGCCTCGGCGCGCTTGCCTCCGTGTTAACGTGTCGGCCGCAGCCATGTTGGTGGGTTGGCACCCGGTGCGATCCGCGCACGGAGGTCCGGTCGGCCCGGCGATGCTGGTGGCACACGTCCAGCTCGGATCGGGACCACTGTAGGAGACACGTCGTGGGCGAAGCGCTACCAAGCCGACGTCAGGCCCAGGCACTCAAGGCCTGGACGAGGTTTCACCGCTGGGTCTACCAGCGCACTAGTGGCAAGGTCCTCTCCCGCATGCGCGGCAAGCCCACACTGCTGCTCACCACCACGGGACGCCGCAGTGGCCGACCGCACACCGTCCCGCTGCCCTACCTCGCCGACGGCGACGCCATGATCGTGATCGGGTCGGCCTCCGGCGCTGAACGCCACCCCGCCTGGGTGCTCAACCTCATCGCGAATCCCCGCGTCACCGTGCAATACCTCGCCGATTCCGGACCAGCCAATGCGGAAATCCTCGCGGACGGCGAGCGGAAGGCGATGTGGGAAAGGATCAACGTCGAAGCCCCCTGGTACGCGGGCTATCAGCAGCGCACCAGCCGAGAGATCCCGCTCATCCGGCTGACTCGCACGCAACCCACTGATTGATTAGGTTGGCCGCATGGCGCTGAGACTTGTTCAAATTGCGATGAACGCTCAGGATGACTCCGCGGTCGGCCGGTTCTGGGCGGAGGCGCTCGGCTGGGGTGTTGACAGTGAGGGACCCGGCGTGACCAACCTCGAACCCGTGGGCTTCGCCTATCCCGACCCCACCGCCATCTGCATCGACGTTATCGCCGTCCCGGAACCCAAGACAGTGAAGAACCGCGTGCATGTCGATCTCGCCACCACCTCCGCCGCGCATCAGGCGGATCTGATCGCGCGCCTCCAGGATCTCGGCGCGACGCCCGCCGACGTGGGCCAGGGCGACGTCCCGTGGACGGTCCTCGCCGACCCGGAGGGCAACGAGTTCTGCGTGCTGGAGCCTCGATCGATCTACCGGGACACCGGGCCGATCGCCGCGGTGGTCGTCGACTGCGCGAATCCGCGGGCCATGGCCCGGTTCTGGGACCAGGCGATGGACTGGACCCTGCACGAGGTGACCGACGACTACGCGGTGCTCCGCTCCGCCAAGGGTGTCGGGCCGTATCTTGAGTTCCTCCGCACACCCGACGTGAAGACGGTGAAGAACCGCACCCATCTCGACCTCCGGCCGTACCCCGGCGACGACCAGACGGCGGAGGTGGTCCGGCTGCGGGCTCTCGGCGCCACCGACATCGACCTCGGCCAAGGCGATGTCCCGTGGACCTGCCTCGCCGACCCGGAGGGCAACGAGTTCGACGTCCTCACCCCGCGCTGAGGCGAAGCCCGCCGGGGCACCTCGGCAGATGCCTCGCGCCAAGGTGCCCCGGCCGTTAGACAGCCGCGTCTCGTCAGCTCCGCGCCACGATCCGGTCCGTGTCGAACATGTCCTCCCACGTCCTGGCGGTAAGGAGATGCCGGAGGATGTCAGCGCGCATTCCCGGCCAGACGCGTTCGCCGCACACGAAGTTGATGTGCGCGTGGCCGACCAGCACCATGCGGAAGACATCGAAGTCGGGCTCCGCTCCGTAGCCCTGGAAGAGCGGCTCCCACCAGCGCGGGCGAGATCCGTAGTTGGCCCCCATCTCGAGGGCGAACTTGGAAAGGTCGAACAGCGGTGCGCCGGCCGAGCAGTTCTCCATGTCGAGGATGCCCGACACCCGCCATCGCTGACCTTCCCCCGCCAGGTAGAACACGTTGGCGTGGCAGTCACCGTGCACGAACCGCAGCGGCCGGTACGCCTCCCCCAGCCGTGGCAGCGTGTGTTCCAGCAGGCCGGCCGCGGCGTCCCTGGTGGCCAGGTCAACCGACGCGGCGTCGTCCGCCATGTTCTCGAAGAAGTGGAGCAGGAACCGTTCCAGGCGCGACAGCCAGTGCAGCCACTGGTTAGGCCGGGGCGGCTTAGGCGGCCCGTCAATGAGATATCCCGGCTGCTCATAGGTCAGGCTGTGCATTTCCGCCAGGTACGCCCCCACCGCCCGCAGGGCCGCGTCCGCCTCCTGCGGGTTAACAACACGCAGCAGGCCGACGAGCGGCGCACCCTCGAGCTCCCGCGTGATCAGGTGCGGCCAGCCCAGGGGGTTGTCGGTACTGGTCGAATAGGCGACGACGTCGGCGGTCGGCAGGCCCGCCTCACGTAGCAGCCGGTAACCCGTCACCTCGTGCCGCACCGGATACGAGGACGCCGGCGTACTGCTGTACCAGTCCTTCGTGTGCGCCTTTACGTAATACGCCGAGTCGGCCGCCACTACACGCCAGGAATGGTTCTCCGGGCGCAGGAACCGCACGTCGCTGACCTCTTCGGTCTTAGTGCCGAGAATCGCGCCCGCGATTTCGCGAGTCAGCCGCAGATCATCAGAGCTAACCATCACATTTCCCTTCCGGCGAGCCGCGGTGGACCGACAGGCTCGGGGCGGGGATCCCGGAGCACACCGCATCCACCCGGCTCACACGAGCCGAGCTGGAGGGTGCTCCGGGTACGGATTTCGCTTCCCGAAGACAACCTAGAACGGCTGGAAACTAACATGGCCCCGATAATCACGTCAAAGGTATTCCCGCCGACAATGAGGCCATGACGCCTATCGGGACATTCGTCCAGCGGGCGATGGCCCGCCGTCCGCGGAGCACGCCGGAAGATGGGTCCTGGCCGACGCCACCATTCATCCTCGCCAGGTGGCGGACCGCGTATATCGCCTGGCTAAGGCAGTACAAGCCTCAGTCTGGCGACCGCGCATAGCCAGGCAGCCGCACATAGGCAGGCGAGGGGAGCCGGTCGAGGAGCTTGAGCGCCACGGCCAGCACCACAGCGATCAGGACCACGACGACGGTGCTGGTCAGGGCACCCGCGTAGCCCTTCTTGGCGGCATCCAGAAAAGGGTAGGGGTACCAGCCCGTCGCCGCTCCGTGCGCGAAGGTGTAGCCGATCCACAGCGCCGGCCACACGAACGCCGCGGCGACGGTGTGCCAGCGGATCCGCGGCCGAGGGCCGAAGAAAATCCAGGCCAGCAGCGTCGCCGGCGGCGAGATGTAGTGGAATCCGATCGACGCCGCTAGGGCCGCCCCGGTCAGGTGGACTTCCGAGTCCAGCACGAAGGCGAACACCAGGCCGGTAATGACGATCCCGAGGAGCGCGTCCAGGCGGACTACTCGCCAGAAAGCGCCGTCACGATCAGGGCGGATCAGCAGGGTGATCACGACGGCCAGCACGATGAGGTTGCTCTCGATCGTGAAGTAGCTCAGCAAGCGGACCACCCGTGTCCAGAGGCCCAGGCCGCTCGCGCTGCTTCCGGAGTTCACGTCCGTGCCGCCGGTGAAGAGGATGACCAGCTGGATGACGAAGGATACGGAAATGACCGTGGCGATTACCGCGTACCAGATTCGCGCGACATCCGTCGCCCGTGACGACCTGACAAGCCCCCCGATACTCACAGTCACGATTCTTCCCGCTAAGCGCCAGCCGGGAACACACGCCACGCGGAAGCCGGTGGCTGGGACCGTTGTTGATCAGGAGCATGACTAGCCTGAGGAATCTTGGCACCACCGACATCAAGGTTTATCCGCTCAATCTCGGCGGCAACGTCTTCGGCTGGACCGCGGACAAGGACGAGTCGTTCGCCGTGCTGGACGCCTACGCCGCGGCCGGGGGCAACTTCGTCGACACCGCCGACCGGTACTCGGTCTTCGTCCCGGGGCACGTCGGCGGGGAGTCCGAGACGATCATCGGTGAGTGGCTCGCGGCGCGCGGGAACCGCGGCGACATCGTGATCGCCACCAAGGGCGGCCGCCACCCAGAGACCATGGGCCTGAAGGCCGACACGATCAGAAAGGCCGTCGACGCGTCCCTGCGCCGGCTGGGCACGGATTACATCGACCTGTATTACACGCACTTCGACGACGAGTCCGTCCCGGTCGAGGAGATCATCACCACGCTCGACGGACTCGTCAGCGCGGGCAAGATAAGGGCGATCGCCGCCTCCAACATCACGTCGCAGCGTCTCCGCTCCGCCCAGCAGTTCGCGGCCCGTGAAGGACTTACGGCTTACGCGGCGCTTCAGCCGCATTACAACCTCGTCTCCCGCGACACCTACGAGGGAGACCTGCAGGACGTGGCCGCCGAGTACAACCTGGCCGTATTCCCGTACTTCGGCATCGCCGGCGGCTTCCTGACCGGCAAGTACCGTCCCGGCACCACCAGCGTCGACAGCGGCCGGGCGAGCGGCGGGCTCGACCCGAGCAAGTACCTCCAGACCGAGCGCGGGCCGAAGGTCATCGCCGCCCTTGACGAGGTCGCGCTGGCGCACGGCGCCGAGATCGCCACCGTTGCACTGGCCTGGCTCGCCGCCCAGCCGACGATCACCGCGCCGATCGCCAGCGCCCGCACGACCGGGCAACTTCCAGCGCTGCTCGCCGTCACGGAACTGCGGCTCACCGCGGACGACCTCGCGAAGCTGGACGCCGCCTCCGCCTGACGGCAAGGCCCCTAATGCCGCGGGGCGTACATGATGATGGCGACACCGGCCAGGCAGACGACCGCCCCGATGATGTCGAAACGGTCTGGCCGGTACCCGTCCGCCACGTAGCCCCAGATGAGCGACCCCGCGATGAACACGCCGCCGTAGGCGGCGAGGATCTGGCCGAAGTGCGAATCAGGTTGCAGCGTCGCGGAGAAGCCGTATAGCCCCAGCGCTAGCACGCCGAAGCCGGCGAGCATCCAGCTGCGGTGTTCCCTGACGGTCTGCCACACGAGCCATGACCCGCCGATTTCCAGCAGCGCCGAGAGAATGAACAGCCCGATGGAACGCAAGGTCATCACGGATGCCACAGTAACGACGAGGTCGCGGAGGCGCGCAGGTCGGTCCCGGGGAATTGGCCGGTTATCTACGCGCGTTACGGGTTCCCGGGTAGCTTTGACGGGGCGTTTATCTAAGGAGCAGCAGCAGTGTCGGTAACGGATGCGGAGAAGGCAAGTGATATCGGCGTCCGTGCGGAGGCCGGGAAGCGGCGCACGTTCGCGGTTATCAGCCACCCGGACGCCGGAAAGTCGACGCTGACCGAGGCGCTCGCGCTGCACGCGTCCGCGATCAACAGCGCCGGCGCCGTGCACGGCAAGGCCGGGCGGCGCGGTGTCACGTCCGACTGGATGGCGATGGAGCGTGACCGCGGCATCTCGATCACGTCGGCGGCACTGCGGTTCGACTACGACGGGCACACGCTGAACCTGCTGGACACGCCCGGGCACGCGGACTTCTCCGAGGACACGTACCGCGTGCTCGAGGCCGTCGACTGCGCGATCATGCTGCTTGACTCGGCGAAGGGCCTGGAGCCGCAGACGCTCAAGCTCTTCGACGTGTGCCGCTCGCGGCACGTGCCGGTCGTGACGTTCGTCAACAAGTGGGACCGGCCGGGACGGGAGCCCCTCGAGCTCCTGGACGAGATCGAGCAGCGGATCGGCCTGCGGCCCACGCCGGTGAACTGGCCCGTGGGCATCGCGGGTGACTTCCGCGGGCTGATCGAGCGATCCTCCGGCGTCTACACCGCGTATACCCGGATGCCCGGCGGCGCGCTGCGCGCCAAGGAGGACGTCTACTCGTCCGTCGAGGAGGCGCGGGTCAAGGAAGGCGCCGCCTTCGAGGCCGCTGAAGAGGAACTCGAGCTGCTTCACGAGATCGGCGCCGACGTGGACATGCCGTCGTTCCTGGCGGGGGAGTCGTCGCCGGTGCTGTTCGGGGCGGCCCTGCCCAACTTCGGCGTGCGGCGGCTGCTGGACACCGTGTGCTCGCTGGCGCCGGCGCCGCACGGGCGGGCGGATGTCGAGGGCGTGGAACGGGAGATCGATGCCCCGTTCTCCGGGCTCGTGTTCAAGGTGCAGGCCAACATGGACCCAGCGCACCGTGACCGGGTGGCGTTCGTCCGGGTGTGTTCCGGACGGTTCGAGCGGGGGATGGTGCTCACCCACGCGGCTACGGGCAGGCCATTCGCGACGAAGTACGCGCAGGCGATGTTCGGGCAGGACCGCGAGACGGTGGAGGTCGCGTATCCCGGGGATGTGATCGGGCTGGTCAACGCGGGGGCGCTGCGGCCTGGTGACACGCTCTACGCGGACGTCCCGGTCGCGTACCCGCCGATTCCGTCGTTCGCGCCCGAGCACTTCGGGGTCGTCCGCTGCAAGGACGCCGGGAAGTACAAGCAGTTCCGCCGCGGCATCGACCAGCTCGACACCGAGGGCGTCGTCCAGGTTCTCTCCTCCGACCTGCGCGGCGACCAGGCGCCAGTGCTGGCGGCCGTCGGCCCGCTCCAGTTCGACGTGGTGCTGCACCGGCTGGAGCACGAATTCGGTGCGCGGTCGGAGCTTGACCGGCTCGACTACGAACTGGCGCGGCTCACCGACGAGGCCGGCGCGGAGTCGCTGAAGGGCGTGCGCGGCGCCGAGGTGCTGACGCGGCGGCTGGACGGCGTCCTCATGGCCCTGTTCGCCGACAAGTGGCGGCTCAACGCGATCCAGCGCGACAACCCGTCCCTGAAGCTGGACCCGCTTCTCGCGGGCACGATCTAGTCCTCGTCCTCGTCCTCGTCCTCGTCCCGCGCCCGGCCCGGGTCCCCGATTGGGCTCGTTGGCGTCTCCGCACCAATCTGATTGGTGCGTTGGCGCCAGCGCACCAGTTGGCCTGATGGATGCAAACGATTGTGACGGGCGTCACATAACTAGCTTATATAAGCACGGAATGTATCGCTGGAACTGGCCGTTCTACCTAGCGAGGCCGTTGAAGTACTGAATCGGTAACGATAACCTCAGGACACAACGGAATCAGCAGCAGGAACACGACTTACAAGCTGAACCCTGCCGTCGGCCCGGACTTCCCCGGGCTGGACCGCCGACAGGGTTCGTCCGTGAGCGGCCGCAGGGGCGCCCATTGCTCCTGGACCACTCATGCGGGTTGTCGCGGCCACCCCCTGAGCCGCGCGGCCCGCCGCTCGCCCGTGAGTGACCCGTTCTCCCGTCGGGGCCGCTCACGGGCTTGAGCAGCGTTACTTGACGTGGTGCTACTTCATGCGGGCTACGTCAATCTGGTCGAAGTCGCCGACGCCGTTGCTGACACCGCCGCCGCCAGACCACTGCCACATCAGTGCGTACTTGCTGGACGAGGACTGCCCGCCGAAGAACTCGGCGCACGACTTCGTGCCCCGCAGGCACCAGCCCACCGGCGCGGCGCTCAGCTTCGACGTCTCGACCTCATAGGTCCACTCATAGGTGTTCGGGATCCGCGACGCGCTGCCGGTCCCGAAGATCGACTGCCAGATGCCCGGCGACGAGTAAACGCCGACGTCGTCCTTGGAGTGGCTGGTGATGTAGGAGGCGTATGCGTTGAACTCCGCCCGGTCCACGTTCGCCGAGATGTAGCTGGCCTTCACGTGCCAGCTGCACGGGCCCGTGTAGACGTCGTTCCAGCCGTTGTCCGGTGCCGGCTCGATCCCCGGCTGCTCGATGTCCGCCCATACGACCGGGTAGGTGACGTTCAGCTTCTTCATCGCGGCCAGCGTCCAGGACGCCTGGTCGGCGCCCCACTTGGCTGCCTCGGTGGTGGTCCCGTTGTAGTGCGGGTCGACGCCGGGTCCGCCCATGTACCAGTACACGCCGGTTCCGATGCCGATGTGATACTTGGTGTAGTTGGTGTTGGCCTGCGCCGAGTTAGCGGAGGACCATGCCAGGAAATTTCCGGTGTGGCAGCCTTCGGTGCGCGCCCAGTTGCCCGCCATCCCGATGTAACCGCCGTCGGAGCCGCCGATCTTCGGCTCCGTGTAAGGTGCGCTGCCCGTGCCGGACACTGGCCAGCTGTCCGTTCCGTAGTAGAACCCCGAAGGGCTGTCGGACGCGTTCGCGGCGGCTGTCCAGCCGAGTCCGCCGACGCTCGCCGCGGCCATTATGAGGCTCGCGGTCAGTGCCCGGTATCTTTTCTTCATTTCCCCCTCCGCGGGTGGGATCGTCCTACACCTAAGACGTTGGTACCGCGGTGTCGGTTAGGGGGATCAGTCCTCTTTCAGTTGCCGCTGCTCGCCGGGGAACTGCATGGAGCTGATGACCATGCCGTACGTGTTCGCGGCCAGCTTGGCGACATTGCCGTGCGCGCCGATCGGGGCCGCGCACTCGGCGCCGACGGCCAGGGATTCGATGTCGCTCCTGGTCGCCTCGGGGCCGATGATGCAGGGTGCGATCGCGAGGCGGTTGGCCCCCATGTCCTTCAGCCGCATCGCGGCTTCCTGGACGGAGGGCTGGCTGTCCATCGACGCGGTGATGACAGGGAGCGCCAGGCGCGCCGCCAGCAGGACCGAGGTGACGTTGGCCGCCATCGCGGCTTCCGGCCCGCCGACCGTGGCGATGATGATGCCGTCGGCCGCGGTGACGATGCTGAACAGGCGGACGCGATCGGCCCGTGCCAGCCCGGCCTCGGCCAGCCGGATGTGCAGGGCCTCGGCGATGAGCGCGTTGGAGTTGACGAATCCGCTGATGACCGCGTTGGTCCCGGCGGCCGTGACCGCTTCGCGCACCTTGCGATTGATCACGGGATGGGGCGACGCGAGCAACGGGATGACGACGGCGCTCGCCGGGCCCTCGGGGCGGTGCTCCGCGGCCTGGGTCAGGATCGTCCGGATGCCCGCGGGGTCGCCGTGTCCGGCCTCGTCGATGCGCGCGATGCGAACATCAACGGCGGGGTTGTCGACCCGGAGCACCGCGGCCAGGTCGGCCACGGGGCTGCTGCTGAGATCGGTGTCACCTGGCACCGCGAGCACGAGCGCGGGAGCGGTGTCCGGCAGGCTCGCGGGAACCGCGCGGCGGTGGCGGCCAGCGGGGCGCGGGGGGCGGGCCATCGGCTGTCTGCGCGGATAAGCGGTCATCTCGCCGCCCGGCCCGGCGCCCTGCCCGAACGGCTCGCCGCTCTGGACGGGACGGCCACCGGGGTACTCGCCGCCACGGCTGGGCATCTCGCCGCGGCCGGGCATTTCACCCTGGGTGGGGTAGTCGCCTCCGTATTGTCGAGGCGGCAGCGTCCCGTCCGGATGCCGCGGAGGCATGCCGTCGCTCGGCGGCCGCATGGGGAGGCCTGCTGAAGGGTCGCGCGCGTCCATCACGAGTCGGAAGCCTAGCTCGAAGGTGCTCGTGATGCCTCAAAAGCGCTGAAACAGGCGAAGTTGGTGCGTATAAATACCGAAATTTGACATGCTCGCGTCACGGCACGTTATCGAACGTGTCACCCTCACGTTCCCGCCAATACGCAATGTAACGAACACGTGCCGTCACGGGCAGGGGGTTCTGCGAGCATATGGCGTCGTGCGCGTCGTGCGCCGCCGTCGGTTCCGGCGGGCGGCGTGAGTGCGGGGGGAGCGGGTGGGACGTGATGGGTAATGAAATTGGTGTCCTGGCCGGGTCGGCAAGCTTGTTACTAGCGAGTAGCATAGACGGAGACAGCTAACTTGCGGAGCGATATATGACTCACTACAAGAGCAATCTCCGGGACATCGAGTTCAACCTCTTCGAGATGTTCGGCCGTCAGGACATCCTCGGCAAGGGCCCGTTCGGGGAGGTGGACGAGGAGACCGCGCGCGACATGCTGGCCGAGGTGAACCGGCTGGCGACCGGCCCGCTGGCCGAGCCGTTCGCGGACGCCGACCGTAACCCGCCTGTTTTCGACCCCGCGACGAACACGGTCACGATGCCGGAGTCGTTCCGCAAGGCGTACCAGGCCCTCGTCGACTCGGAGTGGTGGCGGCTCAACATTCCCCCGGAGATCGGCGGCACCGCCGTCCCCCGGTCGCTCGGCTGGGCGGTCGCGGAGTTCATCCTCGGCTCCAACCCCGCCGCTTGGATGTTCGGCAGCGGCCCGACCTTCGCCAACGTCCTGTGGCGGATCGGCACGCCGGAGCAGAAGCGGTTCGCCCAGTTCGCGGTTGACCACCAGTGGGGCGCCACCATGGTGCTGACCGAGCCCGACGCGGGCTCCGACGTGGGCGCGGGCCGCGCCAGGGCCATCGAACAGCCCGACGGGACCTGGCACATCGAGGGCGTGAAGCGTTTCATCACCTCGGCCGAGCACGACATGTCGGAGAACATCTTCCACCTGGTCCTGGCCCGCCCGGAGGGCGCCGGTCCCGGCACCAAGGGGCTGTCCATGTTCCTGGTGCCGAAGTACCTGGTCAACGCCGACGGCTCGCTCGGCGAGCGCAACGGCGTCTACACCACCAACGTCGAGCACAAGATGGGGCTGAAAGTCTCCACGACCTGCGAGCTGACGTTCGGCGCGAAGCACCCGGCGATCGGGACGCTCGTCGGCGACGTCCACGACGGCATCCGGCAGATGTTCCTCGTCATCGAGAACGCGCGGATGCTCGTGGGCACCAAGGCGATCGCCACGCTGTCAACCGGCTACCTGAACGCGCTCGATTACGCCAAGAACAGGGCGCAAGGTGCCGACCTGACCAAGCAGACCGACAAGACCGCGCCGCGCGTGACGATCACCCATCACCCCGACGTGCGCCGCATGCTGATGCTGCAGAAGTCATACGCCGAGGGCATGCGCGCGCTCGTGCTCTACACCGCCACCCAGCAGGACGCCGTGCAGCTCGCGGAGGCCTCCGGCGAGGTGAACAAGGAGGCCGCGGCGCGCAACGACCTGCTGCTGCCGATCCTCAAGGGCGTCGGCTCGGAGCGCTCCTACGAGATGCTGACCCTGGCGCTGCAGACGCTCGGCGGTTCCGGGTTCCTCCAGGATTACCCGATCGAGCAGTACATCAGGGACGCCAAGATCGACAGCCTCTACGAGGGCACCACGGGCATCCAGAGCCTGGACCTCTTCTTCCGCAAGATGGTCCGGGACCAGGGCGCCGCCGCCGGGGCGCTGATCGGCGAGATCGCCGAGTTCGCCGCCGCGGACGACGAGCAGGGCCAGCTGAAGACCGTACGCGCCGGGCTCGCCGACGCGATCACGCAGGTCCAGGGCATGTTCGGCACGCTGACCAACTTCCTGCTGGCGTCGCTGGAACAGCCGGAGGAGATCTACAAGGTCGGGCTGAACAGCGTCCGCCTCCTGTACGCCTTCGGCGACCTGATCATCGCCTGGCTGCTGGCCCGCCAGGCCGAGGTCGCGCTGCGCGCGCTGGGGAACGCTGACGCCCTGGCGGAAGCGGACCGGGACTTCTACACCGGCAAGGTCGCGGCGGCGAAGTTCTTCGCCGCGACGATCCTGCCCCGCCTGGAAAGCGACCGCAAGATCATCGAAGCGACCACGAACGACCTGATGGAAATCCCAGAAGGCGCGTTCTAACCCGCGTACCACCCGCCCCAGCCGGCTCCCTGCCCCAGCCGGCTCGCTGCCCCAGCCGGCTCCCCGTCCCGGCCGGCTCGCTGCCCCAGCCGGCTCCCCGTCCCGGCCGGCTCGAATGCGCATTCGCGCACGCCATAGCGTGTTGGTTTGCGCATTCGAGCACCCCGGCGCACGGGACCAAATGCGCGTTTGAGCACGTGCTGGCCGCGCTCCGGGCCGCCTTGGGCGGCGTCGTCAGAACTCGAACTGGAGGGCGGCCCGCTGCGCGACGATCGGCGTGATCAGCCGCTGGATGATGTCACGGTGGCTGGGGTTGTCGCGGTAGGAGACGAAGCCCGCCTCATCGTCGAAGTCGGCGGCGACCGCGAAATCGGCGTTCCCCTTGGTGATGCCGGCGTCCGGACCACAGGTGTATGCGCGGATCGCCGGGATCGCGGAAACGAGACTCCGCAGTTCGGTCGCGATCTCCTCGACCTGCTCCGCGGTTACCCCGGGCTTCCAGGTGAACACCACCACGTGCCGGATCATTCGCTCTGCCACCTCTCGTCGCTCGGTAGTCCCCGCCGCTTCAACTTTCTCATGCCGTGTGTCTCTGGTCGTGGCCAGAGGCGTGGCAACGTGCTTGAATGCGCATTTGAACCTGTCCACTAGGGTGCTCGAACGCGCATTTGAGCCGACTGTGGCGTGCTTGAATGCGTATTTGGGCCGGCCGCGCGAAGTAGGCCGCGCGAAGCAGGCCGCGCGAAGTGGAGCGCGCTGCGGCGGGAATGCGGCGGCGCTACAGGCCCATGTCGTCGATTTGGCGGAGGAGGTCGTCAGCGACCGTGCTGCCGGGGGCCGTGCTGCCGGTGGTCGGCGACTGCCGCTGAGGTCGCGTCCGGCCGCTCCGGTCGCTGGCTCCCGACCGGTCAGAGCCACCGGACCCCCGCGGGCTGTCGGCACCACCCGCGTCTCCCGCACCGGACCCGGATCCGCGGCCGAGTTTCGCGCGGATGCCGTCCAGGCTGCCCAAGTCGCCGAATCCCCACGCGACCGCCCGGTCGGCGGCGGGCGTCCGCAGCAGCCAGGCCGCCAGGATTCCGCCGACCAGGCCGCCGAGGTGGCCGATCCAGCTGATGCCGGGCGTTCCCGGTATTGCGACCGAGAGGATCGTCCAGTACATGACCCCGGCGATCACGCCCACGACGATGTCGATCGCGTTGCGGTCGAAGATCCCGCGGAGGAGTACGTAGCTGAAGTATCCGAAGATCAGCCCGCTGGCCCCCACCGTCAGGTCGCCCGAACTCTGGAACAGCCATACCGCGAGTCCGCTGACCACGGCGACGAGGAGGGTGACGAGCAGGAATCGGATGATCCCGCGGTAAGCGGCGAGGAGACCCAGCACGAACAGCGGCAGCGAATTGCCCTCGATGTGCTGCCAGTTGAAGTGCAGGAAGGGGGCCAGGAAGATGTCCGGGATCCGGCTGACGTGGTGCGGCAGGATGCCGAATTCCGCGTCAAGCCGGTACCCGTCTGCCCAGTTGAACACCTGTATGACCCACAGCAGGACGAGGAAGGCGACCATCAGCACGAACGCGTCGCGTACCTTGCGTACGGACATTCCGGACCTCCTCGCGGTGGGGGACCGGCTGGCCAGGCCCCCATACCGGTGTCGCTCTAAGCGTAACAACGTAAAACGACTCATGACCACGCCAGCAGCCGCATCGGGTCTGTCAGCATGGCGCCGATGTCGCGCAGCACCGCCGACCCGAGTTGGCCGTCCACGATCCGATGGTCGAAGGACAGCGACAGGGTGGTCACCTTGCGCACTGCCAGTTCGCCGTTCACGACCCAGGGAGCGTCCCTGACCTGGCCGAACGCGAGTATCGCGGCCTCGCCGGGGGTCAGGATCGGTGTTCCCGAGTCCACGCCGAACACGCCGACGTTCGTGATCGTGACCGTGCCGCCGGACAGGTCGGCGGGTGTCGCCTTTCCGGCCCGCGCGGTCGACGCGAGGGTGTCGAGGGCCGAGGCCAGGCCGGCGAGCGACAGGGACTCGGCGTTCTTGACGTTCGGCACGAGCAGCCCGCGCTCGCTCGCGACCGCGATGCCCAGGTTGACGTAGTGCTTGACCACGATCTCCTGGGCGGCCTCGTCCCATGCGGAGTTGATCATGGGATTCCTGGCCGTGGCCACCAGCAGGGCCTTCGCGATGAACAGCAGTGGCGACACCTTCACGTCCGCGAACTCGGGAAGCTCGCGCACGCGCCGGACCGCCGCCATTGTCTCCGTGATGTCGATCTGGAGGAACTCGGTCACGTGCGGGGCGGTGAACGCGCTGCTCACCATCGCGGCGGCCGTGTGCTTGCGCACCCCGCGCACCGGGATCCGCTCTTCGCCACCCGATGAAACCCCATTTGCCATCACGACAGTGGCGCCTGTGCCCGGCTCATCGGACCGGGCCGCCTGCTGGACGTCCTCCCGGGTGACCGATCCTTGCGGCCCGGTTCCGGTCAGCGTGGTCAGGTCGATCCCCAGGTCACGCGCCAGCCGCCGTACTGGCGGCTTCGCCAGCGCCCGGGCGGGCTGATCCGCCGGGGCGGGCACCGGAACGACTGGGGCGGGCGCGGGAACGACCGATGCGGGCGCCGCAACCGTCGGGGCGGGTGCCTGGGTCGGCGTCGGTGTCGGCGGGCGGACCGCGGGCGGCGCCGAAGGCGTGCTCGGGTACGACGCGGGCCGCGTCACACCGGTCTTCCGCGGCCGCCGGGCGGTGGAGCCCGGCTTGACCCCGTACCCGACGAGCACGGGGGTGCGCGTGGGCGGCGCCGCGGGCTCGTCCTGTTTAGCGGGCTTGGCTGGTTCCGGCACGCCGCCTTGGCCGTCGTCGATCGTGATGATCGGGATGCCGACGTCGATTGTCTGGCCCTCTTCGGCCAGCAGGCCGGTCACCGTCCCGTCCCAGGGGCTGGGCAGTTCGACGACGGCCTTGGCGGTCTCGATCTCGACGATGACCTGGTTGACCTTGACGGTGTCGCCTGGCTTGACCTTCCAGGACACGATGTCGGCCTCGGTGAGGCCCTCCCCGACGTCGGGGAGCCTGAATTCCTTGTTCATGTAGGGAACTCCGCCTCAGAATCCGAACGTCCGGTCCACCCCGTCCAGGATCCGGTCCAGGTCGGGGAGGTAATGGTCTTCCAGGCGCGACGCCGGGTACGGAGTGGCGAAACCGCCGACCCGGAGCACGGGCGCCTCGAGGTGGTAGAAGCACTGCTCGGTGACACGCGCCGCGATCTCGGCACCGAGGCCCACGTACACGGGCGCCTCGTGGGCCACGACGCACCGGCCGGTCTTGGCGACCGAAACGGTGATTGTCTCCATGTCGAGCGGGGACAGCGACCGGAGGTCGACGACCTCGATGGACCGCCTGTCGTCCTCGCGCGCGGCCTCGGCCGCCTCGAGGCAGGTGCGGACCAGCGGGCCGTACGTGAGCAACGTCACGTCACTGCCCTCGGCGACCACGCGTGCCTTGTGGAGCGGCAGGGCGTCCTCGACCCGCGCCGAGGTGTCGACGTCGGTCTTGTCCCAGTAGCGCCGCTTGGGCTCGAGGAAGACGACCGGATCGTCGCACTCGATCGACTGCTGGATCATCGTGTACGCGTCCGCCGGGTCGCCGCAGGCCACGACGCGCAGGCCCGCGGTGTGGGCGAAGAAGACTTCCGGGGACTCGCTGTGGTGCTCGACCGCGCCGATGCCGCCGCCGAACGGGATCCGGATGGTGACCGGCAGGGTCAGCTGGCCCTTCGACCGGTAGCGCATCTTGGCGAGCTGGCTGATGATCTGGTCGGTGGCCGGGAAGACGAACCCGTCGAACTGGATCTCGCACACCGGCCGGTAGCCGCGCAGCGCGAGGCCGATCGCCGTGCCGATGATGCCCGACTCGGCGAGGGGCGTGTCCACGACGCGGTGCTCGCCGAAGTCCTTCTGGAGGCCGTCGGTGACACGGAACACGCCGCCGAGCTTGCCGACGTCCTCGCCCATGATCATGACCTTGGGGTCTTTTTCGAGCGAGCGTCGCAATCCCTCGTTGAGAGCGCGGGAGAGGGTGAACTTCGTGGTGTTTCCCGTGCTCATCGGGCTGCCTCCTCGAACTGTTCCAGGTACGCGCCGAACTGGGCGCGCTCGGCGTCGACTATCGCGTTCGCGCCGGTGTACACGTTGTCGAAGATGGACAGCGGCTCGGGGTCGGGCATCGCGCGGCACGCCTCGCGAATGTGCTTGCCCAGCTCGTCGGCTTCCGTCTCGACCTGCTCGAAGAAGGCAGCGTCCGCCTCGCCGGTGCGGGCGAGGTAGGACTTGACGCGCTCGATCGGGTCCTTCAGCTTCCAGGTCTCCAGTTCGCTGGCTACCCGGTAGCGCGTCGGGTCGTCCGTGGTCGTGTGCGCGCCCATGCGGTAGGTGAAGGCCTCGATGAGCGTCGGCCCCTGGCCCTCGCGCGCGGCCTTGAGGGCCTTGCGCGTGACCGCGTAGCAGGCGAGCACGTCGTTGCCATCGACCCGGACCCCGCTGAAGCCGAAGCCGTCGGCCCGCTGGTAAATCGGCACGCGGGTCTGGCGCTCGTTGGACTCGGAGATGGCCCACTGGTTGTTCTGGCAGAAGAACACGACCGGCGCGTTGAAGACGGAGGCGAAGTTGAACGCCTCGCTCACATCGCCCTGGCTGGTCGCCCCGTCGCCGAAATACGCGATGACGGCCTCGTCCTCGGCGCCGTCCCGCTGGATGCCCATGGCGTAGCCGGTGGCGTGCAGCGTCTGGTCGCCGATGACGATCGTGTAGAGGTGGAACTTGTGTTCCTCGGGGTCCCAGCCACCGTGGCTTACTCCGCGGAACAGTTCGAGCAGCTTCATCGGGTCGAGGCCCCGGCACCACGCGACGCCGTGCTCCCGGTAGCTCGGGAAGGCCATGTCCCGCTGCGAGAGGGCCCGGCCGGAGCCGATCTGCGCGGCCTCCTGGCCGAGCAGGGATGCCCAGATGCCGAGTTCACCCTGGCGCTGCAGCGATATCGCCTCGGTGTCGACCCGGCGGACCAGCACCATATCGCGGTACAGGCCCTTGATGTCCACGTCGTCGAGCGGGTACTCAGGGTTATCTACCCGTTCGCCTTCGGGGGTAAGGAGCTGGATCAGCTCGACAGTCACGTGCCACTCCTTTCGGCGGGCGCCAGGCGCTGGGATTACCTCGCCTGGCCCGACCGGCCATGTCCATTGGTAGCAGTACGCTTCATGGGCGTCTTGCTGCCCGGGCTGGACGCTCTTACCTGACGATATATGCCCGCCTGGCCGTGGAGGATACGTGGCTCGAATCATCGTCGATGTGATGCTCAAGCCGGAGATTCACGACCCGCAGGGCGAGGCGGTGCTAAGTGCATCACATCGCCTCGGCTTCGGCAACGTAACCGGGGTACGTCAGGGAAAGAGATTCGAAGTGGAAGTCGACGGGCCGGCGGACGACAAGGCGCTCTCCGCGGTCGAGGAACTGACCCACGAGCTGCTGGTGAACCCGGTCATCGAGGAGTTCACGGTCCAGGTAGCCGAGTGAGGTTACGCACGTGACTCACGGGATATCTCTCAACATGTGAGATCGCAGCGCAAGGCTCAGCCGGACATCAGGTTCTGCATGGTCTTCGAGCGAGAGAAGCTGAGCGTGCCGGCGATGCGCCAGGTACTGGGAGACACGCTGCGCAGGCTCGGCGTCAACGAGGATTCCGTATCGGACATCCTTCTGGCCGCGACGGAAGCGTGCGCCAACGTGGTCCTGCACGCCGGCCGGTCCGTGGGGGCCTACGAAGTCGCGGCGACCGTGACGGCGCCCACCGTGAGCGGGGCCGCGTGCCGCGTAGAGGTGAGCGATCCGGGCTCCGGCTGGTCCCCGCCGCGGCACGGGCGCGGGCAGCTGGCCGAATCGGGACGCGGGTTCGCGGTGATGCGCGCGTGCGTGGACGGGGTGACGCTCCGGACCGCTCCAGGCCACGGCACCAGCGTCGTGCTGGACAAGCGCATCACCTGGGACGTGCCCGCTTAGCTGGTCAGGAGCATTCGCGGGTAGTCTGCGTGCGTGCGCATAGGCGTGGTCACTTTCCCTGGTTCCCTTGACGACTCCGACGCGGCGCGTGCCGTGCGGTACGCCGGAGCAGAGCCGGTCCCGCTATGGCACGCCGACCGCGACTTGAACGGCGTTGACGCGGTCATCCTGCCCGGTGGTTTCTCTTACGGCGATTACCTGCGCTGCGGCGCGATCGCCCGCTTCTCCCCGGTGATGCAGGAACTGGTCCCCGCTGCCCGTTCCGGCTTGCCCGTGCTCGGCATCTGCAACGGCTTCCAGATCCTCTGCGAGGCGCACCTGCTGCCGGGCGCGCTAACCCGCAACGCCAGGCTGCGCTTCATCCACACGGACGTGCGCCTGACGGTCGAGAACGCGGGCACGGCCTGGACCGGGGGCTACGCCGCCGGCCAGGAGCTCACCGTGCCGCTGAAGAGCGGCGAGGGCGCGTACGCGGCCGACGAGGCCACCCTGGACGAGCTGGAGCGCGCCGGACGCGTGGTCGTCCGCTACGCGGCGTCCGCGCCCAATGGATCGGCGCGCGACATCGCCGGGATCTGCAGCGAGGACGGCAACGTGGTGGGCTTGATGCCCCACCCGGAGCACGCGATCGATTCGCTGACCGGCCCGTCCGCCGACGGCCTCGGCTTCTTCACGTCAGTGGTCAACCGGTTCGCGGGGGCAGCTAAGTGAGCGACAAGGACACCATCGAGGCCGCCTCGGCGACCCCGGACCTGGCCCAGCCGTATAAGGAACTCGGCCTGACCGACGACGAGTACGCCAGGATCAGGGACATCCTCGGCCGGCGCCCGACCGCCGCCGAACTGGCGCTGTACTCCGTCATGTTCAGCGAGCACTGCTCGTACAAGTCGTCCAAGGTACACCTGCGCAACCTCGCGCCGACCCCAGAACAGTCGGAGAATCTCCTGGCGGGCATCGGCGCCAACGCGGGCGTCGTGGACATCGGCCAGGGCTACGCGGTCACGTTCAAGATCGAGAGCCACAACCACCCGAGCTACGTCGAGCCGCACCAGGGCGCGGCGACCGGGATCGGCGGGATCGTGCGGGACATCCTCGCGATGGGCGCCCGCCCGGTCGCGGTGATGGACGCGCTGCGCTTCGGCCCGGCCGACGCACGGGACACGGCCCGGGTCCTGCCCGGCGTGGTCTCCGGCATCAGCTTCTACGGCAACTGCCTCGGCCTGCCGAACATCGGCGGCGAGCTCGCCTTCGACGCCTGCTACGCGGGCAACCCCCTGGTCAACGCGCTGTGCGTGGGCATCTTGCGGCACGACGAGCTTCAGGAGGCGGTCGCTAAGGGGGCCGGGAACAAGGTTGTGCTCTTCGGCTCGCGCACCGGCCCCGACGGTGTCGGCGGCGCCTCGGTCCTGGCCAGCGCGACGTTCAGTGATGACGGCGGCAAGTCGGCCAAGCGGCCCTCTGTGCAGGTCGGCGACCCGTTCATGGAGAAGATCCTCATCGAGTGCTGCCTTGAGCTCTTCAAGGCCGGCCTGATCGAGGGCATCCAGGACCTCGGCGCCGCGGGCGTCGCCTGCGCGACCACCGAGCTGTCCGCGGGCGGCGACGGGGGGATGCGCGTCACGCTCGACGACGTGCCGCTCCGCGACCCGAACCTGGATCCCGCCGGGATCTTGATGAGCGAGTCCCAGGAACGCATGATGGCGGTCGTCCGGCCGTCCAACCTGGACGCGTTCTCGCGGATCTGCGCCAAGTGGGACGTCGAGGCCATCGTGATCGGCGAGGTGACGGACGACGAGACGCTCACCATGACCTGGCGCGGCGGCACGGTCGTGCAGATTCCGCCGCGGACCGCCGCCGACGGCCCCGTGTACGACCGCCCGCTGCGGCGGCCCGGTTACCTGGACGCGCTGCGGGCGGACACGACCGATTCCCTGCCGCGGGCGGACACCGGTCAGCGGCAGCGCGAGACGCTCCTGGCGATGCTCGGCTCGCCCGAGCTGGCCGACAAGTCCTGGGTCACGCAGCAGTACGACCACATCGTGCGCGGCAACACGGTGCTGGCCATGCCGGAAGACGGCGGCCTGATCCGCGTGGACGAGTCGACCGGCCTGGGGATCGCCCTCGCGACGGACGGCAACGGCCGGTACTGCCGGCTCGACCCCTACCAGGGGACGCTGCTCGCGCTCAGCGAGGCGTACCGGAACGTGGCCATGACCGGCGCGCGGCCGGCGGCGGTGACCAACTGCCTCAACTTCGGCTCCCCGGAGGACCCCGAGGTCATGTGGCAGCTCGCCGAGTCCGTCCGCGGCCTGGCCGACGGCTGCAAGGAACTCGGCATCCCGGTGACCGGCGGCAACGTCAGCCTCTACAACCAGACGGGCGCGAACGCGATCCACCCGACCCCAGTGATCGGGGTCCTGGGTGTCCACGACGACGTGCGCCGCCGTGTCGCCGCCGGCTTCGGGACCGGCGGCGCGCAGATCGTGCTGCTTGGTACGACCCGCCCGGAATTCGGCGGGTCCGCGTGGGCGCACCTCCTGCACGGGCACCTCGGCGGCGAGCCCCCGGCGCCGGATCTTGCCGCCGAGCGATCCCTGGCTTCCCTCGTGGAAGCGGCGGCCGCGGTCGGCCTGCTGGCGAGTGCCCATGACCTCTCCGACGGGGGCCTGGGCGTCGCGCTGGCCGAGTCGTGCCTGCGCGGCGGGCGCGGCTGCGCGGTGCGCCTGTCCGGGGACACGTTCACGGAGCTGTTCAGCGAGTCCGCCGCCCGTGCCCTGATCTCGGTCGCCCCCGGCCGTGAGGCGGAGTTCGCCGCCCTGGCGGAATCCCACGGGGTACCCGCGCGCACCCTCGGCTCGACCGGCGGCGACGCCTGCGTGGTCGACGGCCTCTTCGAGATCCCCCTGGACGAGCTCCGCTCCGCCTGGACGACCCCCCTCCCGGCCCTCTTCGGCTAACCCGCCGTCACCACCCACGCGCTGTTGGGCCGCTGCCCACCTGGGCAGGTTGGACCGCGCCCACGCGCGCGTTTGGGTCGTTGGCGCATCTGAGCCAATCGGATTGGTGCGTTGGCGCATCCGAGCCAGTCGGACCGGGCCAGTCGGACCGGGCCAGTCGGACCGGGCCAGTCGGACCGGGCCAGTCGGACCGGGCCAGTGCGGTAGCCGCGCCGTTTG
>Ga0210389_10000019_pt1 | contig 161929 bp, 134 predicted proteins | sample IncBWH28OmetaG_FD_160127 | JGI IMG/M metagenome (GOLD analysis project Ga0210389, IMG submission 160127) | Forest soil microbial communities from Barre Woods Harvard Forest LTER site, Petersham, Massachusetts, United States - Inc-BW-H-28-O ...
GGATCATGATGGCTCGGATCGTGATGGCATGGATCGTGATGGCATGGATCATTGAGTCTCCCTTGCCCCCCGACACGGTGGCGGCAGATACCCAAACGGCAGATGGCCAAAATGCGCCCAAGATTTTCAGGATGATAAGTCCCGCTGGGTTTTACACCAGAACGGGGAACGAAAACAAGGATGGAATGACGGAGGTAGTGCGGAAGTAACCCGTGAGTCTGAACAATCAGCTTCGCGCGGAAAGGCGAACCGTAGCGGCCGGATTTTGCAGTCGCCCCAACAGCATGGCCGTGCCGCTGACTTGTTCATACCGGTCGATTACGCGCACCGCAGCGAACGTGGAGTTCGGCCATGCCAATGCCACGTAAATCCGTACCAAGGCCACAGTAGTATTCCGACGAAGCAAGAGCGCCTGCCCTACCAGTTGCTGTGCCGCTTCGACAACGCGCGGATCTCCCGTGTCCATCGCTGCTTCGCCTGCCCGCATCAGCAGTTCGGCATTACTTCCCGCGACCTGGACATAGGCCGCCACCGCACGCAAGCGTGCGCGCCGGACCAGGCGAAACTGCGACGGTGATAAGCGGCGACGCAAGTACTGGTCCTCAACCGGATTGATCAGAGTGCGGAATGCCTCCACATCGATCGGACGAATCGTTCTAGGGAGCTTGGATACTCCCTTAGTCGGCAGGCTTCGGGACATAGCCAGGCGCAAAATCAGGCCCAGCGCAACTCCAGCGGAGATGACAAGGACGATGGCCAGATTCATTGTTGAAGTAAACGCTCCAATTCCCGGTTCCAGATGTCGAGATTATGCTCAGGCAAAGGAGCCGCAGACGTAGTGGCAATCTTCTGGGGGAGAAGGAGGTAGTAGCACCAGGTAAAGACACAAACCTGGTAAGTAGCCATGATAACAAAATCCAGAATGTAACTATTCTGGCCAAGGAGCCAATCGGCCATCAGAGCCCAGTGGGCCAGGTAGGCCGAAGCAACGATTCCAAAACCGAGCGTGATTCCAAAAACCGAACGTTCCCACCTCAAATGGAAGTGGGCGGCGAAAATAAAAATGAAAACAATGAGTCCACACAGAACCACATTCACACTTCGGCCCAGAATTCGCGTAGCGGAAATCAGCCAGAAAGAACTAGGATTGGCATACGCCGCGATAATCGTCGCTGCAAATACGAGAACGATGCCCACGCCCCTGATTAGTATTCTCGCCATTCTCCCAACCGAAGCGTAGCGACGCAAGAGGTGGGTGAAGACTTCTCCCAGGACAATGAGCTTTATGAACACTTCAACGACCAAGAAAAAAAGGTAACTCCGCCAATAGGTCGAATCTGAGAACATGGACGGCATGACGTCGATCGCGTAGAGAATGCCTCCCCCCACAGCCTCAAAGAGGGTGTAACAAAAAAACGCAGGGAACTCCTTGTGAAGCCCACGCTTCCGCATCAGGAGCGCAAGCGTCAGCAGTAGGACGTAAGGTGCGACCGACAGGTAATGCCACAAGAGTGAATGATGCTGGAGCATGACGGTACTCGCGCACTATAGCTCAGCACGTTGCCGCGCTCAACTGCGTCGTCGCTTCTGTCCGTTTTTCGTAACTACCTGTTAGCCCATTACGGCCTACAGGAGGTTTGGCCAGAACAGTTGCCGCCACCACCTTGGCCATCGGCATGGGCGACGGTTGGAACCACCAATGTATTAAGAAACATCAGGGTTGCTGCGACGACGAGTAGCGCACGCTTCATGTTGTTTTCTCCTTGTATTGGAAAATCGAGATGTGATACTTTCATAGCCTCCGGCCTGCTGGAAAGAGCACGCTAGGCCCTTCGTTGTTCGGAATTCGTAACAAAAAACCGCAAGAATTTAAGACCATGACGCTAAAATCCGCACTGCAAGACCTGCGAGAAACTACGCTGGCCGCCGTTGCTGGATTGCTCGCCAAACTGGCTTATCTAGGCTCGCTGCGACGCCACGAGGGTGGCTACAAACACTGGGGTTTGTCGTTGGTGTATGGGGACGAATCGTCGGACCGCGCGCTCAAGGCGGCTCACACGGAAGTGCTCTCGAAGGTGTTGCGCACCCCGATTGCGGAGTTGGAAGAAGACTTGCTCGAATCCAGTCAAACTGGTCCTGAAACCGCGGGAACTTATATCGCAGGCATGCAGGAACAATTTAAGCAACTGCTACCTTCACCGGAAGACGCCGTTACCGCCCGTCATCTTAATTCAGTGCTGGTTGCCCTTTCAACCCTGGAGAAGAGCCGAAAGCCTGCCACTCCGTCAGCTTCATAGCAACCCCGACAACCTGTCCAATAATCTCCGCTTCCTGAGGGTGTCGCAGCACGCGCACTTGAACCGGCGACAGCGGATGGGGCTGTAGTATCAGGTCGTCCTTTCGCATGCTGCACCAGCAACAAGTGTGACCGTCGCGCGTTTCCACGAAATAGATGGGGCGTTCGTACTCCGACCGCCAGGATCCCTCCTGCACTTTGTTCTTCTCTTCATCAATCTGGATGAAGCTGCCCGGCGGAAGAATCGGGTACATCGTGAAATCCTGGGTGCCGATGTAACCGTAGGTAAAATCACTGTGTGCGAATTGCGCAAGATAGGAAAGCGGCACCAAACCCCATTGCTCCACCATGCGTCCCAAATTGGTGGTGCGATGCTCGTCAAACGCAGGATCCATACGGACTGGCACTTGTACTGACGCTAGCGCGGACAATGCCTCGGAGACATGGGATCGCGGAGGAGCGATCATGCCGAGATCCGCCGCCATGTTGTTCAGATCCACGCCATACCATGCCAGCAACTCCCGCAAATCGCGGCGATAAATTACGGCCAGCGTATACAGGCGGAAAATACTAGGCAAGACTCCCTTTGTCTCGATGTCGGACAAACGGCTCGGTGGAATCGAAAACTCTTCGTTGCGATACTTTTCAGCCATGCGCGCACTGGACATCTCAATGTCGCGCATGGTTAGGCCGAGCTTCTCGCGCAGGGTACGAAGACTCTTGCCGGTCGGGAGCATGAAATGCCTCCATTGAAATCAGGGATCACTAAAGTGCCCGTCATCATAACAGGGAGCGGTGCCTGTGTCATAAATTTGTAAAGAAAATTTAGCCCCACAACGTTTGTTACGAATTCCGAACAAGCTTTTCGTCGCGTCCTGATTGGCGAATATCACATATTGTGCCGTTATGAAAGCGCCATCCTTGCAAGCCCCTGATTTCCGTGACGCACGCGTTTGTTCGTTTTTCGTAACAAACATTATCGAAACAGCAAAAATCGCCTCCGTCACCCTCCGCTTGGATTTTGGGAATCCTGCGGCTTCCGCATATCTCGGTAGGTCACGGCCATGACATTTGTCACGCTAATTTTGTGATGAACGGCACTGGTGTCCCGTCCTCAATCTCGCGATGATGCATTACCGGGACAAAACAAACCCGGCAAAGTGAGGGCGGAAATGGTCAGCATGATCGCGACTCTCGAACATACGCAAAGCCGGCAGCCTGCAAATTCGCGCCCTGTCGTGGCAAGTCTGGAAGGCGTCACCAAGAACTATGGAGAAGTTCGTGCGCTTCGTAATGTGAACTTCACCGTGGGTGCCGGTGAAGTGGTTGCGCTGTTAGGGCCAAACGGAGCAGGCAAGACGACGGCTGTGAAGCTCCTTCTCGGGCTCCTCCAACCCAACTCTGGCAAAGCCCGTGTCTTCGGCGGAGATCCCACGAATCCCCAGAATCGCATGCGCGCCGGCGCGTTGCTGCAAGTGGGAAAAGTTCCGGAGACTCTCCGCGTACGCGAGCACATCGACTTATTTTCCAGCTACTATGTCAACCCGCTGCCCCTCGAGGAGGTGCTGGCCGCAGCGGGTCTCGAGAAATTGCGCGACCGCAGGTTCGGCGATCTCTCCGGCGGTCAAAGACAGCGGACGCTTTTTGCCCTGGCCATCTGCGGCAATCCCGACCTGCTATTTCTCGACGAACCAACCGTCGGTCTCGATGTGGAAGCGCGTCGCGCTCTCTGGGAAGAAATTCGCCGCATGGTCGATCTCGGAAAAACGGTTCTGCTAACCACCCACTACTTGGAGGAGGCCGACGCTCTCGCCGATCGCATTGTCGTCATTAATCAGGGGGAAATTATCGCGGAAGGTACGTCGTCGGAGATCAAATCGCAAACCAGCGGAAAGCGGATCCGCTGCATCACCGCGCTCAGCGTGGCCACTTTGCTCCAGATTCCCGGCGTGACCGACGTCAAACGCGACCGCGAAGCAGTAGTGATCCACACCGGCGAAGCCGAGTCTGTCATGCGCCTGTTGCTGGCTCGCGATCCCGCGCTTTCTGGCCTCGAGATCACCAGCGCGGGACTGGAAGAGGCCTTTCTATCTCTCACGCGCGACAACAACAACGAAGACGGAAAACACCAGGACTGATCGATCATTTTTTGTGCACGAAGCCGTGCACCGAAGCTTGGAGAAATCGAGGAAAGAATAATGAGCACCACCCTAGCTGCACTGAACAACACTAAGATCGAGCGCTCCCTAAGCCACACCGCGACCATTTACCTGAAGGAAGCAAAGTATGAGTTCCTCAAGAACCTTCGATTGCGCGTCTATACGGTGTCGGTCATTAGTTTTCCGTTGATGTTCTACGTGCTGTTCGGATTGGTATTGAATGCCAAAGACACGATTGCTGGCACCGGCGTTCCCACCTACTTGATCGCAACCTATGGCACATTCGGAGTGATGGGAGCTTCGCTGTTCGGAACCGCGTCCGGCCTGGCCTCCGACCGCGGCCTGGGATGGTTGCAGGTGAAGCGCGCCAGCCCCATGCCGCCGTTCGCCTACTTCGCGGCCAAGATCATCCTTAGCTTGATCTTCAGCGCCATCGTGGTTTCGCTGCTGCTGTTGCTGGGCATCAGTTTTGGCGGCGTGCGCATGCCGCTCGCGGAAATGGCGAAGTTGCTCGGAACCCTCGTTGCCGGATCGTTGCCCTTTTCCGCGATGGGGTTAGCTATCGGTTACTTCGCCGGACCGAACTCAGCCCCCGCCGCCATCAACCTGATTTACCTGCCCATGTCGTTCTGCAGTGGCTTGTGGGTCCCTTACATGTTTCTGCCGAAGTTGGTGCGGCAGATTGCGTTGGCACTCCCGCCTTATCATTTGTCGCAACTGGCGCTGGGAGTCGTGGGCACGGGACGCCATGAATCTGCGGTCACGCACTGGGAAGTGCTGCTCGCCTTCACGATGATTTGCCTCGGCGTCGCGCGCATCGGCTTCCAGCGAGACCAGGGAAAGTTGTACGGCTAACGGCGAGGGGAACGCGGAATTTCCCTCCCGGACTTCTTGGGCTCCTGTTGTTTCGGAGGTTCTTATGAGCGTAGATTCGAAAAAGTCGACCAGCGCCACCGTGATATTCATCATTCTTGGCCTGGCCGCCCTCTTTGGCGGAGCCGGGTGGCTTACGCTGCTGATTCCCGCCGCCGTTCTAGTGTGGTACGGAGCGGGTTCCACATGGCGTACTGGCCGGAATTGATTGCAGCGGTGAGAATAGACCTATGCCACTGATCCCTATCGGGCCTGAAACAACGTGCGAGTCCGCTGGTCCCTTAAAGCTGAAGTCGTGGAACACCATAGTAAGGGACAAGGACCACGGATGGAGCCCTTTGCTTTGGGTGGTCTATCTCGGCTTCTTTTTCATCCAGCCGGTCATGGACCACGTCAGCCTGAAGGTGTGGCTTCTCGATGGCCTCGGGGCTGTGTTGTTTCTTCTCCTCTACTTCGGACTGTTTTTCCTTGTGAACCCGCGCGCCCTGGCGCATATCGTCGGCATGGTCTTGCTCGGCCTTCTGTACCAGCCCATCAACGGCGGCGCGTGTACGTTCTTTATCTTCGCGGCAGCGATGTTGCCGTTTTCTGTGGAAAGCCAGGCCGCCGCATTCACCGGCTTGTTTGCGATTGGTGCGGTTGGAGCGGTCGAGGGATTGCTCCTGCACGTCAATGGTTGGCAGCTTTTCTACTCAGCCCTGTTTCCCGTGATCATTGGAGCCGGCAATACTTTCTTTGCCGAGCGCAACCGGATGAACCGCAGATTGCGCAAGGCGAACGACGAAATCGAGCACCTTGCGAAAGTGGCCGAACGCGAGCGGATTGCCCGCGATCTGCACGATGTGTTGGGACACACGTTGTCCGTAATTACGTTGAAGTCGGAGTTGGCGGGAAAGCTGATCGACCGCGATCCGCAACGCGCCGGACGGGAGATTCGCGAAGTCGAACAAATTTCGCGCCAGGCGCTATCCGATGTGCGCGACACGATCCGCGGCTACCGCTCGAAGGGCTTGGTGGCCGAATTGGCGCAGGCAAAGCTCACGCTCGAAACTGCCGGCGTGGCCGTACGCTGCGACGCATCCACCACCATGAAACTTCCCGCCATGCAAGAGAGCGTGCTCACGATGGCGGTTCGAGAAGCCGTCACCAACGTGGTCCGTCACGCGCAGGCCCGCAACTGCACTTTGCGATTAGAGCAGCGGAACGGTACCTGCCATCTTGAGATTCAAGACGACGGACGCGGCGGCTTTCAAACCGAAGGCAATGGACTGCGTGGAATGCGCGAGCGCGTGGAGATGCTCGGCGGCACTCTCGTTCGCGATTCTCAAGCCGGGACCAAACTCGCGATCACCGTTCCGGTCAAAGAGGTCGCGTTGAAATCCGAGGACGCAACCCGTTGAATGCCATCGCAAAGGAAAACCGCAAGACCATTCGCGTGGTTATCGCCGAAGATCAAGGCATGGTTCTCGGCGCGCTCGCCGCATTGCTCGAGATCGAAGGCGACCTCTCCGTTGTGGCTCAAGTGCGGAATGGCAAGGAGGCCCTGGAAGCCGTTCTCGCCCACAAGCCGGATGTTCTTATCACGGACATCGAAATGCCCCTCATGACCGGACTCGATGCCGCCGCCGAACTCAAGCGCCGCCGCTCCAGCACCCGCGTTATCATTCTCACCACCTTCGCGCGTGCGGGATATTTACGGCGTGCCATGGAAGCCGGGGCGCTCGGTTATCTTCTGAAAGATATGCGCGCCGAAGAGCTTGCCGATGCCGTGCGCCGCGTCCAACAGGGATTACGCGTCATCCATCCCGATCTCGCCACCGAGGCCTGGTCCGAAATGGATCCCCTCACCGATCGTGAGCGCCAGGTCTTGCGCCTCGCCGGCGAAGGCATGCAAAGCGGAGACATTGCCGCGGAGTTGCACCTCTCCGAAGGCACGGTGAGAAATTATCTTTCCGAAGCCATCAGCAAAATGGGCGCCAGCAACCGTGTTGAAGCGTCGAGGATCGCGCGAACCAAAGGCTGGTTGTAGGTTTGTGTGGAGCGGGCATTCTTGCCCCGCTGCGTACAGCGCTACTGCCCTGCTGCTCCTTACTCCCGCTCACAATTGACCACTACGGTGTCCCGCTAGGCCCGCCCGCAATTCGCCACGCATACATCAGAAACGAAGTCGCCGTCAGATCAATCGCCGGTTCGTCGGTTGAATACGATTGCACATTGTCTTTATAAACCGCGCCGTTGCCATTGAATTTCTTGTAAACATCGCCTCCACCCGGTGGGCACTTGATCATTCCTGAAACTACTCCCGAGGTCGGAGCGCTATTGGAACCCTCCACCACCGCCCCATTCAGAGTCGGCGGCTGCCCGTTCAATGATCCCACCAGATTCGCCACCTGATGCTGCATGCACTCCGGAAAAGTATCGCCATCGCCCACGGTAAACGTCACACCCCAGGCATTTGCTCCAGAGATATTTGCCAGCCATCGGCGCGAGTCTATGGCGAAGGTGCTGTTGCTGGCGAGGTAGTTATACTCCGCGGCCATTACCGACATTCCCGCGCCGTGCGAAACGCTGTCGTAAGTGCTAAAAGGTAGGCCGTAACCAAAGACGTCTTTGGCATTGTTAATTGACGTGTTCATCTGGTTGCCGAGGTCGGTCAGCAGATCTGTCTTCGATACCGCTAGTCCCGGCGGATTTCCCGCCAGCGTGATGGCGCGATAGAGTTCGAAGTGCGCCAGTCCGCTTACGTCATAAAGGTTCAATGTGTCGGTCTGATCGTTAGGCCCCGTGATGTATGCGTGAGCCCAGTTGGCTGCCGCGGCCAGGTAGTACCTCGGATTTGTATGCGGCAGCCCCCGCGGCAAATTGCCCCGTTGCAACGCGAAATACAATTCAGTCGCGCCCAATTCCAAATCGTCGCGCCATTCGTTCTCCGGATAGAAATCGTAAGGCGCAGTCGTTAGCAAATTCCCCGTGGGCGCTGTGTTCGCGAGATCGAAAATATGCTCTGCCTCAAGGATGCACTGATTGGCAAGCGTCGGATTCGTTGCATCGTACACCTGAAAACATTCCGCGAAGTCGGCGGACAGACGCCCCGCAAGTTTCGGACTGATCTTCGATCCCGCCGCCCCCGCCACAAATACGGGGCGGTGGCGAATATACTGATACACCGAGTTGGTTCCGTCGTAGGTGTCGTCCGCCTGCGGCAGCCTCCAGATATCGTGATCGCTCAGGTAGTTGTAGCTCTTGAAGTCCGTGCCAATTCCGACCTGATAGTAGAGCGTCTCGGTCGAGTCGTTCCACATCTGCTGCAGCCAGTTCACTCCAAATTGCGCCTCATTCGTGAAGTCTGACGTTGTCGAGAGACTGCCCATCTGATTCGGGAAGTCGCGCACGCCGATCAGCATCAGCGCCACGACGTAGCTGTGCGTCTGCACGAACTTCAAATAATCGCCCGCATCCCACCATCCACCCTCCGCATTGATGGTCGCGCCGGTCGGGCTTAAGCTTCCAATGATGAGGTCGTTGCTATTGAATGTCGGACTGTCATAAACCGTTGCGCTGGCATCGTTCAGATGTCCCGCAGCCGTGCGCAGGGGAGTCGGAATGAAGTTCGATCCGTCGCGCTCGTTCTCATAGAAATAAAGATTGTTCGCCAGCGGAGTCGCGTATAGATTCGCGGGCGAGTCAACGCGGAAACCAGGCGAGGTCGCGGAGACCGGACCGCTCGCCGTAATCGTGTAAGTGTCGGCTGCCGAAAGGGTGAAGTCGATGGGATACACGCTGTAACTTCCCCACGATCCCAGCGTCGCGCCAACGGATCCCGAAGCAACCGTCGTGCCGCCGGAATTCTTGACGGCATACTTCGCGCCACTCACCGCACTGGTCGTCATCAGATAAGCGCGCATGGAAAGGCCAGTTTCGTATCCAATCTGGTTGACGCGGATGTAACCGGTCACTGCGTATCCGGGTAAGGCTGCCAACAACAGAAAGGCGAGGTAGACAAGAGGGGAAATCCTGCGACGAGGTTGAGGGGCGTTGTGGACGTGGGGCATGCCATCCTCCTCATAGGCTATCTTGTGAATTCTGAGTAAAAGTCCCCGCCGTGCGATGCAAACGAACCAGTCTTCGCTCGCCCCACAGAAGACAGGACAACCCACAGAAACAGTTTATTGAAACGTTTGAATATTGCTAGCTTTTTGGTTTTGCTGTCAAGAATAAAAACTAGAAGATGCCAAGGCGGCTCCTAAAACACCCTTTTAAGGTGCCGCGTTCGAGACTAGCCCATCGATCCCGCAGATATTGTTCAGGCGTGGTCCTCGTGCTATCTTTGCGGGACTTGAGTCGAGTTAGTACTCACTCAGGGCGAATTGAGGAACAGGATTATGGGCAATTGTGTGTCTTCTCCTTCGACCAAGAAATTAGCCGTCATCGCCGTCACGTTGCTCTTTGCCACTACCTGCTTGGCGCAGGGAGTTGAGAAGGTGATCTTCACCTTCTCTGGCGGTGTTGATGGTGGTCAACCCTCGGCCAATCTGGTTCAAGACAGCAAAGGCAACCTATACGGAACGACTCTCTCAGGCGGGGACGGCTTTTATGGAACCTTGTTTGAGCTAAGTAAGAACTCTGATGGAAGCTGGACCGAACAAACAATTCATGACTTCGGTATTGAGCAAAACGACGGGCAGTTCCCAGCGGCGGGATTAGTTATGGACGGAAAAGGAAACCTGTACGGGTCGACCGTCCAAGGCGGAGTCTTCCACGATGGAGTAATCTTCGAATTCACGCTTGGAAACGGCGGCACCTGGGTGGAGAATATTATCGATAACTTCTCTGGGGAAAACGAAGGCGCGCAAGTATATGCGCCATTGGTGTTGGACCGCTTGGGAAATCTTTATGGCACCACCCTAGGGGGCGGAGTGAATGGAAACGGTACAGCATTTGAATTGGTTGCCGGACCCAACGGCGTTTGGACAGAAAAGACTCTTTACAACTTCACCGGCGGCAACGATGGCGGATACCCTTACCGCGCTCCCTTGAGATTCGACTCGGCTGGAAACTTGTACGGCGTAGCTGCAAGCGGCGGGGCCCACGACTACGGCGCGATCTTTGAGTTGTCGCCGAATTCGAACGGAACATGGACAGAAAAGACAGTGCATGCCTTTTCAGGAGGGGCTGGCGATATCGGTGGTCAATGCGGCATAATCTTCGACGCGGCCGGAAATCTCTATCTTGAAGCGGTGTATGCGCTTCTGGAATTGAGTCCCGGATCCGATGGAACTTGGACCGTCAAGAACCTGCACAATTTTGCTGGTGGTAGTGATGGAGCCGACGCCAATGGGGGCTTAACATTTGATAAAGCGGGCAACCTCTACGGAACAACAGCCTACGGCGGCCTGCACCAGGGCATTGTTTTTGAAATGACGCCAAACTCAAATGGAACCTGGACTGAAAAAATCTTTCACAAATTCACCGGGGGCAGTGATGGACAATTCCCTTTCTCTACCGTGACTGTGGGCAACAATGGAGTTATCTACGGCACAACTGAGTTTGGTGGCGCGTCGAACTTCGGCGTGGCTTTCGAAATCCAACCTTAAAAGAGTCCTCTTTTTTATAGAAGTACAAGACTACATTTAAACTGCAAGCAGTCGCCTGCCCGCTCTCCGTAGAAGCCGTGAGCGCGGCAGCGAGATCCCCATGCCTGACACGTACATCCTGGGCATCGAAAGTTCCTGCGACGAAACCGCCGCGGCCGTGGTGCGTTCGGGTGAGCAGCTTATTTCGAATGTCGTGGCCTCGCAGATCGCGACTCATCAGCCCTATGGCGGCGTAGTTCCGGAACTTGCCTCACGCGAGCACTTGCGCGCGATTGTTCCCGTCATCCGGCAAGCGCTGGCTGAGGCCAATCAAACCTACAAGTCGATCGACGCCATCGCGGTCACTCAGGGTCCTGGTCTTGCCGGAGCGTTGCTGGTGGGTATCAGCTACGCTAAAGCGCTGGCCTTCGCGCTCGACAAGCCGCTGATTGCGGTGAATCACCTCGAAGGCCACATTCACGCGGTGCTGCTGGAGGAGCGACAGAAGGGTAATCACGAACTGCAATTCCCTGTGCTGGCTCTGGTTGTCTCGGGAGGACACACGCATCTCTATCTTGCAGCACTGAAAAACGAAGGTTGGACCTATGAAAATGTCGGCCACACCCGCGACGATGCCGCCGGCGAGGCTTTCGACAAAGTGGCAAAGCTGCTTGGCCTAGGGTATCCCGGTGGCCCGGTTATCGACCGCCTCGCGCCGCATGGCGATCCGGATGCCGTGAGGTTCCCGCCCTCCCAGATCAAGCACCGTGATCGCCGTGAGCGCCGCGCACAGCCCGAACTCGACAAAGAAACGGAAAATGACAGTTCTGGACCGCGCTTTGATTTTTCCTACAGCGGCATCAAGACCGCCGTGCTGCGCTACGTCGAGGTTCATGGCATGCGGGAATCCATCGATCTCCGCCGCAAAGCCTTGGCGAACATTTCCCCGCCCAGGGTCGAGGACTATCTGGCAAATTGCGACCGGAGGACAATTGATCTGGTCGCTTCATTTCAGCGTGCAGTCGTCGATGATCTGGTGGGCAAGACTCTGGCGGCCGCCCGCGCCTACGACGTAGCTACTCTTTTCGTTACCGGCGGGGTGGCCGCGAACAGCGAGCTGCGCAAGACATTTGAACGCGAAGGTGCCCAGCAAGGTGTGCCCGTTTATTTCCCGTCGCGCGCCCTCTCCACCGACAACGCCGCCATGATCGCCGCAGCAGCATACCCCAAATTCCTTGCCAGGGATTTTGCCTCGATGGATTTTTCAGCCGAGGCAAGTCTGATGCTCCGTTAGGCTAAAGCCACAAAACGCAGCAGCCACGCACTTGCGGCGCCGCTAAATCCCTGAGCTTCGGCTCTGGCTTTTTCCCATCACCGCATCCAGCGCCTTTTCCAGCTGGCCTTGGATATCGATATCCTTGTAGATGGCGAAGTTGGCACGAGTTTCTTTTTCGTCGAAGCCGCTGGCGCGGCCGGCAACAATAATGATTGGAATTCCTGAGGTCTTCGGATTCTTCTTCAGCGCCGTAATCAATTCGCTGCCTGACATTTTTGGCATCTGCATGTCCGTGACGATCACATCCGGATGAATCCGCTCCAGAATCTCCAAGGCCTCCAATCCGTTGGTGGCAGACTCCACCTCGAAGCCGCGCTCTTCGAGCGAACGGCAAACGGTGTAGCGGATCAGCATCGAGTCATCCACCACCAGTGCTACTGCAGGCATGAGTTTGCAACGTGCGAATGCACGCCCCCGGCCCGCAGATTAGCAGGGTGCTTCTGCCGCGAACAAGTAAGAATCGGGCGAGGGGCATTACTATGGTGACGAGTGCGAGGCTGCTACGATTCCTGGGCTTCGCCTTCGACGTTCTCCTCGATGCTCATGTCCCGGAGTTCGCTGGACTCGAAAACTTCGCGGCACTCCAGGCATTCCACAAACTCGGCATCTTCGTCGCGGCTCACAATTTGCACGCGCGGATGCTTGCAGGGCTGGTTCGCGTCTTTCGGCTGGGAGAACGGCTTTGAGGTCATAAATCCGGAAACGTCGCCCTCTTGGATACCTCAAGGAACGATTCGCGGGAATTTCCCGGTATTTTAGCCTCACTTTGGCAGTTGTCAAGTGCTTGCTGATGAATTTTAATTCCAAAAGCTGGCGCTGATCCTTTACCCATGCCGTGGGCGTTCGCAGAATTCCGACCAAAAGCATCGCTAGACGCTAACCCATTCAACCGCCGCTGGTTACCATTCGATTCCATCAATGCCATCTGACTGGAAACCCTTGCATCATTTTGGAGTTTGGTCGTAGAATGAATTACGACGGAAAAGGTCGCAATTAAATCCGATCCAATGAGTCGGATTTCGACCGCGGTTCTAATCCGGCAATATGCTGAAGTTAACCAAAAAGGCGGATTACGCGCTCATGGCCATGAAGCACTTGGCCGACCATGCCCAAGAGGGTACGGGCAGCGCCAGCGCGAAGGATGTTGCAGACTCCTTTGGTATTCCTCCGGAAGCGTTGGCGAAGATACTGCAGCGATTGGCCAAGGCTGGTTTACTGCACTCGCATCACGGTACGCACGGTGGTTACAGGCTGGCACGAGCAGCGCATACCATTTCGGCGTTTGAAGTGATTCAGGCCATCGATGGGCCGCTGTTCATTACCTCTTGTGTCACGGTTCGGGGGGAGTGCGGCCAGAGCGATCGTTGCAACATCCGCGAACCGCTGCGCAAAGTAAACGACAGCATCGAAGCCGTGCTCAAGCGCATCAAAATCTCGCATATGAGGGAAGAACCGGATACGACCGAAAGCTCTGCCAGCAAAGGCGCCGAATTGGTGAGGCTTGTCTAACAATCATTGTGTAGCCGTCATTAAGTCTGGCCGTAATTGTCTGGCAACCATTGCTGGCGATCACAAGGTCTGGCGATCGAGGAAGATTGAGATTTGAAGATTAAGGAATTAACCAGGTAGGAGACGCAATTATGAGCACCGATGTACGAATCCCCCAGGAACTTGGAGTCACCAAGCACTCCACTCCCCAAGGCGTAAAGCTGCCCATTTACATGGACAATCACGCCACCACGCGCATGGATCCGCGGGTGTTGGAAGAAATGCTGCCCTACTTCGTGGAGAAGTTTGGCAACTCGGCCAGCCGCAATCACTCATTCGGCTGGGCCGCCGAGGAGGGTGTCGAGACAGCTCGCGAACGCATCGCCAAGCTGATCGGCGCCACCACCAAAGAGATCATTTTTACTTCGGGCGCGACTGAGAGCGATAACCTCGCCATCAAGGGCGTAGCCGAAATGTACCGCGAGAAGGGCAACCACATTATCACCGCCGTGACCGAGCACAAAGCTGTGCTCGATACCTGCAAGCGCCTTGAGAAATATGGTTATCGCGTAACTTACCTGCCGGTGCAGAAGGACGGCCTAGTCGACCTCGATGACCTCAAGCGCGCCATGGATGACAAAACCATCTTGGTGACGATTATGGCTGCGAACAACGAAATCGGCGTTCTGCAGCCAGTAACGGAAATCGGCAAGCTTTGTCACGAGCGCGGCGTGATTTTCCACACCGATGCTGTTCAAGCCATCGGCAAGGTTCCGGTGGACGTGATCAAGCAGAACATCGACCTCATGTCGATCACCGGGCACAAAATTTACGGCCCGAAGGGTGTGGGAGCGTTGTATGTGCGCCGCAAGAATCCGCGCGTGCAGATCTCTCCCGGAATCGATGGTGGCGGTCATGAGCGCGGCATGCGCTCCGGCACTCTCAATGTCCCCGGGATCGTTGGCTTGGGCAAAGCCTGCGCCCTTGCGTCGGAGGAAATGTCTCGCGAAGCGGTTCAGCTTGGCAGTTTGCGCGATCGCCTGCGTGACCGCATCATGAGCCGTCTGGACGAAACCTACATCAATGGTTCCATGGAACACCGCTTGCCGGGCAATTTGAACATCAGTTTTGCCTACGTGGAAGGTGAATCGCTGTTGATGGGAATTAATGACATCGCAGTTTCCAGCGGTTCGGCGTGCACCTCTGCGACACTTGAGCCATCTTATGTATTGAAGGCTTTGGGAACCGGCGACGACTTGGCTCACAGTTCCATTCGTTTCGGCATCGGCCGCTTCAACACCGCAGCCGAGGTCGATTACGTGGCGGACCGCGTTATCGAGACGGTCGAACGCCTGCGCGAGCTTTCTCCGCTCTACGAAATGGCGAAAGAAGGCATCAATCTGAAAGATGTGAAGTGGGCGGGAGAAGCGCACTAGAAGCGAGGTTTCAAAGTTTCATAGTTTCAAGGTTTCGCATCGGATCGTGGACCTTTGAGGCACTTGGAGTCTTTGGAACACTGAAACCTTCGAAACCTTGAAACTTTGAATTTGGAAACCTGGAGAAAAAAATGTCATATAGCGATAAAGTAATCGATCACTACAACAATCCCCGCAACGTAGGTTCGATGGACAAGAGCAGCGCGGACGTGGGTACGGGTCTGGTCGGCGCTCCCGAGTGCGGCGACGTCATGAAGTTGCAGATCAAGGTCAACCGCGAGACTAATGTGATCGAAGAAGCCAAGTTCAAGACCTTTGGCTGCGGCTCCGCGATTGCCTCGTCTTCATTGGCCACCGAGTGGGTCAAGGGCAAGACGGTGGATGAAGCTCTCGCCATCAAGAACATGGACATCGTGAAGGAGCTGTCGCTTCCTCCCGTGAAGATCCATTGCTCCGTGTTGGCCGAGGACGCAATCCGCGCCGCCATTGGCGACTGGAAGAAGAAGCAGGAGAGCGCGAAGCCGCTTGCCTCGACTGTAGCTCAGTAGGCGTATCGTGTGGATCCGCAGAACGGCTGAGTCTTGAGAGGCCGCGGCCGAGGCTGCGCCGGGATAGATCGGGAAGGGCACGACTTCAGTCGTGCCGTAAACCGAATTGACGCGGCTTTGGCCGCTCAGGTACTGCGCCAGGAAATCGAATGACAACGGCAGCAGAACAAATCGCGCAGCCATCGCAAACCGCACCAGGCAAGGGCATTCAGGTCACCGAGAAAGCTCTGGGCAAGGTCAAGAGCGCGATGGCCAAGGAAGGCATTTCGCCCGAACAGGGAGGACTGCGTCTGGGTGTTCAGGGCGGCGGCTGCTCCGGCTTGAGCTACAACGTTCGTTTCGACACGCAACCGCGCGAACGGGATCGCATCTTCCAGTTTGGCGACGTTCGCGTCTTCGTGGATCCAAAGTCATTTATTTATCTGCACGGCATGATCCTCGATTATCAGGAAACGCTGATGCAACAGGGGTTCGTCTTCGTGAATCCCCAAGCTACGAAATCGTGTGGTTGCGGCACGTCGTTCTCCGCTTGAGTGTGTGGCGCGGGCACCTTGCCCGCGAAAGCTCGCCACGAAGCTACTGTCCACGCCCAAAAGGTTGCTTGCGCATTGTTTTAGGCTATGACGAATTTGACCACGATTACCGCTAAGCCCGCTCCAGAGGAGACTCAATCCTGCTGGTCGTGCGGAACCATGCGCGCCGTGCACTTCTGCGAGTCGTGTGGCAAGGTTCAACCGCCGGCGCCGGTGGATTACTTCACGTTCTTTGGGCTGCTGCGGAAGTTGACTCTCGATGTTGTTGCCTTGGAGAAGGATTTCTACGAGTTGAGCCGTAAGCTGCATCCCGATCTCAATGCACGTGCCGGAGGGCAGGAGCAGGAGTGGAGCCTTCAGCAGAGTTCTCTCCTGAATGACGCTTATCGGACCTTGAAAGATCCGGTCAAGCGCACTCAGTATCTTTTGAAGCTCGAGGGCGTTGAACTGGAGGAGCAGTCAAAATCGGCTACCGAGAAGGCGCGCTCCACCGGACAGATGAAGAAGCAAATCGTTCCGCCGGATTTGCTGGAAGAAGTCTTTGAGTTGAACATGCAGCTCGAAGAGCTCCGCGCGCATAAAAAAATGGGCGAGGACGATCCGGCCCTGGTCGAAGAAATCGGCCGCCAGAAACTTGAACTCGAAGAGAAGTACGATGCGCTCCTGCAGGAGTTGCAGGGGCATTGGAAGATGTGGGATGGAATGATCCAGCGGGAGCAAAACGGCCAGCCCGTTTCGGAAGAAGAGCGCAGGCAGTTGCGCGACAAAATGGTGGATGTGCTCAACCGGCGCAACTACATCCGCAATTTGGTCCGCGATGTAAGCGAAGTTTTGGAGAGCTGAGCAATTGGGTGATCCAATCGCGAATCACACAATGAGTAATGATCGTATCGTCGGTATCGACCTGGGCACCACGAACTCTCTCGTGGCCTTCATGCAAGGGGATATCCCTGTCGTGATCCCCGGCGACGATGGTTTGAATCTGGTGCCTTCCGTGGTCGCGCTCGACGAGAACAATCAGCCGGTCATCGGAAATGCTGCGCGCAAATACCTGACCGAGACCCCGGAGCGCGCCGTCTACTCCATCAAACGCCTCATGGGACGCGGGGTCGACGACGTTCAGGAAGAATTGAAGTTCTTCCCGTTCCGCCTTGCCGAAGATTTGCAAGCCGGAGAAGTGTTGCGCATCACCCTCGGCGATAAGACTTTTACTCCTCCAGAAATTTCGGCGCTCATCCTTCGCCAGCTCAAGCGCAACGCCGAACGGTTCTTCGGAGCCGCGGTGACCAAAGCGGTCATCACGGTTCCCGCATATTTCAACGACGCGCAGCGTCAGGCCACGAAAGATGCCGGCCGCATAGCCGGCCTCGAAGTGCTGCGGCTGGTCAATGAGCCGACCGCCGCATCGCTCGCCTACGGCCTCGACAAAAAGCAGAATGGAATCATCGCCGTCTACGACCTCGGTGGCGGCACGTTCGACATTTCAATTCTGAAACTGCACGATGGGATCTTTGAAGTCGTCGCCACTAACGGCGATACCCATCTGGGCGGCGATGACATTGACAATCTGCTCATTACCATTGCACTCGATGACACCCTCGGCGACCTCGGTCTCGACCTTCGCCGTAACGCGGAAGCCGTGCAAGCTATTCGCAAAGCCGTAATCGATGCCAAAATAACGCTCTCCTCGCAGCTCTCCGTGAAACTCGATGTCGAATTGCCCGCTGGCGAGCGTTACCTCCGCGAGATCACGCGCGAGCAATTCGAACAACTGATTCAGCCCATCATCGACCGCACCGTCGGTCCTTGCAAGCAGGCGTTGAAAGATGCCGGACTCAAGCCGGAGCAGATAGACGAAGTCGTCCTCGTCGGCGGTTCCACGCGCATCCCGAAAGTCCGTGCCTTGGTGAAAGAACTATTTCACCGCGAGCCGCACACCGATTTGAATCCCGACGAAGTAGTTGCGCTGGGTGCGGCTGTACAAGCCAACATTCTCGGCGGCGGTTCGGAAGCCACGGAGAACATGCTCTTGCTTGACGTCACCCCGCTCTCGCTCGGCATCGAAGTGGCGGGAGGCGTCACCGACAAGATTATTTTGCGCAACTCAACCGTCCCGGCATCGGCAACACAGTTCTATACCACGCAAGTAGACGGACAAGCCAATGTTGCCATTCACGTGCTCCAGGGCGAGCGTGAGCTGGCGAAAGATTGTCGATCTCTGGCGCGCTTCGATCTTAAAGGCATTCCGCCGATGGCCGCCGGCATGGCGCGCATCGAGGTCAAATTCCTTATCGACGCCAACGGTATTCTCCACGTCTCCGCGCGCGAGCAGCGCAGCGGCAAGGAGTCCGAAATTCAGGTTCAGCCCAGCTACGGACTCACCGACGAGCAAGTCGAGAGCATGATCCTCGATTCCTTCGACAGCGCGGAGGAAGATTTCCGGCAGCGCCAGGTCATCGAAGCGCGGAATGAGGCCGATACGATTCTCGCGGCGCTGGAAAAGGGAAAGAGGAGTCCGGCGTGGGGTCACCTCACCACGGACGAGAAGAAAAAGATTGCCAAGATGGAGAAAGCCTTGACGGCGGTAAAAACCGAAGACGACTATCAGGCCATCCGCAAAGCCATTGACGCACTCAACCAGGGAACAACGCGTCTGGCCGAACTCATGATGGACAGCGCCGTCTCTACCGCATTAAAAGGCAAAACCATGGACGAGGCCGACATTGGCGAAGGCCCCACTGCTCCACATCCTATGGCGAAAGCAGAGTTTGAATGAAAGCGGGGGCTTCGGGCTTCAGCCTTGACCGGGCTTGAGGTCTCGTAACAGGGCACGCCTTTAGACGTGCCGCAATTGCCACTCAAGAGCCGCGGCTTTAGCCGCTGAGACGGCAGAAATGTTTGAGGACTTATGGCAGAAGAAAAATCACAAGGCGGCACAGCCACCGAAGAAGCTCCCGGCGAAAATACAGTACAAGTCACATTCCTGCCCGAGGGCAAGACCGTCCAATTCGAGCACGGCAAACTTCCCTATGAATATCACGGCAAGGAAGAGTCGATCCTCGATGTCGCGCTGAATAACGGCATCACGCTCGACCACGCTTGCGGCGGCAACTGCGCATGCACGACGTGCCACGTCTGGATCAAAGAGGGCGCCGAGAACCTTTCTCCGATGGACGACGATGAAGCCGACCGTCTGGACATGGCCGCCGATTTGCAGTTAAACTCGCGTCTCGGCTGCCAGGTGCAGATCACCAAACCGGGAAAAGTAGTGGTCGAGATCCCAGCCTGGAACCGCAATTACATATCAGAGGAACACCACTAAGAAACAAGGTTTCAAAGTTTCAGGGTTTCAAGGTTTCGAAGATCAAAGCTCCTGACGTGGGGAGCGAGTGCTTTGAGGTTTTGAAACCTTGAAACTCTGAAACCTTGAAACTCTGCGCTAAGGAAATTCCCATGCCAAAATCTTTAAACTGGGACGATGCTGAAGATATCGGTATCCTGCTCTCCGAATCTCATCCCGAGATCGATCCCCTCACCGTCCGCTTCACCGACCTGCACCGCTACGTGACCGAACTGCTCGATTTCAAGGGAGATCCCGCAGCCTCCAACGAAGGCAAGCTGGAAGCCATCCAGATGGCCTGGCACGAAGAATTCCAGGACCGTACCCGAAGCTAGCCCCTAAGGCAATCACCGTCAGTATTGGCGACCGCGCCGGACAATCGTTTCTCCGGGCTGTATTTTTTACATTTTGGTGACAATCTGCGCCCAGGCTGGACTTAGGCTTGCTTGGCTGTGGTTCCAGTGGAAACTAACAAGGTTTTCGCTCGCGGCCACCAGCATCTCTCTCCGTACCAACTGCAAGGGCACGGCGTGTTGGCCGTGCCCTCTTTTTCTTCAGGCTGTTGTTATCCGACACTGGCGGGAACCGGCTCTTCCACGCTCGCTTCGCGCAGGAATTTTGCCGCCTCTTCCGGTGGCGTCGGATTAATGTAGAAGCCCGTTCCCCACTCGAAGCCAGCGGTCTTGGTCAGTTTCGGCATAAATTCCAGGTGCCAGTGGTAGTGATCGTTCGTCGGATCCTGCGCCGGGGAAGTGTGGATCACCAGGTTGTAGGGCGGATTATCCAGAACGCGGTCGGCCTTGGTCAGCAACGTCTTCAGCGCTTTCGCCAGATTCTCAAACATGTGCGAGGACGAGTTCTCGAACGCCGATTCATGCTGCTTCGGCAAAATCCACGTTTCGAATGGAAAGCGCGGCGCATAAGGAGCAATCGTCAGGAAGTCCTCGTTCTCCGCGACTACGCGGCTTCCGTTTTCCGTTTCCTGCCGGATGATGTCGCAAAAAACGCAGCGCTCTTTATAGAGATAATACTGCTTGGCACCTTCCAGTTCCTGGACCACATTGATTGGCAGAATGGGAAGAGCGATCAGTTGCGAGTGGGCATGTTCGAGCGATGCTCCCGCCGCCTCTCCGTGATTCTTGAAAAGCAGGATGTATTTAAACCGCCGGTCTTTTTTCAGATCAAGAATGCGGTCGCGAAACGTCCATAGAACGTCCTCAATCCGCTTTGGAGGCAGGGTCGCAAGGCTGGCGGTATGATCGGGCGTCTCGATAATCACTTCATGAGCCCCGATGCCGTTCATTCGGTCAAACATGCCCTCCGCCTGACGGCTAAGCGTACCCTCAATCCCCAGAGCCGGAAACTTGTTCGGCACCACCCGCACAGTCCAGCCCGGCGTATCCCGCTGCGAGGCTGGTCCGCCATTCGATCCCGGACGGTAGGCCTGAATCTCAGGAGGTGTCTTGCTCTCATTGCCATAACAGAAAGGGCAGAATCCACCCTTCAACTTCACATTCTCCCGGGCAAAATCGGTGGGACGCTTCGCTCGATCTGTGGAAATAATCACCCAGCGGCCAACGATAGGATCTTTTCTCAGCTCAGGCACTCAAGGACCTCTTTTTAGGATAGACGCGAATTTTTCATTCTAAGCCGTCAGGGAGGAATTACGAAAAACTTCAACCTGTGGCGGGCTGGCCGTCGAACGGTCATAGTATACGCTGACCACATCGAAGCGCCACTGGCACGAAGGTGGAAGCCGTCGCAGATACTCTCGCACCACGGCCGCTACCTCTCGCCGCTTGTGACGATCCACGGCCGCTATCCCAGTCTTCACGTCGCGAGTGCTTCTGGTTTTGACTTCAACAAAACAAAGAACGTCCTTCTCCCAGCCGATCAGATCAATCTCCCCACGGCAACGGGGAGACCGGAAGTTCCGCGCCACCATCGTATAGCCCAATTTCCTGAGATGGAAGTAAGCCGCCTCCTCGCCCCTGCGACCGGTGCGCTGGTGCGCAGGGCTTTTGTCGGGCGGGAGGACGCGCTGCGCCAGCCAATCCAGAACGCGAAGCGCGGCTTGGGTAGCTCGTCCCGAAAACATTAATATAAGTCCCCAAGCTTCATGCTACCGATACCGGAATCTGGTCTCCTGTGATCGATGTCACAGTTCGAACGGGAAGACCGATTCGGGAAGGCTAACTTTCTCCGAAGTTGGGAGATTCTCGAATCGCGACACAGCGCGCTGGCGGTTCGATATCTTGGGGGGAGTCGGGTGCCGAGGAGCACAGCATCGATTAACGGCCACCCAGTATGAAGAATCTTGCAACATTTTTGACGCGCCACATGAATTCCCGCGTCCAGAGCGGATTTCCCTTGACATTCTCCACAGGAGAGTTAGGATTCGGACCCATGTGCATTTGCGTCCTCCACGAAGAAGTCGCGAAGCACATTCTGCCAAACAACTACTCGTAACAAACTCAGTAAAACTCTCAGGAGGAACACAGTGAAAAAAACGCTTTGCGCGATTGCTTTAGTTGGATCGCTGTTTACTATGTCCGCATTGGCCCAGAATACCCGGTCCAAGGGCGTCCCCACATTGGTGAAGAGCCAAGGGGCGATCAAAGGACATTACCCCTCAGGTGCTCCGGCACTGTTCCCACCCTCTTACTGCGTCCCGTCGTGCTTGTTGTACACGGGCGACACCAACCCCAACTCTGCGGCTGACAACGGTTTTGCAAACGAGAACACACTCCTCGTTCCCGAGACCACAGTTTGGGGCGCTTTCACCGTTCCTGCCGGCCAGACGTGGACGGTTGACGGCGTATTCATCAACACTATCGCAGATGGTTACAATGGACTCGATCCGAGCACCTCGAGCTGGACGATTGCCTCCGGTGTAAGCGAAGCTAACGCCGGAACGGTTGTCGCTTCGGGTACTTCCACCGCTGCCGGCACCAGCTTTGTTGCGACGGGCCGTTTCCCGTTCGGCTTCACCGAATACACGCTCAAGACGAAGATCACCACAACCGTTTTGTCCGCAGGGTCCTACTGGCTCAACATCACTCCGCAATGCACCAACAGTGCCAACGGAAGCTGCCCCATTGCTCAGTATTTCTGGGATGACACCTTCGGTCTGAACCGCTACGGCGCGCTTCCACCGGCTGGCGTCAGCTTCTTTAACTCTTCGTACTTCGGATTCGACTACGCGAATCTGTGCGAAGTATCCTCTACCGGTTGCCAGGTTCTCTCTTTCGGCGTGATCGGTACTGGTACCACCGACTAACTTACGACTCACCGGCAACGCCGGCGAATCATGGGCCCGATCTCACGCCGCATTCTGGTTGAGATCGGGCTTTTCTGCATCCGCTTCCAGCCCCATACCTTCGAACAGGTTTATAATTTCGAAAGCTGTTCCGTACGCATGACTGATCAACTTAGAAGAAAATTGCAGGAAGAAGTCGACGCCCTCGAGCACGAACTGGTTCACGAGCTGCCCAAAGAGATCAAGCGCGCAGCGGCTCTTGGCGACCTCAGCGAGAACGCCGAATATCACATGGCCAAGCAGCGTCAGGAATTCGTCAAGGCGCGCTTCCGGCAGCTCGGCAAGCGCCTCGCCGATCTCTCCTTGACCAATATGAACAACATCCCCAGGGACAAGGTGGGGCTCGGGTCCACTGTCAAGGTCTACGACAGCACCAAGAATGAAGAAATCGAGTACAAGCTGGTAACCAGCGAGGAGTCCGACGTAGGCGCGGGCAAGATCTCGACTACCTCGCCGATTGGCCGCGCCCTGCTCAACAAGAAAGTTGGGGACGAAGCCACCGTAATCACCCCCAACGGCAAGCGCGAGCTGGAAATCTTAAGTCTGATTACCGTTCACGACGAGGCCGGCCCGGAAAAGGCGGGTGCCTGATGCCGGCTGCGGCGCCCAATCGATCATCACCCAACAGATCATGGACTAGCGCCTTCGGCCGCGCTTGCGGCGTGCTGCTCGATACCATCGTCCGCTGGCTAGCCCTCTCGCGCATCAATCCCAACGTGCTGACGTTCATGGGATTAGTGGTCAACACCTGGGCAGCCATCCTCTTCGGCTCTGCCACCGCCTCCACGCAGAGACACATGTTCTTTCTTGCCGGCCTGGTAATTATCTTCTCCGGCTTCTTCGATCTGGTGGACGGCCAAGTGGCTCGCGCCACCAACCGCGTCACCCGCTTTGGAGCATTTTTCGATTCCGTGGTCGATCGTTACAGCGATGCCTCGCAATTCCTGGGCCTGCTGGTCTTCTACGCGCGTGGTGACCGATTCTTCTACGTCGTCCTCACCGCCTTCGTCATGGTCAGCGCCATCATGGTTAGCTACACGCGCGCCCGCGCCGAGTCGCTTATAGGGTCGTGTCGCGTTGGTTTCATGGAACGTCCCGAGCGGCTCGTGCTGGTGATTATCGGTGCTCTCTTCAATCGTATGGCGCCCGTTCTATGGATCATTGCGGTACTCTCCACTATCACCGTGATCCATCGCATGCGCTATACCTGGACCCGCACCCAGGATGCCCCGCCCGGCGTTGCTGCCAATGCGGGCCACGCCGCCTAGCTGTCCGGCTTCCCCGCCACAGCGATGCTAGACTATTCAGTCATCTCACTTCTTCCGAGGTCTTTCTTGCCTACTGATCCGGTTCTCGTGGTTCACGGTGGCGCCTGGGCCATGCCTGATGACATGGTAGAGGCCCACCTGCGCGGGGTTAGGAATGCGCTTGCTGCGGGCTGGCGAGTGCTGGAGCGCGGCGGCCCGGCGCTAGATGCGGTAGAGGAAACCGTTGTCATCATGGAAGACGACGAAACCTTTGACGCGGGACGCGGAAGTTTTCTGAACCGAGACGGCAAAGTGCAGATGGATGCGCTGATCATGGACGGCGCTACGCTCCGCGCCGGAGGCGTTGGATGCGTCGAACGCCTGCGCAATCCGGTGCGCGCGGCGCGCAAGATTTTAAGTGAAAGTCCGCATGTCTATTTTGTGGCGGAAGGCGCGGAACAGTTTGCCGCGGAACATGGCGTCCCGCTTTGCAGAAACGAAGATTTGATCATTCCCCGCGAAGTCGAACGCCTTCGCGAATATCAGCTTGAAGTCGCTGGCCAGGCAACCGAAGATGGCAATGACCTGTTCGCGCCTTCGATTTCGCACGATACCGTCGGAGCGGTCGCGCTCGATTGTAGCGGTAATATTGCGGCGGCGACCTCGACCGGAGGAACGCTAAACAAGGCTCCCGGACGCCTCGGCGATTCGTCCCTGATCGGATGCGGCTGCTACGCCGACAACTTGAGCGCCGCCGCTTCGACCACGGGCTGGGGCGAGCCGATCATGAAACTCGTGCTGGCAAAGTGGACCGCCGACCGCGTATCTGCCGGAAACCTTCCAGAGTGGGCGGCGCAGGAAGCCATGAATTATCTGAAACAGCGATTGAATGGCCATGGCGGCATCATCGTGCTCAATGCGCAAGGTCAATTTGGTATCGCACACAACACACCGCGCATGGCCTGGGCGTGTAAGACAGCCAAGAAAGAAGAAGCCGGGATCGAGCGCGGGGCTTCTTGATCTTTGCGCTGGCCCGAGCAAGCGAATTGTTTCGGCTCTGCGCTTTTTAAAAGGGCACGGCTTCAGCCGCGTCGTGAACATCCATAAAGATCAACAGCGGCTTACGGCAAATGTCCAAGGATTTCTCTATCTCGATCATTGAAACCCTGCGACAGCACGGCTTCCAGGCCTATCTAGTAGGCGGTTGCGTTCGCGATCTTCTGCTGGACCGCGAGCCCGCGGACTTCGACGTAGCCACCAGCGCAACCCCGGCGCAGGTGATGGAGATTTTTCCCGACACCTACGCAGTGGGAGCACAATTTGGAGTTGTGTTGGTGCCGCTGCCAGAATCGCAATCCCTCGATCGCGGCGGCGAAGTCACTTCGAAGGCCCGCGCTGTAGAGGTCGCAACCTTCCGCAGTGATCTCGGATACTCCGATGGCCGCCATCCCGATCATGTTCGATTCAGCCGGGATCCTCGCGAGGATGTTGCCCGCCGCGATTTCACCATCAACGGAATGATGCTCGATCCAGCAACCGGCGATGTACTCGATTTCGTGGGCGGCCGCGAAGACCTTCGGGCCGGCATCATCCGCGCCATAGGCGATCCGGCCCAGCGTTTTGCCGAAGACAAATTGCGCATGTTGCGCGCCATTCGTTTTGCCGCGCGCTTTGAGTATGCCATCGAAGCCGAGACCCTGGCCGCAATTCAACTGCTTGCTCACGACGTTCAAATCGTCTCGCGCGAGCGCGTGCGCGATGAACTCGCCAAGATGCTTACCGAGGGCCACGCCCGAAGAGCCTTCCTTCTTCTCGACCAAACCGGTTTGCTGAAAGAAGTCTTGCCCGAGATTTCAATCATGAAGGGAGTTCAGCAGCCACCTGAGTTTCATCCTGAGGGCGATGTCTTTGTGCATACTCTGCTGCTGCTGGAAAACTTGCCCCAGCCTTGTCCGCACACTTTGGCCTGGGGCGCGCTGCTTCACGACGTAGGCAAACCTGCCACATTCCGGGTCGCGCCTGACCGTATCCGTTTCGACGGTCACGTAGAAGTCGGTGTAAAGATTGCGGAGGAAATCTGTGAGCGTCTCCAATTCTCCAACCATGATGCGGCCCAGGTGCTCTCCCTGGTTGACAACCACATGCGCTTCGGCCACGTTTCGCGGATGAAGGAGTCGACGCTGAAAAAATTTCTGCGCCTCCCTAACTTCGAGGAACACCTTGCCCTGCACCGGGCCGACAGCCTGGCCAGCCATCGCAATTTGACTACGTATGACTTCCTCCAGCAGAAAATCAGGGAAATTCCTCCGGAAAACATTCGCCCGGCAGCCTTGATCACCGGAGACGATTTGATCGCCGCCGGCTATCTTCCCGGTCCCACATTCCGCGAAATTCTGGACGCCGTCGAAGATGCCCAGCTCGAAGGCCGGCTGCTCTCCCGCGAAGCAGCGCTCGAGTTTGTCAACAACGCATTCCCCCTTTGATGGTGCTTTCCTCTACTGCCACATCCGATCACCGGAATGCTAGAATCAAAACCTCGTCCGCTCTTGCCGGCGACAATTAGCCCCACGAGGAGTGGCCCTTGGAACATGCTGGCGCGGGACTCGAAAAAATAGTAGTGGGCTCTCTGCGCCGGGTGCCGCAGGCCGACGCCCCTATGCTCGCCTGGCCGCTGGTTTGCGGCTCTGCGGTAGCCGAACGGACCCAAGCTGTGGAGTTCGCCAATGCAGTGCTGCGGGTCGAAGTTCCCGATGCCGGATGGAGGCGCGAAATGCAAAGCCTTGCTCCACGGTATCTCGCCACTTTGAATCGCTATGCCGGGCAAAAAGTGGAGAGGATTGAGTTTGTGATCGGGCAGGGCAAACGGGAATGAAACAAAAAACGAGCAGAAAATGAAAGTCACGGAAAAAGATGTGACCTATGTAGCCGATCTCGCCAATCTGGAACTCTCAGGCGACGAGCGGGCGGCCATGGTGCGCGACCTGAATTCGATTCTCGATCATATCGAGATGCTCAACGAACTCGACACCTCGAACGTCGAGCCCATGGCTCAAGTATCGGACCGCTATGGCGTCGACGGATCGAAGCAGGGAAGCGAACGATTTGCATACGCAAGCCGCGAAGATGTGCCCGAAGGGTTGCGAAAATCTTTATCGCAGGAATCGGCGCTCGCCAATGCGCCGGATGCGGATGGGACTTTTTTCCGAGTGCCCAAAGTGATTGAACGATAGTCGCAAGTCTGCGACGCGCATGAGTCGCCGGCCACTGACTCCAAGTCTTCCATGGAACTTACCCAACTCACCATCGACGCCGCTCGCTCTTCCATTCAGGAACGCAAGACGACCGCGCTCGCTCTCGCCGAGGCCCATTACGCTCGCATCCAAAAAGAGGACGAACAAATCGGCGCCTTTCTCACTCTGTGCAAAGAGCGTGCTCTGGAACAGGCGGATCGCATCGACCGCATGGCTGCCGAGGGCAAGCCGTTGCCGCCGCTGGGCGGCGTTCCCGTGGGAATCAAAGATGTGATGTCGACTCGTGGTGTGCGCACCACGGCAGGCTCGAAGAGCCTCGGCAAATATGTTCCACCTTACGATTGCACCGCGGTGGCGCGCATGGAAGCCGCCGGCGCAGTGATTCTGGGCAAAACGAACTGCGATGAATTTGCCATGGGCTCCTCGAATGAAAACTCTGCATTCCATCCCGTGCGCAATCCGCGTGATTTGAGCCGCGTGCCAGGAGGATCCTCGGGAGGTTCAGCGGCGGCCGTGGCGGCGGATATGGCCGTCGCTGCACTCGGCTCGGACACCGGAGGATCGATTCGCCAGCCGGCATCTTTTTGCGGCGTAGTGGGATTGGTGCCCACCTACGGGCGGGTCTCCCGCTACGGCCTGATCGCATTCGCCTCTTCGCTCGATCACATTGGTCCGCTGGCAAAGACGGTGAAGGATGCCGCGATTGTATTGCGTGCGATCGCCGGGCGCGATCCGATGGATTCCACATCGGCCGACTTACCAGTGCCAGATTACACAACCGAAATGGATAAGTCTGTGCGCGGACTAAGAGTAGGCGTGGCCAAAGAGTATTTCGGCGAAGGACTCGACGATGAAGTCCGCCAAGCGGTGGAGTCGGCGATCGACAAGTTGACGAGCTTGGGCTGCGAGGTAGTGCCGGTTTCATTGCCGCATACGCGGTACGCCATTCCAACTTACTACCTGATCGCGACCGCTGAAGCATCTTCGAACCTCGCCCGCTACGACGGGGTGCGCTACAGCTATCGCGCTGCGGGCGTGAACTCGCTTTCGGAGATGTATCGCCGGAGCCGCGATGAAGGCTTCGGCGCGGAAGTGAAGCGCCGAATCATGCTCGGTACTTACGCTCTCAGCGCCGGCTATTACGATGCGTATTATTTGAAAGCGCAAAAAGTACGCACGCTGCTTACGCGCGATTTTGAAGAAGCCTTCCGCAGAGTGGATGCAATTGTCACCCCGACCAGTCCCACGGCAGCATTTCGACTTGGCGAAAAATCAAACGATCCACTCGCCATGTATCTGGCTGATATCTACACGGTGACCGCCGATCTCGCAGGGATTCCGGGCATTTCAATTCCATGCGGGATCACGAAAGATAAATTGCCAATCGGGTTGCAGATTCTAGGGAAACACTTTGACGAAGCGACGATTTTGCGTGTAGCGCACGCCTACGAGCAGACGGCTTAAATCAGTTCGTAATAGCGGTCTCCCGCGCAAGCGCGGCATAGCACTCTATTCTCTCGATGCACTTCCCGTCGGAAGTTGATCCCTTCGCCGCAAGTCTCGCAGACTACGCGCTCACCTTTGTATCCCGGAAATTCTTCGGGTGGCAGGTCGACCTTCACCCATTGCATAGTGAACAAATCGTCGTCGGAAATTTCGCGGTATGCCAGCATCTGCTGCTGATTCTTATCGGCGACTTCAGGATGCATCTGGCGGGCTAGGTTCTTCGACGATTCCTTGGCCGCGATGCGGATTGCCTTGCCAGTGGTTACATCCACAAATGTCGCCGCAACTTTCCCCCAATCGCGGAATTTCAAAGCGCGCTTGCCCAGCCGGCATCCAGTCACCACGGCAACGGCATCGGTGGCGCAGCGGTCGATTTCGACGAACGTAACCAGCCGCTTGCGGTCTTTTCCGGTCGGGTCATCGATACCAAGCTTAGTCAGACCCAGCATCGCCAGACGCACCCCGAGAACCTGTCCGGCGCAAAGATGCCCGTGAGCTTCTTCGGCATCGCTCAGATATTCGTCGAGGGATTTCATAAAAGGCCATCAGCTCTCAGCTATTAGTTTTCAGCTTAACATCCAGGTGGACTATTTTCGTCTCCAGCGCACTCCATCTTTTGTGTTTTCGATGATGATACCTGCCGCAGTGAGCTCCGCCCGCAGACCATCGGAAACCTTGAAGTCGCGCGCCTTTCGCGCAGCTTCCATCGCAGCAATGTTCTTTTCGATGTCAGCGTCAGACAGCCCGCCAGACTGCACCGCTTCCCGCAATTCCCCGCTAATGTCTTTCTCCCGCTCTTCGCCGTGAGCCCATTCGAAAACCTGCTTCATCTTCACGCCGTCATCGTCATTGAGCACAGCGAAGACTTCATCGAACTTCTCCAACACCGTGAGCAAACCCGGCACGTCATCCTGCGCAACTCCGTTCGTATCCAGGGCGGCATTCACGCGACGCACCATCTCGAAAATTGCGGCCTGGGCCTGTGCCGTGTTCAGATCGTCGTCCAGTGCGGCTTTCATCCTTACTGCTGTTTCGTTCGCGAGCGATTGCATTTCCGGATTCGATCCCGAAGAGAAAGTCGCCGTGCTCAGACGCTGTCGGAAATTGCGGAGACGTTCCACCGACACGGCCGCTTGCTTGAGCCCGTCAAAAGTAAAATTCAGCTGATTGCGATATGGTACCGAGGCGAGCAGATACCGGATCGACGAAGGTTTATGTCCCTTCAACACGAGGTCGCGCAGCGTGTAAAAATTCCCCAGACTCTTCGACATTTTTTCGTCCTCGACCAGAAGGAAGCGCACATGAAACCAGAAGCGCGCGAATGTCTTCCCTGTGAGCGATTCGGATTGGGCGATCTCATTTTCGTGATGTGGGAAAACCAGGTCTTCTCCTCCAGCATGCAGATCAAAGCTCTCTCCCAACTCCTCCATCGACATGACCGAACACTCGAGATGCCAGCCAGGGCGGCCCGGCCCAATGGAGGTCTCCCAGAAAGCCTCGCCCGGTTTAGGCGCTTTCCATAGCGCGAAGTCGCGCGCGCTGTCTTTGTCGTACTCGTCCAGATCGACGCGGGCACCGTCAAGCATCCCGCCGAAATCTTTTTTCGAAAGTTTTCCGTACTGCGGAAAACTTGCGATGCGGAAGTAATAAGAACCATCCTCGGTACGGTAGGCGATATTCTTCTCAACCAGTTTCGCCACGAAATCCGCCATCTCCGGGATGTGTTCCGTAGCTCGCACCAGGGCCGGTTGCTCGATGCCGATCATGGCCGAGTCTTCCAGAAACGCCTTCTCAAACTTTGATGTGTATTGCTGGACGCTTACTCCTTCTTGAGCAGCGTTGCGGATGATCTTGTCGTCCACGTCCGTAATGTTCATGACGTAACGAACGCTGTAGCCGGACTGGCGCAGGAATCGCTGCAGCATGTCTACCGCAACAAATGTCCGGAAATTGCCGATATGGCCATACCCGTAAACGGTTGGGCCGCAAGCATACATGCGGACTTCACGCTCGCGAAGCGTGAGGAATTCCTCGACCTGCGACGACATAGTGTTGTAAAGGCGTAGGGCCATAGGTTATTTCTGCGCTCAGACACGAATCTTCAATTCTAGGGGGATGCGAGAAAGAGGGTCAACTGGCGGGGATATCCGCGGAAGAATGGGGCGCCAGAGCATGAGAATGCGTCCGGAGCCGGTGCTGCACGAGAAAAACGTAATGCAGTGCGGAGATGATTGTGAACGCAAATGTGGCACGCAGGAAAACGGTGCGCGTGATCCACACCCAGCGCTGTGGCTTCAGGCAAAACAGCATTACGAAAAAAATTGCGGCGATCTGCGAAAATGTATTTGCCTTGCCGAAAATGCTCGGCTGGAAGTTGCGGAGTCCCGCGATCGCAAATAGCACCGCACTGGCCGCCAGGATCGATATATCCCGGCTGAAGACCAACACCGCAAACTTCCACGGAATCTTGTGCAAGATCGACAGCACCAGAAACATGGTGCTCAACAAAAGCTTATCCGCAATGGGATCTAAATATTGACCAAGCAAGGTCTGTTGATGCAGCTTGCGCGCCAGCAGCCCATCCAGCCCGTCGCTGAAGCCCGCGACCACGAACAGAAGCAAAGCCCAGAAATAGCGGCCTTCAACCAATTCGATCACAATGAAGGGAACGAAAACCATGCGCAACATCGTGAGTTGGTTGGGCGCAGTGAAGACTTGCGATAGCTTCATGCTGGTTCCTTCCGTGGAAGGACTATGCTCGCCTCAAGATCGCCGGTCAGCGGAGATCCGAGCGTCGCCGCCGGAGGCCGTCCGGTCTTGGCCGAGAAGCGCTGCGATAGCGAAGGTAAACTGCCGTCGGGCAGGTCAAGCTCCACGCGTTCAATCCGGTGCATGGGGAAGAAAACAACTGCCGGAGTGAACGGCTCGCCGTCCTTCACCATCACCACAAGATCTTCAAAGGAAGCGAGCTCAATTCCACTCAGACTGAGTCCTTCCGGTACCAGCGACAGAATCATGCCCCAGAATTTGTCCCGGGGATTGCCCAGCGTCACCACAACCATTGACCCTGGCACAAAAGGATCGCGCGCAGGCAACCGTGTGCCAGTGCTGGTTTCATCCCGCTGGTTTTTTGGGGGCATGTAACGATTGTCGCTGCCGCGGCCCGGACTTTGCAACTGGCAAACCGGATTCGTGCCGGCCGTGCGCGCAACCAAACTAGGCGTGACCTTGCTTCTGAGCCGCCTTCCGTTGCGCCCGCTGATACTTCTTCGCTGCCTTCCGCTGTTTTTTTGCCATTTTCTTCGAAGCTTTTTGCTGCTGCTTGGCGGCCTTCCGCGCCTCGCGCCCATTCTCGCCGATGCTTTTGTTTTCAGTTCGGCCCGGCAGGGACCAAGCCAGGCTCGATGCCAGTAGCAGCCCTAAAGCCGCAATTCGTCTCATAAGCTCTCCGAAAGGAATTCCTTGAGCGATATTACACCGAAGCTGCACACCGTTGGCGGCAACTCTATACTTGTCGGAAACCAAAGTGTGAACTCCGTTCGTCAAGAGAGAACTGGCCGCGGTTTGGGAAAAGCACTTACGGCAGACCGAATGTATAAACGTTAAAGTCCTCAGAAGCCGTGTAGAGGACTCCGTTCACGACCGCAGGCGCCGACAGCACGGCCTTGCCGGTTGCGTAGCTCCACAGTTCGGCGCCTGTGCTGGCGTCCAGAGCGTACATCTTGTTGTCGTAGGAGCCGATATAAAGGACTCCGTTCGCGATTGCCGGGGAAGAGTGAACCGTGCGCCCCGTGGTATAGTTCCACAACTTGGCCCCTGTGCTGGCATTCAGCGCGTAGACATTGAAGTCATCCGAGCCAAAGTAAACGACCCCATTCTGGACTGCCGGCGAAGACAAAATGCCTTTCGTCGGGAAACTCCACAGTTTGGCGCCGGTGGAGGCTTTCAGCGCGTACATATTTCCGTCTCGTGATCCGATATAAACTACGCCGTTCACGACCGCGGGGGAGGATTCAATATTTAGACCGGTCGTAAAGCTCCACAGCTTGGCCCCCGTGATTGCATTCAGCGCGTAAACATTGTGATCCCAGGAGCCGACATACACCACTCCGTTCACCACAGCGGGCGAGGAATATTTGACAGAATCGCCGGTCGTGAAGTTCCACACTTTGACGCCAGTGCTGGCATTTACCGCGTAGACGTTGTTGTCTTCGGAGCCGGCGTAGACAATTCCGTTTACTACCGTGGGCGAAGAATAAAAACCATCGCCCGCCGTGAAATTCCAGATTTTGGCGCCTGTTTTCGCGTCGACCGCGTAGAGATTCAGATCATCACTGCCAAAATAAACCACTCCGTTCACCACGGCAGCCGAGGACCGCGCATCTCCGCCGGTCGTGTAGGCCCACAGCTTGGCACCGGTGCTGGCATTCAGCGCGTAGAAATTCATGTCGTCGGAACCCACATAAACCACTCCATTCGCTACCGTCGGCGAACCATAAAAACCCGCTCCGGCCGTGAAATTCCATTTCAAAGTAAGCCCGCCAACTGTCGTTGGGCTTAACAGGGTTTCGAATGGATTCACTCCGTCATGGTTCGCGGTGAAGCGGTACTGAAGCCAGTTGGTGCGAGTGGGGAAGTCACTGCGAGCTGCGGGATCATCCGTTTGGCTCAAGCAGAAGCTGGTAAGCAACAACATCGCGATGCAGAGCAGGCAGCCCCGCCTGATGGAAGATAGAGCAATCGTTCTTGCTGTCATGCTTGTCATATCGGACTCCTCAAAGTCTCCGCACGATTCACGAGGACTGCAATCCAATTCCGCCCGTGTCTGCGCACCGTCCAAACCTGATGTTGGTTCCGGATGATCACAAACGTGGACGCCAGCGTGCGCAGAACTTTATCTCCGAGCGATTCGCTTGTCAACGTGCAGATAATTGCACAGTGTGAACCGCGGAGGCGTGTCTCTGCATTGTCTAGAACGCTGTCCCGCCCACAGGCAATGGTAGACTCCGAGCGGAAAGCCGCACACATGGAAGCTCCTATCAGTTTCTTCCTCCCGTCATCTGCGGGAGATTTGTTCGCCATGTATTACCCGCCGGCGGAGACCGCCGTCGACGGCGGAGACATACTCTACGTGCACCCTTTTGCCGCAGAGATGTTTGCCTCCCGAAATGTGATCGCCGCCGTTGCCCGAGACCTGAGTGCCAAGGGCCTGGGTGTTCTGACCGTGGATTTGTACGGGTGCGGAGATAGCAGCGGAGACTTCCGCGATGCCCGGTGGGAGATCTGGAGAGACGATCTGGCCGCTGCAGTCGGATGGTTGCAGGCGCAAGGCCGGGATCGCTTAAGCCTGTGGGGGCTGCGTTTGGGGGCGTTGCTCGCGATGGAGTTTGCCGTCCGCTCACGAGAAACTTATGAAAGGATTGTATTGTGGCAGCCGGCTGTAACCGGCCATAACCTGCTCACCCAATTCTTTCGCATGAATCTTGATGAAGCCGATACCAGATTCTTCACGCGACAGCTCACGGATTCAGAAGCGCGCAAGTCGCTCCCTGATGGCCAGAATATCGAAGTTGCAGGTTGGGAGATTCCTTCCGAGTTGATTCGTGCGATTGACAAGCTGAAAATCGCACCGCTGGGGAACGCCGTTTCAGCTCCTATCCACTGGATGGAGATACGAGAACAAACCGAAAATCCCTTTCATCGCCAAAGCTTGCGTGTGATCGAAGAATGGAAACAGCACGGAATCCGTGTGACCACGCACAAAAGTGCCGGGTTACCTTTCTGGCTTTTCCCGCACAGTATAGATCCCATGAGTTTGATGAGTGATCTGAAATCAATGTTCAGTGATCAACAGGGACATGACTAACAGGGAACTGCAGAGCCGGGAGATTCCTCTGAGCTTTCTGTGCGGCAAGGACAGAGACAGAGACAGAGAAAAGGTCAGGCTCTACGGCATCCTCCATCAGCCTGCCCGCCCATCACCCTACGGACTGCTGATCGTGACCGGCCGGCCGGCTCTGCGTACGGGAAGACATCGGCTCTTCGTGCTGTTGGCGCGCACTTGGGCCGAAGCTGGCATTCCTGTGATGCGCTTCGACTTCCGCGGTACCGGCGACTGTGAAGGCGAGATGGGAACGCTGGACGACACCTCTGAGGACCTCGCCAGCGCGGTTGACGCATTCATGGCGAACGCCCCAGGCCTGCATAGCGTGGTTCTATGGGGACTGTGCGGCGGTGCGGCCGACGCCATCCTTTACGCTCCCAGAGACCCGCGCGTGATCGGGATCGCGATGGTGAATCCGTGGTCTTACGATGCACGCGTGCGCGGGTTAACAGCCCTGCGCCGCTATGCATCGTTTTGCTTCGGAAAAATCTACCGCTGGACACGATCGGCTGCGCTGCGCGGCCGCGTTGCCGTTGGCGCGAAGAAGGATGCGCCAACGGGGACTGAAACCAGAACGAATCAAGTTGCCGATCCGGACGCCGCAGGTGATCCCAATATTTCTGCGCCGCGCGCCACTGCCGCAGTCGATCGTGCATACGCCTCCTATCGGGTTCCCAATCTTTCCAGGCGCCTGGCCGACAGTCTTGAAAAATTTCAAGGAAGGATTCTATTGATTCTAAGCGGACGCGATACGGGCTCCCAGGCATTCAAGCACGCCGCTTCAATCTCTTTACGATGGCGTCGTTTGCTTTCTGCACCACGTGTGCAAACTCGCGAATTGCCCGAATCGAACCACAGCTTGAGGCGTCCGGAGTGGCGTGCCCAAGCCGCCACGTGGACAATAGAATGTTTGCACGAGATGCGTGATTGACTGCTCTTACCTTTCTGTCGCGCTACCGAAACGCCCGGATACGCTCCGCCATGCCGGCTACGGTTGGCACTTCGAACAAACTGGGCAAAGGAATCTCCACATGGAAAGCGGAGCGCAGTGCTGCCAACAATTGCGCGCCGAGCATGGAATGCCCACCCAGCGCGAAAAAATTGTCGTAGATTCCAACCCGTTCCACGCCCAGAAGGCGTTGCCAAATCTCGGCTACTCCTACTTCCACTTCGTCGGATGGGGCAGACAAATCTCCGGTGTTCGCCGGGATTGACGAATCGCGTCCGGGGAAAGCTCCGCTGCATGTTTTTTCAGTTCTTCCCGGCGCTGGCAGGGAAGAATTGTTCCCAAACGAAAATAGCGGGTGCGGATTTACCCAATGCCGCTTGCCATCGAACGCATAAGTGGGCAGAGTAACTCGGCGCCGTTTTTCGTGACGCCAGAACCCGGTCCAATCGATTTTGGATCCCAGCAGCCAGAGCCGCCCCAGTGAGTTGAGCATCACTTCGGTGTCAGAGGCCTGTTCCTCTACGCAAGACATAGACGCGAGGATCGCGTGATCCCTGCAGAACGCCGGATGTTGCTGTAACAATTTCGCTAGCGTGCGGCCAGGGCCGACTTCTAAAAACGTTCGATTCGAAGCTCCCAGTAGACAATCAAATCCCTCCGCAAAACGTTCGGCTGGGCGCGGTTGAGTGCTCCAGTAATCTCGATCCGTTGCAGCCGCCGCTGTGATCCAGGCTCCGGTAACACTCGATACCAGAGGAATCTTTGGCGGATGCAAGCTGATTCTAGTCGCTGCCGCTGCGAGCGTCGTTGCATCCCGCTCCGCCAGCAAGAACAAAGCATCTTCCACGGAGAAAACACCCGCCACACACGCGGCAACATATTCGCCGACCCCTTGCCCCATCATCGATTGCGGATGTATTCCCCATTCCATCCACAGTTGTGCGAGCGCGTACTCCACAACAAAGACGCCCAGTTCCGCTAGTTCGGCGCTCCTCGTTTGATCGGCGCGCGGACAAATCGAATCCCGCAGATCGATTCCCAGCCGAGGCTGCAATAGTTTGCAGAAATCATCGATGTGCTGGCGGAAAGTAGGTTCAGACTTATACAGCTCCCCTCCCATGTTCGCGCGTTCCGCTCCCTGGCCTGGAAACAGGAAAACTACGGAGCGTTCCGCTGGCCCTTTCGTTGCACGCAGAACACGGAGCGCATCGCCCGCCGCCAAAGCTGCGGCCGCGTCTTCCGCATCTTTGCAGATCAGAATCTGCCGTTGCACGAACTCCCGCCTGCCTACCTGGCAGGTGTATGCGACATCAGCCAAATCTAGATTGGAGTGCTCCCCAAAGTGAGCAACAAAGTTGTTTGTGGCCGCCTGCAGCGCGGACTTAGATCGAGCGGAAAACAGCAGGAGATGGCGAGACCGCCGCGACTCGCAGACTTCGCGTGCCGGCGCTTCCTCCAGAACAATGTGAGCGTTCGTCCCCCCAATTCCGAAAGAATGCACTCCCGCCCTTCGCGGACTATCGCCGGATCGCCAGGGCCGCAACCTAGTGTTGACATAGAAGGGGCTATTTTCGAAATCGATCTTCGGATTCGGCCGGGTGAAATTAATGCTGGCAGGGATCGTCTCATGCTCAAGGGATAGAACGGTTTTTATTATGGCAGCTACGCCCGAAGCAGTATCGAGATGGCCCACATTTGATTTCACGGAGCCCAGCGCGCAAAAGTTGTTCTCATCAGTATTCGTCCGAAAAGCTTTCGTGAGCGCCGCGACCTCGATGGAATCACCCATTGGAGTGGCGGTTCCATGCGCCTCGACATAACCGATCGTCCTGGCATCGATCCCCGCCAGAGCGTGCGCCAGAGCAACTACTTCGGCCTGCGCGTCCAGGCTGGGTGCCGCGTACCCCACTTTCAGCGAACCGTCATTGTTGATGGCCGTGCCTCGAATGACTGCGCGAATGTTATCTCGATCCGCGACGGCATCTTCCAACCGTTTCAGAACCAAAAGGCCTACGCCATTCGAAAACAAAGTCCCGCTCGCTCCCGCGTCAAACGAGCGAGTGTGGCCATCACGCGAAAAAATCTGACCTTCCTGGTAAACGTAGCCAGCCCTCTGCGGCACGCGGATCGCAACACCTCCCGCGAGAGCCATGTCGCATTGATGCGCCAGCAGGCTGTCACAAGCCATCGCTACGGCAACCAGAGACGTCGAACACGCCGTCTGCACCGCGATGCTCGGGCCTTTCAGATTCAACTTGTAGGAAACTCGCGTGGTCAAAAAGTCTTTATCGTTCCCAGTGAATACCAGGAAGTCGCCGGCGAGAGCGCGATGTTCGGGATTTGCGAGAAGGTTGAACAGGTACGTGCTCATCGCTCCACCCGCGTAAACGCCGACCGGATAGTGGCAGGCTTCCGGGTCATAGCCTGCGTCCTCCATAGCATGCCACGCGCACTCGATCAACATTCGCTGCTGAGGATCGAGGGTCGCAGCCTCCATGGGATTAAATCCAAAGAATGCGGCGTCGAATAATTCAATGCCGTCAAGTACGCCGCCCGCACCTACAAAATCCGGATGCTTGGCGCTACCTTGACTAATCCCGGAAACACCAGGCTCCGGTTCCGAAAAAAAAGAAATGGATTCAACTCCATTTTCCAGATTGTTCCAGAATTCGGAAAGATTGCGGGCCCCGGGAAATCGCCCGCTCATACCGATGATCGCAATGCCCCCGAGCGCAGCGGAGTCTTGGGCGTCAGTCATTTCGGCCTCGTTGCAAAGACCCCCCTTCGCCGATTTAACGTCTCTCTCTGTTTCCGGGCGCGCTCCGCAGTAAGCTGCAAGGGACGCTGCCCCGCGTCATCACCACTCAGGCGCTTTGCCAACGAGCTTATCGTGGGATACTGGTAAAGATCCACGCTTGCGATCTCCCGATCAAAAACACTTGCTAGTTTGCTTTGAACAGTCGCCAGAAGAAGAGAATGTCCGCCCACATCGAAGAAGTTGTCGTGCGTCCCTACATGGTCGACGCGAAGTGCTTCGAGCCAAACCTGCTGTATCCGGGCTTCGGTAGTAGTGCATGGTTCCGGATCGCGGTTCGGGACTCCAGTCGGACTCAGTTCCTGCAGAGCTTGGCGATCGACTTTACCGTTTGGTAAGAGCGGCAATGCGGCCAGGGCAAGAAACGTCGCCGGCACCATGTATTCCGGCAGTCGCTCGCGCAGGTGGCCGCGCCATGAAGGCGCGAGATCGCCATCCGGTGCACTCGCATTCTTGACCACATAAGCTGCGAGCCGTGCTTCTCCCGCGGATGAATCATTTTGTGCCACCACAGCCTGTGCCACCGACGGATGCTGCCGTAGAACTGATTCGATTTCTCCCAGTTCGATGCGGAAGCCCCGAATCTTGACCTGATTGTCGTTATCGACCCGCCCCAGCAGTTCAATGCTTCCGTCGTAGCGATAGCGGGCCAAATCACCGGTAAGATACAAGTGCATTTTCCCGTCGCCGCTGAACGGGTTGGAAATAAACTTCTCGGCCGTAAGCTCTGGTCGATGAAGATAACCTCGGGCCAATCCGCTGCCACTCACGCATAACTGGCCCGGCACACCCACAGGTAGGGGCTGCAGGTTTCTATCGAGAATATAAATCTGAGTGTTGGCGATCGGCCGCCCAATCAAAACCGGCCCTTCCGCTTGCATCTCCCGAGTGTCATAGCAGGCGACGTCGGCGGATACTTCGGAAGAGCCGTAAAGGTTCAGCAAGATGCGATCGGGTGCAATCTCCCGAAAGCGGCGGATCAAGTCCCTACTGATGGCCTCACCGCTGCTTATCCAGTATTTCAAGTCAGGAAGACGCTTGGCGATCCGCGGCTCTGCATCCAGCAGCGCGCTCAAAAGCGACGGCACCACGACCACCCTCGTGACTCGATGTTTACTTAGCGCCGCAATCAGCGAGTGCGGAGACTTTGCAATTTCGGCGGGAATCATTACGGTGGAGACTCCCGCAAGCAACGGACCAAATAGTTCCCATACCGAGTCCACAAAATTTAGAGACGTTTTCGCGCACGCGACTTCGCCGGATTCGAAAGGATACCTGTTCCACATCCAGGCGAAGCGATTGACGGCGCCGCGATGCAATGCGAGAACGCCTTTGGGTTGCCCGGTGGATCCGGAAGTGTAGATCACATAGGCCAAACTGTCGGGCGAATTCTGGATGTCTAAATTATCTTTGCACTCCTGGTCGAGTTGATCTATTTCCCGATCGAGGCAAACGACTGTGACGTCATCGTCAGGCCACAGCCCCTTCCATCGTTCCTGGGTCAACAATATTTTCAGCCCCGCGTCTTTCAGCATGAACCCAAGACGCTGACGCGGGTATGCAGGATCGAGCGGAACATAGGCTGCTCGCGTCTTGAGTATCCCTAGCAGGGTCCACATTAGGTCGGCACCGCGATCCATACAGACTCCGACCAGCGACTCCGCTCCTACTCCCAGCCGCACCAGGTAATGCGCGAGTTGATTTGCTCGGATGTTGAGCTCCTGGTAAGTAACTCGCGAATCCCCCGTCTGGAGCGCAACGGCGTGCGGAGTTTTCCGCGCCTGCAGTTCAAACAGATCATGGATGCAGGCATCCGCAGGATAATCTGCTTGCGTCTCGTTCCATTCGAAGAGTAACTGCCGCTGTTCAGCCTGCGTCAGCACTGGAATTTGCGAAACGCGCCTATCAGAATCTGCAACAACACTTTCAACCAGGGTTCGGAAATGCCCTTGTATCCGTGTGATCGTGGCCGCGTCGAACAGATCGGTGTTGTATTCCAGCCACCCGCGCAGACCTTCCGGGGAGTCAGACCATGCAAGAGTCAGATCGAATTTCGAACTCTGGTTGTCGACAGGAAACCAGTTAGCGCGAATTCCTTCCAGATCGAGCGCGATCCACTTAGAATCCACCTGGTCGAGTGTTACTTGAAACAGCGGATTGCGTCCGGGAGTCCTAACTGGGCGAAGCTCCTCGACAATCCGTTCAAACGGAATATCCTGATGTTGATATGCTCCCATGACAACGCCGCATACTTGCTTGAGCAGTTCGCGAAAAGTCGGATCGCTGGAAAAATCCGTGCGTAGCGCGATCAGGTTCAGGAATAGTCCAATCGAATTCTGGTGCTTCGCGCGCTTCCTGGCTGCAATCGGAGCGCCCACAACAATGTCGGCCTCTCCGGTGTACCGGTGAACCAACAATTGCAGAACAGCGAGCAGGCCCATGAAAAGGAAAACTCCGTTTTCGGCGCAGAGAGCCTTAAACGCCGTTGTCAGATCTTTGGGCAATGCGAACGTCTGGGTGGCGCCTCGGAACGCCGCAATCGGCGGCCGCCTCCGGTCAGCCGGAAGTTCCGTACCCGCGGCGCCGCGCAAGTTTTCTTTCCAGTATGCAAGCTGGGTCTCAAGTTTGTCTCCGTGCAGATATTCGCGCTGCCAAGACGAAAACTCTGGATACTGCAACGGCAAATCAGTTAATGTTCGCTCCGCGCCCGCCGCAAGGGCTCGATACCAATGCGCCAGTTCGCGAATAAGAATCCCCATCGACCAGCCGTCGCATACGATGTGATGCACCACCACGACGAAGAGATAATCGTCGTCCCCCGTTCGCAGCAGGGACGCGCGCAGCAGTAGCTCTGCGGCCAGATCGAATGGATGGCGAGCTTCCTCAAGGATTATCTTCTGTGCCTCAGCTTCTCGTTCTGGTTCAGGAAAAGGCCGCAGATCCACAACCCTTAACGTCAGCGGCAGATTATGATGAACGCATTGCACAGGAGAGCCGCCAACCCAGGGGAAGGTCGTGCGCAACGCTTCGTGACGCTGAATGATGGCATTAAGACTTTGCTCGATGGCATTCGCGTCGGGACGACCGCTCAGACGCCACGCCACTGGCTGATTGTATGCAATCGTCCCCGACTGAAACTGGCAGACATACCACATCTGCTGTTGCGAGAGAGATAGAGGAAAGAATTTCCTTTCCTCAGTGCCCTTAGGTGGTGCGGCAGCGAGCGGCAAACCGTCCTCCCCAAGCATACCGTTCGTGCTGCGCGATGAAGCGCCGCTCATTTGAAACTCCTGGAAACTCAGCCGATACGTCGCCGTGCGGGGGCACGGCTCAACCTTCGGCCTCAGGGTGGAGACCGTCGCTTCTCTCAAACTGCGCGGCGGCTAGACGAGCACGCTAACGTTCAGCTTGGATTCCACGTACCGGAGGATGGCAGCGACGCTCTGAAAGTTTTCGAGCTGCACATCTTTGTCGGCGACCACAATCTCCAGGTTGTCTTCCAGAAATCCGACCAGCCGGAAGAACTCAAGCGAATCCATGACGCCATTTTCCACCAGCGATTCTTCATCGGTGACGGTTAACACGCCTTTGGTTTGGGCTGACTCCATTACGAAAGCGCGCACTGACTGTCTTGCCGACTCGATTGTCTCGCTCATTACGAATCCCCCTAATTTTGCTCCAGCTCTTTTTCTGCTACAGACGGCAGCTCCGGTGAACCATTCGCGAGATGAGGATCAGGCTGATGCTGAGCCCACCTGCACAAGGTTTCGAACCTGCCAAAAAGATCCCGAGTATTCGGGTTCGTTAAAGCCCAGCGGTAGCTTCGCCGAACCAGCTTCACATTTCCCTCACTCATGCGCTGGCCTGGTTTCAGCCAGCCCGCCCGCTCAAAAGCTTCCCGAGTAATGTTCACAGGGAACTCAAATTCTCCGGTGTAGTCAAATATCCGCTTCGCAGTTTCCTGCGCGGAAAGGCTGCCGGACTCAAACGCTTCGATCCACTCCACCGCCTGTTTGAAAAATACGGCGTAATCGGGATCCTCGAAATCGGAAAAAATCGGATCCTTCGCCTCACTCTTCAAACACCGTTCATCTCTGCTGCTCGTGTAATCGTTAAGAGCATTCATCAGGCGGAACTCGGCCAAAATCGTACCCAGCGACCACACTCGGAGCCACGCATTCCACAGATCAAAATCGGCCCACGAAATGAACGATCCGTTTACAAGCTGGTCATTATAATCCAGCACCCGCTGCTGAAGGCGGTCAATGTGTTTATAAGGTTGCTCCTCAAAATTGTCGGTGGCCAGCGAATTAAGCAGTGGATCAATCAACGCAGAAATTATTTCTACTGTGTTCACCATGCCGCGTGAGAACAAAGGGTCGACAAAACCCGCGGCATGCGACATCAGACAATATCTGTATCCGGTGCACTGCTTGGACGAATATTGCAGTCTGCCCGTCGTGACCCAGGGCCGAACCGCCCGCGCATCGGAAAACTGCTCCGCAACACTCGGAAAGCGTTGCAGAAATTGCTTGAACTCCTTATCAGCAGGCCCCGACCGCGGATAGCGCCGGGGATCAATCGTCAGCCCAACGCTGACCAGTGGATTCGTCGATCCCGCGTGATTATTGAACGGAATCACCCAGAACCATCCCCGCTCAAAACAGTGATGCAGGGTGGAAAGATTCCACGCCAGAGGCATTTTATTTTGCTCTTGCTGGAATGAAGGAACCTTCACCATGTGGGTGAACATGGTTCGAGAATGGTGCTTGAGGTGAGTTGGTGTTTCGCGAAGCCGATAACGCTGCGCCAGGATACTCCTGTATCCGGTTCCATCGACCACGTAGCGGGCCTTGACCTCACCTCCCGCGTCGGTTTGAATCGTCACACCCTGCTCGCCGATGTCGACCGATTTGACTTGTGTCTTCTGCATCGGTAGAGCGCCATATTGAACCGCGAGGTGGAAAAGGTAAGCGTCAATATCCTGCCGGAACCAATGGTTTTCGTCTTTCGAGTTTGTGCCGACCTGAAAGCCCTCCCGGGAGTCGTAAGGCTGGCCCTCACGCTGATAGACGAATCCAAAAAACCGTTTCAGGCCCGCCGTGGTGCAAACATATTTCGGAAGTCGCTCCGGATAAGCGATGTGTTCGATTTCCGGCATGCCGAATCGCTCAGCCAGTAGCGAAATCAGCAGGGAGGTATGGGGAGTGGTCGATTCTCCGACCGCAAATCGAGGGTGCACGTCCTCCTCGATGATCACAACGTTGACGCCCTGCTTGGCCAGGATCGCGCCCAGCATGGACCCGGAAAGACCGCCGCCTAGTATCGCGACATCGAACATTTTCTCGGAATTCTCAGTCATCATTTCGCTCACTTCGAACTCGACTCAGTGCTGCACTAGAGCCGCACCCCACGAGAACCCAGCTCCATTTGTTACTAACATCACCAGATCGCCTTCGTGGATGTGCCCTTCATCCAACGCGTCCACGTAATCGATCACCATATCGGTTTCCTGCAGGTGGCCATGCCGTTGCAGGCCGTCCGTGAAAAGCTTCTCTGGAGGAATCGTGAATGCCCGGCAAAATGCCTTCTGATCCCAACTGGAAAAAGTGGGATACACGTAGTACTTCACGTCAGAAGATTTTTTTCCTGCCCGCTGCAATGCGCCGCGAATCACTTTCCGGAACATAAACAAATTGGCTGGAATCACTTCTGTGTTGAAACGGCCGATGTCGCCCGCCACATGCATCCATGTGTGATCTTCCGGATGCTGCGGGTCGCGATTGGGAAATCCTGGCACCCACCACACGTCGTGCAGCTTTCCGGCAGTGATCACGTCGACGGCAAGGATCAGGCGCCGGTCGTGATTTTTCTTCAGGAGCACGGCCCCGCCGCCGTCGCAGACGACCGTGATCGGATAGTAGTTGTGATTAAGCGCGGGAACTTTATCGCCGGCGAACAACAATCCCAGGTTTATGTTGTCGTTAGTCGACATCAAGGAACATACTGACTTCAAAGTCTGCTGATAACTGGCGCAGCCACCGGTATTGATTGCCGTGGCGAAGGCACGCTTCGCGCCAAGCTCTTTTTGGATATAGCCAGCCGCGCTCCAGGTGGGCGCAATGTAATCTTCGGGGATGCTGGTGAAGCCGACGATCACGTCGATCTCGCCGGGATCGATGCCAGCCTTTTCCAGGACGCGCCGGCAAGCCTTGAGCGCCACGCTTGAGGCCGACTCCTCCCCAGCCATGTGCACTGCTTCAATTCCAATATCGCGCTGGAAATCAACGTTGGCGGCGAGCGCCACCTCCGGCGTTTTCTCGTCCCGAAAAATTTCGGTCAAAGGCTTTCTCTTCGGCGGCAAATAGTAAGCCGCTTCCAGAATGCCAATCTTCGCGAACATGTGCGATCCCCCAAGCAACTGCCGACCCTAGATGCGAATCAGGCTTACCCCCGCCATAAATCCCATCCCATGCGAACAGATCAGGATGTAATCCCCATCGCTCACCCCTTCGTCTGCAACCAAAGTGAGATAGTTCAAGACCAGATCGTTCCCCTGCAAATGCCCGTGCGTCGCCAGATTCGACGTGCAAATCTGTTCCGGTCTAAGTCCAAAAGCCTCTCTGAAAGCGCTCTGGTCTTCCGTAGAAATGTTCGGATAGACCACACACTTAATATCTTCAAGCCTCAAACCGGCGCGCCCCAGCACCTTCCCCGCGAGTTGCAACATGGTTGCGGTCCGGGGCGCCGCTTCGTAGCGCTGCTTGTCCAGCACCATGCGGTAAAGACCGGGATCCTCTGGATTCGCCAGGCACCCCCCGGGGATGTAATACACGTCGTGATTGGCCCCATCCGATAACAACTCAGTGCCCATCACCATTCGGCCGGTCGCACCCCTCTGCAGCAGAACCGCACTGCCGCCATCCCCCATCACGCTGACGGGCGACGAGGGATTCAGCACCCGGTTCCCTGGGATCGTCACATCCCCCGCAACCAGCAAAGCATATTTCATCTTCTCGTCCGCCTCGAGCATAGCCGCGGCAAAGTTAAGCGCTACCAGAAAATTCGTCGATCCCCCACCGCTGAAACCGACGGTGAAGGCCTTCTCCGCGCCCACTTCCTTCTGCACTTCGCCGCTCATGTTCCACACCGGAACCATCCACTTTTGCGGCAGGATCGTGTAGTCCACTACAACGTCGACGTCCGCGCCAGAGACGCCGGCCCGCGCCAGAGCCTCAACAGAAGCCGCCACCGCCAGCTCCGAACCCTGGTGCCCACTGCAGACCGGAACCTCTTCCACACCCAGACGCACGCTCGTTTCAGCAGGCAGATCCAGGCCCTCTTCTACAAAGAGTTCTCGTGTCGTGCGCCGCTCCTGAGGAAGTCGGCAGGCGGCAGACACTATTCCAGCTTTGATTTGATCTATGGCGCTCATTTGCAGAGCCAAGTCTTCGGGGGGAAGAAAAACGTGGGGTGACAATAAGTCAAAAGCACTCTCCTGTCAAGAGAGGATTGACCCGGTGACTAGAGAAGAAAGTAGGGTCCGAGTCCCCCGGGTTCCCTTCGAACATTTCGGTTTTGAATCCACACTTACGGGACTACCTGTCCACCCCCTTTAATTCACTCCCCGTCCTGAGAGGCTGACAATTTGCGGGCTGCTGGCCGCGTCATCCGTGATGGTGAGCGAACCAGTGCGGCTTCCAACCACCGTCGGAGTGAACGTGACAGAAACTTTGCAATTTCCCCCCGCTACCACCGTGGTACCGCAATTATTCTTCTGCGCAAAATCTCCAGTCGTCACAATACTCGAAACGTTGAGTGGGACGGCTTGATTGTTGGTGACGGTCAGGGAATGCGCAGGACTGGTCGTTCCAACTGCCTGATTGCCGAAAACCAGACTGCTAGTCGACAGCAGAACAAGCTGCGCGGGATTCATGAACCAGGGCCGCGTCGAATCATCCGTTTTGAGAAATGTCAGGAGCAGGTTGGCGTCTTTTTCCCGCCCCACCGGAGCGCTGGGATGACCGCCATCCAGGAAGTCCTGACAAGTCCACACCAGCCCGTCGCTTCGCGCTAACATTCCATTCGCCCAATCGTAAGCTTCCCAGGAAAGCCACGGCGCGCGTACCGTCCCTTTCGTGGGATCAAAATTCAGCGCAGCTAGTCCGTTGAGCTGATCCTGTATCGCCCACTTGATGGGAAATCCAGTTTGGTAAGAATCGGGTTCGCCATCTTGCGTGCTCTCAGTGGTGTTCGCATAACCGCCGTATATCCGCGAGGCATAGTATGCCAGCTTGATGTTAGGAAATAACGTGTGCAGATTCTGGGCAATGCTTTCAAGGTCAGCTTGAGTCGCTGCCTCATCCCCAGGAAAAGTTCCACTCGGAATGTCAAACGCTTTAATCCATGCAGCAACCACCTGGTTTGAGGTGACGCCTGCCTGGGGCAAGAGAATATCCGACAGCGTGGACCACGCTCCAGTTGTAATATTCGCCCAATCCGAAGCCACCAGCGCGTCTTGGGCGCCGTTTACGACAACCAAATGTGGGTTCGTCGACGGGTCAGCACCCACGTCACCAAGGAATTGCAGAAACTCCTGCTGAGTTTCGGAGTTGCCAATCGATATCAAAACATACTTGCCGTTCGGATCCGAATTGCCGTTGGCATCCAAAGGTTGAATCCCCTGCGCGATACTCACCCCAGCCGCATCGTGATCTGCGGGCCGCACATTACTTCCACTCGGGTAGAGTCCTCCTTCTTCCCCCAGGTAGGTGCCGCTGCCTAAATCATTGATCGGGATCAGTGGAGTGGACAGGTTCGGATAAACATAATTGTTGCAGTCGGGTAAGGCCGGAGCAGTCGCCACCGGCAGGACCAACGCCGCTTTCGCCGTCTTCGCCGGAGAACCAGAATCTTTTACCTGCACTGTGAACGGATAGCTTCCTACGGCCTGCGAGGACGCGATCGTCCCACTTATGCTGCCTGCACTCGCGAGCGTCAATCCCGGCGGCAATGTGGAACCCGTCGCTAAGCTCCATCCGTAGGGAGCCGTACCACCCGTGGCCATCAAGTTTGCCAGATAGGGCGCGCCCGTGCTGGCGGAAGGCAGAGTGGGAAAAGTATTAATCCTGAACGCAGGGGACGCCGCCACTGTTCCAAATAGACTTATGGCCTTCGGCGGCAAAACGTCGAACGAAAGCGTGACCTCGCCCGGAAACGAACCCACGAATGTTCCCGACATCGTAATTTGCAGAGTGGTGGAGGCTCCGGCTTTCAACGTGATCGCAGAACTGAACCCGCTGGCTGCGAATGGAGGATCTGCGTTTACCCCCAGCAACTTCATCGAACTGGTTCCACTATTCGTCAGGGTAAGCGACCGAATCGCGCTGGTCGTCCCCTGTGGGACGCTGCCGAAGTCCATCGTTGAGGTGCTGAGCTTCGCCACTGCGCCGGTCGTCGAACCCTGACCTGATAGCGGAACCACTTGCGGACTGACCCCCTGGATGTTGATGGTCAACTGTCCGTTAAAACCTTGAGCCGCATCCGGAGCAAACTGAATCGTGAAATACATCGCCCGCTCCGGTCCCAGCACCGCGGGAGCATAACCATTCACCAGCAGAAATTCTGAAGGGCTTATGGTGAAGCTGTTCAACGTTAAATTAGTTCTTCCTGTATTCAGCAGAGTGACGGTGTTCTGACTGAGTGTGCCGACCGTTTGCGACCCGAAGGCCAGAGAGGGCGGCGAGATGGTGAACGTCTGGGCGCCGGCGGCAGTCGCCCCCACGATAGAGAGCAAACCACACAGAATTACAACAACCACCAGCCAGTCATCGCACAACAAGCCCTTGCAAAGGAAGCGAGGCCCCTCCGCCTCGAACAGACCGGAGATTGCTCCACGACGCTGGAAAGTACGCTTCATGGCAAGGCGTCCGAAGGACGCGACTGATTATCCGCCCACGCCAGAGAAGCGTCAACATGCAAGAAATTGCGACACAAGCCTTATGTGCGCCACCTTAGATTATTTCAGCCCTAGAACGCCACTGGCTTTTCAGCAAGGTCCCCCGTCTAGGTATAATCGGCGCTCGCCTCGAACCGCGTCACAACCCCTGAGTCGACGTGGTTGAGGCTACTGTCAGAACGTACCGGGGCTTGTGTGAACAACTGACTCGCCTTCAACCTCCTCGGAACTGTCAAAAGTGACAGCTGCCAACCAGTTGCTCTAGCGATACACTCCGGTCATCGTTGGTGAGTCGGGGGTTAGGTGTACCCAATTCATCATTGAAGAAGCAGCCCCGCGAGAGTCAGCTGGCGAAGCGCTTGGAGTCTCGTCCTGTTGTTGAATCGCGCTCAGTCCAAGGTCCCGCGATAAGGAGTTCGCTATGAAAGTCCAGACCCAGGTGTCCCGTTTCTCTCTAGCCGCCGCTTTATTGGTGTTGACAAGCGGAATCTCAAGCTTCGCTCAGGACGGCAAACTCGCATTTCATGTCCGACCGGATCAGGCCTACGTCTTCGTAGACGATCGCGCCATTAGCGAGGCGAGCAAAATCTACTACCTGAAGCTGAGCGCGGGCGAGCACAAAGTTGAAGTGGTCAACTACGGCTATACTGCGTCGACCCAGAAGGTTACTATCACTGCTGGCAAAACCACCCTCCTCAGGGTGACACTGGCGCAGGCGGGCGGAAGCGTCTCAGGGCCTTTCGGCGCCATGACGATCAAGGGAGCGGACCGCGATGCGATTCTGCTGAACGGGAAAACGCCCGACTTCTTCGTCGGCCACGGAGACGAATTTAATAACGAGTGGATGTGGAAGCAGCAACTCGTGGTGCCGCCTGGCACGTACCAGGTTACCGCCAGAAGGGGTGACAAGGAGGCTTGGTCGGGCCCGGTCGAAGTGCCTGTCAACAAGCGTGTCGTTATCGAAGTCCCGAATGGTGTTCGTGAGACTGTGGACTGGACACGCGGGGAAAAGCTGAGCGCCATACCGCGCTTTACCGTAGGCATCGCCAGTGCGACCGTAGCTGTTGCCAAGCCCACGGCGCAGTTATCGGCAACCACAGCGCAGCTCAACTGCGGAGACGCCTCGCAACTGAATTGGACATCCTCCGACGCAGGTCGCGTTGAGATTGCTCCGGTGGGGCCGGTCGCAAATTCGGGCCAGCAATCGATCCAGCCTCTGAAAACCACCACGTATAACCTCACCGCTACGGGTCCGGGTGGCACCGCGACTTCAAGTGCCACGGTCAATGTGAATACGGCCGTCCAGGCAAATCTGCAGCTTGCACCGGCGGAGGTCCACTACAAGCGCGTCGGGGATAAGGTCGAGGTGAATGACAATACGGCGTTGAATTGGACATCTGCAAACGCTTCTTCGGTTTCGATCGAGCCATTGGGCACGGTCAGTCCGACTGGAAACCGAGAGTTGCAGATCGCCCCCAAGAAGACTGACCCCGGCACAGTCGATGAAACCGTTACCTACACGCTCAACGCCAGCAACGGTTGCGGCGGAACTGACACAAAAACCGCTACTCTGCATATCGTGGGCTCGATTGAGCAACCCGAGATCAAACTCTCGCGCAGCGTCTATTTCCCGACCGATCGGCCGCGGTCGCTCAAGTCAGAGGATGCTCTCCTCGACAGCGAAAAGGAGACTCTGAAGTCCGTTGCAACGGCTTTCATTCAATATGTTGCGGTCCAACCTGATGCTCGCCTGATTCTTTCGGGACATGCCGATAAGCGTGGACCAGAGGCGTACAACCAGCCTCTTTCCGAAAGGCGTGCCGCGCTGGCCAAACAGTTCCTGGTGGAACAGGGAGTTGCCGAAGCCAACATTGAGACTCAGGCATTCGGCAAGGAGCAGAACCTGAGCGCCGATCAAGTCAAGCAGCAAGTCGAACAGGATGCCAGCTTGAGCGAAGAAGACCGGCAGAAGGCGCTGCAGAAAATACAGACAATTGTGTACGCCTACAACCGCCGAGTGGACATTACCTCGAAGCCGACCGGGCAAGAGTCGGCTCGCGAGTATCCGTTCAAGGCGCAGGACTTCGCCAGTCTGGTTGACCGCAACGGTCCGACGAAAGCCAGCGGCGTTGAATTGGCGGCTGAAAAGGAAAAGATCAGCAAATAGAGTGGCACCCTGCTGCAGTACTGACTCACGTCAGGTTGAAAGTGTGCTTCACGAGCCACTGAGGAACGCGCTGTTATCCGACAGCAGAACCCTCATTGAGGGGTTTTTGAGTGTAAGCGCGATATTACGAAAAGTCGTCACTCGATGGAAATCTTACGGCGGCCACATTTCCAGAGGAAAAGGCACTTTGCGGACCACGCTGCCGATCTGGTGAAGTAAGAGTCAGGAAACAGCAATCCACCCGACGACACGTCAGCCAGTAGCCTTGAACTTCGCGACGATCGCCGTTATGTCGTCGTGTTGTTCCTGAAAACTGAATCGCCGAACACCATCCACGAGTGCGGTCAACAAAGCCTGGCACGGCAGGTCCCGATGTTGCTGGAGCGATTCAATCAGGCACTGCTCGCCAAATTCCTCACCTCGCTCGTTACAGGCTTCAGTGATGCCATCAGTGTAAAGCGCAAGCACATCCCCGGGAAAGAGCCGCTGCTCCCGCATCGAGCAATTCCACTCTCTGAACAGCCCGAGTAGCGTGCTGGTGGATTCGAGCCGATCCACCTTGCCGTCGCTTCTTACTAAGAGACCCGACAAATGGCCGCAATTGACGTAGCGCAGTCGCCGCGTCGCTGCGTCGTACTCGGCAAAGAAAAGCGAGGCATAGGCACTGTCGCCGGTGTTGTCATAGAAGAGGCGGTTCACAGACCGAAGCAACGCCTCGGGCTGATCGAAGGCCAGCGCCGACTGGCTCCGCAGGCTGGCCTGCAAATTCGCCATCAACAGAGCTGCGGCGATCCCCTTGCCGGAAACATCGCCGATGATCCACCCTAGTCGCTGCGGGCCGAGATTCAGGAAATCGAAATAATCCCCTCCCACCTGGCGCGCCTGCACGCAGACTCCCGCATACTCGACCGTTTTCAACTCCGGCTGAATCTGCGGAAACAACCGCGCCTGCACCTGCCGCGCTATTTCCAATTCCTGAGCGATGCGGCGTTCGGATTCGAGTTTCGCGGCGTGCGCCTGCCGGCGCGACTCCAGGCTTTGCCTCACCTCGTCGAAGCCTTCCAGGCCAAACGCATTCCCATCCGGATCCTCGAAACGCGCATAGGTGCCGCCCCACCCCGGCGTCTCCGGGGCAGTCGTGAAACGAACCCCGCGTTCGCTCCATTCTTTGTACTTGGCCTGAACATCTTCGGTCATGAAAAGAACCCAGCGGTAGCCGCCGATCAGTTTGTATTCCGGCGCGTCGGACTTTGGTTCAACCAGCGCGAGATTTGCGCTACCGTCGGGAGGCGCTACCTCGATCCAGCGTTCGCCAGTGGGAAGGCGTTGTTCTGTGATGAGTTCGAAGCCCAATTGTTGCAAGTAGAACCGCTTACTCACGTCCAGATCGCTGACAAAAACAACGATGTCCTGGATCGACAGGTAGGGCTCTTCGCGGGCCGGGCGAAGCACGGTCCGGTTCGCCCACGAGAGAAAGACGTCGCTGGCCATCGGCGTGATTATATCGGACCCGATAGGTATTGAAATCAGGCCATAGCACGTTTTGACGGCCCTGACCGGGGCAGGCCCGGTCAATGAGCGCTATGGCGATATTACGATATTTGACTACGCCGGGATGTTATCGATCCGAGATTCCTCTGATGCACCGGCGCTGCTAAGGCCCATCATGGTTGCGCAGGTTGCTGATACCGTGAGATGAAGTAACCACCACGTTATTCCTGATCCAACATTCTTGTTCGGCTTTCGTAACAGAAATGCTTTTGTTGACGAAGTAGCCTAAGTTGTGCTGTATGGTTCTCCCAATCATTTCCGCCTTCGGGCGGAAAGTTTAAGGAAAAACTCGTATGACCGAAGCAGCATTCAAGACCTCGCTCGCGGTCACGTTCGTGGCCGTTATCTTGTCCCTATCAGCGATTCCCGCGCACGCTCATGTCCTGCCTCAGTTGGAAATGGAGAAAGCGTTCGTCCGTTAGGATAGCGGAGCGAACGTATGAGGAAGGAACGGAAGCATTTCACCCCAGAAGAAAAAGTAGCCATCCTGAGGCGGCATCTTGTGGACAAAGTACCTGTCTCGGAGCTCTGTGAAGAACTAGGCCTGCGGCCAACGGTGTTCTACCGCTGGCAGAAGGAACTGTTCGAGAACGGAGCCGCTGCTTTTCAGTCGCACGAGCGTCCCCAGCACCAAGTGGAGGAGAAGCAGAAACGGATCGAGTTCTTGGAGAAGAAGGTGCAGACCAAGGACGAGGTTCTGGCTGAGCTGATGGCGGAGCACATCGCGCTAAAAAAAAGTCTTGGGGAACTCTGATTGGTATCTGGGTGCCGCATGATGTGCGGGACCTAGTTGTGGACTTCGTCCGGCGCTGGTCGGAGAAGACCGAGATCGGCGTCGGACGCTTCATCCCTTGGCTGGGCGTGAGCGCCAGCAAGTTCTATGACTGGCGGCAGCGGTACGGGTGTGTCAACGAGCACAACGGTTGGGTTCCCCGCGATTTCTGGTTGGAGCCGTGGGAGAAAGAAGCGATCATCGAGTTCCATCTGAAGAACCCGCTGGAAGGCTATCGGCGGCTGATGTTCATGATGCTCGACGCTGACGTTGTAGCCGTCAGTCCGGCGAGCGTTTGGCGGGTGTTGAAGCAGGCCGGATTGTTATCCCGATGGAAGAGCAAGCCATCGCGCAAGGGAAAAGGTTTCGAGCAGCCGCTGCAGCCGCATCAGCACTGGCATATCGACGTTTCCTACATCAACCTATGCGGCACCTTCTATTACTTGTGCAGCATTCTGGATGGGTTCAGTCGTTTCCTCGTGCGTTGGGATCTGCGTGAGTCCATGCGAGAAGCTGATGTCGAGATGATTCTGCAACGAGCCAAGGAGAAGTACCAGGAAGCGAAGCCGCGAATCATCTCCGACAATGGCCCGCAGTTCATTGCTCGCGACTTCAAGGAGTTCATTCGGATCTCGGGCATGACGCATGTCCGAACCTCGCCTCACTACCCGCAGTCGAATGGGAAGCTGGAGCGCTGGCACAAATCGCTGAAAAGCGAATGCATCCGACCGGAGACGCCACTGTCACTGGAAGATGCAAAACGCCTGATTCAACAGTATGTGGATCGCTATAACAACGTCCGGTTGCACAGTGCGATCGACTACGTGACCCCGAAGGACATGCTTGCAGGCCGACAAATCGAGATTCACACTGAGCGCGACCGCAAGTTGGAGGCCGCCAGACAGCAGCGTCAGAGTCGCCGCCAGCAAGCGGCGTGAAGAGCGAAGGTATTCTGACTCACAGCAGATGAGTAATATCGCGAGTTACGCCAAGCTGCACGCATATCCGAGCACTTTAGTACTCTTCGAACAATCGAGTCCATAGCCGAAAATCGGCCCAGAGGTATATTGCAATGGTGCGATTGTTGAGCCCGATAATATTCTTGGCTTTGGTCCTCCCACTCCGCGGTCAAGTACTCACGTCCCCATCGGAGGAAGTGCCCAGAGATGCCACCCCTCAGAACGCCCCTTGCATCGATCAACCGAAGTCGCTTACCGAATTAGCAGCATCCTTTCGCAAAGGCCGGTTTCCTCTTGCCTCGCACATAACCGGGACTTGGGTTGAGATCGGGACGGTATCAGAATATCCGCCCAATCAGTATCAAACCATTCCTCAACCCACTATCTATAAGAGCCTGAATTGCTCAGGCGAAAAGCGAGGCATCAAGTTCGAATTTGTGCTGGTGGCAAACGGCTATTCTGTCGAACTCCACGCAATCGGTATGACCTATACGCAGAAAATCACGATGCAACCCGATCACAAGGGAAGCGTCACATTTCCTGTGGATTTCGCAGCCGATGAAGGCCCTGACACCTACCGCTGCCGTTTAACGCAGCGTGACACCCTTGCTTGCCTTTCCGGTCCATTCAGCGGTGTGGAGTTCAAGAAGATGACTATCAAACCTGAGCAGATTTACGACGTGCCTGAGGAGCGGTAAAACGGACGAACCCCGATGCTGAGAAACGGCAGGTCGTTGCGGGGCTACAATGATCTTGCCGGGAGAAACGGAAGCGGGCACTGCAGGGATGCAACCATGCTGAGGGATAACCCGGAGGGCTCATCGAGCCGATGCTCAGCAGCGCGGGAGTTTTTCTCCTCTCGCGCTGTGCACTGAGCGGGAACAGTCATCGGACGATAGACCCCCATGCCTTGAAAATCCCCGCCCCGCAGGGGCGGAATCTACACTAACGGAGAACGTCCCTTCTCCATTTCACGCTGAGCCAAGACACTCAGTATGGAAGCCTGCCAATCGGAAGCATGACGGCAGGAACATCAGAAACTTGTCCCGGAGGCGGTTGGTACTATTACACCGGCTCCCGTGGTCGACAATACGTAAACTGCTTTTCCACGACAGTAACGGGCTGCGCGCACGCACAGGACGCCGGCCTCGACTACGGCTACTTGAACCCCGTCGGAATCGTCCCGAACGTTACTCAAGCGCTGGGAGTTATCGTGATGCACAACGGAAGCGGCGGCACCGCGCCGAACGGCGACAATCTCGGCGTGCCGGATGGAGATTTCGGCTTTGCCGACTATTACTTCAAGAATGGCTATGTGATTGTCCAGCTAGCATGGAATTTCCCGTGGCAGCAGCTTCTTAACCCTTGGCCCATCTCTTCCTCCCCTATGGGTAATGTCCAGCAAGGGGCCTGCCGTCCAGCTACATTTTTCAATTGGGCATTCAATAACATCTACCTCGCAACCGTTTACAACACTACATCCAATCCGCACGCTGGATTCTGCGCCCAAGGGTTCAGTGCTGGCGACGCGGCAACTACATATTCGATGTCCTACTATGCACCGCCCTCCGGCGGGCAGTGGTGGTTTGACGCCGTCGTACTGGTCTCGGGGCCGCCGCTCAGCGATATTCGGCAGGGCTGCTATGTGTCGAGCACAGGAGGCCATTACGCCAATGTTAGCGTTTGCGGCGGAGGAGAGTCGTGGTGCCACTACACCAGCCCGCTGAATTGGGCGCGGCATGTCTACTACACGGACGCCACAGCTTCGGTGCAGAACTGGACAAACGACCAGAGCTGCAATAATGACCCCTCGGGCACCTCGGGCACCTCCAATACCCGATGGTGGCAGGAGAGCATAGTGGACGACGGGACCAACAGCCCGGTCTTCTCGTATCCGAACACAAAGGTGAGTGCCTGGCTTTGTCGTGGTGTCACTACCGGTCCCACGAACAATTCAAGTTCGCAGGGATACCTCTACTACCAGCAGGTTGGGGCTACGCCGCCGTTGAGCTTGGACGTGTGGGCGGTCGATGGCTGCCCAAATGACGAGGGGGTTGCCGGCGGCACCGTGGCATCGACGGGCGTCAACGGAATGACAGCGATTGAGCTCGACATGGCGGGGGTCTACGGTTCCAGCACTGGTCAGTGCAGGCACTAAGCCCAATGGCCCGGGGGGTGACATGCAAACCACCTACGTCCCTGTACCGACCAATACAGCGTATCGCGGGCTAGGTTCACCAGCCAGCGTAAAGTTAACGTTTCCGGTCCGTGTCCCTGATTTACGGGGGCTAAATGTGACAGAAATGTTGCACGAAGCCCCCGCATTCAACTGCGAACCGCAGTTGTTCGTCTGATGAAAGTCGTTGTTGTCGTTCCCGCCCGTCTGAATTGCAGTGATGGTGACTGTCGCGGAGCTTTCGTTGGTGACCGCGATCTGCTGAGGCTGACTTGTCGTCCCCACCTTCTGGTTCCCAAAACTGATCTGCGATGGCGTAACCTTCAATGCTGTGGAAACCCCTGACAGCAAAACTACCTGGGGCTTTGACGATGCCGAATCAAGGAGAGTTATCTCGCCGCGCAGGTTGCCGGACGTTTTGGGCAAGAAGGTGACTCTCAGCGCACAACTGCTACCTGGCGAAAGGGTAGGGCCGCACCCATCCTTGACCTGAAAGTCCCCAGTCGATTTCACGGAAGTGATTGAGATCGGCTTGGTCCCAATATTTTGCAGCATTACTTTCTTGGGCGTGCTGGCAGTGTTTATCGTCTGCACGGTGAACCCGACGGGCGAGGTTGGGAACAGACGGAGGCTGCCTGTATTCAGCATCGTGGTAACGAATGGATCTACGGCGAAGGCAAAATCAGGCAAGCCGTCGCCGTTAAGGTCAGCGACTGCGGCCTGGCCGACGTGGAGCGTAGGGAAGAGCTCGGCGGGACGGAACGTGCCGTCTCCGTTGCCCCATAGTACGGTCAAGCCCACCGGTTTCCCGGTGGGAACTGCCAGATCGATCGCGCCATCGCCATTCAAGTCATAGGCGACGATCTGATCCGCTTCAAACGTTGTGTCATAAAAAGCACCGTCGCCAAACGTTCCATCGCCGCGGCCGAGGTAGACGCTCAAGCCAGTCGCCAAGTACCAGCCGATGGCAATGTCTGTGTGACCGTCCTTGTTAAAGTCAGCTGCGGTCACCCAGTCCGCTGGAGTTGGCAGCTCGGTGGTAACGGGCGGCTGGAGGCTCCCGTCTCCATTTCCGAGAAAGACCCCGTACTCGGCGCTACCAAAAAAAGAACCCGTCGCGATCACATCAAGCTTGCCATCATTGTTGAAATTTCCAAGCGCCAGCTTGTTTGCCCCGACGAATGACTGGCTATCGATGGGCGGCTGGAAAGTGCCGTCGCCGTTGCCCAACAGTACGCTCATATAGGGGTAATCGATAACAACGATGTCGGGCTTTTTGTCGTTATTGAAGTCCCCAACCGCCATGAAGGTATTGGACGCAGTAGTAGAAGTAATGATCGCATTCTGAAATGTGCCATCCCCCTTCCCCAACAAAACGCTGACGCTGTTTCCGTCGTTCGATAGCGCGAGATCAGGGATGCCGTCTCCGTTGAAATCGGCAACAGCTATGAAGTAGGCGGGTATGAAGTAACTCGATGGCGCCTGAAACGTGCCGTCGCCATTGCCCAAGAGGATGTAAAGTTCGTTGCCAGCGACGGCGACATCCATTTTTCCGTCAAGATTGAAATCGCCAGCGGCAATAGCGGACTCGTTTGTGGCCAAGCTACGATTGGAGCGGGTTTCAAACTGCGCGTAGGCAGGGCAACTAAGAAAAAAAGCTAAGACCAAGAAAACTACGGCGGCGAGCGCAACCTTATTAGTTCGAATCACGGAAACCTCCAAATTAAGCAATTTAGCCTAAAACGGCGCAGGGGCGTGGCTTAAAAAAATCCGCTGAGTATCCAATAGTTCGTCCGCGCCATGGTCCCCGCCAGGATACTTGATCACCTTTGCAGTCTCTACATCGCCGCCTTCCGAGATTGTTACCCGCATCTTGATCAGGAAAGTGTCGTTTAAATTAGGATTCGGCGAGGGGAGGGTATAGTGAGCAAGCACGATTTTTGTGGCCACCAGTCCAGGGGACTCGGGCGTGACATCTGCGAAAGGAAGCCCGATGAGTGCCGTAGGTGAAACGGGCTGCTCAGCCTCTGTCTGGCTCTTCGGTGCTCGAACAGAGATGCATGGAAGCAGGAAGGCCAATCCGACAATTACACCCGTGATTGTCCGCATGGAAACAATGTACGCCCCGGAAAACTAGTCTTCAACGACTGTTGCTATCAGGCGATAGCACGTTTTGACTCGTAGCAGGATCCGCAGACCCCTAGTTTTGTGCTAATTCGTCCTACCAACCTGTAACTCCTGGATTTCTGGGATTTCTAGGATATGTAAGAATCAGTAACTTACACATTCTATAAAAGACCGCCTTCGGTTCGATTCCGGCACGCGCCTCCAATTCCTTTTTCTCTTCTTCAGTTGCTTTGATCTGCCTTGCCGGATGCCTAATTCAGCGCAGAAAATCCGGTCGGCTTTTTATCTGTCTTCGCCCGTATCTATCACCTCGCCCCGCCAGCCGACTACAGTCCCGAAGTCTGGTAGCGCAGAACCGACAGAGCCAAGCGGTATTGATACCCCGCCTGCGCGTTTCCGATATCGGCTTGGGTCTGCTGGAGCTGTGCCTGGCTGAGTTCTACGATCGAACTGAGGCCTAGCTTGTATCGGGTCTGGGCAAGCTCGAGTGCGTGGTTGGCCTGGGCCAGCAACTGCTCGCTCACATTCACGCGGTCGAACGCCGTGCTTGCAGCCAGCCAGCTCGTGCGAACATCCCGCGAGATCTGGTTTCGAAGGTCCGTCAGACGTTGCCGGGTGGCTTGGGCTCGCAGATCCGCTTCGCGTGACTTCGCGGTGTAAAGGAATCCATTGAAGACCGGAATCTCCACGTTCACTCCGGCGGCAGCATAGGGTCCATAGACGCGATCGTCCCGGACCGGCGAATCTCCGAAGGCTCCGAGCGCGCTGATCGTTGGATACAACTCGTCGTGCGCCGCCTGGTGCAGCTTCCCGGCGGACTCCGACTGGAATTCCAGAGCCAGAATCTCGGGACGCTTGGCAAAGGCGTCGGCGATCAGTGGATCCACATCGGCCGGGGGTGGGGCCAACGGTTCCGTATCGTTCACCAGTTCGAAGGCTTCGAGAGTAGGAGATCCAAGAATCGCGGAGAGGGCTGCCATAGAGGCCTTGTCGTTATTTAGCGCATCCAGGTACAGAAGTTTCGCTTGCGCCAGATTCACGTTGGCGAAGCTCAAATCCAGATCCGACTTTAATTTACTCTTGGTGAGGGCAGAAACCTGATCGGACAACAACTGCCGCGAAGCTACGGTCTGCTCCGCCACCTGCAACACGGCGTGGGTTTGCAGGGCGTTGTAAAAAGCTTGGTCCACGGCGACCAAAATGTCTTGTTTCGTAGCGGCTGCGTTCTGTTCGTCGGCTTTTGCCTGGAGCCGAGCCCCGGCAACCAGGTTCGTCGTGTGTCCAAAGTCAGTGATGAGCTGGCTTACCATGACCCCACCGGCGGCTCGCGTGTACACAATCGGATTGTTCAACGCCCCTGCCGTGATGCGGCTGTTATTTCGGGAATCGACCGCCGTCAGGTTGCCATAGGCTTGCGGCCAGAGACTCGATCGTACTTCCCGTGTCACCTGCTCCGAAGCCAGCGCATTCAATCGCGCCACCGAAATTGCCGGATTATTTTTGAGCGCGAGCGCCTCAGCGTCTTTCACGCTAAGCCTCGTTACGGGTGCGTTCGGGGTAGCGGGGGCTGACTGCCCCCGACCTTGCGTTGGGAGCGCCAGAGCGCTCAATAAAAGCGCGAGTCTCCACGTCATGCCGTCTGTTCCTCCTTGTCCTTATTTTCCTTATCGTTCCTGTGGACCATCAGGTAGACCGCCGGTACCAGGAAAACTGTGACCACCACCGAAACCGCGAGGCCGCCAATTACGGCCCGAGCCAGAGGCGCGTATTGCTCGCTGCCCGTCTCCAGCCCCAGCGCCATCGGCAGCATGCCCAACAGCGTTGCCAGCGAGGTCATCAGAATCGGGCGTAGCCTGATCTTGCAGGCCCGCACCAGAGCTTCCTGGAGGGAAAAATCCTCTTTGCGCAACTGGCGCGCAAACTCGACGATCAGAATGCTGTTGGAAACAACGATTCCGGTCATCATAATCACGCCCATGAGCGACATGATGTTAAAGGTGCTGCCCGTCAGCCAGAGAATCAGCACCACACCCGCTAATCCAGGCGGAATTGCAACCAGGATGATCAACGGATCGATGAAAGAAGTGAACTGCGCCATCAGAATCAGGTAGACCAGCACGATGGCCAGCAAAAGACCGATGGAAAAGCGTTTGAACGATTCCTGCATGCCGACCACGGATCCCAGCACTTCGACCCGGATGTTTTTCGGCAACGACAGATGACTGACGATGTCGTTTACTTCGCCATTAATCTTACCCAGAGCTTCGCCCGAGGGCCTCACGTAAACATCGACGACCCGTTGCAGTTGGTAGTGGTCGACTTCTGTGGGGGTATTGATCGGAGTTATGTCGGCGACGGATTGCAGAGTCGTGTAACTCTTAATATTAGGAGCGCGCAACGGGATTTGCTTGAAATCCTCCATGCTCATGTTCTGGATTTGCTTGTCGAAGTATTGCACCGTAAGCATGTAGTTGTTGCCGGTCTTAGGGTCGATCCAATAGCTTGGCTCAATCATTCCGTCCGAGGTCAAGGCAGTGATGACGTTGTCCATCACCTGTTTGGGTGAGAGCCCAATCAGGCTGGCGCGTTCGCGATCGATATTCAGCTGCAACCCCGGATAACGAAGATTTTGCGGGATCAGCAGGCCACTCACGCCAGGGCGGTTTCTGATCTGGCTGGCGATATCGCTAGCCACTTTGTAGGCTCCGTCGAGATCGTTGCCTCTGACCTGCACATCGACGGGTGCCGGCAATCCCAGATTGATTACGGAATCGACAAGCCCGCCCGCCTGGAAATAGGTCTCCAGTTCCGGCAAATCTTCCGAAAGTTTGAGCCGCAGGCGCCGCATGTATTCATAGCTGCCGAGCTCATGATCCTCCTTCAGAGCCACTTGGACAAAAGCCGTGTCCATGGATGAGTTGCTGGTGTAGATGGCGGAGAGATCGGGAGTAATTCCAATATTGGAAACGATCATCCCCAGATCGTGGGCGGGAATCACCTGGTGAATATCGTTTTCAACCCGCGCGATGTATTGGTTCGTGACCTCAAGCCGGGAACCGCTGGGCGCCTTGACGTTGATGACGAACTGGCCGGGATCAGTGCGTGGAAAGTAAGCCGTTCCCACGAAGGGAAAGATTCCCGCCAGGACCAGGGCGATGCCGCCGGCGATCCATGCGACGGTTCTTCCCGGCCGAAGCAGAGCGCGAGTTACCCAACGTTCGTAGGCATCCAGAAGCTTCTGGAAAAGCTCATTGAACCGTCCAAGAAATCTTTTGAACAACGAGCGGGGAGCAGAGTTGTTCTGGGAGTGGTGTTCAATCTCCTCCCCCACGTCCCCGAGATGGAGGAAGCGCGCGCAATAAAGCGGAACCACCGTCATGGCGAAAATGTACGAGGCAAAGATCGACAGGACTACACCCAGCGCGAGATCGATGAAAAGATAGCGGCTCACGCCGTAGAACAAAGTCACAGGAAAAAATACTATGGACGTTGTGGAAGTCGCGGCCAGAACCGCCAGCGAGACTTCCATCCCTCCCTTTTCCGCGGCCACTCGTGGGCTCTCGCCGATCTCTATGTAGCGAAAAATGTTCTCCAGTACCACCACCGAATCGTCGATCAGACGGGAAAAGGCGAGCGCCAAACCGCTCAGCAGCATCACGTTGATCGAACCGCCAGTGGCACTCATGATCAGGAAGCAGACCAAAGCGGAAAGTGGAATCGACAGCAGCACGGCGAACGTGGCTCGCGGGCTACCCAGGAAAATAAGAATCATGATTGCCGTCAGCAACAGTCCGATTCCGCCTTCCTTCATTACGTTCTTGATGGCGCTCTTCACGAAGATGGACTGATCAAAGACAACCGCCGTCTTCAGCGATTCGGGAATGTCCAATAGATGGCGGATCGCCTCCTTGATTCCGTTCACAATCGTTATGGTGTTGCTGTCCCCGCCCTGCTTCAGCACGGGGATGTAGACGGATTGCTGTCCGTCGATACGGACAATGTTGGTTTGAAGCGTGCCCGAATCCTTGGCCTCTCCCACATCAGCAACCATCACCGAAGCGTTCCCGACAGTCTTCAGTGGTATACGGTTCAGTTCCTCAATGTTGGGCAACTGCGCATTGGCATAGATGTTGTAGTCTCTGGGGCCAATGCGAACATCGCCGGCGGGAAGGATAAGATTGGAATCGTTTACCGCGTGAACCACGTCCATCAGGCTCAACTGGTGTGCCTCCAGTTTGACCGGGTCCACATAAACCATAATCTGGCGATAGCGTCCGCCGAAGGGCTGCGGCACTGAAGCGCCGGAGACGTTCGCGATCTGGTTACGAACCTGAAATTGAGCCAAGTCTTTGAGCCGTGTCTCATCCAGGCCTTCGCCTTTCAGCGTTACCAGACAAACTGGAAGGCTCGAGGCATCGAACTTGAGCACGACCGGTGGTAAAGTCCCTGGAGGCAGGCGCCGAAGGTCAGCCATCGCGAGGTTCGCAATATTGCTGAGCGCGGAGTTCGCATCGCTGCCCGGCTTGAAATAGATTTTGATCAGGCTTACGCCCGTCAGCGAGCGGGACTCAATATGGTCGATGTTGCTGCCCAACGTGAAAAAACGCTCAAAGGTGTCGGTAATGTCGGCTTCGACTTGCTCTGGCGGCATGCCCGCGTAAAATGTCGCGACCACTACCACGGGAATCTTGATCTGCGGAAACAGATCCACCGGCATCCGGGCGACGCTGGTCATCCCCACCACGGCGATCACCAGGCAAAGCATGATCACGAAGAACGGGTACTTCAAAGCGAATCGTGGCATTACTTTCGCTCTCCCGTCTGACCTTCGTTTGCGCCTGCCGACGCGGGCTCCACTTTGGCCTTCACCACCTCGGCGATCTGGTAGTTGGATTGACCGGCGCTGATCACCCTGTCTTTTTCCGACAGGCCGTGGAGGATCTCCACAGTGCTGGAGGTTTGCTCTCCCGTTTCAACGTCCCGCTTCTGCACCCGATCCTCGTTGTCCAGAACCAGCACGTAATGCTCGCTGCCTTCCTGGACTACGGCTTGAACGGGAAGATTGAGCGCGTTCGTTTTCTGCTGCAACGCAAGCTTTACCTCGGCATACATGCCCTGGGTCAGAGTGCCCTGTTTATTTTCCACGTCAATCTCGGTGTGCATGGTCCGCGTCTCATCGTTGAGAGCGTCGGCGAAGCGGGCCACGCGCCCCTGGAAATCTTGCTTTAAAGCTGAAACATGAACCTGCACCAGGCTTCCCAACCGCAATTGCGATACCTCAGACTCCGGAACCGGGATCACCAGCCGCAAGAGCGACCACTCCGCCAGTTGCACCACGGGCATCGATTGCGTGTCAGATGCGGTTCCAGCCTGAATCAGAGCCCCGGTATCGGCATACCGTTTGGTGACCACACCCGTGAAGGGAGCCGTGATGTGCGAATAAGCCTGCAAGGCCGACAGCCGGTCGAGAGTGGCTTCCGCCATCCCAAGCTGGTTTTGCGCTTCAGCCAACGCGGCGCGAGCGCTGTTGATCTGTGCCTCGCTCTCTTTATCTTTCGCCAACGAATCGTCCAATTCCTGCTCGGCGACCAAGCCGGGACGCTCCTCCGATGCTTGTTTGAGCCGTGTATAAGCTGAGTGGTACGCCTGGTGCGTAGACTCCGCCCGCTCAATGTCGCTCTGGGCGCGGCGAATCGCATCTTTACTACGCCGGATGTCCGCTTGTGCACCCATCACCTGGGCGTTCAGCTCCGGAACCTCCAAAATCGCGAGCTCCTGCCCCTCCTTGACCTTGTCCCCCACATCCACAAAGATATGGCGGATGTAGCCAGCTACCTTGGCGTGAACATCGACCTGCTGGAATGGACGAAATTCACCGGTGAGAGTAATCGAGTTTTCCAGTGGACCGCGAGTTGCGTAGACGACGGGAGCGACCCGTCGCGACGGTTCAGCGGCCTTACTCTCGTCACCAAAGGAATGCATGAGCAGCGCGGTCGCGATCACTACAGCAAGCGCTATTACTGCTCCAATCACTATGTGTCTGCGTTGCAGCGGCATTTTTTATTCCAAGTCTTCGCGCCTGCGAGTGGCGAAAACTGCTCGCCACACAAAGGCGTCGCGGAAGTGAGAATCGCACACGCTACAGCAAAGGTCAGCGGAACGACGCAAGAACCATCCCCTTCGCTTCATGCGAGGCCCGCGCAAGGAGCCCTATTACGGAGCCATATTACGCTTCCACCAGCCCGCTGCTCTTCGAACTCACTCGGGCTTGGGGTCAGTCGTGGCAGGGCCACGTGGCCTCAATCTTGGACCAGTTAGAGTCAGTTGCAGTGACTGGGTTCACTAGCTTCGATAACGAAGGAAGAAAAAAATCAGCAGGAGGGAGGTGGTCGAGTGTAGAGATTTTCTTCGATAAGAAAAGTTGGGAGAGGAGGGGCTGCCAGCGACATCCGCGGATAGAAGGTCGGAGCCATCAGCACCGTCATTTGCAGCACCGGAGCAGCCCAACGAACCGCATCGCGATCCATGTGCTGCCGTATCGCCTGCGGCGAATCGGATTGAACGGTGGTAGAGTGCGAAATTGTAACGTGGAAGGTTCGTGTGGCTACGGTGATGACCAGTGAAAACATGACAATGCTGATCAGCGTCCAGCGCCACCACGGCACCGGACCGACCCCCACAGTTGTCATTTCCACGTTCCTCACGAAACCTCACAATAATTATACAGATTGCTCGGCGACCCTTCCGCTAGTCCGGATTTATTTCGTTCTGCCGCGGCGGCAACACCGGCATTTCCGGATGTTGTGGATCTCGCCATATCACGCCAAAACACTCGCCCTCGCTTTGAGATTGCCAGCCTGTGCCATCCTCGTATTTCACGAATGTGGGGAGGAAAACCCAGCCCAGCACCTTGTCGGCGCTGGCGGAGCCCACTCCCGGCTTCTCCAGCGTTTGCTCCTGTCCCGGCAAAATAGGCTTTGCCGAGGACCACTCGCCCTTGAACGGCCGACGTAAGTCCTGCGCCGCCAGAAATATTTCAGAGGTCAACGTCAAACTGGAGATGGTCTTGCTCCCCGTGTTCTTGATGGTCAAGCTAGAGCTCTCCGGATTTTTCCAGAAGTCTCCCTTTAGTACGGCCAGTGGACAGGCCCGCCGCGGCGGCACGTAGACGGTGTAAACCGCCATCATCCCCGCCTCCATATGATCCTCAACGTGACAATGAAACATCCATGTGCCGGGATTGTCCGCCAGCATGTCGACCGTCTTCATGCTTCCGGGAAGAAGTTCAATCACGTCGGTATTGTTGCTTCCTTCGGTCACGGTTTCGCCATGCCAATGAGGAGTGTGCAGGTCGATCTCGTTTCCCATCCCCAGCAGATACCAGCGGACTCTGTCTCCCTGCTTCATCGTCAAGCCAGGAAGATTGCCAAAGATCAAGCCGTTGATGGCATAGAAAAGGCCTTCCGGTTTGCCTCCCATCTGATCGAAGATCATGAATGAAGTGACAAACTCGCGGTCCACGTCCTTCGGAGATCCATCAGGATTCGCTTTACCTTTAGCGGTAACGATGATCGGCCCCAACAGGCCTGCGTTGATCTCAATCCCTGGATCGACGTGGGAGTGATACCACCACACGATCGAACTCGGCTGGCCAGGCCCCGGGCCGCTCGTTGCGTTGGCAAACCAGTGGTACGTGAATCGTCTTCCGGGCGCAACCCGGTCCCCTTTTCCAAACGGAATATAAAACGAACCTTCGCTGTTCTTGTCGTAGCGTAGCCCGTGGGGATGCATGTTGTAGGGAGCGTGTCCCCGATTCAGGAATTCAACGACAACTTCATCCCCAACTTCCGCTCGAATGATCGGACCAAGGATTCCAAGCCATTCTGGTTGCGGCTTCTTGATGGTAAAAGTGTCGTCAGTGAATTCAATGAACCGGACCTTCGGCCACTGCAGCTTCTGTGACCAAGGCTGCCGGATGGGCTGGGCGTTCAGCAGATTGTGACCGCTCGGAGCGTAATTCCAGGTTACATCTTCAGCGGCGATGTAGTAACGCCGGGTCGCCGCCACGCAGGTCGATGTGCACAACAGGAGCAAACATAGGCCAAAGGCTCGCTGGATTCTCACGGGAACATTATCCCATTGCGAACCTGCTTTGCGAATCTGCCTTGCAAATCTGCTTCTCCGCCCAGTCGCTCAGCGCGCATCAGTCCTGACTTCTGCGCTCCTAGCTGTCCATCACCGACTATTGCTGCGCCTTCCCGGGAGCACTGGCCGAAGCTGGCCCGGTCCCCGTGAACGTAGCTGTAACCGCTGTGGCCTCAGTCATCGTAATGGAACAAGTCCCGCTGCCGGTGCAGTTTCCTCCGCTCCATCCCGTAAACGTGTCACCGGCCCCCGCTGTGGCCGTGAGGGTGACGACGGTACCGGAGGTAAACGATGCGGTACACGTTCCTCCGTTGGTGGTGCAGGCATCGATGCCGGCGGGCGCGCTTGATACGGAACCGTCGCCGGAAACGCTGACCGTCAACGTCGGTGGTGGTGGCGGCGGTTCGTTCCAGCTTGCGGGCGGGGTCAGATCGCACGGAGGCGGGCTTCCCGCCTGCGGTTGATAGATAGTTTGCGCGGGCGGTGTCGGAGGCGTAGCCCATGGCTCGTTCACAAAATCGAAGAACTCGTTCATGTTGGGCTCAGCGGCATCGCGGCCCGTGAGCGGGGACAAACCGAATCGGCTCTCAACCATCGCAAGCACCGCAGTGTTATCCCGCGTGGTGTGAGAAACAAAGTTCTTCAACGAATACGGCGAAATCACGATCACCGGCACGCGATATCCCGTCCATGCGAAATCGCAGGTTCCTGTTCCGAGCAACTCTCCCGTCTTGGTGCAAATGTCGTTAATGGCAGGGTTCAAGTCGGTGGGCGAATAGGGGTCTGCGGTTGAATTCCCAGGCGCTGCGGTCGGTTGCGGAGCCACATGATCGTAGAAACCACCGGCTTCGTCGTAAGTCAAAATCAGCGCCGAATCCTTCCAACTCGGGCTTTGCATCAACGGGTTGATAATGGTCTGCGCTGCGTACTGCGCCCCTTCTTGGACGTTCACAGGATATCCGTCGGAATCCGCGGCATGCTCGTCCAGTCCGGCATTCGAAGCCGGTTCCACCAGGGCGAATTGCGGCAATGTGCCCGCGGCCGCATCAATCGCGAACTGCGATACCGGTACAATATTCAGCAGCAAATCTGGATTCTGTCCAGCGCTGTTGATGATCGTTTTTTCGTAAGCAAACATGTTGATGTAGGAAGCCGGAATGAGACAAAGAGAATTGGCATCCGAAATATCGTTGTTACATTGGACGCCATTGCTGTCGTAAACCCCCACCGGGTTCACATAGATCTTCCACGTGATTCCAGCATTCTGCAGCGCCTGGAAAATAGTTGTCGCGGTAAGCACCTGGTCGTCGTTAACCCCCTGGCCGATCGGGTAGGCATAGCCCTGCGATGTGGCCGCCAGCAGGTACATGCGATTGACCTGGGTGCGATCCATGAGGGGTGAAAACCACCGGTCCGAAGTTCCGAAAGTCGATGCCATATAGTAGTAGTAATTCAGATCGGTGCCGTTGAAATACCCCATGGATCGAACCCCGTTCACATCCAGGTAGCCAAGGGATCGGGCATCGTACGCCGCGGTAAAAGCAAATCCATTCAGCGGCGGATTAGTCTCCGCGGGCTGATCCGCAGGATCTTTATAGTCCCAATCATTGTGAGCTTCATTCCAGAACGGACTCTGGTTCTCCTGGCATACGGAGGCGAAATGGAAGGACTGAATCTGGACGCTGGGATCCACAGTGCAACCGGCTGGCGGCGGCTGCGTGGGATCACAACCCGGAACCGACGGTGCCGGTCCGAACAGAGGAGGAATTCCGCTGGTTGGATTAAATTGCGGCAGACCATCGAATTGTTGATCCGGAATGCCGTTATCCGCCCAATATTGCCGCATGTACCCAAAATAATGATCGAGGGATCGGTTCTCTTGCGCGAACAGAATAATGTGATTGATGTTGTTTTGCAGTGAGCCGCCGAAGCTTGCGGTCACGTTGCTCGCAGCGCTCAAAGTTATGCTGCAGCTGGTGGTTCCAGTGCATCCGCCAGACCATCCCGCAAAAGTGTCGTTCGTGATCGGCGTTGCGGTAAGCGTGACCGGGGTATTTTGGGCAAAATTAAAAGTGCAGACTGCGGTCGTGGAATTCGAACAATTAATCCCCGCCGGAGTGCTCACCACGGTTCCCGTGCCCGCTCCCGCCAACGCTACAGTCAATCCTAAGCCTGCCGCGAAGCTGGCTGTAACACTTTCATTCGCTGTCATAGTCAGGCTGCATGCACTCGTGCCTGTGCAACTGCCACTCCAGCCGACAAAAGAGTTAGTGCCGGTTGCGGTTGCCGTCAGCGAAACCTGGGAGTTTGCTGGAAAATTAGCATTACATGTGCCAGGACAATTAATTCCCGCCGGAGTGCTCATCACCGTTCCTGAGCCCGTCAACGCTACAGTCAATCCTAAGGCTGCCGTAAAGCTGGCTGTGACGCTTTCATTCGCCGCCATGGTCACGCTGCATGCGCTTGTTCCCGTGCAACTGCCGCTCCAGCCGCTAAAAGAATAGCTGCCGATTGGGGTTGCCGTCAGCGCCACTTGAGAGTTTGCTGGAAAACTCGCACTACATGTCCCCGGACAACTAATTCCCGCCGGTGTGCTGGTTACTGTTCCTGTGCCCGAAGCTGGAGCTGTGACCGTGAGCTGAAAAGAGGTTGCGGACGTCGGCCCATTCTTGAGTCCCTGGCATCCGGCAAGAATCAGAGCTGGTACCAAACACAACGCTATTGAACCGCGCAAATACCAAGCCTTCATGGCGCACGACTCCCTCAAGACTGGGACTTGGATGAGCTTCCCGCCCTAGCGGTTGGTTGGGGGTTCCTGGAAGAGGCAACTATGTACGCCCAAGCGAGCTACGAAAGCAAGGATGGTGTTACTAAGCCAGGGAAGCGGTAGGTCGGTGTTTTTGCACGCGGGGTGCAGTTTTTTGCAGTGCGGCCCTCCCACGCTTCACTGACTTCCGTTCCAATGCCGCCCGCTCAGCCTGCGAAGGCCCGCCTTGACCCTCCAACCCTTTTTCCCTAAAGAGGCCTCACGGCCAGTTGTTCCAGCATAAGAACGTTCTAGCTCCTGAGCGATAATTTCACCTACCGCATTCAACTTTCGCCCCACAAACAAGATCACCGAGGCGGACAATGCCGTAAACCAGGAACCGCGAGACGTCATGGCGCGCAAATCTCCGAAGCGCGATCTTGGATGAATTCGTGTCCCACCCGGTTGCTTAAATAAAACATCCGTCTCATCGCCTCCGTGCAGCTTGCCGATTCACCTTCATTTAACAAGTGTGCAATCTCTCTGAAACATGCCGCCGCTATATTTCACTCCGCCCCGGTTCAAGAGACAGTCCCGCGACCTCGATTGCTGTGAGGAGGGTGGGCTGCGTTCCCCGGGCGGAGGAAAAATAATGTTCGAAAACCTAAGCTTCAACAAACTCGGCTTCGACAAACTGAAGACCTCAAATGCCCCCAGAAGAACCATCGCTCTGCTTCTGGCCTTGACCACTGTCCTTGGACCCACGGCCACGCCCGCCTTCGCTGGCGACAAAACAACCGCGAAGCAAAACAGGAAGACGCCGGTCACCGCAACCCCCATCCAGCACCTGGTCGTCATTTTCCAGGAGAATGTTTCCTTCGACCACTATTTTGGAACTTATCCCAACGCCACCAATCCCGCCGGCGAACCTAAGTTCACTGCCGCGCCCAACACTCCCGTTGTGAACGGCCTCACCACCGCCCTTCTCACTTTTAATCCCAACCTCAATCCCGCCAACGGCGCCGCCGCTTCCAATCCCTTCCGTCTTGATCGCTCCCAGGCAGTCACCACGGACCAGGACCACAACTACCTCGCCGAACAGCAAGCCTTTGACGCCGGTCTGATGGACTTGTTCCCCGTCGATACTGGTTCGAGCGCGAGCACCGTCATGGGATACTTCGACGGCAATACCGTCACTGGCATGTGGAACTATGCTCAGTTCTTCGCCATGAGCGACAATTCTTTCGGCACCACCTTCGGCCCTTCAACTCCCGGCGTTCTCAATCTGGTCAGCGGCCAGACCAATGGCGTAATCGCAACCCTCAACGGAACCGGCGATGAAGTGAACGGTGGTCCCGACGGCTCTCTCACCATGATCAACGATGCCGATCCCCTCGGCGATGTCTGTTCCTCCGCTACCCGCGCGCAAGGCGGCATGGGCAGCCAGAACATCGGCAATCTGCTCAGCGCCGCTGGAATCACCTGGGGATCCTTCATGGGAGGATTCAATCTCTCTATCGTCAATCCCAACGGCACCACCGGATGCAATCGCACCTCCGTGAACGCCGTCGACGGCGTCGCGACCAACGATTACATTCCGCATCACTCCTTCTTTAACTACTTTTCTTCGACCTCGAACTACGCCCACACCCGTCCCGCCTCCGACGCCGAGATCGGCAATGCGGGTCCCGCCAATCATCAGTACGATATCAACGACTTCTATACCGCCGCCGCCCAGAACAACATGCCAGCGGTCAGCTTCCTGAAGGCTCCCGCCTATCAGGATGGTCATGCCGGTTACTCCGATCCTCTCGACGAGCAAACCTTCCTGGTCAACACCATCAACTTCCTGCAAACTTTACCCACATGGAGCAGCACGGCGGTGATCATCATGTATGACGACTCCGACGGATGGTATGACCACCAGATGGGCCCCATCGTGAACACCTCCACCGGCCCTGACGACGCTCTCACCGGTCTCAATGCCTGCGGAACCGCGGCCACTTCGCTCCCAGGTTACAATCCCAGCGCCAATCCCCACGCCCTCGGTCGTTGCGGATACGGCCCCAGACTGCCCCTGTTGGTGATTTCTCCGTGGGCAAAACAGAATTTCGTCGACCACAGCATCACCGACCAGTCCTCCATCATTCACTTCGTCGAAGACAACTGGCTCGCTGGACAACGCATCGGCCAAGGCTCCTTCGACGCAATCGCCAACTCCATCACCCAGATGTTCAATTTCACGAAGATGCGCACGAACAACGTCCTCTTCCTCAACCCCAGCTCCGGCGAACGCGTCCCCTAAGCGAAAAGCCTTGTCGAATCGCCTGCCCCGTCCTTGTCCCCGCGTTCGTTGCAGGGACAAGGACGGGGATTCTTACGTCGGCCTGAGACAACTCGCTTACTTACCATTCCCAGATCGCGTCCCCTCCCAAACCTGGTGGCGCAGGATGTTATCCTAGTTAGGATTCATACCCAACGAGGCTGTAACCTTTCATGTCCAATCCAATTCTTTCCAACGAGAGCATTCCTGAATCCCCATCCACGACCGAAACCACCGAATCGTTCAGCGAACTGTTCTCGCAGTACGAGAAAAGTCACGCGCGCAAGTGCGATGACAACGGTAAACAGCTCGAAGCCACTGTGATCGCCCTCACCGTCGATTCCGTAATTCTCGACATCGGCTTCAAGAGCGAAGGCATTCTCCCGCTCGCCGCATTCGAGAGCGCTGGCGAGACTGTGAAGCCCGGCAATAAGTTGCTGGTCTCGGTGAAAGGCCGCAATCCCGAAGGATATTACGAACTCACGCGCGCGAAAGTTGAACGCCCGAAAGATTGGTCAGCTTTGGAAAAGGCCTTCGCCGACAAGGCGACAATCGTCGGCACGGTAACCGGTGTTATTAAGGGTGGCCTTAGCGTTGACGTCGGTGTTCGCGCCTTCATGCCCGCCTCGCGCAGTGGAGTCCGCGAAGCCGCCGAAATGGAGAAACTGGTAGAGCAGGAAATCCTTTGCCGCATCATCAAGCTCGACGTGGCGGAAGAAGATGTCGTCGTGGATCGCCGCGTCGTCCTCGAAGAGGAAGAGCGTTCGACCAAGGAACGCCGCTACTCCGAGATGAAGGAAGGCGACCAGGTCAGCGGCACGGTTCGCAGCCTTACCGACTACGGCGCCTTCGTCGATCTCGGCGGAGTCGATGCTCTGCTGCACGTCAGCGACATCGCCTGGAGCCGCGTGAATAAGGCGGCGGACGTGCTTTCCGTTGGCCAGCAGATCGAAGCCCGAGTGCTGAAGATTTCTACTGACGCTGACAAGCGCCGCATTTCCATCGGGATGAAACAGTTACTGCCGCATCCCTGGGACGCCGTCGCCGGAAAGTATAACGTGGGTGAACGCGTGCGCGGCACCATAACCCGCGTCGCCGAGTTCGGGGCATTCGTCGAACTCGAGCCCGGAATTGAAGGCCTGATCCATGTTTCCGAAATGTCCTGGGGAAAGAAGTTGCGAAGTGCCAGCACCCTGGTGAAGCCCGGCGAAATTGTGGACGCCGTAATCCTTGGAATAAATCCCGCCGAACGGCGCATGTCGTTGGGATTGAAGCAGGCACTTGGAGATCCCTGGGCCGACGTCGCCCAAAAGTTCGCCGCAGGCACAGTGATTGAAGGACCGGTGATCAGCATCACCAAATTCGGTGCCTTCGTGCAACTCGCCGAAGGCGTCGAGGGCATGATTCACATCAGCGACATGAGCGCCGAGAAGCGCATCAATCACCCGCAGGAAGTAGTGAAAGTCGGACAGTTAATCAAAGCGCAAATCCTCGCTGTCGATACCGATAAACGGCAGTTGCGACTGGGCATCAAGCAACTGGTTCCCAGTGGCCTGGACGAATACATCGCCGAGCACAAGGAAGGCGACATTGTGACGGGCCGCATGATGGAAGTCTTAGGCGGCCATGCCAGTGTGGAACTCGGAGAAGGAATTCGAGCCACGTGCCGCATGGACACTTCACCCCCCGCGCCAGAAAAAGATTCGTCCTTAGCGGACCGGCCATCCTCAAAACCCGATTTGTCTTCGCTGGGCTCCATGCTGCAGGCGCGCTGGAAGGGCAATGCGCCCGGAGCCAAAGCTAAACCGGAGCCGGTCCGTATCGGACAGATTCGCAACTTTCGCATCGCCAAGCTGGATCCCGCTGCCAAGAAAATTGAATTGGATCTGGCGTGATCCGGACCCGAAGTTAGATGGACGTTCGCGACCGCCTGTTCGAGAAATGGTATGCTGTCTGCGAATCGCAGGGCGGATCTCGATCTGTCGTCACCGCTTGGCCGCAATTTCTAAACACATAAGGAATGATTTTCTATGATCAGGAATCAGCAAGGCAGCGCGGCAGTTCAGGTGGTGTGGGTTCTGGCAGGTATCGCGGTAATCGCTGCCGCACTCCTGATCTTAAAGGATAGCCGCCCCGGCCCTCCCGTCGTATTTACGACCCCTTATCAGGCAGTCATGCTGACCAACGGCTCAGCCTACTTCGGCAAACTCGAAGGCTACGGCACCCCTCGGCCCGTTCTTACCGAGGTCTACTACATTGTTACCGAGAACAATCCCGACACAAAACAAGCCAGCAAGGTCCTGGTTAAGCTCGGGAAAATTGAGCTGAACGAGCCTGACCGCATCTATCTAAACCCCACCCAAATCCTGGGAGTTCAGCCAGTCGGCCCGAACTCCAAAGTGGCGCAATTGATCGCGCAGCAGCAGGGACATTAGGATTCTGCAGTTGCGCCCTGGGAACAGGCCTGCCCGTGCTTAATCCATCTCTCGCATCTGTCCTTCAGCCGCCCGCATTCCCGCGCCGGCAGCCGCCGAGGATTCTTCCTTCTTTTTCTCCCAGTCGCTCTCGGCCAGCACCGTGATGGCCTCCATTTTCTTTTTCTTGAGCCCCGCGTTGATGCCCGGCAGATCTTTCTGCGTAAGTTTCTGGAAGTCATCGATCACATCTTGCAGCTCATGACCCAGGGACTCTGTCCGCGCTACTTGATAGTCGGTCGGTTTCCCGTCGTATCCCGTCACCGCACCGTAGAGCTGTCCCAGATGTTCTCGGATTCGCTCTTCACCCGTAATCATGCCACCTTCTTTAGTGGCCACGATCTTCGAGCGCAGCGCATCGCAATCGGTGGCAAGCTGCTGTAGCTGCTGGCGCAGCGGATCTTTCTCCGGGAGCTTGGCTGCGCGTGCGTTGGCCGCATCCCTCACTCCCTCGATTGCCGCCACCCCATAAGTCATGTGCTCCAGTTCCTTGTAAACCTTCATCGACAGTTCGAACTCCGCTTTGCGCTCGTCCAGCGAATATTTCGCTCGCGGATCAATTGCGACATCCAATTGCTCGGTATACGTCTGGTCGCCTTTCGTGAGTTTCACCGTGTACGTGCCCGGTAGAACTCGCGGCCCCTGCGCTGCTTCAAACAGCGCCGACGCTGCTGGAGCAACCGCCGGCGGTTTCACTCGCATACCCCAACTGGCACGATTCAATCCCCGATGTTTGCTGCCGGATACCGTGTCCACCAGTTTGCCGTTCTGATCGAAAATCTCAACCTTCAAATCTCCGAAGATGTGCCGGCCCTTCTGGTAATACGTGATCTGTGCATCCGCCGGCCGGTTCCTCCCATGGAAAGTTTCGTCTCCCTCGGACCAGCCTCCGAACACATCGAAATACTGTATCGAGGGCCTTCCCGGAAGCAGTGTCGCGTCCTTGGTCATTACCTGCGGCGTAAGCGCGCGCAAGGGAGAAATATCATCCACAATCCAGATGCCGCGGCCATGTGTCGCCAACACCAGATCGGATTCCCGCGCTTGCACCACAATGTCGTCCACGGGAACAGAAGGGAAGTCCGTTCCCTTGTACTGCGCCCAGCGCCCGCCGTCGTCCACGGAAATATAAAGCCCAAATTCCGTTCCCAGGAAAAGTACGTTGCGGTTGACCGTATCCTCCTTAATCACGTGAGCATAACCGCGCACTCCGCTATCCTGCGCGGGAAGCGCGGTCCAAGTCTGCCCGTAATCCGTAGTCTTGTACACGTACGGCTTCATATCGCCAAACGTGTGCCGGTCGAAGGTGGCGTATGCGGTCGCTTCATCGAAGCGGCTCGCCTCAATGGTCGAGACCCATGAATTCTTTCCTAACCCGGCAACATTCCCCACCACGTTCGTCCATGTCTTCGCTCCATCGCGCGTAATCTGAACGTTGCCATCGTCGGTGCCGACCCAGATGATCTGGCCATTCTTCGGCGACTCCGAAATCGAGTAGATTGTCGTGTTCATCTCCGCCGAAGAATTATCGACAGTCACGCCGCCGGATTCCTCCTGCTTCTGCTTCTCCGGATCGTTTGTCGACAGATCGGGAGAGATGCGATCCCACGACTGACCATGATCCCGCGACCGGAACAGAAATTGCGCTCCAATATAAATCGTTCCCTTTTCGTTGGGGCTCATGTGAATCGGCGTATTCCAGTTGAAGCGCAATTTCTTCTCGCCATAATTCGGCCAGGGCTTGAGTCCACGCGTCTCGTGCGTGTAGCGGTTAACCCGGCCAATTTCGCCACCTTGCGCTTCGGCATAGATGTAGGCTGGGTCGGAGGGATCTTCAAACATCCAGAAGCCATCGCCGCCATACATGTTTTCCCACCGTGAATTGGTGACGCCCCCTGGATACGACGAATCACCCACCCACGAACTGTTGTCCTGCAAGCCGCCGTATACGTGATACGGATCGGCATTGTCCGTGCTTACGTGATAAAACTGCGAAACCGGCAGGTTCATCTGGTGCTTCCAGCGATTGCCCCCGTCCTCACTGCGCCACAATCCGCCATCATCCCCAGCGATCACAATGTTTGTATTTTTCGGATTGATCCATACGTCGTGAAAGTCGCCGTGTGCCGCGCTGGAAACCACATTGAAAGTTTTTCCTCCATCGTTACTCAGCAAGAGGATGAGATCGGGTTTGAATACCTTGTTTTCATCCTTGGGATCGACGATCAAATTTCCAAAATAAAACGGACGCCACACCATGTAATTGCTTGCGTCCAGCTTGGTCCAGCTTGCGCCCCCGTCGTCAGAACGGTAGAGCCCTCGACCCTTTTCCGCCTCGATGTTGGCATACACAACCTTCGGCTTCGACTCGGCCACCTGCACCGCGATGCGCCCATACGGTTTCGGCGGCAATCCCTTGGCGTTCTTTTCGCTGATTTCATTCCAGGTCGCGCCGCCGTCGGTAGACTTAAACAGCCCGCTCCCTGGCCCCCCCGAGCGGAACGTCCAACCCTGCCGCCGGAAATCCCACATCGTCGCGTAGATTGTCTTCGGCTCCTGCTTGCTGCGGGCGATCATGGCGCATCCACTCGAACCATTCACTCCCGCCAGAACTTTTTTCCAAGTCTTGCCGCCGTCGCTGGTTTGGTAGACGCCGCGCTCGTCGTTATCGTCCCACAGATGCCCGGTGGCACAGACCAGAACGTCGTTGCCGTCGGCCGGATCTACCAGAACCTTGGCAATGTGCTCGCTATCTTTCAGGCCAACGTTCGACCAGTTTTCGCCACCGTCAGTCGACTTGTAGACGCCATCTCCCACCGACACGCTATTGCGCGTCCAGGCTTCGCCGCTACCCACCCAAACGATCTTCGAGTTCGAGGGATCAATCGCCACCGCGCCAATCGACTGCACATCTTCGCGATCGAATACCGGCTTGTAGGTTGTGCCGCCGTTCACCGACTTCCACACGCCTCCGCTCGCCGCACCAACGATCACGGTAATGCGGCCATTTTCCTCCACCGCGTCCACCGCCGCGATGCGTCCGCTCATCGTGGCCGAGCCAATATTGCGTGACGGCAATCCCGACACGGTGGCGGAGTCGAAGCGATACGGCGCTTGCGCGCCAGCCTGCACCGCGGCGAAGGTCAACGCGGCCGCAGTTAATCCCGCATTCAACAGCGTCATGAATTGTGACTTACGAGCGGATGCTTTCATGTTTTTGCGAGTCCTTTTTCGTACAAATTTTCGTTGTCGTCATCCCAAGCGAATCAAACCAAATCAGTGAACCCCGACCATCCCGGACTTCTTTTCCTCAGTCCGCAGCGACGCCGGCAGGGCAAAGTCAGAATCTTGCATGGGTACATTTACTTCAATCTTTTCAATAGTGGTGACCTGGACGCCGGGGTTGTTACTGGGCCCTTCGGAGATTGAGAAAGCGTACATGACTCCATCCACCGGCTTGTACGATCCCAGGTCGACCACGCGCTCCCGCACCGAACCGCGAACAAATTGCTGGATTTCTTCGCGGATTTCAAGATAAGTGTCAGGATCGAGATAGTAGTAAATGATGTCACCGTTCTTCAGCGTGACCTTCAACCGCAGGGCGTCATCGCCATCCACCAGGTCGTGACCCAAATATTCGATCCTGTTACCTTTTTTCTCGGCATCGACCAGCGGGCCATCAAAATCAGAAGCCAGCAGCAGGTCACGCAGATTGTCTTCGCCCATCAACTCCGGATCTTTGCGCCCGCGGAAGGGCTGAGTCTGCCAGCCTGTAGAACCGTCGTATGCCTGCACCGCGGTCATCCCCTGCAGGGTGAGGTTGTTGCGGACCAAATTTGGGCGCATGTTCATCTGTTTGAAGGCCGCGACCGAGCGACGTCTCCCGCCACCCCTGATCTTGCCCGTCGTAAGCCGGGTCTTTGCCGCCTCGATCCTCTCCATCCCGCCCTTCGCCTGAATGTTCTTGGCAACCAGTTCTTCAGCGGTTTGAGCAAAGGCAAGCCCAGAGGCAAACCCAGAAGCCAGCGAAAACGCAAGCACCGTAGTACTCGCGACCGCCATCACGGCGCGATGTATGGACGAACTCCTGATTTTGGTTAGAGTCTTCATCCGCACAGATTTAGTGAACCCCGACGATGCCGGATTTTTTCTCCTCAGTCCGAAGCGACGGCGGCAGCATAAAATCCGCGGGATCGATCTTCACGTTTGCTTCCATCTTTTGTACGGTGATGGTCTGCTCGTCAGGATGATTTTTCGGTCCCTGCGAAATCGAGAACGGATACATCACTCCATTCACCGGCTTATACGACCCCAGTCCCTGCACGCGGTCCCGTACCGAGCCCCGGATAAACTGCTGAATCTCTTTGCGAATCTCGATGAACGTATCGGGATCGAGATAGTCATAAATGATGTCGCCGTTTTTCAGCGTGACCTTCAGCCGCAGCGCATCGTCGCCATCCACCACATCGTGCCCCAGATACTCGACCGTGCTGCCTTTCTCTTTGTAATCCACCAGGACTCCGTCAAATTCGGCGTCCAGCAACAGATCGCGCAAGTCGTCCTCGCCCATCAACTCTGGATCTTTTTTCCCTCCAAACGGCTGGATCTGCCAGCCCGATGTTCCGTCAAACGCCTGCACCGCCGTCATGCCTTGCAGCGTAAATGTCTGCCGGATCAGATCCGGCCGCTGGTTCTCCTGCCCCACTGCTGCCACAAATCCGCCGCCCCCTTCAAACTTGGCAAACATGCGCATGGTTTTGATCGCCTTGATCTTCTCCATCCCGCCCCTGGCCTGGATGTTCTTGGCAATCAGTTCATCCGCGGTTTGCGCAAAGAGAAGCCCGGAAGCAGGCGAGGACGAAGAGGAAAATGTAGCGAAGCAGCAGACAGCAACCAGCACTATCACGGCGTGACGCATCGAGCAGACTCCTGTTTGTAGAGGAACTTAAGAAACCCTGGGAAAACGAGAAACAGTAATGTACCCGGTTGTAGACGTCTTATTCAAGTAGAGGTGAGCAGACCCGCAGCCCGAGAACCAAAAAGGCACTTGTCTACGACGATTTCTTCTCTTCCTTGGCGCTTGGCTGATCGGCAGGTTTGCTCTGAGGCTCTTTCCGCTTTTCCTCGGAGTCCACGGCGAACAGCATGTAGTGATCGAAACTGTGTCGCCGGTAGTAACGACGCCGGCGGAAGTCAAAATAAATTTCCGCGCTCTTCGGCAACCATAGAGTCGTGTTTTTCCTGGCAAACGGGATAGGCCCATATTCCACGACCTGATGTTCGCTGAGAAGCTGGATCTCCGGCATCGGGCTGACCAGCTCCGATTCAATGCGCACAATCTGAAATTTATCGGCAGTGATCCAGGCGCGTCCTTTCAATTTGACCGCGTGAACCTGGGTTCCCACTTTGTAGCTGTGAATCCGGCTGGGGCGGTCGTCGCGTTGCTGGAAGCGCACCAGCCAGGTCGGCTGTCCGCGCCAGTCGCCCAGCCCTTCGCATTTCATCTCAAAGTTGTCGCGCATATGGGGATGGAACACCAGCGCCAGCGCAGCAAATCCAGTGCTTGAAATCTCGTCGGGATAGCCGGTCAGTCCCAACTTCTCGGCGCGGTATTCATCCACTGAAAGAAATCCTGGCTGCTGTTCCGAAATCGAAGCGACATAGTTAAACTTTCGCGTGTCCGTGCGAATCGGAAGCCCGTAGACATCGAGTCTCTGGTGGAACAGCTCTTCAACCGCGGCGAACCGCGTGACGTCTTCCACCAATTCCTGCACTCGTTTCCCCGATTCGTCGATCACTTGCTCGGTCGGGCAAGCCGTCCCCGCAGCAACATTGAGCTTGACGTCATCGACGCCCGGCGGCTGCCATGACTTCATAGAAAATAGCGGAGCCCCAAGAGCCTGGAGCGGATCCACTCCCACCAATTTGGGTGAACCTTCCTCCGCCGAAGCTGTCGCCGCGGGATTCGCACCATGCTCTTCAATTTCTGCGATCAGGCCGCGCACCTGTCCCGCCATAGGATGCAGCGGCGCCTCTTCCAAAAACTTGTTCAGTGCCGCGAGTCCTTCCTTGTCGTGGCCCAAATTCACCAGCGCTTCTCCCAGCGTCAGCTGCGCGGGACTGGCATGCGTTTTCCCTTTGTCGATAGCCACCTGCGCTTCGTCGCGGGCGCGGTCGTAATTGCCTTGATGCAGATAGGTATCGGCCAGCAAATTATGCGGCTGCCAGTTCTCTCCGTCCTCCAACACCGCCCGCTCCAGCGCCGAGCGCGCCGCCGGATAGTCCTTCTGTTGCAATCCTGCCCGCCCCAACAGCGTCAGCGCCTGCGAGTTTTTTGGATTGATATTGCTGGCGGCGCGCAGGTAGCCCGCCGCACGCCCGTAGTCGCTCTTCTCGTAATACAAATAGCCCAGCAAGAAATTCACGTCCGAACTCGATGGATCGGAGGTGTAGGCTGCGCCCAACTGTTTCTCCGCTTCCTTCAGATTATTCGACTTCAGCGCGTAGGCACCCCGCTTCACCTCTTTCCGCGCCTTCGCGGAGATCCCCATATCGGGTACATCCAGGTTGATCGCCTCCGGATCTCGCTTCAAAAAAAACTTCAGTTGTACCGGGTTCCAGGAATTCGCCACCTGCAACTGGCGGCGCTCGCTCAAATACCCCACCGCGCTGACTTCAATCTCGTATTCTCCGTAAGTGACGTTGGTAAACACTCCCTGCGAAACCTGATCCTGAAACGCTCCTTGCGTAATATCGTTGGTCGTCTGCCATGTCCCTGTCTGGGTCGACCGGTTGATCAACTGCAGCAGCGCTTGGCGATCCAGGTGGACATTCTTTTTCTCCGCGGACACCGTTGCGACCACAATGCCTGTCCCGGGAGCCGTCGTATATAAGGAGGAGTAATCCCGCAAGCCATTGTCGACCGTCGGAAGCGCTCCCTGGGCCAGCAACGCGACCGCACCGCACATGAGCGCGAACCAGAGAGTTAAGCAATCGCGAATAACAATGGATGGAAGGACACAGCGGCGCATGGAAGGAAACACCCGCCAGCAGTGTGGCACAGGGTTATAGCCTCGTCAAACCAAACATAACGGCATGTCGTTAGCACATGATATGTCCGGTTGAGATAAGGGGCTTGCCCAGCCGACGCATCTCGTCCCAGCTAGGGCGAACTGGATGCCCCACCCGTGGCGGTTTCACGGGTGGGCCGCGATGCGGATTGGGATCAGGAGATTTTGAAGTGACATGCTCAGACATGACAAAATAACCGACAACTATAAATTGATGGCGCTGGCGGATCTGCTCCGTCACTTCGAGGATATGACCTCAAGGAAGAGGTCGCGAGAGCGGAGCGTGCCGAGAAGGGGACGGCGCTGATAACAACTTGTGGTAATAAAGCGGGAGTATCCGGAGCCGTAGTCGCGGTGCAGGTTTGCCGGCTAGGCAGGTTTGTCGGCATTGAAACGATGAAGCAGGAACGCGACGATTTAGCTGTGACCGGTGAACATGCCAGGGAGAGTTCGCAGCAGCCCACCCGTGAAAATGCCGCGGGCGGGGCATCCCAGTTCGTGTCAGTACCGCTGGGCCAGCCCCCAAGATCCCAGTAGATTTACAGTCGGGAAGACCCACCCTTCACAAAACGAAGCGTGGGCCACCCGCGGATCGCACGCCGTTCGCCAACTTATCCGCCTCACACCCGCTTCGAGACCTCGATCTTCCAAGCGTCAGGAGACCTCCGCCTCCTCTTGACTCTTATCATGGATGTCCCCCAGTTTTCCCCAGTTGTGCGCTCGATCGGCGATCTTTGATTCATGCCTAGCAGCTAAGACAATTTCGACGATTTGGGAATAATTCCGCTCTCACAGCAGTTAGCGAGAATACAGGGCCTCCGGCTATCTTTTTGGCAAGAGTCAGGCGGCCTTACCTCATCTGCGAGACTCGGAGTTTCCGAGTGGAAGGATAATCGATGATGCGTTTGGCTGTGGTTGGTTTTTTATGTCTGCCCTTGATTCTTGCCGGTTGTTCGACCGGTAACGCCAAACATGGCAATTCCATCATTCCACCGCCAGCCGCTGCGGCGCCCGTGTTTTCCCCGGGTGCTGGAAGCTACAACTCGGTGCAAACGGTGAGCATTACCGACGTAACTGCCGGGGCAGCCATCTACCTCACTACGAATGGTACTGTCCCGACAGCTTCTTCCACTCCTTACACCGGACCCATCACGGTGGGTTCGACCGAAACGTTGATGGCCGTGGCCATTGCGCCGGGATATGCTTCGAGCACAGTGGCCACGGCAGCCTATACCCTCGCTCTTACCCCAGACGGTAAGGTGCTCCATGGAAATACACCCGTGAGCGGAGCGCACGTTTACCTCCTGGCAGCCAATACAAGCGGCTATGGAAACGCTTCTGTATCTCTGCTCAATTCGGCCTTGACGGGCGCGTCCGACACGCTGGGCGGTTATGTGACGACGGCAGCCGACGGCAGCTTCACCGTCAGTGGTATGTATCAGTGCACTCCTGATACACAGGTGTATGCGTATGCACTTGGAGGAAATGCCGGCTCCGGAGATAACGCTGCCTCAGGACTGCTGGCGATTTTGGGCAACTGTCCGCAATCGGATAGCTTTACCTTTAACTCGCCGTTCATGATGAATGAAGTGACGACCGTTGCATCGGCCTACGCGATGGCAGGTTTTGCTAATGACGCAACGCATGTCTCCAGCTCTGGTACGCCGCTTGCGCAAACTGGCGTCGCCAATGCTTTTGCCAATGTCGTCAACCTCGCGGACAGTACGACAGGAGCCGCACTCGCCACGACTGCAGCCGGTAATGGAGCTGTTCCTCAGAGCCAGATCAACACGCTGGCCAACATGCTGGCCGCATGTATCGGATTGATCAGCAACAACGGCTGCGCCTCGCTTTTTCAGACCGCAACCGCCGATGGCACGCCCGGTGGCGCCCAGCCCACTGACACGGCCACAGCAGCCATCAATATCGCGCATCATCCCGGCGCGAATGTGGCTGAGCTTTATACGCTCGGCAGCGCCGCTTCGGTCTTTACGCCCGCTCTCGCGCAGCAGCCCAATGATTTCTCCGTCGCCGTCAACTTCTCAGTGCCCAACTCCACCTGGGCCGTAAACTACGATCGAAATTACCTGGGTGCTCACCAGATCGCCGTTGACGCGAGCGGAAATGTTTGGATCCCCGGTTGGAGCACCTCCACCCCCTACGGCCTGATGAAACTTTCCAGCCTCGGAGTCGTGCTCTCTCCACCCAATGGCTTCATGGGTGGAGGCCCATCGAATCCATATGGCCTTGCTGTCGACCCTTCCGGGAATGTCTGGGTTACGAACCCGGTCTTTGCAGCAAACACAACCGTCACGGTTAGCGAGTTCTCGAATGCGGGTTCTCCGCTTTCGCCCTCTACCGGGTTTGTCCCAAATAACGCGGAGCTCGGAGTATCGATTGCCCCGGACGGGAACGGCAATGCATGGCTTCCCTACGGCAACGGCGTCGCCGAGTTGTCCAGCGCAGGGGAAATGGTCGTTGCCAACCCTGGCACCGGCCTTGGCCTGCCACTGAGGGGCATCGCAGTCGATGCTAACGGCGACGTCTGGGGTGCCGTCGAAAAGGGAGGAGGCGACGTAGCAACCGGCTTCTTCGCCGAGTTCTCCAGTTCCGGGGCGGCCATCAACCCACCTACGCTCGGTCAATACAGCTGCGGCGCACTCCCTTTCACCGAACAACTTAGCGAAGGCGCGGCCATCGATGCGTCGGGAAGTCTCTGGCTTGTCGACTCGGCTGGCTTCGTTAAGGAAAGCGTGGCAGCGATCCCGCCCTGCTCTGGCACAGGCGGTGGTTTTGTGTACCAAATCGAGGACCGCGGAGGTGATGTCGCTATCGATGGTGATGGTAATGCCTGGATCATCAGTGGAGGCGGCGGCACTGGAAACCTCTCTGAGTTTTCCAACTCCGGTGTTCCTATCTCCCCATCGAACGGCTTTGTCGGAATCCCCTACGAACCTTTAACATTAAACGGCTTTGCCGTTGTCTCTTTCGTCGATCTGGCCCCGGACAGTTCTGGCAATGTATGGGTTATTCAGCAGTTATACACAGGCGACTATTCTCACCAGATGCCGTATACCTTCTACGCCAAGGAGTTCATCGGAATCTCCGCGCCGGTCGTTACCCCGCTCTCCGCCGGGATCAAGAACCATACGCTGGGTTCGAGGCCATGATTCGGGACTTCTGATGTTTACGTGGCAGTTCATCGCCAGCGTTTTCATACCGGACGTGCGATTTTACGATCTTGCCCTGCACAAATGCAGAGGACTCTGCTAGATATACCTGAAGTGCGGTGTGTTTGAATTTCAATTCGCCGAGGCGCCCGAACGAATGACGCTCCTGGCCGCAACCCCGGCAAACCTCAGTGCGTGAACGAGAAGTTCAGCCCGGTGGTAAAGATCACATCATTATCCTTCGTCCCCGCAGGCGGGTTGGAGACATAGATGTCGCCGAACTGGTTTTGCCAGCCCAGCCATTTGCTGATCTTCGTGACCGTGCCAAAGTCCAGCTCTCCCCGGTACTGGCCGCTATATCCGCTCGACAGGTCAGGATAGATATAGAACTTCTCGGTGATGACCGTGGTCTTCCCGGCCTTGTGCATTAACTCTTCGCCCAGAGTCAGCGCGGCAAATTTGTTCGTCTTGCCATAAGAGACGTAAGCCGGAGGAACCGTGACCGGTATAACTAGCGGACCGTTCGAATAAGTTTCATGGGTGTAGTTGACGCCGGCCAGAAGGTCCAAAGTCGTGTTGTCAGACTTGATCGCATGGTAGCCCAGACCGCCGCCATAAACGCCGCGCAAATCCAGATCCTGCAGCGCGTTGCTCATGAAGTCCCCGCCCACGAAGACAAACATCTTCGGCCCGAAATTGCGATCGTACCGGATTCCTCCTGTCACCAGGTTCGCCACGGTGCTGGGTGTGGCCAACTGATTCTGGGTATCGAGCGAGGTCAGGTAAATCGTGATCTTATCGTTCAGGGTGGGATGAACCGCATTAACTGCCAGCGCCAGATTCGTGGTTTGGCTGTTGCCGCGGGCCAGCGAGAAACCCACATTCGCTCCGCCATTCCATCCGCGCAGCAATCCGGGATGCAGCGACTTGTCGTAAGCAGTCTGCTCGGCGTCGTTGCGGATCAGCACAACATTTCCCGGAGGAACTTCCACCGTCCCGCCCGACTTGGTGGCCACTTCAATCTTTCCGTCGGTAGTAGTTACCGGACCGACCACGGTCTTCTTATCCGAGGTAGTGACGTGCAATTCTTTTTCGGTGGTGATCTGTGTGATCGCCGCGAATTGCACCGTAATGTCGCCGGCAAACTCGGTGTGCAGCACCAGCGTCTTTCCGTCGGACTTCACAATGGTCCCGCTGAAGCGGTCGCCATTCTTCAGAGTAATCTGGTCGGCGAAAGAAGCAGATGCGAATCCTAAAAACGCAATCAGAGCAAAACATTCAATCTTACGCAACACGACTACCTCCAGCTTTCAGAGTCAATTTGAACAGCTCAGATGCTATTTAGGGGGCCCGGGACTACTTTTTTGGAGCGAGACAGGAAACGGCGACAAAGCAGCGGCTGAATCACAGAAGGCCCATCCGGCGACAGGAACTTGTGGTTAGGCTTTGGTTTCCTTGGTTTCCTTGTTTTCGGTGGCCTTGGTCTGTTCGGCTGAAGCGGGGGGATTATCCTTCATACCCTCTTTCAGGGCGCGAATTCCCTCGCCCAAACCCTTCCCTAGTTCAGGCAACTTCTTGGGACCGAAAACCAGGAGGGCAATCGCAAAGATAATGATCAGATGAGTCGGCTGAAATAAACCCTCGAACATGGGAGCCTCCGCAGACAGCAAACCACACTACTACTAGATGCTTATACGCTACCGGACGGCCATAGGGAAGTCAAACCGCTCCCTGGACCGGTCTTCTAGGCAAGATCAGATGCCGTCGTGACACCCCGGACCGTCATCCCCTGCCTATTACTTCCGTGACCTTACTCTCGGCTGCGCCTGCGGATTAAGGTGAAATAGCGGGTTCGAATTGGCGCTACAGATCGCGCGCCCAACCAGGTTAGCGGTCGCAGTAACCCAGCAACCGAACCGTCTCCGGAGAGCCGAGTGAAGCGCAAAGTACTGTCAGTATTGTTGTTTCTTCTTGGGGTGGCTCTGGCTGCCCAGTCCAGCGAAAGTCAGCCTGTCAGCGCTGCTCAAGTAATGGCTTGGCTAATGGCTGGGGTGCCCAGCAATCGCCTGGTGCGGGTACTTCAAGAGCGCGGGCTGGCTGACGTTCCGGGTTCTGACCAGATCCACCAATTCGAAGCCGCGGGGGCCAATGCCAGCCTGATCCGCGCGCTCACCAATCTGAAGCCGTCCGCGGCCACTTCCGCAACCTCCGAGATTCCCCCGGCGCTGTTAAAAGCGGCGGCGGATGCCAAAGCCCAGCGCTACCATGAAGCCGACCTCGACTTGCGTCCCGCATTGGCCTCGGATCCGCAAAATGCAGCCCTGCACTTCGCTCTTGGGGGCATGCTCATCCGGCAGGAACGTTGGGACGATGCCTTCGACGAGATCAGTGTAGCCACTGAACTCATGCCCGATTTTCCCGAGAATCACAGCAGCCTGGCTTACATTTTCTATCGCCTGGATGATGGTCCGAACGCCATTGCTGAAGCCCGCACCGCGCTCAGCATGGATCCCCAGAATGCGGAAGCTTACCAGTTCCTTGGCCTCGCTCAGTATTCCGCGGGGCAATATGGCGCAGCCGTTCACGCCTTCGGCGAGTCTCTGGCCCGCGATCCCGGCAATCCTGATACTTATTACGATTTGGGCATCACCCTGCATGCTGCGGGAAATCAGCCCGCCGCTGTCACCGCCTATCGCCAAGCCATTCATCTGAACGCGACATTTTGGGAGGCCCATTCCAATCTCGCATTGATCTTGCACGAACAAAAAAAACTCGATGAGGCGGCCGCCGAATATCGCGAAGCCAAGCGGCTAGCGCCTGAGGAAGCTTCCGTCCGTAACAATCTGGGCAACACATATTGCGATAAAGGCGATTTCGACGCCGCGATGCTAGAACTGCGCGAACTCTACCGCCAGCATCCCGAGTGGGAACAGGGACACGGGTGCCTGGCACGCGCTTATATGTCGAAGAAAGATTACGGCAATGCCATCCAGGAATGGCAGTTGGCGGTTCGTCGAAATCCGACCAGTTCCACCGAACACCGGATGCTGGGGAATGCTCTGGTTCTGGACGACCAGCTAGAGGAAGGTGTCCGCGAGTTGCGACTTGCGGTCACGCTGAATCCCGATTCCGACGTCGCCCATCAGGGCCTTGGTACCGCGCTTTTCCGGCAACAGAAACTGGCGGCCGCCGAAAAGGAGTTTCGCGAAGCGGTTCGCCTGAATGCTTCCCCGGACAACCATTTCTCGCTGGCAGCCTGTCTGATGACGATGGACCGCTATGACGAAGCGTTGGCTGAACTGGATGCGGCCGCGAGGCTCGATCCTGCGCGCACCCTGTATCGCGCCCGCCGCGAAGAGCTGCTGAAACTGATGAAAGAAACCAATTCGCGGTAGCCATTAGGACAGTGCCCGTTATGCACTCCGGGCATTTTCTAACGGGCCGAAGAGTTACTTACACTGGAAGTGTCCAGGGAGAAAACCGAGTTATGGATTTGACGCGATCCGCAAGAGCCGCCAAACCGGCGCAATCGGTTCCGCAGCCGGAAAGCGATATGCGGAATGATCTGCGCCACCTGAATTCCGCATCGCTGGATCGTTTAGGCGCAGCGGCCCCAGGTGAGGCCGCGCACAAGTCTGCGCACTACGGCTTGCCATGCGCCAAGTGCCGTCTCTACTATCCGGCGAACCTGGATATTTGTCCGACATGCAAGAATACAGAGCGGGTTTCTCCCAACGTCGTTCCGGTGATTCCGAAACCCCAGGCCGCAGCCGAGCCCGCGCTCGACGCCGCTGTTCTTGACAAAGAAAGGGAAGCGTTTCTGAAAGAGTTCAAATCGCAGCTTTTTGCCGCCCATGCGGAAGTGGCGAATTCTCCGGTTGTCTGCACCATCGGCGAATACCACGTTGAGGGCAGCGAATCAGCCTCCGTCTGCAAACCTTGCTACGACAGGCTTCAGGAACGCATCGATGTTTGCGAAGCGGCGCTGCACATGGATGTGAAAGATGCCGCACAAATTGTCTATGACGCCGTCTGGGCCGATCCCTCAGATCCCAGCAAGACTTATACAAACGCGGCCAGCGCTCTGCTGACTGAATTGCGCAAGCGCGCCGGAGTCTCCAGTATGATTGGCCCGTTCCAACCGCTGGGAAACTGAGTCGCGACACGGTTTAGAAATCCCATGCCAACCTACTCAGGTTTTACCGCAACCCACTTTTTGCCGCCGTACAGCTTGTAGCCGCCGCCATCTTCAACCAGTTTCAGGGGTACGGCCCGTTTCAATGAGGCGTCTCTCTGATAGGCGACGCTGAGGACGTCTTCGTTTGCCACATTCATAACGATGAATTTGTCTGCGGCAAAGCCAAACCCGTACGCTCCCGGCATCAGATCGGAGCTTCCAATGCTCAGTTTAGATTCGGTGATGAGCATGCCTTGATATTTTTGCTGGATCGCAGTCGAATATCCCGAAGCATCGACCAGAGCGGCGAAAGTGACTTTGCCATCGGCGGTTTGAAATCCGGTGGCGTTCCGCAATTGGGTAGGCGCTTTTTTCCCGCGGAAAAAGAATTCCGTGGGCACAATGTTCTTGAGTTCGTCGGCGCTCAACAGATGCTGCGCCGCATTTTGTGCCAAGCCTGCACTCAGAAGCACAGTTATGAGAGCTCCAACCGCCGCCATCTTGACGTTCTTCATGGATCGTCCTCGATGAGAAATGAGATAAAAAAGCTCACGGGAACTGTAACGGTTTCCCGCGGCCGGCGCAATGTGCTGGCTGCTGAACTTGCGGCAGGAGTGGATTTCGGAAAATTCGCTTTGGGCGCAAGATTCGGATAGTCCGTTCCTGGCCTTCGCCATACGCTGTCCCTATCATGACTCTCGCTGACAACACTTTCCATGACGTCACCGCCGATGCCATACTCGGAGAGGAAGCGGCTGCCCCTATGACGGTCGAGCGCGCTAACTCGAACAAACTCGTAGCTGCCCGGCTCAGTGATGACAAAGGCTGGGATCATAAGAACTGGAGTGCCGTCCTCAGGCGCGACCGCGGCCTCGACGGGAAGTTCGTCTTCGCGGTTGCGACGACTGGAGTGTATTGCCGGCCATCGTGTCCGGCGCGGCGGCCGCGGCGCGAAAATGTAACGTTTTTTTTGCGTCCGGAACAGGCGGAGAAAGCCGGCTTTCGAGCGTGCCTGCGTTGCCGTCCTAAGTCAATTAGCGGCAATCCCCAATCCGACTCGGCGAAAGAGATCTGCCGCTACATCGAGCAGCATCTCGATGAACCGCTCACGCTCGATCGGTTGGGCAAGGTGTTTCGACAAAGTCCTTTTCATTTGCAGCGGAGCTTCAAGGCATCGATCGGAATCACGCCGCGCGAGTACGCCGATTCCTGCCGCATGCGCCTGCTGAAGCGCAATCTGCAGGCCGGGGATAATGTGACCCGCGCCATGTATGACGCGGGATACGGCTCCAGCAGTCGCCTGTATGAGAAGACTGCATCGCAACTTGGCATGACGCCGGACAAGTATCGCCGCGGCGCCATTGCCGCCTCTATTCGCTACACCTGCGCCGATTCGCCGCTGGGACGCATGCTGATCGCGGCCACTGATACTGGGGTTTGCTCGATCCAGTTCGCGCGTTCCGATGGCGAATTGATCGAAGGCTTGAAGCGGGAATTTCCTTTTGCCATGCGCAAGCCCGATGACGGCGGATTGCAAGTGTGGATCGAAGCCCTGCTTTCGAAGATGACTGGCAGGGAATTGAATACCTCGTTGCCCTTGGATATCCGCGCCACTGTGTTTCAGCGGCGCGTGTGGACTTATCTGCAATCGATCCCCTTCGGCGCGACGCGGTCTTACGGTGACGTCGCGAAAGCGATTGGCCAACCCCGGGCTAGTCGGGCGGTGGCGCGCGCCTGTGCGACGAATCCAGTCGCGGTGGCGATCCCGTGCCATCGCGTGGTTCGAGAAGATGGCAACATCAGCGGCTATCGCTGGGGCGTCGAGCGCAAGAAGGCGCTGCTGGAGATGGAACAGCAGGGACTGTAAGCGAGTGTCGGACCGGTCAGATCCAAATCAAAAAAGAATCGCAGATCAAACCGATTAAAATTCTTTTTGAATCAGTTGGTTGCGGCCTGGACTTAGGTTGTTATCTCTCGGGCTAAGTGATATGTCAAAGATCAAATGCGTATAGAGATTAGGAGATTGGGTCTCAGGATTGAGAATCGAAGTCAAGGGAATTGTGGCGCATCCGGCGTGCCCGCTGGGATGCGCCAGCTCCCAATCGTCACTCTTGTTGGTTCTGATCGAGCAGCGCAAACTCCGTTTCTTGCTTATGCCTCGCCAAAGCCGCTTCGTGGCGGGAAGGCAGAAACTGGCGGCCATTTTCCGCTACAGGCGTCCAAAACTCCGACAAGAAACAATGGGCATCATAGCAGTGGAAAATGACCATGCCGGTTCGGCCTACGCGACGCCCGCTGATCTGATTCGCCGTCCCGATAAAGATCGGCTTGCCAACGGAATCCTGCACTGTGAGCCGGTCGTGATCTGACGATATCGAATACTGCCCGGGCGGAAATGTTCGGTCTGAAATCGAAAAGTCAAATGGCACTTTGACTGTAACCCTTGACTGCGCAACTGCACGCGTGACAGCGCATGTACACAAGATGCAGAGCAATGCGAGTTGGAGCATTTGTTTCTTCATTTTTCAAGTCCTCCTCTTTAATCTCTTTATCGCGGATGACATATCCGCCCAAGTTGCCGCCAATTTGGCTCAAGCGGACGGGCAGAACAATGGATCGAAGCTGTCTTCGCCAAGATATGAATGTGATCGGTTAAGAGGCTGAGAACAAATGGATTGAGAGAGAAAGTGATTCTTCATCCGCGGGGCGGAAAGTCCTTTTCGGTGTACACTCAGCAGCAAGAGGGCGGGGATAACTAGATGGAACGACCCGCGAAGAATCCGACCACATTGTGTTTCGGTCTTTTCGAAGCTGATCTGCAAACTCGCGAGCTGCGCAAGTCCGGGGTGAAGATCAAGCTAAATGAGCAGCCTTTTCAAGTGCTGGCGCTGCTGCTGGAGCGCCCTGGCGAGGTGATAACCCGCGAAGAATTACAGACTAGACTCTGGCCGGCAGACACCTTTGTTGACTTCGATGTGAGCCTAAACGGCGCGGTGAAGAAATTACGGCAGGCTCTGGGAGACGAATCCGACAACCCAAGATTTATTGAGACGCTTTATCGAAGGGGATACCGCTTTATCGCGCCGGTTTCAGTTCCGGGTTCGGAGCGGACTGCGCCCGGAGGCCGGGAAAACGGCGATCCTGCTGTTTCATCTCCGGCATTAAGAAGCGACTCGCATGCGGGGAACGGAGCCGGATCTCAACATGTGGACTCCGTGGGCGCACCGGTGGCCCGGTCGAGGAAGCGATGGGCATACGTCGCGGCCGGTTGTTTGGGAGTTCTGCTCGCCGGCCTCTCACTTGCACGAATGCCAAAGTCATCACCGAGAATTCTGGGGTTCACGCAGCTCACCAGCGGCGGCAAGGTGCATCAACTGGCTGCGCTGGCCACGGATGGTCAAAGGCTCTATTTCCAAGCCGTGGACCGAGGCCGCATCGCCTTGGGCCAAGTCTCGGTGACCGGTGGCGATAGCGCGTTGATTGTGACGCCATTCGACAATACCTATCTCGGCGATATCGCGCCGGATGGCTCCTCGCTACTGATCAGCAATTTTGCAGGCACCGAAAAATTAGGTCCTTTATGGGTTCTTCCTTTACCGGCCGGACCTCCGCGTCCGCTCGGGACAATGGCGGCTTACTCGGCCGCGTGGTCGCCGGACGGACGCCGTTTGCTTTTTGCCGACGGGGCCGACCTTTACGAGGCCAACCCGGATGGGTCCGGTACCAGGAAACTCGCCACGCTTAGCGCGCGAATCGGAGAGGTGCGGATTTCGCCGGATGGACAGAAAATCCGCGCGACCCTCTACGACTTGAAGACCGGCTTCGGTGAGTTCTGGGAACTCAACCGCGACGGGAACCATCCCCATCGTTTGCTTCCGAACTGGAACGATTCTCCCCACGAATGCTGCGGACAATGGACGCCGGATGGAAGATATTTTCTCTTCACCAGCCTCCGGGAAGGAAGAAACAGCATATGGGCACTGCCGGAGCGGCGTTCGTGGATGCAGCCGAGAGCCAAACCCGTGCAATTGACGAACGGTCCACTGGATTTCTGGCTGCCGGTTCCATCCAAGGACGGGAAGAGAATCTTTGCCATGGGCGGACAGCCGCGCTCCGAGGTGCTGCGATACGACGGGCGATCATTTGTTCCGTATCTCGAAGGTGCGTCGGTCACGGACCTGGCATTCTCGGCGGACGCTCAGCATGTGGCCTACATCTCAGTTCCCGAGGGAGCGCTATGGACGAGCAAAATTGATGGCAGCGACCGGATCAGGCTAACGGATCCCAGTGTCATGGAAGCGGCCCTGCCGCGATGGTCTCCGGACGAAAGCCAGATCGCATTTATGGCGAGAACGCAGAACACGGATTGGCGGGCGCACCTGGCGGTGGTGAATGGGCATGGTCTACGAGAACTGGTCCCAGGAGCGATGGCCGGTTTTGATCCGGGGTGGTCGCCGGACGGCAGGTCGATCGTGCTGGCGGTGAACGACCTGGGGGGCACGAGCGGCAGAATCAGCATTCTCGACTTGCAAACAGGTAAAGTCGTCCCCATTCCGGGAGGGGAAAACCTGTTCTCGCCGCGCTGGTCTCCCGACGGACGTTACATTGCGGCGATTACGACGGATTCTCAAACGCTGACGCTGTTCGATCGTACGAATCAACAGTGGACAGTTCTTGCGCGGATGGGCATTGGATTCCCGAGTTGGTCGCATGACGGACAGTACCTGTATTTCGATTCCTTTCTTACGGAAGATCCAGCATTCTTCCGAGTGCGGATTTCCGATCGACAACTGGAGCGTCTGGCCGGTTTGAAAGCCATTCACCGGCTCTGGGGACCGAACGGCGAGTGGAGCGGTTTGGGTCCGGATGATTCTCTGCTGGTGACGCGCGACATTGGCAGCCCGGAGATTTATGCGCTGGATTGGCAGCCCTGACGCACGTCCACGATTGCGACTTCCGACCGTCGCTATCAGCCCGCGGTGCCTCGGCGGGCCACCACGGCCCAGTTCACGAACGCCAGAGCGATGGTCGCGACCAGTATCAGGGACTGGCCGAAGTCCACGCGGGTCACTAAGATCACACATAGGATCACGCCTAATACAGCAAAGAAATCTCCCGCGGGCAGGTTGAACATTGCCCCCGCGCCTTCGGGGTGTTTCCGGCGGAGCACGGGCAGGGCTGCGCATCCTACGCTGTAATAAAGGAGACGGGCTACGGCGGATAGGGTTACGTTCCACTTGAAGTCGCCGATCAGGGCCAATCCCCAGACCATGGCGGCGAAGACGAGAATCGAGACATAGGGAGTCTGGAAGCGGCGATGCACGGCGGCGAAGGCTTTGGGGAAGTCTCCTTGCTCGGCGAGCGCAAAGGGGACGCGGGGCATGGCGAGAATTTTTGCGCTGAGGTATCCGTAGAAGGAGATCAGCGCGCCGACGGCTACGAGAGCGGCACCAATGGGACCAACCGCGATGCGCGCCACGTCGGCCAGTGGGCGCTGGCTGTGCGCGGCGTCGGGAAGGACCCCGACTACCACCCACTGGATGAGGGCGTAAATCGCCGTGCAAAGCAGTAAAGCGGTGAAGAGCGCGAAGGGCGCATCCCGGCGCGGATTCTTCGCTTCACTCATGGGGGCGAGTGCGGTCTCGAATCCGCCATAGGCGAAGACCAGAAGCAACATCGCCTTCAGCCACTGGCTCGTGCCGGCAGAACCCATGGTTGCAGTTGCAATCGTCCAGTGATGTTTGTGAAGAACGAAGAATCCCAGAATGATTACGGCGAATAGCGGAACAAGTTTGGCTGCGGTGAAGAGGTTGCTGACTTGCGCTCCGCCGCGCACCCCGCGAATGTTGATAACGGTCAAAAGGCCGACCAGCACGGTCAGAATAAGGGCCCGGGGCAGTGGATCTTTTGCGTGCGGGAAAAACTCACCCAGGTAAATTACAAACAGGTTGGCGTTGGCGGCGGGAGCGGCGACTTGGCCGAGCCAGAGCATCCATGCGGTTTGAATGCCCATGAGGCGTCCGAAAGCGACCCGGGCGTAGAGATAGGGGCCCCCGGCCTCTTGAAAGCGCGACGCCACTTCGGCGAAGCATCCGATGATTACGCTCATTCCGGCGCCGGCTGCGAGCACCGCATAAGGGCTGGAGTTGCCGATGAGAGCCGCGACGGTTGATGGCAGGCCGAAGACGCCGCTCCCGATGATGGAGTTGACGACCAGCGCAACCAGGCTCCAGCGGCCGATGGCGCGGATGAGGTCGTGGCCAGAGGTAGTTGCCGTTTCTGTCACTGCGTTTTTTTACCACAGATTACGGAGGAGCGAGCGATCGCTCTGAGTTTTGAGAAAATTGCGCCGGGCTTCGCGCTAGCAGCTGAGAGATTGCCTGAGCGAATCGAATCGGCGGCTGTAACCGCATGGTTTGTTACCGCTGACTCGAGACTGCGAAGTGGTGACCTTGGAGCAAATCGCGAGTGCACCATTGGTTGCGATGAAGAATTAAGCCTCCAGCGAGTGTCGTGGGGCGTCGAAGATCGGATCCATTTTAAGGCGAAAAGCCTTGCCAGTGGCGGAGTCCAGCCGCACCCTTCCGCTGGGCATCAGTTGCCCGACCAAAGTAATTGCTTGAATTACGAAAGCGCATGATCGTGGGACATCTATCCGCTCAGTGCTGACGATGAGATGTTCTATCAACACAATTCAAATCACACAATGGCCACGGGAATCGATCCACAGATGGACGACCTGCATACTCGGATGGTGCGAGTTACCGAAGATTTGCGTGTAATTCAGCGCGAGCTCAACTGCGCCGCCATGCAAGCCCCCAGCGATCCGGAATTGATGGAAGCACTGAGCGCTCTGCCCGAGACTGAAGCCATTCAGGTTCTATGCAAGGCGCTCGATCAGATGCGCCACTTCCTCTGGTTCTACAGCCAGGTGATGAGCAACGACCCTGAACTGGGCGATAAACTGCGCCAGTCGAACGCCTCGAAGACGGTCGAAGACGCCAAAGTCGATACCTCCTTCCTCGATCAGCTCACGCGGGCTGATGAGGCATTACTGCTGCGTTACATGGCCGACGCGAAAGAGCGGAAACCGAATTAGTCAGCGACCCCACCGACAATTGTTCTTCTAAGTTCGCCCTCAGGATTCAGCACCACAAGGTTTGCTACGGCGCCGGGAGAGATGTGCCCGTGGCGCGAGAGGCCGACGGCTGTTGTGGCGTTCAGGGTGGCGGCGCGGACCGCATCCCGCAGGCTCCAGTGGGAAAATTGGGTGACATTGCGCACCGCCCGATCCATGGTAAGGACGCTGCCGGCGAGCTTGCCATCGCCTTCGCCAACAACCGTGCAGCGGCCGTCTTTCACCTCGACCTGTATCGGTCCGAGTTGGTAGATGCCATCAGGCATGCCGGCCGCGGAGGTTGCATCGGTGATCAGCACCGCGCGTTCGAGGCCCTTCGCCCGCAGAAAAAGCTTCACCACGTCCGGCGCAACGTGAATTCCGTCCGCGATAATGTCGGCACTGAGCCGTTCGCTCGTGAGCGCTTCGCCAAGGATGCCGGGTTCGCGATGATCCAGCGGACGCATGGCATTGAAGGTGTGCGTGGCGTGGCGGGCGCCAGCCTTCACCGCGGCCTGAGCGCCTTCCATGGTGGCGTCAGAGTGGCCAATGCTGACGCAGACGTTGCGGCGCGCCGCTTCCGCGATGACCTCGATCGCTCCGGGAACCTCAGGAGCGATGGTCATCATGCGCACATGGCCGCGCGCAGCTTGCCAGAGGCGTTCAAATATCCCCAATGTAGGCTGGAGGAGATTCTCCGGAGGATGTACGCCGCGGCGCTTGTGACTGAGAAACGGACCCTCCAGGTGGATGCCGAGCGGAAGCGCCTGAACCTCGCCGCCCTTGGCGCCGCGGAATCCCTGAGACGCTTCTATGGCGACGGCGATTCTTTCGAGTGCCGAGTAAGTCTGATCGAGTGGCGCGGCGACGGTGGTGGGAAAGTAGCCGGTAACGCCGTGCGTCGTCAGAAATTTGTTCAGCCGGGGGAGCTCAGCGAGCGATGCCAGCATAACATCGAGTCCAGCGCCGCCATGCATGTGGATATCGACATAGCCCGGCGCCAGAATGGCATCCGGAAAATCGCGGCTGAAATCAATCACCGTGGCGTTCTTCGGAATCTCCCGCTCAGCCCGCGACGATACAACGGAGATCAACCCGTCTTCGATGAACAGAAGCGGGTGGAGTATCTCTTCCCGCGGCGTATACAGACGATGAGCGCAGAGAACGATCATTATCAGTCAATGGTTCGCAATGGTTGTGTCACAGGCGGAATCTTCGGCCCGGTGCGCCACTAGTGTAGCGCGAAACATGCACCGGCAAGCGGGAACGAGCCAGCGAACGCCGCGATGCTATAATTTGAATGCCTTTCAAGAACCAAACGCTCGGGTGGATGACCTTCCTGGTTGCCACCCGCAGCCCAGTCGGGGAGTGGCTCAGCCTGGTAGAGCACCTGGTTCGGGACCAGGGGGTCGGAGGTTCAAATCCTCTCTCCCCGACCAATCTTTTCAGATACACGCCGCCATTCGCCGTCGGCTGCATCGTTTCCCACCCATTCGGCTGCGCTCAGGGCAGGCTCTTGCAAAAAGCGCAAGGATGGGGCAGTCTCTACGGAATGGTGCAAGCCGCAAATCAAAGGTGGGCCAGCAGGGGTGTCTGATTAGTTTATAGGGAGCTGAAGCGTTCGTGCCATGCAGCGTGATGGGACGCGCACGAATGGGGAGTCCGGGCCCAAGATGAAAGTTCAACTTCGACTTGTTTTTATCGCGCTGGGGATTGCTAGCCTAGGGCTCTTCCTCCTCTACGAAATGATGCGACGTCCGGGCTACGTCGCAAACAGCACGTACCTTGGAGCGATTGTCGCCGTCGAAATTGTCCTTGCTTGCCTATGGCGATTTGAGACGGTTTTTTTCCCGGTCACGATGTACTGTTTTCTAGCGGCTGCAACGGCGCTTCCGTTTGCAGTGGAAAGTTGGACGGTTCGCTGGTTGTTTCTTGGGGTAGGAGCACTGGCGGGCTCCGTCATTTGGATTAGAAGCAATCGCACCAAACACTTCGGAGTATTTCACCTGGTCGCTTTGTTTGCTGTGCTGGCTGCTCTTGCCTCGGCTAGTACATCCGGCTCTCCCAAGACTGCCTTGCTGAAAGTCGGAAGCCTGTTTTTGCTCATGTTGTACGCTTCAACCGGTGGAAGGGTTGCACTTGCAGAGCGAGGTGGCGCTTTCGTTCGGGGTCTGGTTTTAGCGTGTGAGGTTCTGGTTTTCGTGTCGGCGGTCTTCTATTTTGCAGGTCATGACCTGTTTGGAAATCCAAACAATCTGGGGGCATTCGTTGGAGTAATAGCGACCCCCATTCTGCTCTGGGCAGCCTTGGTGGCGGAGAACCGGGGGGAACGTCAACGTCATTACACGGCGTTAGCCCTATGTGTCGTTTTACTCTATGTCAGCGTGTGCCGTGCGGCCATTGTCGCGGATGCGGTGGTCACGGTTGTGCTCACGATGGGGCTACGGCGTCCGCGGCTCTTGTTGAAGGCCGGCTTTGTCGCGGTTTTTCTCCTCGAGACGATGGCCGTGGCGAATCCCGCCCACATGAGCGAACTCATGAGTTCGCTGACCGGGAAGTTTGTCTTCAAAGTGGAAGGGCGCCCGCGCCAAGGACTCTTTGGCTCACGCAACACTCCGTGGGACGAAACTATTTCTGCGGTCGCACAACACCCCTGGTTTGGAACCGGATTCGGAACGAGCGAACTAGAAAGTGAGCGCTCCAACCTCCAGCAGTCATCGGTCATCACTATAGAAGGTACGAATCGTGAACATGGGAGCAGCTACCTGGCGCTCGTCGAATACATGGGCTTGTTGGGCATTCTCCCTTTCCTGCTCCTGTTGCTTCTGCTGATGCGAGCCGTGGCTCGCGTATACATGTGGATGCGAAGAACCGGCAGTCCTTATCATTACGCTGTACCGTTTGCGATGGTTGTTCTGGCGGGTCTAATCCATGCGACATTTGAAGATTGGCTGTTTGCGGCGGGCTCATACATCTGCTTGTTTTTTTGGGTGTTGGCTTTCCTGCTGGTCGACCTGGCTTCGGAAATCGATGCCGATTTGCGAAGACCAAAGTCAAGGCCGGTTGCTGAACTCGCTGCGACGCGGGGCTTTCTGCAGCCAACGGCTTAACTAGCCTCAAACCGTCTGCGACCCTTACTACCACCCACGGCAATGCCCCGCGCAAAAACACGAGCCGTAAGGAGAACCACGGAAATAAGCAGGATCAGCCAGGCCTCGTGCGGAAGAATGAATGAGTCCCAAAATCGGTTCTGGCTGAGTTTCTCGAAGGCCTTGTACCTGCCAGAGAATTCATGAAGGATAGTGGCGCCGGGAACCAGAAATGGAGCGGCCAGCAGAAGGCATAAGGTCGCAAACCGTTTCGACTCCCCCTTCATTTCCGTCAGAGCCCATACCACCGGAACAAGCAGCAGACCGGCATCTGTAAAGCGATGGTAGACGGGAAGAAGCGAGACTGAAGCAAGAAAAGCCAGATCCAGAAGGCCGAGATTTCCGTCGCGGCGAACCGCAAGAAGCCAGAGCGCTACCAGGGTGACGAAGATCAGCGCGGCAGCAACCGAAGTAAAGGTTCGATTCTGCAAAATCGGAAAGAGAGCAACCTGCAAGTTCACCAGCTGAAAATGGAGTGGGTTGGCCGTGCTGAAATCGTCAATCGCACCGGCCGCAAACATCCGTTGATTGTTGGCGAGGAAACTCGGCCACCAAAGACTTCTGCTATGAGGGGGAAAAACGGCTACACAAAATAGTAGGATTCCCGTCGCGATCGCAGCAAGAATTACCTTAGCGCGGTTCTGATGGACGAGCGCGTAAATTAAGAATGGCAAGGCAACTGTGGGCTTCAGGCCTACCGCGAGGGCCAGCAGCACGCCCGCCATTCGGCCTTGGTTCCGGGCCAGGCAGAGAGTGGCAAGCATGCCCAGAGCAAAAGCAACCGTGACAATATTGGAAGTGGCGATCGCGGTATGCACGGGAGCCAGCAAAAATACTGCGATGAAAATTATCAGTCCGAGTGGACTGTATTCGCGAACGCCGGCAAGTTGGATGAGCACCCAGGCAACTGTGAAGACGGCCAGAACGCAAAACAGATCCCACAGACAGATTGCGACCTTCCAGGGCAGCTCAGCTATCGGTAGAAGCAACGGAAAGGCGCTGGTAAGGTAGGGAGAAGGTATACCGCGCTTCGCGGGCAGCGTTCCGTCGAGGCTTTCCTTAACCACAAAGTGTGGGTGGATGGCTGTTGGCCACAGTTCATTCAGGACTGCAGAAGAATAAGGATCACGCCCGGAAATCCAGGCACGGGTTTGCTCGTAAGGTGAGACGAAGTCGTTGAAATTTCGAACCTCAACTCCCAATGCGCGTGCTGGGCCTCGCAGGGAAAATTCCAGGATGGCCAAACAAGCCAACAAGCAGAGTAAGAAGAGACGAAAGCCGTGGCTACCAGCGCCTGATAAACCCATCGCGTGCAATTGTACTGCCTGCTGTTCGAGTGGGAGCCTACCTTGCGGAATCCATCCCCCCGGATTGACCTTCGACAATCCGATACAAGTTTGTGGGCGGATAACCGGAGCCCCATCCAGCCTTTCGCCATCGGGCGGGTTCCTTTCCCAATGGCGCGGTAAAGCTTCCTTGTAGTCGCAACTTCACGGCCGAGAGACCGGGGGGCAGGTTATCACCTTTCGGCCAAATCAAGTACACCGCCGGACCTTCTTTGAGTTGTTCCTGCCAGTTGAGATCGTGATCGAATTTACTCACTAGACCAGTCGGAATTCTGGGGCGAACAAAAAGATAGTGCGAGCCAGCGGCCTCTACAGCGTAAAAATAGAAGTCCTCTGGTCCGAAGACACGCGAATTTGTTGGCACGTTACTACCGACGAAATTCTGCAAGGGCTGCGGATCACGCTCGTCGTAAGAGGCCAGCCACGCCACAACTTTTCCCGACCGGATCGCCACCAGTACAAGGGCTAGCACCAGCCAACTGCCAAGCACAATCCGCTGAAGGGTACGCGGACCGTTGTTACTTAGAATCTTTGCCGTCAATGCAATCAGAACCGGGATGACAAGGGGCACAACAAAAACCTCGTAATCCCAAAATCGCGCGATCGTCAAAAAAGACGCGACGTAATTTGTGAGTACCACGATCGACGCCATTCTCACAGCGGAGTTGACATCAGTTCCTGCCGTCTCAACTTTCCGGCGCAGCGTTAAGATTGAAGCGCCGAATACCAGGAACATCACGAGAGTGAAAAGCAATCCGGAGAGCAGAGGTACCAGCGGTTCATCGAAAAAGTGCCACGAGCCGAGCAACATTGGGGAGACGCTTATCTTGTCGCCTCGGCTCGCGCCGGCGATGAAGCGGAGCCAGCCAATCGGATTTGTACCCTGGCTAAATGTCCATCCCCACACTGGCACGAGAGCCGCGGCCCCGATAATCAGACATCGCTCCAGCACTTCCCACCTTCGAGCCATTGCGAGTTCGCATCCGATGGCAACGAAGAGTCCCAGTACGAAGGGAAAGGCCCTTGGAGTGGTCAGGGCCGCCAACCCGCAGAGAATACCCGCGAGCATTGCGTAGATAAGAGCCAGGCGGATTGACAGGCTGAGTTCCATCGCTCCCAAAGTGCAGGCCAGGCAGAGAAGTTCCAAAGTGATCGTAATCGTGTCAAGCCTTCCGCTGGTGGCCCGTGCCCCCATTCCTTGGGACAGCGCCACCATCATTGCTGAGGCCGCGATTGCTGCCGCGGAGCGATCCAACTGTCGGCACACTAACGCAGCGGAAAAAACTGCTCCCAGTGCTCCCATGAATCCCAAAAGCCGCCAGCTCACCGCTGAGAGCCCAAAGAGCCGCACGTCAATCGAACCCAGAAAAAAAACTAGTGGACCGTAAAAGAGATCGGCGCGGGCGGTATGGGGGAACGCACCCAGAACTGTTGCTACCGGCGGACCTCCGCGCGCCACCGCCAGCGACGTCGATGCGAAGAAGATTTCATCCAGCCAAGGAAGCGGACTCCGGGGGAGAATCAGAAAGGTTAGAGCCATCGCCACCAAAGCGACGAGCCAGAAAATCCTGGATGGCTGGATGGTTCGCAGCGAACGAAAATGTTGCATCATTATCTTCGACGTGGGTTTCCGAACAAAGGCAGTCCGGGGAGATTATTGTAATCTGAGTCATCGCGTCCCGGTCGATCAGACCTGTACAATACCGAGCGAACGCCAAGAGGGTGGAGAAGAAGAGGAACTATGCGTCGTGACAGAGTCATCGGCAGTTTGGCAATTTTCCTGGTTCTTATTATTCTTACTTCAGCAATGCAAGCGAAAACCAACATCACCAAGCAGGCTTTCGGACAGACTGCGGACGGGGCTGCCGTCGACTTGTATACATTGACCGACGGGAAGGTGGAAGTCCGGATTACGAATTATGGGGGGATCATCGTCTCGCTGCGCACGCCGGATCGGAACGGAAAACTCGACGATGTGGTGCTCGGTTATGACTCGTTCGAAGGCTATCGCGCAAACCCAGCCTACTTTGGGGCGATCATTGGCCGCTACGCGAACCGGATCGCGCATGGCAGCTTTCAACTCGATGGCAAGACCTATTCCGTCCCCAAGAACGATGGCGACAACGCACTTCATGGAGGAATCCGTGGGTTCAACAAAGTGGTGTGGACGGCGTCCGAAATAAAAGATGGAATCGAACTCACCTATGTGAGTAAGGACGGAGAACAGGGCTTCCCCGGAACTCTGTCTACAACAGTGCTGTACGTGCTGGAAGGCGGTGCGCTGCGGATCGAGTATTCGGCAACGACCGACAAAGATACTGTGCTCAACCTGACCAATCATTCTTATTTCAATCTTGCGGGCCAGGGTAAAGGGGAAGTTCTGGGGCACATGGTGAAGATCGACGCGTCGCGCTTCACGCCGGTGGATGCGGCGCTGATCCCGACGGGAGAGCTGAAGCCGGTGCAGGGAACGCCATTTGATTTTCGCACTCCTCATGCCATCGGCGAGCGGATCGATGCGAAGGATGAGCAGTTGCGTTTGGGCCTGGGATACGATCACAACTTTGTGCTGGATCATCCCGAAGGCCGTTTGTCTGAGGCCGCCGAAGTATACGAGCCGACCACGGGACGGATTCTGCGAGTGCTTACGACCGAGCCCGCGGTGCAACTCTACACCGGCAATCACCTGGATGGATCGATTACCGGCAAGCAAGGCGTTGTCTACAAACCGCGATTTGCATTTTGTCTGGAGACGCAACATTTTCCGGATTCACCGAACCATCCCAGCTTTCCCTCGACCGAGTTGAAGCCGGGTCAGAAGTTTCACAGCGTGACGATATTTGAGTTCAGCGCTGGCTCGCGCTGAGGCAGGCCATGGCGGCTCATTCTGGCGGAGCCAGCCTGCGGCGTGAGACTCCAGACTAAGGGTCGAGCACCCGCGCCGCATCAGTACTTGTTAGTACGAACTCTTAGTACGGACTCTTAGTACTGACTGATCCCCCGGCTCCCTTATTAGTACGTCCCGGGCCACACTTCCCGCTACCTTCGAGCGCCTCACGATAGTTTCTCCGTGTAGATCCCTTTTGAACCTTGTGCTCCCGGGCTTCGAACCCTATGCTCTGCGCTGGGGAACACTCTGTGAAACGAGTCCGAGTACTGGTCGCGAATCATCCGCGCCTTATGCGCGAGCTAGTGATGGCTACGATTGCCGACCAGCCCGATATCGAACTCGTGGGTGAAGTGCGGAATGAGGGCGATCTGGCCGACATTGTGGAACAGGTGCAACCCGACGTTCTGATCATTGCCATCAACAAGTATTTCTACACAATTCTGGGCAGCCGAATCGATGGCCGCATTCAAGTCATCTCGTCGGACCTTCGCCTCTTCGGAAACTGGAGCGATCTTGCCGCACTGCCTGCGCATGGAAGTGGTCTGGAAATTCCTCTGGCCGTACTCAAAGACCTGGGAACGGATCTGGCTGCCGATCTCTTTCTCGCTTCCGAGATTCCTCCCGGTACAGGCCTGGGTTCCTCGGCGAGTGTTTGTGTGAATCTGTTGAAAGTGCTCACCACTTACTTGCGCTGTCCGCTGTCCAAGTACGATCTGGCCGAGCGGGCTTATAGCATCACGCGTTTCGGCTTGGAACGTCACGTAGGGAAGCAGGACGAATATGCCGCAGCCTTTGGCGGACTCAACTACATCCGCTTCCACCCAGACGGGAGTACGCACGTCGAGACTCTCCACATCGATCCGGGAGTGCTTTCGGCTCTGCAATCGAACTTGATGTTGTTTTTTACCGGAGCGGCCCATCACTCCTGGGACATTCTTGCAGAGCAGGAAGAATCTACGAGGTTGCCGGCGGGCATCGCCGTAGAGGCGCTCCACCAGGTGAAGGAAGCCGCGGCTTTGATGAGAGAGGCTCTGCTGTGCGGAGACCTGGAACACTTCGGCCGTCTGCTGGACGACGCCTGGCAGGCTAAAAAGCGCGTCTCCCCCCGCATTTCCAATCAGCGCATTGATCACCTTTATGAAGTGGCACGCGAACACGGAGTCGTGGGTGGGAAAATTACCGGGGCGGGAGGCGGAGGCTTCCTCCTTCTTTATTCCGAGTCCACCTGCCAGAACGCCGTCCGCTCGGCAATGCAGGAAGAGGGTTTGCAGGAAATGGCCTTTACCTTCGACTGCCAGGGAGCCCAAGTCATCGTGAACGATCCGTTCATTGACCAGGATGAGCGTGCCGGTACGCGCTGGACCTTCCGGCCTCTTTCGTCCGTGTTGTGAGCGTGCGACTCAAGAGACCTCCAAGCCTTTCCAACACCGAGATCATGTTGAACCCCGAAGAGACGAAGATCCGGCAAGTGAGAGTTCATAAGCCTATGAGGATCAATGCGTCTGGCCCGCGAGTTGCCGACTTGCGCGGAGTTGTTTTTGACATGGACGGGGTTCTAGTCGATAGCCATCCCGCGCACCGCAAAGCGTGGCGGCTATTTCTCCATACACTCGGACGCGACGTAGGTGATTCCGAATTGGACTTCATCCTGGATGGTCGCAAGCGCGGGGACATCCTTCGCCATTTTCTCGGGGACTGTCCTGAGCACGAGTTGGAAGAATTCGGAAGGCGAAAGGATGGCATCCTCCGCAAAATTCAACTGTCGGTGGTTCCGGTTCCGGGCGTGATCCGCCTGGTTCACGAGCTTCGTGGTTGTGGCGTGGCTCTGGCGGTAGCTACCTCGGCGAGTCGGAGTCGGGCTCGTTCTACGCTGGTTGAGTTAGGGCTGCTGGATTGCTTTGACGCGGTTGTGACCGGGGAGGATGTGCAGCACGGTAAACCTGATCCGGGCATTTATCTTCTTGCCTGCGATCGTCTCCAGCTCGAATCCAATTGCCTGCTGGCCGTGGAGGATGCCGTCTCCGGCATTCGAGCCGCTGTTGCGGCTGGATTACGATGCCTGGCGGTTGCCTTGCATCGGGCACCCGAGACTCTCAAGTCTGCTGGGGCGGCTCACGTAGTCCCTGATTTCGACATTGTATCCGCTGCTGACCTGGAAGATATCCTGCTTCGTTGCAATCTGGCTGCGCCCCAAGCTGCAGTCATGCGCAGCAGCTAGACGGCCAAGCCGACGCTGCGGCAAACTTCCACGATCGACAGACGATCCGGCGCGCCCACCTTCCGCAGGATGCGATGCACGTGATTCTTCACGGTCTGCTCGGAGAGATTTAGCTGGCTTGCCATTTCTTTATTCGTTAGCCCATGCTGGATCAGCCCAACCAGTTGCTGTTCCCGGCGGCTGAGTCCGAGGCTGGTCTTGAGGTACAAACTAGGAATAGCAGGCTTGTGTTGGGTCACCCATTGAAACAGCGCTCCGGAAAGTGAACCGGGGCAGACCCCCTCGCCAGCGGCCACCGCCCGTATGGTGCGCGCCACGTCTATGGCTGAAGCGTCTTTGAGTATGTACCCAACAGCGCCTGCCTGTACCACCCGAAGGAAGATAGCCTCCTCAGCTTCCATGCCAACCATCACGACCTTGATCGAAGCATTGAGCTGATGCAATTCCCGCAGCATTCCGGGTTCCGATAAGACCGAGGAAACGGAATCGAGCACCACCACATTCGCCCTCGTCAAGAGGATCTCCTCATATGTATCGGGACCATACGCCCCGGCTCCCACCACCTGGATATCTTCCTTCTTCGACAAAATACGCAGCAGAGCTTCGCGCAACAGGCGATTTTCCGCCAACAGAAAAACGGACGCAACTGTCCCCGAAGGTCCTGTACCTATACTTCCCATCCGATCACAACCTCGCTTAGTTCAGAAATTCCCTGAGTAATTCGGATACCACCGTCGAAGATCACTCTTCTGCTCTTCGCCCTGCTCGCCTTCGAACCAGCCTGCCCAGCATCTCTGCCTGGGCGCATCTTCCCCAAATCGCTGTTCTGACATCCCAGGTCTACTTTCAAACGCTAGCCGCCCAACAAAGCTGTGGTCAAGGGAAAAGCCTGCCCAAGGGGTCAATGGCGTTCCAGTCCGGGAAGTTGTCTTTCAATTCCTCAAATGGTCTTCTAATCGCCGCGATCTTGACGCCTTCCCCGGTCGCTGGTAGATTCCGGTCCAGATCACGATTGCCAGGAGGCCATCGCTCTGAGCCGGCTAAGCCGTCGTAAGTTTCTTGTCCGCTGCTGCCAGGGAGCCTCAGCGGCGATGGTTACCAGAAGCTTGCACGGTCTCGCCTTCCCGGCGAACTCACCGGTTGATTCTTCCAGCGCGCTTTTATCTGATGGCCGATTGCAGCTGCATCCGCACTATATTTCCCAAAGGCCGCTGGACGACATATTGCTTAAGACGGATGCTGGCCTCGATGACTTCGTCAGCGAAAAATATCATGACAGGATTTCCGCCATACTGGCGGAGTGGAGAGCGAGCCTGCTTCGATCTCCGAAGGAACTTCGGACGATTGAAAAAGACTTGACCGCGGACTTTTCCGGTTCCTCGCTGTCTCCGGTTGATGCGCGGTTGGTGCGTCCCCGCTCTCCCGTCGAAGTTCACGAGATTACATTTGCTGCCGGGACTAATCTCGGACGAGATGAGTTTCTTCAGCAATTGCGTTCTTCCATGGATCTATTCTCCACGATCGAAACCGCGGAATTCCAAGTCACGAATATTGCAGCGAGCCCGGCGTTGATGTCCCGCCCACAGCGGGTTAAGACTCGCGTGCGCTACGAGTTCGTTGGGACCGGGCAGGGTTTTCACCGCGAGCAGCGCGTTGGTCACTGGGATCTCGAGTGGGAGGGCCAGCAATCTTCATCCACGTCCGCGCAGTTCAAGCTCCGGCGTTGGCAGATGTTGGATGAGACACGAAGCCGCTCCACTGCCCCGGTTTTTGTGGATATCACCGCTTCCGCTCTTGGTGGAAATTCTTCCTACTCGGCTCAAATGCTGCAGGGCGTCGATTACTGGCGGACGGTTCTCGATGGATCTTCCGGTATCGATGTCTACGGACACAACGGAGTCTCGGTCGCAGACATCGATAACGACGGTTTTGACGACCTCTACGTTTGCCAACCCGCAGGTCTTCCCAACCGCCTTTATCGGAACCGGGGCGATGGAACGTTCGAAGACATCACTCAATCGTCAGGTCTGGGGATCCTCGACAACACAGCCTGCGCTCTATTCGCAGACTTCAATAATGATGGCCATCAGGATGTTGTGGTGGTGCGCGCGAGTGGTCCGCTCCTTTTCCTGAATCAGGGCGACGGCAAGTTTCGTCAGAAGCCAGGGGCGTTTCAGTTTGCCCGTCCTCCCCAAGGAACCTTCACCGGTGCGGCCGTTGCCGACTATGACCGTGATGGCTGGTTGGATATATATTTTTGTCTTTACGCCTACTATCAGGGTACCGATCAATATAAATATCCGGTCCCGTATCATGACGCCGAGAATGGCCCTCCGAACTTCATGATGCGCAACCACCGCGACGGAACCTTTCACGACGTGACAGCGGAATCGGGCCTTGATCAAAACAACACGCGTTACAGTTTCTGCTGCGGCTGGAGCGATTACAACCTGAACGGATGGCCCGACCTTTATGTGGTGAATGATTTTGGGCGGAAGAACCTTTACCGCAACAATGGCGATGGAACTTTTACGGATGTTGCTTCGCAGGCCGGGGTTGAAGACGTCGGCGCGGGCATGAGCGTTTGCTGGACCGACTTCGACAACGACGGACGGGAAGATCTTTACGTGGCGGACATGTGGACCGCCGCCGGTGAGCGCATCTCTTCACAAGAAGACTTCAAGCGAGACGCACCCAAAGAAATTCGAGATCTTTACCGGAAACATGCGACGGGCAATTCGTTATTTCGAAACAAGGGGACTGGCTTCGAAGATCGAACCGCCGCAGCCGGAGTGGGCATGGGGCGCTGGTCGTGGTCGAGCGATTCGCTCGACTTCAATCATGACGGGTTTCAAGACCTCTATATTGCGAATGGCATGGTTTCGGGCTCCTCGCGCCTTGACTTGAACAGTTTTTTCTGGCGCCAAGTGGTGGCTAATTCGCCAGACTCGGCGAAGCCTGCGCACCAATACGAACAAGGATGGAGCGCCATCAACGAACTCATTCGAGCCGATGGTACCTGGAGCGGCTTCGAACGAAATGTTTTCTATTCGAACAATCGCGATGGAACATTCTCCGACATTTCGGGCGCAGTGGGGATGGATTTTGTCGAGGACGGCAGGGCATTTGCTCTTGCCGATTTCGACCGGGACGGCCGGCAGGAAATCTTTTTGAAAAACCGCGCTGCACCGCAGTTACGGCTGATGAAAAATGTGATCGAGAAGCTGCCACCGTCGATCGGTTTCTGTCTGCGCGGTACGAAGAGTAATCGTGACGCCATCGGCGCGGCAGTTCGGGTGGAAACAGAATCGGGAACCCAGACCCGCATGCTTCAGGCTGGCTCTGGATTTCTATCCCAGCACAGCAAGGAGGTCTTCTTCGGATTGGGAGAGGCAAAAGGTCCGGTGCGGGCTTCGATCCGTTGGCCAAGCGGGCTGGTGCAGGAATTTAACGACCTTCCGCCCAACCACAGGATCTGGGTAGAGGAGGGATCCGAAAAAGTCCGGATCGAACCGTTCAAGACGCCAATGGCACTACTCGGCGATCATGATCTCGACAGACCGCAAGAAATCGCGCCCCTGCCTGCTGTGGTTGAGACTTGGTTACTCGTTCCCGTAGCCGCGCCGGGTTTTTCTCTTTCCGACTTGGCTGGACGAATGCAGACGCTTTCTACATTTCGCGGGAAGCCTCTACTACTGAACTTCTGGTCCGCACAATCCCCCGATTGCCAGCGGGACCTTAATACGTTCCAGCACAAAGTTGACAGTTGGAAAAGTCGTGGCGTTCAGCTCATTACGGTGAACGTTGACGAAGCAAGCAGCGTCGAGCAATTAACGGCGCTACTGCGTGCCCGCAGGTTCCGGTTTCCCATTCTCAGCGGATCGGATGAGACGATTGCTGTTTACAACATTCTGTACCGCTACCTGTTCGACCGTCATCGAGACCTCGGCCTGCCAACATCTTTCCTCATCGACCAGCGAGGCGATATCGTCAAGGTCTATCAAGGACCCGTGGATCCGAATCATGTTGAACAGGACTTCGTAAGCATTCCTCAGACCGACTCAGAGCGACTCGTGCGCGCGCTGCCTTTCCCGGGAGTTACAGAAACCCTGGAATATGGCCGGAACTATCTGTCGCTCGGCTCGATTTTCTTTCAGCGAGGTTATATCGATCAGGCCCAGGCGTCGTTCCAACTTGCTCTTCGCGACGATCCGCTCAGCGCCGAGGCCTGCTACGGCTTGGGGAGCACCTATCTAAGTCAGCAGAAAACACCCGAGGCTCGCGAGAAGTTTGAACGTGCGACAAAACTTCGCGCCAGCTATCCCGAGACTCTGGCGAACGCCTGGAATAATCTCGGTCTTCTCGCCACACGGGAGAACCGAACTGACGAAGCGATACGTTGCTTTAAGCAGGCAGTGCTGTTAAGCCCGGATCATCTGATCGCTCTAAACAATCTCGGCAACGCGTATCGCCTGCGGAAAAGTTGGGATGATGCGCGCAGAACCTTTGAACGGGCTCTCGAAGTTAACCCCGCAGATCCGGAAGCGAACTATGGTTTGGGCATGGTGTTTGCGCAGGCCGACGACACCGTGCGAGCGGACGAATATCTACAGAGAGCGCTGAAGGCCCGGCCCGCTTACCCCGAAGCATTAAACAACATGGGAATTCTTTATCTGAGGACCCAGCGGCGAGACCAGGCCGTCGCTACCTTCGAAGAATGCGTTCGCATTGCGCCCGCATTCGACCAGTCTTATCTGAACCTGGCCAAGGTCTACGTAATTGAGGATGCACCGGAGAAAGCCAGAGCGATTCTGCTCGCACTTCTCAAACAGCATCCGGATCACGCGCAGGCGCAAAGCATGCTATCGCAACTTCCCCACTAGGGGCTCTTGGAGGAGTTAGTTCTTCGGTGTTTGCGCCGTCATCAAACTCACAAACATCTTGTAAAATCTGTCGAGATCAAGATCGTCCTGCACTTCAATCGGCTGCGCCTGGAGTTGAGGCTTGTCGCGCTCCGTCCAAGTCAGCGTATTCCCGTACCCAGCGCCGCGGTCCAGATCGACATCCATGTAAAGCGTTTCTTTTTTTGTGATCAGGCTCGGATCGATCCATGCCGCAGCCGCTAGTTCGTCCCAAAGATAGTTGTAGTTGCCACGCAAGCGCGCATATTTGCCGATATAACGCGCTGCCGGCGAGTCTGCCACCTTGATGCGGTCGATCAGATCCGCAGTCAATCGAGTCTTCACTGAAATATCTACCGGTGTGCAGACAATTTTCTTCCACGGAGCGCGCAACACAATGTGGGCCGCTTCCGGATCGAACCACAGATTGAATTCGTGAGTCGGATTGTTCGCAAACTCCGGATCGTCAGTCCGCGGATTCAAGCTACCCCCCATGAACACTAATTCTTTCGCCAAGGCCGCAAATTCCGGATCGATGGAAATGGCGAGGGCCAGATTTGTAAACGGGCCACCCTCATAGATTGATATCTGATTCGGAAACTTACGAACCATGCGGATCATAAAATGCGCGGCATCCTCAGCAGACGGCTTGGTCGTCGGCCTGCCCTCAGGCATATCTCCCAACTGATCCGGCGGATGGTAATACTTCGGAGTCCATGCCCCGAGCCACGGTATGCGGCCATATTGCTGCTCCCACTGCTCGGTCTCCTGCTGCCGTCTCACCAGGGGATACTCCGATCCCGGCACCACCGGAATGTCCGTTCGCCCGATGAGTTCGAGCATGCGCAGCGTGTGCGCTACTTCTTCATGCAGCCACTGATCGCCCGTGACCACTGTGATGCCCAGGACCTCCGTCTGCGGCGACTGGATCATAAGCAGCATCGACTGTTGATCGGTTCCGGCGGGCCCTGCCGCGTCCTGATCGATGATTATTTTTCGCTTCTCCTGACTCCAGCACGTCAGGCAGGTCGTCAGCAATAGAACGGTTGTAAGATGCCGCATTCTGTAAGATGCCATTACTCCCCCGCCTCTAAGATTGAAGGTAGACAAACTGCGCAAGCTGACAGCGTCCTGAAACTATCGTAAAAATCCCCAGCCTTCAAGCGCGGAAAATTCACCAAGGGCAATTTGTCCCACGCTAGCCTGTAAATTGCGGAATGCGGATCGAACGTCTAAAATTCCAGACTATGCACGAAGCCATGAATTGTCTGGCTTTCTAATTCACGCCTGGCTTATGGGCCGCTCTTCCATCAACGCAACGTGCACCCTCGCGCTCGCCGTTTTCCTTCATTCGTCGAGTGTCAGTGGGCAATCCGTTCAACAACAGGCGGTTGAGCCCAGGGTGGAGGTTCGCGCGAAGGCTACCTTGAAGGGCAGTGTGAGGGATTCCCTCAACCGCCCGGTTGTAGGAGCCACGCTTCGCCTGCAATCTAATGACGATCCGACTCTCACTGGACACAGCGATTCGGCAGGGACCTATGTTTTTTATGAAGTTCGACAGGGCATATACACGCTGACTGCGGAAATGGTCGGATACGGCAGCGCCACGTCCCGCTCAATCGTTATCGGACCAGAAAGTAAACCGGTAGATATCATTCTCGATTCCGCAAAGTCGCCGCCGAAGAGTTCCATGGCCGCACAAGTTGAGTTTTCCGACGAACCTCACTTCACCGTGGCAGGCGTTACTGATACCACGAGTCTCGGCGGCCACGGGTCCGACACGATCGTCCGAAACCGGGAAGCGCTGGCTCAGGCAGCCGCTTCTCTCGGCAAACAATTATCCGCCAACCCCGAACTCGATTTACCGAGCCCTGGAACGGAGCAGTCTTTGCGCGAGGCGGTGGCACGACAGCCGGAAGACTTCGGAGCAAATGTTCGTCTGGGAAAGCTGCTGGTCGATCGCGCAAAACCGCGTGAAGCGCTGCCCTACTTGGAAGTAGCTTTTCGGCTCAATCCCGGCGACGCCAACAACGCCTACGAACTGGCGCTTGCTTATGCTGAGAGCCGAGACTATGTGCAGGCGCGCTCCCATGCACTGGGTTTGCTCGATCACGAAAAATCAGCTCAACAAAACGCCGAACTGCACCATCTGCTGGCCGATGCTGACGAGAAGCTCGATGATCCCCTGGGGGCTGTCCGGGAGTATCAGCGTGCGGCCGAACTCGATTCGAGCGAAGCGAATATCTTCGACTGGGGAGCGGAACTCCTCATACACCACGCAAGCGAGCCAGCCATCGAAGTTTTCACAAAAGGCAATCATCTGTTCCCACGCTCCGTCCGCATGCTGGCCGGCCTCGGTGCGGCCTTTTACTCTCTGGGCTCTTACGATCAGGCAGCGCAGCGTTTCTGTGAGGCGTCGGATCTGAATCCCGAGGATCCTAATCCCTATCTGCTGATGGGAAGAATGCAGGCTGTCGAGGCCGCCCCATCACTGGAAATTGACGAACGGCTCGGACGGTTTGTCAGACTTCATCCTCAGAACCCCTGGGCCAATTATTATTATGCGGTAAGCCTTGGGAAACATTGGAAATCGCCGGAAGAGATTAAGATCGAAGACGCCGATGAAGTGAAGTCGTTGTTGACGAGGGCTATCGGTCTCGATCCGAAACTTGGTCTCGCTTACCTACAGTTGGGTATTTTTTATTCGGAGCAGAAGGACTTTCCAAAAGCTATCGCTGCCTGGCAGGAGGCCGTTGCCGCTACTCCAGAATTGGAACAGGCGCACTACCGCCTTGCGCTGGCCTACAGACAGGCGGGGGAAATCTCCAAAGCGAATTTCGAGCTGCAACGATATGAAAAGATATCCGCTGAAAAAGCGCAGGAGACGGAGCGTCAGCGGCACGAACTGCAACAGTTTGTATATGAGTTGCGGGGACAAACTCCTGCCGCAACGCTAAAGTAGATTTATCAGTGCGTACCGGGTGTGGGCGCGCTCATCAGCTTTACGAACATTTCGTAGAACCTTTCCAGATCCAGGTCCACCTGAATTTCGACCAACTGAGCACCAAGCGCCGGTTTGTCATGGTCAGACCAAGTCAGCGTATTCCCGTAGCCCGCTCCACGATCCAGATTCACCGCCATGTAGCGAGTCTCCCGCTTGGTAATCAGAGTCGGATCGATCCACGCTGCTGCTGCAAGTTCGTCCCACATAATGTCGGCTCCTGGCGAGTACATGGCGAACCGGGAAAGATAGCGAGCCAGAGGTGTCCCGCTCGCCTCAATCTTCTTGACGATGGCTGGCGTTAAATGAGTCTTGATTGAAATATCAGTTGGAGTGCAGACGATTTTCTTCCAAGGCGCGCGCAACACGATTTGCGCAGCCTCGGGATCAAACCAAAAATTAAACTCGTGCCGCGGATTGCTTGCGAACTCGGGATTGTCCGTTTTCGGGCTCAGGCTTCCACCCATGAAGACCAATTCCTGGGCCAGTTCAGGGAATTCTGGATCGATTGAGATCGCCAGTGCCAGATTGGTCATGGGGCCGCCTTCGTAAATCGTCACTTCGTGCGGATACTTACGCACCATACGGATCAGAAAATGCGCGGCATCTTCATTGCTGGCCTTAGTCGTCGGCGCGCCTTCCGGGAGCGGAGGTACGACGAACGGGTCGTGCCACCACCGGTCGTCCCAGGCTCCTGCGTAGGCTACTTTTCCGTAGCGTTCCTGCCATAATTGAGCTTCCTCGCGTCGCCGGACCAATGGGAACACGACTCCGGGAACCACAGGAATATCTGTCCGCCCGATAATTTCCAGCAGGCGAAGAGTGTGCGCCACTTCTTCGTCGCGCCACTGATCTCCACTAACCACGGTCGCGCCCAACACTTCCACCTGGGGCGACTGAGCCAGCACCAGTAGTGTTTGCATATTGCTTCCGCCCGGGCCCGAGAAGTCTTCGTTGATGATGACTTGACGTCGCTGCTGGGCGCCGGCCAAGCGACCGGCGAGGACGAGCAACACAAAGGCCAGCACGATCTTGCCACGAGTCATTGCTTTCCCGGTTCCGCTGGTTTTGTCAGGGGCTTTGCTAGAAAACGCTGAGGCAGATTGGTTGGTTCCAATCTGCTCCCGAAAAAAGTTCAACTCTGCCCTAGAAATCAAGCCTCAGGGCAAATTGGACCAATCGCGCGTTATTTACCGTGTTATTAACCACGCCGAAGCTGGAGGGAGTGTTGATGTCCTGCTCCCCCGTGCCACCGAACCCTTGAAGGAAGAACTGCGGGTGGTTGAACAGGTTGAAAAACTCAGCGCGGAATTGTAAGTTCATCGCCTCGCGGAAGGACAAGGGGAAGTCTTTGATCAACGAGAAATCGGTATTTACAAAGCGCGGGCCGTAAACTGGTGCCCGCGGGGCCGTACCAAGTTCGCCAGCACGGGCCTGCATAAAAGCGCAGGGATTGAACCAATATTGTAGCGTATGCACTGCGGAGGGCGCGGCGCAGCCCGGATTGGCTGCGACCGCCCCTCCCTTGTTGGGGTCGCCCACTTCGTTCGGGCGCTGAACGGTGTTCCCGTTATATGAGAAGAAGACGCCTGACCCATCACCGCTATCGACAACGAACAACGGAAAACCAGACGTCGCCCTCTGGATCACATTGACTTGCCAATTTCCCAGGATGGCGTTGGTGGCCCCTTTCCAGTCGCCGCCAAAACGCTTGCCCTTGCCGAACGGCAAATTGTAGAGGACGCTTGCAGTGAAACTGTCGTTGAGGTTCAGCTGCGACAAGCCCCAATCTAGTTTGTTGAATCCTGGGAGTGGATAGTACATCGCGCCAGGGTTGGTACCCAAGCCGTCAGTCATGCCAGAATCGAAATTGCGGGAATAGGTATACCCGATCAAGGCATAAAGCCCGTGCCGCGTGCTCTTGGTTTCAGCCTTGACTTGCAGAGAATCATAACGTGCGGCGCCGATGCTGTTGTTAGTGTCTACGGACTGAAACGGTGCAGCGTAAGGGAATGAGGGGAATCCGCAGCCTACGGTGTAGCCGGAAACGTAAGTAAGGCTTGTCGGGTCGCATGCACTCGGTGACGACAAATTTTCGTTCAATTGGCTTACCAAAACGTGAGCACTGCGTGAGCCGCCATAGCCCACTGTCAGCACCACATTGCCCGGCAACTGGTGCTCAACGTTGAGATTGAATTGCTGGATTATCGCCTGCTTGAAGTTCAGGTTCTGGGATTGAATTGTGCCCGTATATGATTGGGGGTTCACCGGCGAGCTATAAACGGCGCCGCCAGCGACTGGCGTAGTGGAAGGGGTTCCAGCCGGTAGGAGGAACCCACCCGACAGTGAACCGACGGGGCTGCCATAGGCGAAGCAGAAGGTGCAGGGATCCACTTCGGCATAGAAGGGCGGATTCTGCCACAGCCCTTGCCCACCCTGATTCCACGCGGAATCGTGGACGATACCGTAGCCTCCGCGAACCACAGTCTTGTCGCTGCCCATTGCTTTCCAAGCGAATCCAATACGGGGTTCGAGAGCAGTCTTGTCGAATTGAATGCCTGCCCTCCCGTCAGTGGGGATGCAAACCGTGCAGCCACTCAATGCGGGGCTGCCTTTCGGAACATACCACTGGAGGTTCTGAACATTGAAATCCGCCTGCCGATTCTGCACTTCGGTTTCCGGTGTGGCGAGAGACCAGGCAAATCCAAGATTCAAAGTCAGATTGCTGGTGACGCGCCAATCATCCTGGACGAACGGACGAAATAGTTTCCAGCGGCGGCCGGTCGTGGCTCCAAGAAATGTTTGATCGTGAGCCGCAAAAACGCCTAAGCCCCCCAGAAGCACGTCCCCGACGCCGTCGCCGGTCAGACCCCCATTCTCGACCGCGAAACCGTCCTGGAATGCATTGTTTCTTATATTCATCTGGTTGGCGCGGAACACAGCTCCGAATCGGATGTTGTGCTTGCCGCGAATCAGGTCCAGCGTGTCGGAAACTGAGTAGACGTTGGTTCCGCCCTGGTAGGGTGCAAATCCGCGATCGCCCACGGCAAAGTATGCGGACATAAGGAATGACGTCATGCCACAACTTACGCACTCCTGGGACGCCTGGTTCAGGCTCGCGGGATAGCCAGTTATGCTGTCGCATTTGCTAGCCAGATTGGAGCCGGGAATACCGATCTGCGCTCCCTCACAGGTGCCAGTGCCGAAAGAAAGAATGTGATTGAAAATCCGGTTGTAGCCGACACTGAGCTGATTGATCATGTTCGGAGAGAAAACGTGAGTTTCCGAGAGCGCCAGATTCCGGCCATGATTTTCAATGTGTTGGTTGCTGCCAAAGGCATTTTGTTCCGACCACGTCGGTGAGCCACCGGGTACAAAGTTTGTTGCCTGATCGTAGCTGAAGCGGGCAAATGCCGTGTCCTTGCTGGAAAAATTGTGATCGAGGCGAACGTCCCATGTGCCCTCGTTGAGTCTCCTCACCGGTACATTGACGTAGTTGAAGCCTGGGGCGGATGCGTTCGGAGTGGGATAAAGCTGAATCACCTTAGCACCGATCGAATTGATCAGGGCCGCTGGAATTACATTACAGGACGCTCCGGCTGATTGGGTTCCATCGCCTAAGTTTACCGGCTCGGCTATATTAGTGCCCGGCAGGCACTGAAACGGCGAACTGCCCGCGAACGGATTTCTGATGTTGGGGAATCCGTTAGAGTTGATGGGGGGAGCTTTTGGAGCAAACCCGGGTCTCGCCAAGCCAGAGGGATCGAGGGTGAAGTCGTAGTCGCCATTCGAGTCGGGCGTCATCATCGCAGTGCTGGGAACAAAACCGGTGAACGTTACCCCTTTGCGCTGCATTTTGGCCTGATAGTCAACGAAAAAGAAAGTCTTGTCCTTCTGAATGGGCCCACCCAACGAACCGCCAAACTGATTCAGATTGAATTTTTGCTTCGGAGACGTGACACCAAAATCGTAGGTCTTGGCATCGAGCGCGGTGTTACGGAAAAACTCAAACAGCGAGCCATGATACTGGTTCGCTCCGGATTTTGTCGTAACCATGACTACAGGTCCAGCGCGCTCCCCGTACTCGGCCGAGTAGCTGTAGGTCAACACCTTAAATTCTTGTATGTCATCGATCGAAGAGAAAATTGCAATCCCGCCTTCATCGAGTTGATTGTTATCGTTGCCATCGAGCAACCAGTCGGTTTCCTGTTCGCGCGAGCCGCCGGAAGAAAGCGAGAACGATCCGCGCGTGGCCGCCTCGCTGCTAGCCGCGCTGGTGAAGAAACTGACGGGGCTGGTAGATGTTGTCGTGCCCGGCGTCAGCGTGGCCAGTTGCACAAAGTTACGGCCGTTTAAGGGAAGGTCCGCCACCTGCTCGGAAGTGATTACCTGACCTAATGTTGGATTGGAAGTCTCGACCGCGACTTCCGTCGCGTTCACCTGAACCGCGGTTGACACCGAGGCGGGCACGAGCGCGAAATCAATTTCACGATGCTCATCGATCTGCAGGCGGACGTCCTTCTGCTCCGTTATCTGGAACCCTTGCGACTCGACGCGAATCGTGTAGTAAGACACTGGCAGCAGCGGAATCAAGTAATGCCCGGAGTCATCCGTCTTGGCATCACGAACCAGGCCGGTGCCCTGGGAAGTGGCCTTTACGGTCGCTCCTGGGATTACCGCCCCAGCTTTGTCGGAAACAGTGCCGGAAAAACTGCCGGTAGCCTGTGCGTGTAGTGGCGGACAGACCGAGAACACAAGCAAGCCGGAAACCGCTACGAGCAGCGCCCTCTTAGTCAGCATCAAAAGCTCCTTTTCGGCGGCCCCACGCCGAATGACAAGACTTCTGTTCCGAAGGTGAATAATTTGGAGGTCTTAAACCGTAGAAGGGGCTTATAAATCGCCGCTGCGCCCGAAGTCAAGACTATTCGCCAGTCTTGGCGTATAGCAGCCGATTCCATTCCTTGTTTGGGTTTGTAATATTGGACAAAAACAGGAGGCATTCAACCCCCTTTAATCCCCGGATCGACCCTTCCACTCCGCATCGAAGCGCTGGCGATCATAAAAAGACTTTTGTGTTCCCACCCCTGTCGTGGAAAGCCCGGCGTACAAATTAGCGCGTCGCACCGCTTCCAGCTCCGGCAAGCCTTCCGCCAGAAACACAGCGAAACTACCGATAAACGCGTCGCCTGCGCCGGTGCTGTCGATGCTTTCTACCGGAAACGCCGACACATGTTCGCTCAAGTTCCGACCTGCCAGTAGCGATCCTTTGGATCCGAGAGTGATAATGACGCGGCGGATCCCATCGTTGAGCAGTTTTTCCGCACATCTTTTCGCGTCGTCGACATTTCTTACTGCCATCCCCGTGATGGTCTCGGCCTCACTCTCGTTGGGAATGAAATAATCCAGGCCCGACAGTTCGCGGATCTCTACCGGTTGGCCGGGAGCGGGATTCAGAATGCATCGAATCCCGTGTTGCCGTGCGAACGCGATCGTGTAATAAACCGTCGCCAGAGGAATTTCAAACTGGAGCACAATGCAGTCGGCGGATTTCAACATGTCCGCGGCCGCATCGACGTCGGCCGGTCTTACCGCATCGTTTGCTCCCTTCACCACCAGAATGCGGTTTTGTCCGTCGGGCTCGACGAAGATGGGGGCAACGCCGCTGGACACACCATCGACCTGTTTGACGTGAGCGGTGTCGATGCCCATCTTCCTGAAGTTTTCGATTGTGGCTGGTCCGAAAAGATCGCTGCCCACGCGCGCCACCATAAGTACATCCGCTCCACAAAGGCGAGCAGCGACCGCCTGGTTCGCGCCCTTGCCGCCGAATCCCAGATCGAAGCGCTGGCCGAAGATTGTTTCTCCCGGCTTCGGGAACCGTTCTGCGAAAGTTGTCAGGTCGATGTTGGCACTGCCAACCACCGCAACTCGAGGGCGAGAGGGCATGATTTTATTCAGAGACCTTGCGACCGCCGAGTTTAGTGAGCTTCATTGATTGTGTCAACGGCATGGCGTAAGACGCAGCTCTATTCACCGTACGGAACCCAGATGTTCTTCACTTGAGTGGCGTGTTGCAGAAACCATCGCCCTTCGCCCTGCTTCGGGTCAAGCCAGTTGATGGTGCGGCCTTCGTTGGTGAAGACCTGTTTTAGATTTCCTACGGAGAACGATTTGGCTGCGGCTGCGCTGCCTTCGTCCGAAAAACACCAGATCGCATCCACATCGTCATGTTCGGAGATGGTCTTGAGAAGTTGAGCGCTGTATCCCGTGACAATGTTGATGGCTCCGTCCGGTAAATCACTCGTGTCGAAGACCTGATAGAGATCGCCGATGATGAGCGGATACGTCTCTGAAGGGACTACGATCGCTGTGTTGCCAGCGGCCAAGACTGGAAGCACCAGAGAGAGCAGCCCCAAAAGTGGCGAGTCGTTCGGGCAAATGATTCCAACTGTTCCAATCGGTTCGTTCATGGCGATGGCGATTGTCCGCGCCGGGGGACTGTGTACCGCGCCATCGTACTTGTCAGCCCATGCGGCATACGAAAAAATCCGTTCGAGGCTGACACGAACCTCCTCCACGGCCTGGGCTTCGCCGACGGCGGCCGCCAATCGGCGGGAGATTTCGTCCCGACGTAGCGAAAGATTCTCCGCCATGTAATAAAGAATTTGCGCACGATTGTGAGCTGTGGTTTTGACCCAACTTGCAGCTTTGCGAGCAGCTTCGACCGCATTGCGGATATCTTTTCGATTTCCGAGTGGAGCTTCCCCCAGCAACTCGCCGCGCTGATCACGTACTTCAAAGCTGTAGCCGGAATCCGGTCGCACCTGCTTGCCGCCAATGTAAAGTTTCACGGTGCGGTCGATGGCGGGATCTTGCTGGTGTTCATCGGTTGATGCCTCAAGTTTGCGCACCGAGGGCGCCTGCACCGGGGCGCGTTGGAACCACACTGGATCGAGATACTCGAGCAAACCTTCTCGCCCTCCCTCTCGGCCGTAGCCACTCTCGCGATATCCGCCGAAGCCGCACGATGCGTCGAACATGTTCGTGCAATTCACCCAAACCACACCGGCCTTGATCTGTGCTGCTACTTGCAGAGATACGTTGATACTCTCGCTCCAAACGCTGGCCGCCAGGCCGTACACGGTGTTGTTGGCTAGTTCCACCGCCTCGGCCGGAGTTCGGAATGTCATCGCAGCAAGGACAGGGCCGAAAATTTCCTGCTGCGCGACGACCGATGCGGGATGCACGTTGCTCAACAGAGTAGGGAGAAAGTAGAGCCCACGCGATGGCATTTCGATCTGCGGCTGCCAACAACTTGCGCCCTCGGCAATTCCCTGATCCACGAGGCGGCGAATGCGCTCCAGTTGAACTGGAGCAACGATGGCACCGATATCGATGGCTTTATCGAGTGGTGAGCCAACGCGTAAGGCGCTCATTCGATCCCGAATCTTCTCCATGAGCGACTCGGCAATGCTTTCCTGCATAAGCAGACGCGAACCCGCGCAGCAAACTTGTCCTTGGTTCAGCCAAATTCCATCCACCAATCCTTCTACTGCGCTATCGAGATCGGCGTCCTCGAAAACCACGAAGGGGGACTTGCCGCCCAACTCCAGCGAAAGCCGCTTGTGACTCGATGCTGTTGCACGACGGATGGCCCGCCCAACCTCGGTGGATCCCGTGAACGCAATTTTGTCGACACCGGAATGTCGCACGAGCGCCTCACCGGTAGATCCATCGCCAGTAACGATGTTGACGACTCCGGGCGGCAATCCAATTTCATGGCAAATCTCGGCAAACGCGAGCGCCGTTAGCGGGGTAAACTCAGCCGGCTTCAGCACAACAGTATTTCCCGTTGCAATTGCCGGCGCAATTTTCCATGACAGCATTAGAAGCGGAAAGTTCCACGGGATGATCTGCCCGACGACTCCGCAAGCGGCGTATTCTGGGAACTCCGTATCCAGCAGCTGTGCCCACCCAGCATGATGGTAGAAGTGGCGCGCGACGAGGGGAATATCGATATCGCGGCTCTCGCGAATCGGCTTGCCATTATCGATCGTCTCCAGCACCGCGAGCCTCCGCGAATGTTTTTGCACGGCTCGGGCCATGGCGTATAAGTGCCGGGCTCGCACGTGCGGGGAGAGAGACCGCCACTGCGGAAGCGCGCCTCTCGCAGCCTGGACAGCCGCGTCGATATCTGTGGCCGATCCCTGCGCTACCTCAGCAATCTTCTCTCCCGTCGCAGGATTGATCGTGTCGAAGCATGCGCCTTCGACTGGCTGGCGCCATTCGCCATTAATGAAATGGCCGAAGCGTCGCTTATGCCCATCGAGCCACAGCAGCGCATCCTTGGGGTCTTCGGGGGCGGGCCCATATTCCATAGTGAGGAATTTTTCAGCTATGCTCATTTCGATGTTTTCGCTTTCTTCCTCGCCCTCAACTATGCAATCGGATGACGGTAATCTGCGGAATACCGCCCCGTGACGTAGTGTTCCAGTTGCCGTTCAATGTCATTTAGAAGTCCGCTCGCACCGAAACGAAAGAGCTCGGCCTTTGTCCAGGGCGTCCCCAGTTCTTCTTTCATCAGCGCCAGCCATTCCGTGGATTGCTTTGCCGTGCGTATCCCACCAGCAGGCTTGAATCCGACGGCCATCCCCGTTTCCTGCGCATACTCGCGGATCGCTCGCGTCATCACAAATCCAACGGGAAGTGTGGCGTTAGTGGATTCTTTTCCCGTGGATGTCTTGATGAAGTCAGCGCCCGCCATCATCGCGACGAAACTGGCGCGCGCCACGTTGCGCAGCGTGAGCAGGTCGCCCGTGCCCAAGATTGCTTTCATGTGGCAAGTTCCGGAAACCCGCCTGAATTCGGCAACCTCGTCGTATAGTTCCTGCCATTTTCCGCCGAAGACATGGGCCCTCGTAATTACGATGTCGATCTCATCCGCTCCGGCTTCCACCGATCGGCGAATTTCCGCAACGCGTTCCTCCACGGGCGAAAGGCCGGCAGGAAATCCGGTGGAGACAGCGGCCACTCGAACGCCGCTACCCTCCAGCGCTCTGACCGCAGTTTCAACGAAACGGTGATAGACGCAAACCGCGGCCACCTTGATCTCGAGCTCTTCAATCTGTAGTTGCTTTACGATTTGGTGCTCAACCGGATGCCGTGCTTTGGCGCAAAGCCGGCGCACTCGCTCGTCTGTGTCGTCGCTTGAGAGCGTCGTCAGGTCCATGCAGGAGATTGCCCGCAGAAGCCAAGCGGCTTGCCATTCTTTCTTCACGGTTCGGCGCGCAACATGAGTTTGCGCTCTGCGCTCCACTGCGCTGGTGTTCACACGAACCTGCTTCACCCAGTCAAGATTCAGGGGGACGCCGCGATTTGAAAGCAATGGACGGCCCGAGAGCACGGCGATTGGCGCCTGCGAATCCGCCACTGCTCTATCCGCCGCACCCTCATGGGGACGGGCCGCAACACCATAGCGTTTCTTCTGCTCTTCCATCACTAGTCTTGCCTTGTACGGTAGATTGTACGGCAGTAAGGTTAGCCCATCACAGGTTTCTGCTATAGTTTCGTTCCTCGGAGGTCCCGGATCATGCCTCGAATTGTGCGCTGTGCCTTGATTCAAGCCAGTAACGCGCTCAGCACGGAGCGCCCCCTTGCCCAGATCAGAAAAGCGATGATCGACAAGCACCTGAAGTTGATCGGACAGGCGGCGCGCCGGAAAACGCAGGTCCTATGCCTGCAGGAGCTCTTCTACGGTCCGTATTTTTGCGCCGAGCAGAATGCGCGCTGGTATGAACTAACCGAGCGAGTGCCGGATGGCCCTACTGTTCGCCTGATGCAAAAGCTTGCCGCTAAACACCGCATGGTGATCGTGGTTCCGGTCTACGAAGAGCAGATGCCCGGCGTCTATTTCAATACCGCCGCCGTGATCGATGCTGACGGCCGCTATCTGGGAAAATACCGCAAGCACCATATTCCGCACTGTCATCCCGGATTCTGGGAGAAATTTTACTTTACCCCAGGCGATCTTGGATACCCCGTCTTTGAAACCAAGTATGCACGCGTCGGAGTCTACATTTGCTATGACCGCCATTTTCCCGAGGGCGCGCGGATTCTGGGATTGAATGGCGCGGAGATCGTCTTCAATCCTTCCGCGACAGTCGCCGGTCTCTCGGAATACCTGTGGGAACTCGAACAGCCCGCGCACGCGGTCGCTAACGGGTATTTTGTGGGCGCGATCAACCGCGTCGGTGTCGAAAAACCATGGAGTATTGGAGAGTTCTACGGCAAGAGCTATTTCTGCAATCCGCGCGGCAAGATTATCGTCCAAGCCAGTCGAGACAAAGACGAAGTGGTTGTCGCGGACCTCGATCTGGACATGATCGCGGAAGTCCGTAAGGTTTGGCAGTTCTTCCGGGACCGCCGGCCGGAAAGCTATGGTCCGATCACGGCGCAGACGGGAGAGACCGCAGCCGCGGACTGAACCCGCGGTACGCGGATTCGATGCGAGTTCCTATTTACTAAATTGGAAAACCATGACGACGCTAGGACCTCCGCGTTCGAATATCGAATCCAGCCCTCTCTACAATCCCGACCTCGCTCCAGCCCAAGCCGATCAGCGTCACTGGGGCACCTACAACTTCGCGGCATTGTGGATTTCGATGTCAGTGAACATCCTCACCTACATGCTGGCGGCAAGTTTGATTCAAGGTGGAATGAACTGGAAGCAAGCAGTGATCACGATTTTTCTGGGCAACGTGATCGTGCTCGCCCCGATGCTGCTGAACTCGCACCCTGGCGCCAAGTACGGAGTTCCATTTCCGGTGCTGGCTCGGGCCTCCTTCGGAGTGCTGGGCGCGAATGTAGCGGCGGTTCTACGTGCGCTGGTAGCATGCGGATGGTTTGGTATCCAGACGTGGATCGGCGGCGAAGCTATCAGCACTCTTGTGGCGACACTTGCACCCGGATGGAAAAACTTTCCCTACGCCACGGCCGTGTGCTTTCTTCTCTTCTGGCTAATCAACCTCGCTGTAATTCTGATGGGAATTGAATACATCCGTATCCTGCAAGGGATAAGCGCGCCAGTGTTGCTGGCAGTTGGTTTGCTCCTTTTAGCTTGGGCTTACCGCGGCGCAGGCGGCTTCGGTCCGATGCTGGCTGCGCCATCTCGATTCCTAAACTTTAAGGACTTCCTGAAGTTCCTCATTCCCGCATTGAATGGCACCGTGGGTTTTTGGGCGACGGTCTCGCTGAATATTCCTGACTTCACTCGCTTCGCACGCAACCAACGAGAGCAAATTATCGGCCAGGCGCTCGCTCTGCCGACGACGATGACCCTCTATGCTTTTATCGGCATCGCCGTGACGTCGGCCACAGTCGTGATTTACGGCACAGCAATTTCAGATCCCGTCCAATTGCTTAGCCGCTTTCACTCTCCCGCAGCTGTGGTGATTTCACTGATCGCAATTCTTCTGGCGACGCTGAACGTCAACATCGGAGCCAACGTCGTATCGCCCGCCAATGACTTCTCGAATCTATGGCCTCGGAAAATCAGCTTCCGCACCGGTGGTGTGATCACTTGCTTGATGGGGATCGCTCTGATGCCGTGGAAGCTGCTGGCCGATTACAACACCTTCATTCTCGGTTGGCTCGGTGGTTACGCAGCTTTTCTTGGACCCGTGGCGGGCATCATGATCTGCGATTATTTTCTGATTCGAAAGTGTATTCTACAGGTGGACGAGTTGTATCTTCGCGGCGGGGCCTACGAGTATTCCAAGGGGTTCAACGGGCGTGCGGTGGCTGCACTTGCGTTGGGAGCTGGAACTGCACTCATAGGTCTGAAGATTCCATCGGTACGCGTTTTGTATGACTACTCCTGGTTTGTCGGATTCTCCATTTCGTTCGCGGCCTACTATGCCTTGATGAAGTTCCAGCAACCGCGTGTTCTTTCCACAATGGCCGCTTCGTAGTTAGCGCTTCTTCTTTGCAGCTTCCCTGAATGGCGTCAAGACCTCGCGTTGATAGATGTCCAGTGATTCTTCTTCGTCTCCGCACATTAAATACAAATTGAACTGCGTAACCCCGGCGCTGGCTAACTTGTGGAGTTTTTCCTGATGCGCCTTCACTGGCCCGACCAAGCAAAAACGATCAACCACTTCGTCCGATACGAAATTCGCGTTTGCACTTTCGACGACGCAGTGATGCAAATAGTCATACCCGCCCCGGTCTTGCACGTACGAGGTGAGCGCCGGAGGCAGATCTTCTGGCTTGTATTGTCTTATCAAATCCATCACGTGATTTGAAACCAGGGCAGGGAACCAGCGCACGCGTTCTCGCGCGACCGCCAAATCATCAGAGACCCAAACCGGGGCTGCTGACATTACTTCAATTGTCTTCGGGTCCCGTCCTGCCGCTCGAGCACCTTCTTTCACGAAGCCCATGCACCAGGAAATTAAGTCCGGATCGGCGAACTGCAAAATGATTCCGTCAGCGACCCTGCCTGCCATGTGTAATACCTTGGGTCCATAGCCCGCGATCCAAACTCGTGGAGAAACTTTGGCCCACGTCAGTCGCGTTGGCTGACCTTCGTATTCAATCTCGCGACTGGAGGTGAGATCGCGGAAAATCCTGACCGCAGTTTCCAGCTGCGACCAACTCACTGGCTTCTTACCTAACACGCGTCTTGAGCTGTCCCCGCGGCCGATGCCGAGTTCCATCCGGCCACCAGAAATTAGATTCAGCGTGGCAAACAAACTGGACGTCACCGTGAGATCTCGCACCGCCGGGTTCGTTACCAACGTGCCGAGGCGCATCCGCTCTGTGTTCGCGGCCATCAGCGTAAGCAAGGGGTAGGGGTCCATCCACAAGACGTGGGAGTCGAAGAGCCATCCGTATGCGAAACCGGCCGCCTCGGCTTGACGCGTCAGACCGACGATGCGCTCAACCGAAATGTCCGGCTTTAGCGTAATGCCAAACTCCATGGCAGGCTCCTTTCATCGCGCAAGAAATATCAGGAACTGAAGTGCGGCAGTTTAGCATAGAATTCCTGTTTCATCTCAGCCCCGCGAGGAGGCATCGATGGGTTTTGATACGATCATCGGCAACGGATCCGTGGTAACTGCAACCGATACCTACGTCGCGGATATTGCAGTCGAGGATGGCAGGATCGCGGCTATCGGCAAAGACCTTCCGCGGGAAAACGCAACGAAGGTGCTTGAAGCGGCGGGCAAATACGTTTTCCCTGGTGGCATCGATGTCCATACGCACCTGGATATGCCCTTCGGCGGCACGAACAGCGCCGACGATTTTGAATCCGGAACCCGCGCTGCGGCCTTCGGCGGAACCACTACGCTGATCGACTTCGCCATTCAGTACAAAGGCCAGCCCTTGCGAAAAGCTTTTGATACGTGGATGGATAAGGCTTCGAAGAAGGCAGTCTGCGATTATGCCTTTCACTGCATCGTGACTGACATCGCCGACGGTCAATTGCAGGAAATGAATGCCCTGGTGGGCGAAGGCGTAACCAGCTTTAAACTCTTCATGGCCTACCCCGGCGTGTTCATGCTCGACGACGCCAGCATCTTCCGTGCTCTGCAAACCACGGCTAAAAATGGCGGACTCATCTGTATGCACGCGGAAAACGGAAGTGCGATCGACGTCATCGTGCAGCAGGCACTGGCGGAAGGAAAGACGGCGCCGAAGTATCACGCTCTCACGCGCCCCACCACCGCCGAAGCTGAGGCTGTCTCGCGTGCGATTGCATTGTCGGAAATGGCAGGAGCACCGATATACATTGTGCATTTGAGCTGCAATGAAGCTCTTGAGAAGGTTCGGGAGGCACGCGACCGTGGTCTCCCCGTTTATGCCGAAACCTGCCCGCAGTATCTTTACCTCTCGATCGAAAATTTCGACGTACCAGATTTTGAAGGTGCGAAATATGTCTTCACTCCACCGCTCCGCGAAAAGTGGCATCAGGAAAAACTCTGGAATGGTCTCAAGCGAGACCACCTGCAAGTAGTATCGACCGACCACTGTCCATTCTGCTTTAAAGAGCAGAAAGAACTCGGACGCGGCGACTTCACAAAGATTCCTAACGGCGGACCGGGCATTGAGCACCGGATGAGTCTTATTTATTCTGGCGGCGTGGCCCAGGGACGATTCAATGTGAACCGATTCGTTGAACTGGTTTCTACAACACCTGCCAAGCTCTTCGGTTTATATCCAAGAAAGGGCACGATCGCAGTCGGTAGCGATGCCGATCTGGTGATCTTCGATCCCAAGCGCAAACACACGATAAGCGCCAAGACTCATCACATGCGCGTGGATTATTCGATGTTTGAAGGCATCCAGGTGACAGGAATGCCTGACGTCGTTCTCGCCCGCGGCCGTGTTGTCGTGGAAGGAGACAAATTCCTGGGCCGTGCCGGGCAGGGAGAGTTTTTGCCGCGATCCACTTTTTCGCAGATGAATGGATAGATTCTTGAATGCCTATTGCTTCCGCGCTAGCGCAGCGCATTGAATAGCGCACTCTTCCAGCGATTGGAGTCTATGCTCCAGCATATTCTGGTCTTGCACTCCGTCTGCAACGCGAGCGCCCAAACTTCCCGGTTGCGATCGTCCGATGCCACATTCAAACGGTCAACCACCGTCATCCCTCTCGTCAGTTCGCTATTCGTTTCCACTTCTACGGAGTACTCGCTCCACTCAATTCCCACACTCGGATCGAGGGCAATGCACATTGCAACCGGATCAGGCAGGCAGATTCCGTCTTCTCCAGTCTGAACTTTGTAAGCATAACGCGCATGACTGTTGCACTCGATTGCAAATTTACCAAGCGCTGACTTGAATTCCTGGATGTGCGCGATGTCGCACTCATTCACCACCGCCGCTCCTCGCGAGAGTTGCCAGCCGATAAGTTCCACGGGGAGTTCGCTGCGAATGACGATACGCGCGGCCTCCGGATCAACCCAGATGTTGTACTCCGCAGCCGGCGTCACGTTTCCTTCGCAGCACGGAGCCCCTCCCATCACCACGCAACGGCCAACTTTCGCCGCGATCGCTGGTCTCTTCGCCAACGCTAGAGCGAGATTGGTCAGTGGTCCCAGAGTTACGAGAACAAGACCGGGGCTAGCTTCGATTGTGTCAATGATTGCGTCGACCGCGTGCAATTTCTCGGGGGCCCGATCAGGAGCCGGATAATTATGATCTCCCAGTCCATCTCGACCATGAAACCAGGTCGCATTCGTGTACGTGCGCAGCAGCGGTTTTTCCGCGCCTACATAGACCGGAACATCGGCTCCGCAAAGTTCAACGGTGTAGAGAGCATTCCGGGTAGCCTTCTGAACCTCCACATTCCCGGCCACAGTCGTGATCGCGGCTACGCGGATATCCGGTGTGCGAAGCGCCATGATGAGGGCGACGGCGTCGTCGGAGGCCGTATCAGTATCGATTAGAAAGGTGCGAAGCACTCGCGTAGGATAGCAAATCACGAACCGTGGCCTATCCGCATCGACGACGAATACTTGTGGCCTGAGTGAAAGAAGAGTACAGTTACACATTTTCCAACCCCGACAACCGCTAAAGGAGAATCGATGTACACACCATCGAGTCTGAGTATTGCGCTGTTAATGATGATCACGAGTGCAGTTTGTTGGGGTTCCTGGGCGAACACTTATAAAGGTGTAAAGGGATATCGTTTCGAACTCTTTTATTGGGACTACGCGCTCGGTATCTTTTTGGTCTCACTTGTACTTGCTTTCACCATGGGGAGTACGGGACACGACTCTTCCAGTTTTCTAAACAATGTCCATGCCGCGGATATTTCGAACATTGTGAACGCCCTTATCGGAGGGGCGTTGTTTAACCTGGCAAATCTTTTGCTTGTGGCTGCGATTGATATGGCGGGACTCGCCGTCGCATTTCCCATTTCAATCGGGATCGCACTGGTAGTCGGGACAGTCTTAAGTTATGTGTTGCAGCCGAGAGGGAATGCGGCCTTCCTGGCCTTCGGTGTCGCGTGCGCATTTATCGCCGTTCTTCTGGACGGCAAAGCCTACGGCAACCTCGCGGCTGCAGGGCGGTCTGTCTCCAGAAAAAGTCTGATCACTTGCGTTGTTTCAGGCATTCTGATGGGCCTGTGGGCGCCTTTCATGACGCACGCCATGACCCGGGGCAATCATCTTGGTCCGTATAGCGCCGCCGTATTCCTCACGCTGGGAGCATTGCTCTCCTGTTTTGTCTGGAATATTTATTTCATGAAGCATCCGCTGGTGGGAGACCCAGTCAGTTTCAGCGGACTATTTAGCGGGCCGTTGTCGGGCCATCTGCTCGGGCTTTTCGGTGGATGCATCTGGGGCATCGGCACGGTTTTCAACTTGGTGGCCGCGAGCTTTACTGGTGTAGCAATCTCCTACGCGATAGGCCAATCCGCTCCGATGGTTGCGGCGCTCTGGGGAATTCTTGCGTGGAAGGAATTTGCAAACTCAGGACCTCGAGCCAAAGCTTACCTGGGCTTGATGTTCGTCTTCTACGGGTTGGCGATTTTTCTGGTTGCACGTGCCAATGGCTAAGGCCGCCTATTTTCCTTTCACGCGGTTCACAAACAGCTGAAGGAACCGGTCCGCATCCGAAGCCAGACAAACTCGTGCATTCGGTTTTAACTCGATCACGCCTTCGATCTCGTAGTGATCTCCGTGCAGCACGTTGTTTTCATTTGAGCCCATGCGGTTGGCCACGGTTTCTCCGCGAGTGAACTCACCCCTGGTTTCCACGTCCACGTGCATTTCCTTGAGTGTCCCCAAAGTAGGATCGAGAGCAATGCCGACCGCCAGCGGATCGTACATGGCTGCTCCGCTGTACCCGCTCTTCTCGCTGCGCGTCAGGTAAAAGTCGGCAATCTTCGCGATGAAATCGCTCTGCGGCCCTTGTGACGACTGAAGTTGAGCGAGATACTTTCTCGTGATCAGGGTCCGCTCGCCTACATCAGAGCCGACCATCGTCACCATCCATCCCGCATTAAACACAATCTGCGCCGCCTCGGGATCATTGTAGATATTTGCTTCCGCCGCTCCATTAACGTTGCCGCCGGTGATCGAACCGCCCATGATGACAATGTCCTTGATCAGGCCGGCGATGGAAGGATCTTTCGAAACCGCAAGCGCAATATTAGTTAGTGGGCCCACTGGAATCAGTGTGACCTCATGCGGGTATTTGTGGATCGTCTCGATAATCAGGTCCGGGCCGAAGCGTGGATCAGCCTTGCATTTTGAAGGTGGCAACTCGACATCGGCCAGGCCATTCTTTCCATGCCAGAACTGCGCGGTAATCAACTTCTGATTCAGCGGGTGCTGCGCTCCGCCCGCAACTGTAATATCGCAGCGGCCCGCCAGTGAAACGATCTTCAGCGCATTCTCCAGGCCCTGCCGTCCATCGACATTGCCCGGTACCACGGTCAGAGCTTCAACCTTGAGTTCCGGAGAATTCAACGCAAGGATGATGGCCATGGCATCGTCGGTGCCCGGATCTGTATCAATGATCACGCGCTTTGGCGTAGCTTGTGCGTGGGCACTCGCAACAAAAGTCAAGACGAAGAGCAGAATCAGAATCGACTCGAGTCGAACGTTCTTCACAGCAAAAATCCTTTCTGGTTGGTTTATAGGAGCATGCCGGCAATCGATGCCGACATCAGGTTCGCCATGGTTCCCGCGAGCATTGCGCGAATGCCAAGCCGCGCGAGTTCGCTCTTCTTGTTGGGTGCGAGCGCCCCGATGCCCCCAATCTGGATTCCAATCGAGCTCAGATTCGCGAACCCACAAAGTGCAAACGTCGCGATGGTGAAAGAGCGCGGATCGAGTGCCGCCTTCTGCGGCCCCAGCATCGAAAAGGCCACCAATTCGTTCAGCGCCATGCGAGTGCCGAGCAATGTCCCGACAAACCCGCAATCACGCCATGGGACGCCAATCACCCACGCTACGGGAGCGAAGAGCATACCGAAAATCTTCTCCAGGCTTTCTGGAACCCAACTTACCCAATGATGAATGCCGCCCAGAATGCCGTCGGTCAGAGCAATCAACGCCAGGAACGAGATAAGCATAGCTGCGATGTTCAGTGCGAGGTGCAAGCCGTCGGTCGTTCCGCGAGCGATTGCCCCCAACAGATTTTCTTCTTTTTCAGTCTTTTCTTCTTCGGCGCTCATTACGACTCGGCCGGCAGTTTTCGGCTGTTCGGTTTCCGGCACCAGCATTTTTGCCATCAGCAAAGTGCCCGGCGCGGTCATGATGACCGCGCTCAGCAAGTGTCTGGGGTCAATTCCGAAGAAAATATAAGCGGCCATGATTCCACCTGAAACGTGCGCCATGCCGCTGGTCATTACCGTCATCAATTCCGAACGCGTCAGATCAGAAAGGAAAGGCCGGATGGTCAACGGCGCTTCCGTTTGTCCCATAAAAATGCTTGCCGCAACATTCAGCGATTCCGCACCGCTCGCTCCCATCACCCGAGTCATGATCCAGGCGAAAATGCGAATGATGATCTGCATAATGCCGAGGTGATAGAGCACCGCAAAAAACGCCGCGATGAAGATGACCGTGGGAAGCACACCGAAAGCAACGTAACCCAGTTGTGATCCAGGATTAGAAAGGTCGCCAAAGACGAAGTGCGATCCCGCGTGGGCATAACTCAGGAGCTTGGTTACCGCGTCTCCCGCCTTCTGAAAAGCGTTACGCCCCGCTTCAACCCTCAAAACAAATACCGCAAAGGCAAGCTGCAAGCCTAATCCCCATGCCACTGTCTTCAGGCGGATGGCACTGCGATTGGTGGAAAAAGCATAAGCCAGTGCCAGCATGGTCAAGAGGCCGAGGATTCCGGTGAAGCGTCCCATTCAGTCTGTCTCCGGGTATTCCGATCACGCGCGTTCGATTATGTGCGCCCTATAACGCGATGGATCAACGGCCTTTTCTCCTGAGCTGGAGAATCGGCAATCTGATAACTGTTTTTGAGCAAGTCTCCGGCACGTTGAGCTCGCGTTTCCGCATTGTAATGAATCGTCGCGAGTGGTTCACCCGCCGAGACCGCGTCTCCGACTTTCTTGTGCAACACGATGCCAACCGTGGGATCGACTGCATCTTCCTTGCGTTCGCGGCCGCCGCCGAGAATGACACATGCAGTGCCAATCTGTTCGCACTGCAAAGACACTAGATATCCGTCGCTTGGGCTGGAAAACGCCATACTGTGCTGAGCCTGAGGTAGTTTCTTCGGATCATCGATCACCCGCGGGTCTCCGCCCTGCATTTCCACCATCCGTCGAAACTTGTCGAGCGCATCTCCGGAAGAGATCAACTTCTCGCTCCGTTTTTTCCCCTCCGCAACCGTAGCAGACACTCCACCCAGATGCAGCATCCAACCGGCAAGTTCGAGACAGAGTTGGCGCAGGTCTTCCGGTCCTTCTCCGCGAAGAACTTCCACTACTTCGACAACTTCGAGCGCATTGCCGATCATGCATCCCAGCGGCTGATCCATGTCCGTGATCAGCGCTACCACTTGTTTGCCCATGCGTTCGCCGGTTTCAACCATCAGTTCGGCGAGAAACGCGGCGTCATTTTCATTTTTCATGAATGCGCCGGAGCCTGTCTTTACATCGAGCACAAGCGCGTCAATGCCTTCGGCGAGTTTCTTGCTCATGATCGAAGCGCAGATAAGATATGGACTCTCCACGGTGCCCGTTACATCGCGCAGCGCATAGAGCTTGCGATCGGCCGGCGCGATTTCGGCCGTCTGGCCGATCATGGCGCAACCACAACTTTCCAGCACGCGTCGAAATTCAGCGACAGGAAGATTCACGTTGAAGCCAGGAATGGCCTCGAGCTTGTCGAGCGTGCCGCCGGTATGTCCCAGACCTCGGCCGCTGATCATTGGAACCACGACCCCCGCAGCTGCCGCAAGCGGGGCTAGCACCAGCGAAGTTTTGTCGCCCACGCCGCCAGTGGAGTGCTTGTCGACCTTTCTCCCGGAGAGCAAAGAGAGGTCGAGAACTTCTCCCGAGCGCAACATAGCATCCGTCAGCGCGGCTGTTTCCGCACGGGTCATGCCACGCAACACAACCGCCATAAGCCACGCTGAAACTTGGTAGTCCGGAATATCGCCGGCGGTATAGGCGTTTACAAGGGACTCGATATCAGGACGAGACAACTCGTCGCCATCGCGCTTCTTGCGGATCACATCAATGGCGCGAAATGTCTGGGCCGCCGTCGGATTCACTGGAGACGGAATCCTTCCGGAAGGAGTTCGGTTATGTGAGCCTGCCGCGGTCCGTCACTTCCTGGAAAAAAGATGGTGGCGTCCGGCCCGAATTCATAAATCACTTGACGGCACGCACCGCAAGGCGAACAGGGAACGCCCTGGTCGTTGACTACAGAGACCGCGCGGATCTGAATCTTGGGTCCAAGCTGCGCGACTGCGGAAAAAATCGCGGTGCGCTCGGCGCAATTGGTCATTCCGTAAGATGCATTCTCGACATTACAACCACTGAAAACCTTTCCATTCGAAAGAAGGATTGCGGCCCCAACCCGGAACTTCGAATAGGGTGCATGCGCGTTCTTCATAACTTTCTGAGCAGATCGCAGCAGCAGAGAGCGCAAATTGGTTGGAATCAGCTTTTGATGCATAAACGGAAAAGACTTCGCACGAGGTGGCGAAATCGAAGGCCATTGTAAACCCTGACGAAGCGGTGCAGGACTTTTTCTTGGTTTGGATTCGGTCCTCCCATCGAACGTGAAATTCTAGATTTGTTCCCGATTGCTTTTGTTCTCAGGCAGAGCTAGCATATTCCCGTCATTCTTCTCCGCCCGGCATCTTTGGTTCACGTCATGCAAGTTCTTGCTCGATCTATCGTTCACTGATTCTAAGGAGGATGTTATGGGTATCGCCGTATCACCGCAAATTCATCCGCAAGTTGCTGACTTCATCGAGAAGCCGCGCAAAATGTTGATCAACGGCAAATGGGTAAGCTCCATTTCCGGTAAGACATTCCCAACTTATAATCCCGCCACCGGAGAGATCCTTGCGCAGGTTGCGGAAGGAGATCGCGCAGATATTGAAGAGGCGGTGAAAGCCGCACGCAAGGCCTTCGACCACGGGCCGTGGCGGCGGATGACTGCTTCCGAGCGTGGGCGCCTGATCTGGAAACTGGCCGATCTGCTGGAGGCGCACACCGAAGAGTTCGGCTATCTTGAGAGCCTCGATAACGGCAAGCCGCTGGCAATCGCAAAGGCCGCCGATGTGCCCTTGGCGGTGGATCTGTTTCGCTATATGGCGGGATGGGCTACGAAAATCGAGGGCAACACCATCCCGATCTCGGTCCCTTACACCCCCGGTGCAAAATATCTCGCATACACTTTGCGAGAACCGGTTGGCGTCGCGGGACAGATTATTCCCTGGAATTTCCCTCTATTGATGGCAGCGTGGAAACTTGGCCCCGCGCTGGCTTGCGGATGCACTGTGGTATTGAAGCCAGCGGAACAGACGCCGCTTTCGGCGCTGCGTCTCGGCGAACTCATCATGGAGGCAGGTTTCCCCGAGGGAGTCGTGAATATCGTGCCAGGCTATGGGGAGACCGCGGGCGCGGCTCTGGCGGCCCATCCTCAAGTCGACAAGATTGCTTTCACCGGCTCCACTGAAGTTGGCAAACTGATTGTGCATGCTGCGACGGGCAATTTGAAAAAAGTTTCGCTTGAACTCGGCGGCAAATCACCCAACGTTGTATATAAGGATGCCGATCTCGAAACCGCCATCCCGGGCGCTGCGAGCGCGATCTTCTTCAATCACGGCCAGTGCTGCTGTGCCGGATCACGTCTCTACATCGAAAAGCCGATCTTCGACCGAGTCGTCGAAGGAGTCGCTGACTACGCGAAGAAAATCACGGTGGGCTCGGGTCTTGATCCCGAAACTCAAATGGGTCCGCTGGTCTCTCAGGAGCAGTTAACACGAGTCTGCGGATATCTGGAAGCAGGTTTCTCCGAGGGCGCCACCGCGATTGCTGGCGGCCACAAAAAAGGGGACAAGGGGTATTTCGTGGAGCCCACGGTCCTCGTAAATACCCGCGAAGATATGAAAGTGGTCCAGGAAGAAATTTTTGGTCCCGTGGTTGCGGCCATGCCGTTCAGCGATCCCGAGGAAATCATGCCTCGCGCCAATGATAGTGAATACGGCCTGGCCGCGGCTGTCTGGACGCAAGACATCGGTAAGGCTCATCGCACCGCGGAACTTCTTCGGGCAGGAACGGTGTGGATCAACTGCTACAACATTTTTGATGCCGCCATGCCGTTCGGTGGCTATAAACAATCCGGATGGGGCCGTGAAATGGGCCACGACGTTCTTAACAACTACACCCAGACCAAGGCTGTCTGTACGAAAATCGCGTAACTATCCAGGCCCAATAAATAAGGACGGCGAGCCAATCGCCGTCCTTTTTGTTATACGCGATTTTGGGAGTCTACTTCTCCATCAGCAGGACCTTCTCCGCATCATCGATTTCCGTTAGCTTTACCTCAATCACTTCGTTCATCGTGGTCTGAACATTGCGGCCCACAAAGCTAGCCTCCACCGGTAATTCACGGTGTCCGCGATCGATCAGCACACACAACTGTACCCGACTCGGCCGTCCGTGCGAAAACAATGCATCCATGGCCGCGCGCACCGTACGCCCGGTGAACAGAACATCGTCGACGAGAACGACATTCTTGTCCTCAATCGAAAAACCGATCTCCCCCTCCTGGACTACGGGCTTGGGCCCCAGCGTAGAAAGGTCGTCACGATAGAAAGTAATATCCAGCGTGCCTACCGGAACATCGGCATTCTCGATTCGGGCGATGATCTTGCCCAGTCGCTCAGCGATGGGCACGCCGCGCCGACGAATTCCGATTAATCCCAGGCCTTCGATACCGCCATTTTTCTCGACGATTTCGTACGCCAAACGCACCAGGGTGCGCTCAATTTCCGAAGCCGACATCAGTTGTGCCTTCTGCCGCAGGGTGGTCTGGCGGGGAGTAATCTGTGCGTTCATCGTCGATGCGCCTCGAAAATGGATCTGGGCTATTTGATCGTAAAGCTTACTTCACTCTAGTGGGATTCCCGCATATCTGCAAGGCGGCTCGAGTCAGATGCGCGCTGGTTTTTCGGAAGTCAAGTGTTCGTCGGCGCCGCGGTCAAGATTGCGACCGCCGGCATTTTGGATTTTCACCACCTGTGTCAGAACGCCGGTATCGTTTTGCAGACCCTGCAATGTAATCTCATGGGGAGCGGCCGAGGCTCCTTCCGCTGGCAAAATCCCGATTCCTTGATTCCGCCCTCCGGCCTTCGCCCGGTACAACGCGGCATCCGCGAGTTCAATGGCCTCCTCTGCACAAATCGCCTCGTATGCGCGGCGGCTCCACGGGAACGGTGCCCAACCTACCGAACAAGTCTTCCGCACGTGCACGCCGTGTCCAAGGTCGAAAGGCTCCGATGCCATCACGTCTAAAACACGATCACAGAACGCAGGGGTGCCAGAAACATCCGCGGAACGCGACATGATCAAGAATTCTTCCCCTCCCCACCGCACCAGGACATCAGACTTCCGCACAACCCTGCTCAAGCGTTCTGCCACCAACTGCAGGAGACGATCGCCGGCCGGGTGGCCGTGCAGATCATTGACTTCTTTGAAGAAATCCACATCGACCATCAGAAAGACCAGGTCGCGATGATCCATCTTGCGAATGTCGCCCCCACGGGCCCGCTCGTAATTTCGCAAAACCTGCCCGGCTTCGGCCGTTAAAATTTCTTCCAGATAGCGCCGGTTCCACACTCCAGTCAGCGCATCGGTATAGGAAATCTCCTGAAGCTCGAGATTCTTGCGCTGCAGTTCAAGGCTATGCCAGCGGAGCGACTGCTCCTTGTTCTCCAATTCGTCTTTGAGTTGGCACATCTCATCGAGATTCTTGCGCGAGGACTCCAGCAGGTGCAGCATTTGGCGGTCCATCCAATGCTGTTTGAGGAACACTAACGCACCCATCAAAACCATCGCCGCGGACGTTAGTACCAGCCTGTAAGACCGGACACGCGGAGGAGCGCTTCCCCCAAACTCGGCCCATGCCACCATCAGCGGGGTCGAGAATACAGCCGCCATCGCTAGCCTTGCCGTCCACATGCTGTGGCCGTGTTGAGGCTGCTGATCTCCTGATCCTGGTGAAAGTTCACGGGCCATAAAACCGATCGCCGCAAACCACGCCATGGCAGCGACCAGCGGAACATCGTAGAGACTGCCCGTATAATACTGGTGAGTATCGATTGCTACGCCCGCCAGAATGGAGCTCACACTGTAAAACAAAGCAGCCTTGAAAACCTGCCCGTAGATTACGTGCCAAGAACCCCGGCTGCGCTTCCAAACCAGTCCCACCGCCGTAACTAGAACGATCTGTTCACAAGCATAGAGCACATCGAAGCCGCGTCCATACGCAACATCGTTCGGAGAAACGTATTGCCACGGAATCACGATGAAGAGGTACAGATACAGCCACCACGTGAGGAGTAGAAAAAAATCGAGCGTTACGAGGCGCAAAGAATGATCGTTCCGTTGGATGTGGGGCTGTACAGCCAATGCCGCCATCATGGGCACGATGTGCAGAAATAAGGCGACGTCTGCGACAAACGGGTTGGGCACTTCCTGGCGCAGAAAGACTTCAAAATATGTCCACAAGACCTGCACACAGAGCCACATCCCGCAGCCGAGCGCCATCAGGGACCAGAACAGCTGCGCTTTTTTATCACTGGTCCGGATGTTTGAAAGAATTGATAGCGTCGCACAAAGAAGCAAAACACACTGCGTGAGATCGCCAAACGCAGTTAGAGCAATACTGCGTGACGCCAGTACCGTCACGGAAACGTGGAGGCACACCACCGCGCACACGATTCCCGTCCACCTGCCTGGTTGTCGCACGGAGATCACGTCCACTTCTAGAGTCTATGTTTTGTGACCCAACATTGAGATGTTACGGAAGTAATCGCAAAATGGGCGCGAAGTGCTACTCGGACCCTGAACCGATTGCGTCCGCGAATCGCTGAACAAACCGGAAAACGTCACAATAGGAGTTATAGAGCGGCACTGGCGCGACGCGAAACCTGTCCGGTTCTCGCCAGTCGCCCACAATCCCTTCCTGCAGTAGCCGTTCACACAATGCTCGCCCGCTTTCTAGAATCCGAATAGAGAGTTGTGCGCCACGCCGGTCCTTTTCTTGCGGAGTGACTATGGAAAAACCCGAAGAACTTCTCTGGTTCAGCAGAAACTCCAGATAGCTCGTCAACATCACGCTCTTGGCCCGCAATTGCTCCATCCCCACTTCCGAGAAGACGTCCATGGATGCGCGCAAAACAGCGAGGCTCATGATCGACGGATTGCTCAACTGCCAGCCTTCGGCTCCGTCCATCGCCCGAAACTCCGGCCCCATCTCAAACCGTGACCGTTCATCGTGACCCCACCAACCGGTGAATCGCGGCAGCTCCCACGAGCGAGCATGCCGCTCATGAACAAAACAACCAGCCACACATCCTGGACCGCCATTCAGATATTTGTAGCTGCACCAAACGGCGAAGTCTGGACCCCACTCATTAAGCTTCAATGTTAAATTACCGGCCGCATGTGCCAGATCGAAACCAACCACACATCCGCGAGCGTGACCCGCACGTGTAATTCTCGCCATATCGAACGCCTGGCCAGTCGCGTAATTCACCCCACCCAGCAGGATCAGCGCGACCTCATCGCCGGCACGTTCGATCAGTTCCTCAATCTGTTCATCGCGAAGACAGGACTCGCCCGGCAGCGGGGTCAACTCGATGAGGGAGCTAGCGGGATCGAAGCCATGAAAACGAATCTGCGACTCTACCGCGTACTGATCGGAAGGGAAGGCGCCGCGCTCCACAACAACTTTGTGCCTCACTGGCGTTGGCCGGTAAAACGACACCATCATCAAGTGCAGATTTATCGTCAGTGAATTCATCACCACAACTTCGAGAGGTTTCGCTCCTACAAGGGCAGCCGTCTGTTCTGTCAACAGCCTGTGGTAAGGCATCCACGGATTCCTGGCCCGGAAGTGCCCTTCCACGCCAAGGTCTGCCCAGTCTTTCAATTCCCGCTCAATATATGCCGCCGCCGCTTTGGGCTGCAGTCCCAGTGAGTGACCGCACAAATACAAACAGTCGCTACCGTCGGCGCTTTTGGGGAACAGAAAACGTTCTCGGTAGTTCCGCAACGGATCGCTTTCATCCATCGCGACCGCAAAATCCTTGCCTGCCTGAAACTCGAAGTCGCTCACGGCTGGATCTCCAAAGGAGTGAGACCGCGATGAACCAATTGCTCCGCTTTGTTCCAGTCGAGATTTTCCACGCGATCGACACCTTCACAGAGTTCGGCCAGGATTCGATCCTGAACCGCGCCCCGAGCCAGGGCGACAGAGTAAGGGATACGGTGAAAGGTCACCATGGCATACTTCGGGACGAAGAGGTCGGGATACTTCGCCTCCACAGCGAGTTCTACTTTTTTTCGAAACAGGAAGCGCGAATCCGCCACTCGATCGCGCATTTCCGTGAAATTTTCAATCGCCATATCGGCAATGGCGTCGGTGTCAACTTTGCGCCCTTTCTCAAACTCCGCGAATACTTGTGTCCAGTCCGCCCCGTGCCGGTCGAGCAACTCGACAAGATACGAACAATCTTCAAATCCGCAATTGATCCCTTGTCCGAAAAATGGCACGATGGCATGTGCCGCGTCCCCGAGCAGCAGAGCTCTACCTTCTATCTGCCACGGGAAGCACTTGATCGTAACCATTGCCCCCGTCGGATTTGTCGCATAGTTGTCCGCCAGTTGGGGCATCAACCGGAAAGCGTCAGGGAAGCGCTCTTCAAAAAATCGAATCAGATCGGTCTTTCCGCTGAGGCTCGCGAAGCTGTCAGCTCCCTCAAAAGGCAAAAACAAAATGCAAGCGAAGGTGCCGTCAATGTTCGGCAGCGCAATCAGCATGTGATTGCCCCGCGGCCAGATGTGGAGCGCGTTCTTCTCCAGAAGGTGGTCGCCGTTCGAGCCGGCGGGTATCGTCAACTCTTTGTAGCCATAGTCAAGATACTGTTGAGAAAAATTAAACTCATTCAACTTGAGCATCTCCGCCCGCAGGGCCGATGCCGCGCCATCACAGCCAATCACAACTTTGGTTCCTTGAATGTTTTCTTCGCCCGTGTCCTCGTTACGCAATCTGACTTCGCTCGTCTTCGGGTTGTACGCCGTGCAACGCTGCTGAAAATGAATGATCGCGCCTTTCTCCTCCGCGGCATTCATCAGCGCGATATTCAGCTCCGCCCGCGAAATCGAGTTGATGACCTCAGCATCATTTTTTCCATAAGGCTGGAAGGTAAGTTCTCCGGCAATCGAATGCATCATTCTCCCCTTCATCGGGATGATGATGCTCTGCATCTGTTCCCAAAGGTCAGCTTGCTGCAAGGCGTGAATGCCGCGGGTCGAAATCGCCAGATTAATCGAGCGCCCCGCATTCACGCGAACTCTTCGCATATCGGGACGCCGCTCAAAGAGTTCGACCGCAAACCCGCGTTGCTGAAGAAGAATTGCCAGTAGAGGGCCATTCAAGCCGGCGCCGATCAGCGTCACTTTGTCAGCGGTAGATTTCATAAACAGAAAAAATGGAAGAATATTCGAAAAGCGCGAGAAGCCGCCAGGGTGTCACTCCGTCAGCAGCGTCCTGGCCTCCCACAATTCCGGAAAAAACTTCTTATCGAGAGTAAGCTTTAGGTAGGACGATCCCGCACTCCCTCCAGTTCCCATGCGGATACCGATGATTCGTTCGACCAGCTGAATGTGTCGCAATCGCCAACTCACCACTAATTCGTCGAATTCCGTCAATCGCTCGCACACGTCAATCCAGTCGCGATGATGGTGCTCGTCCTTGTAGAGCGCGTGAACGGCACGGGCGCGCGCTTCAAATCTCTCGCTTTCGTCCTCGCCTTTGCTGGCCGCCTGGAGTTTGCCCATCGCTTCAAGTGCTCCAAAGAATACGTCGCGCAGCGAAGGCTCCTCCAATCGCCGCTTTAGACTCGCGTACGCTTCCGGCGTGGGCTTGTGATAGCGGAGCATTTTCTCGTCCTTCAGACCGCAAAGAAATTCGATCTCGCGAAATTGCTCTGACTGAAATCCGCTTGCCGGTTCCAGTAATCCTCGGAATGCGAGAAAATGGGTCGGCAACATCGTTTCCAGAATCGTGAACTGCTCCACTAAGACTCGCGTAATCTCCGTACAGCGGCGCAACAGCCGCGCCGCTTCGTAGACTTCGTCGTGCGATTCCGGAGCCGCACCTGCCCGCCTCAAATTTGCAACTACCGCATCCAAATCGTGCAGCAATTCCTTGAACCACAGCTCGTAGGTCTGATGCACGAGAATGAATAGCAACTCATCGTGATGTTGGGGGGAAGACTGCGGCTGCTGCAACTCGAGCAGTTCCGGAACCTTCAAATACGAGCTGTAGGTGAGTTGTTCCCGCTTTGGCACAATCGGCGAAGCGATGACGTTAGCTTGTTCCCCAGCCTCTGGCGGCTCGGCGTCGAGCTTCAGGAACTGAGCTGCATTTCCGCTCAACAGCCTAGCCTTGGTATGCTGCGGTAAATTACTCTGCCTTATGAGAGACCCTACTCGTTCTTCACCCAGCGGGAAAGGATAGTCTGACCCAAGCATTACTCGATCCGCTCCCATCGTGCCTACAAGGAATTGCAGCGTCCGCTGATCGAACACTGCGGAGTCGGTGTAAAAGCGATTGAGATAATGACTAGGAGGATGTTGGCAGTCTCCGCGCGCGACCGGATGATGATGCCACGCATTGTCCAACCGCCCCAGCAGGAATGCGAAACTTCCACCGCCGTGCGCAAAACAGATACGAAGCGAGCTTGGCAACCGGTCAAACGCTCCACTCAAAATCAGGGCCACAACCGAGAGCTGAGTCTCCGCCGGCATTCCGACCGTCCACGCCATCATGTATTTGGGCATGCGCTCCTGTGCGAACATGTCCCACGGATGGACGAGCACGGCCGCACCCTCATCGGCGCAGTGGTGCAGGAACGTTACGATTCCAGCATCATCCAGATTCTTGCTTCCAACATGGTTGCCGATCTGCACGCCCAGGTGCCCAGTCTGCATGCATCGGCTCAGTTCTTTGCAGGCCGCGTCAACGTCCTGCAGCGGCACCTGGCAAAAAGACTTCAATCTGCCTTTCCCCCGGCTACAAAGTTCAAGCGCCGCATCATTGAACATTTGCGCGCAATCGAGCGCATCTTTTACCGGACGCTCATACGCGAACAGTACCGGCGTGGCAGAGATGATCTGCAGATCAACTCCGTCGCGATCCATTTCCCGAAGTCGAACGTCCGCATCCCAACATGCCGAATAAATATGGCGGAAGAATCGATCTCCCACCATTATGTCCGCTTTCCCCGGCTCAGTATGCTTGATCCAAGGCCAGTTCGGCGTGCCATATCGCGCCGCCAGGTCGGGCCAGGAACTTGGAAAAAAGTGATTATGAATGTCGATGACTTTCATTCTTTATTTGCCCGGATGAATCGTGCCGCAATGCTTACACTTGCGTCGGCTCTCGTTGCCATAAAATTGTTCAAACAACGGCGGGAGATCCTTCACGATGCTCTTTAGCTTTACTTCGGCGCGATAAACCAGCTGGTGGCAGTTCGGACAGTACCATTCAAATGCGTCCAGAGAGCCCTCCGGGCGCGGCACTTCAATGACCACCCCAATAGTTTCAGCGGGCCGCTGCGGCGAGTGGCGCAGGTGTTTGGGCAAAAGAAATATTTCGCCTTCTTTGATTGGTATCTCCAGCGGAGGTTTGCCCGGCGTCTCCATGATGCGGAGAACAACGTTGCCCTTTAACTGATAGAAGAATTCTTCGGTGGGATCGTCGTGATAGTCGCGCCGCTGATTAGGACCGCCGACCACCGTCACCATCATCTCGCCATCTTCCCACACCTGCGCATTTCCCACGGGTGGCTTGAGCTTTTCCTTGTTTTCTTCGATCCATGACTGAAAATTAAAAGCCTTCAGATTCTTGATGGACGCCATCCGGGTCTCCTATTTCTGCGGTTTATAAGCCATGGCTTTGATTTCAATCAGCAAGTGCGGATGTGGCAACTGATGCACGGCAACTGTGGTTCTCGCCGGACCGTCGTATCCGAAAAAGTCGCCGTACACCTCGTTATAACCGGCGAAATCATTCATGTTTACAAGGTAAGTAGAAAGTTCAACTACATCCTGCAGTTGCGCGCCCGCGCTTTGCAGGATGTCGCGGATATTCTGAATCACCGCCCGCGTTTGTTCGCGAATATCGAGCCGCGTGGCACCGAGCGCATCCACCTCGGCTCCCGCAATTGTGTTGTCGGCGCGACGTGAACTGGTTCCAGAGACGAATAGAAAGTCCCCCGCTCGCTTGACGTGTGGATACTTGCCACGTGGTGTTGCTTTGCCTTCGACGATAGTGCTCTCGGTGGTGCTCATGTCCCTCAATGCTGCTAGCTCACATCTTGATGCAGATATTGTTCAGCTCGGAATAGAAATTCAGTGAATGCATCCCGCCTTCTCGGCCGATGCCGGAGAGTCCCGCTCCACCGAATGGAGTTCGCAGGTCGCGCAAGAACCAGCAGTTTACCCATGTAATGCCCACATTCATCTGCTGGGCAACGCGATGGCCGCGCTTCAACTTGCCGGTCCATATCGAGGCCGCCAGTCCATAGGTCGTATCGTTCGCCAAGGCGACAGCTTCTTCTTCCGAATCAAACGGGGCGACGTGGCACACCGGTCCGAAGATCTCCTCCTTGACGCACCGCGCCGATTCCGCCAGTCCAGTATAGATGGTCGGTTGCACGTAGAAACCACGATCGCGCTCGTCGCCAAACCTCAGAACTCCGCCGCCAGTTACTACGGTCGCTCCTTCTTCTTTGGCCAGTTGGTAGTAGGCGAGTACTTTCTCGCGATGTTGCATCGAAATCAGTGGACCAAGGTTGGTCTTGGCATCGGTGGGCCAGCCCGCGTGCAGGCTCTCCGCCTTCTGTTTCAGCGCCTCGACAAACGCGTCGAAGATTTTGCGTTCGACGTAAACTCGCTCGGCGCACAAACAGACTTGCCCAGTATTAAGAAATACGGCATCCGACAATCCGCTGATGGCTTCCTCAAAATTGCAATCCGCGAACACGATCGCCGCATTCTTGCCGCCGAGCTCAAATGAAACCGGCTTCACGGCGGGTGCCACAGCTTTCATGATGGCAGCTCCAGTCCGGGACTCGCCGGTGAATGTGACCGCGTCAACATCGGAATTCTGCGTCAGAAATTCTCCCGCAGATCCTGGTCCGAACCCATGCACAACGTTATAAACGCCGTTCGGAATCTCCGCAGCTTCCATCGCCTCAGCAAGAAGCGTGGCCGTGGCCGGTGTTTCTTCAGAAGGCTTGACCACTACTGCATTCCCGCAAGCCAGCGCGGGAGCAACTTTCCACGTAAGCAAAAGAAGGGGTAGGTTCCATGGAGTGATCACGCCCACGACGCCGAGCGGCTTACGGATCGCATAGTTCAGAGCACCCGCGCCGTCAGATGTTTCAGTCTGAAAGGCTTCCGCTCCAGCCATTTTCACCAGATCGGCAAAGACGCGGAAATTCGCCGCGGCACGCGGAACGTCGAGTTTCGTAGCTAAAGAAACAGGCTTGCCGGTGTCCGCAACTTCGGCTTGAACGAAGCAATCGAATCGTTGCTCAATTGCATCTGCGACCTTATGCAAACGCGACGCGCGTTCTCTGATTCCAAGCCGTCCCCACTCTCCCCGCAAGGCGTGCCTGGCGGCATCAACCGCCTCGTCGACCTGGGCTCCTGCCGCCTCGGTTACTTGGGCAATCACCGTCCCATCCGCCGGATTCACATCCGCGAACTCGCCCTTTCCGGGCACGAAGCGGCCATCAATGTAATTCTGGATTAATTTCACGAGATCCTCAGGCGGGACTTCGCAATCGTAGCAGGCCGGACGGAAACGAGGCAATCTCCGCGAGGACTCAGTTTAACCCGATCGCTGTTCCAAATAGCGTCGTAAGGCACTCTGCCAGGAAGGCATCTCGATTCCCAGAGCAGTCAGAGAAGCTGGCGATAAAACGGAGTATGCAGGCCGGGGCGCAGGCCGCGCCATTTGGGCGCTGCTCGCTGGTCGGACAGTGGTGAGAAGACCCGCACTCTTCACAATCTGTTGCGCGAACTCAAACCAAGTGCAATCTCCGGAATTGGTAGCGTGTACAATTCCGTTCGCGCGTTGCCGGCATAGTGAAACAATCACACGCGCTAAGTCGACTACGTAGGTTGGACTGCCACGCTGGTCATTCACGACATCGAGCGCCGGACGGTTCGCCGCCAGCTTCAATATCGTATCCGGGAAGCATTTGCCGCCGATTCCGAATAGCCACGATGTTCGGACGATGCAGCAATCCGGCATCAGCGCCAGGAGTTTGATTTCCGCCTCCGCCTTGGTTCGCCCGTACACACTCTGCGGGTTCCGCGGGTCGCCGGTGTCATAAGGGGTGCTCTTCTTTCCGTCGAAGACATAGTCAGAGCTGAGGAACAAAAGATGAGCTCCCGCCTCGTTGGCCGCACGCGCGACATTTACCGCACCATCGCGGTTCACCGCAAAAGCTAGTTCCGCATTGCTTTCGCATCCATCCACATCGGTATAGGCCGCGGACAATACAATCCAGTGTGGATTGGTCTCGCGCACAATCTGACGTACACGGGAAACATCCCGTATATCTGCGTCGCGCGAACTGAGCCCGGTAATCACATCCTCGCCCCATTCGCGCATGAGTGCCTGACCCAAAAGCCCGGATGCGCCAAAGAGAGTAACTCGCATAAGGTTTAGTCGAAGGTTTCGGCAACCGAAAGCACTACGCCCCGCTGATCTTTTGCCGATACGATTGGTTCCCCGTCCAGTTCCCAGTCGATCTTGAGTTGGGGATCGTTCCACGCCAGCGTGCGTTCGTATTCGGGCGCGTAGAAATCAGTTGCTTTGTAAAGGACGTGCGCCTCCTCCGAGAGCACCTTGAATCCGTGTGCGAAACCCGCTGGCATCCACAACATACGTTTATTCTCGCCGGACAGACGCACTGCCTCCCAGCGTCCAAACGTCGAAGAACTCCGGCGCAGGTCGACGGCCACATCGATGATCTCTCCCTCCGCAACGCGCACCAGCTTTCCCTGTGGATGCTTTACCTGGTAATGGAGGCCGCGTAGAACATTGCGGGAAGAACACGAATGATTATCCTGTACAAAAGTGTCAGCAATTCCCGCATCCGCCATAAGTTTCTGGTTGTAGCTCTCAAAGAAAAAACCTCGTTCGTCGCGGAAAATCCGAGGCTCAAGGACGAAGACATCGGGAAGCGAAGTCGGAAGTTTTATGATTGCATCCATCATGGGCTGTATTGCGGAACCGAGTCCGTCAGAATACCTTCTCCCGCAGGAGTTGCAGCAGATAGGCGCCGTAACTATTATTCTTCATCGTAGTACCGATTCTTTCCACCTGATCGGCGGTGATGTATCCGGAGCGAAAAGCAATCTCCTCGGGGCAAGCCACCATCAGCCCCTGCCTTTTTTCGATGGCTTGGATGTAGAGCGACGCATCCATCAATGATTCATGAGTGCCAGTATCGAGCCACGCCATGCCTCGGCCCATGACAATGACTTCCAGTTGACCGCTCTCCAGATACACCTTGTTTACATCGGTAATCTCCAGTTCACCGCGCGCACTCGGCCGCAATGACTTCGCGATTTGGACAACTTGATTGTCGTAAAAATATAGTCCAGTTACCGCGTAACGTGATTTCGGACGCTGAGGCTTCTCTTCAATGCTGAGAGCACGGCCGGAGCCATCAAACTCCACAACTCCATACCGCTCAGGGTCGTGCACGGGATAGGCAAATACCCGAGCCCCGTGATCCTTACTTGCGGCCTCGCGCAAGTCTTTAGCCAGGTCGTGCCCATAAAAAATATTGTCTCCCAGCACCAGGGCGCAAGCACTTTCACCTAGAAAACTTTCGCCAACCAGAAAAGCCTGTGCGATTCCTTCCGGCTTTGGCTGGACCTTGTATTGCAGACGGATTCCAAACTGACTTCCGTCCCCCAGCAGAGCCTGAAATTTGAGCACATCATCCGAAGTAGTAATAAGAAGGATATCCCGTATACCCGCGAGCATGAGCGTACATAGCGGGTAGTAAACCATGGGCTTGTTGTAAACCGGAAGCAAACTCTTCCCCATGGCGTGGGTTACCGGATACAGTCGTGTCCCTGATCCGCCGGCTAGAATGATTCCCTTGTAGTTTGTATTTTTCGAGTCTTGCGTCATGAAAGTTGTCGATCGTTGCTCATCGAGATCAGCTACTCGAGATCAGGAAGAATAGTGCGTCTCAATCCACTGGCGGTAGCTTCCGCTCGTAACATCTCGAACCCATTCTTCATTGTCCAAATACCACTTTACGGTCTTGCGAATTCCCGTCTCAAACGTTTCACGTGGACGCCAGCCGAGTTCGCGTTCAATCTTATTTGCGTTCATGGCGTAACGCCGGTCGTGTCCGGGACGATCCTTCACAAACGTAATCAGAGTGCGGCGTGCCGGCCCACGGCTGCCCGCCATCTCATCCACAATGTCGCAGATTGTCTCGACGATGTCGATGTTGCGCTTCTCATTCCAGCCTCCGATATTGTAGGTCTGTCCCACACGACCAAGATGTAAGACCGTTGCAATCGCTTCGCAGTGATCTTCCACATAGAGCCAGTCCCGAACATTCTTCCCATCGCCATACACTGGAAGCGGTTTGTGGTGGAGGGCGTTGAGAATGATGAGCGGTATTAATTTTTCCGGAAACTGAAATCGGCCATAGTTGTTTGAACAATTTGTAGTGAGTGTGGGGAGACCGTAAGTGTGGTGATAGGCACGCACCAGATGATCCGAAGCCGCCTTGGATGCGGCATACGGACTATTAGGAGCGTAGGGCGTAATCTCGCAAAACGGTGCATCGTCCGCTCCCAGCGAGCCATAAACCTCGTCAGTAGAAATATGCAGAAAACGAAAGTCTGATCCTTCGCGCCCGGCCAGTCCTCCCCAATATTTCCGCACCTCTTCCAGCAGTGCGAAGGTGCCGTCAACGTTGGTGCGGATAAAATCTTCAGGCCCCCGGATGGAGCGGTCCACGTGGCTCTCCGCTGCAAAATGCACGATAGCTCGCGGCTTCAGCCGATCGAGGAGGCCATGCACCAAGGTGCGGTCTGAAATATCGCCGTGAACAAACTCATACTGTTTGGCGTTTGCAATGCCTGCGAGGTTGCGAAGATTTCCCGCATACGTGAGCTTGTCCAGGTTTACAACGGAATGCTCATTCTTTTTCATCCACTGCAGAATGAAATTGGACCCGATGAATCCGGCTCCGCCAGTGACGAGGATCGTATTTTCCATGATGAGAAATATCGCCGGGGCGCAATCCATTCTGCCCCTTGGTGCGCAGACAGCGAAAGCGAACCCTCAATTGTAAACAAAAAGGACGGGAATCATCCCGTCCTCAATGAGGTGCGCCGAATTGTTTAGTTGCTGTGTTCGTGCCGCTCAGTCATTGCTCTCTCTATCCCACCCGCTGGCGGGCTCCTGCGGCGCTTGCAGTTACGCCGGAGCTGGGCTTCTTGGGTGCTACGGTTTCTGTGCGGTTCCAGCCCATCATCTCGAAATATAGGCGTTCCACTTCCACGGCAATATTGCTCCATTGATATTGTTCGCGGATACGGCGTTTCGCAGCTTCGCCAGCAGCCTCCCGTACGGCTGAGTTCGAAATCAGGAATCTTAGCCGGTCCGCCAAGTCGGAAACGTCACCTCGTCGAAAGGTGAAGCCTGCATCTTCGATAGCCTCTCGATTTTCCGGAACATCGCTGGTGAGCACACAAAGTCCGGCTCCCATCGCGTCCAGCAACGCCAAAGATAATCCTTCCAAGTCAGACGGCAAAACGAACAACATGGCATTGGTGAGCAATTCGTCGAGAGCCTCGCCAGACACCCAGTCAAGAATCTTTATCCGATCACAGGCGTGGGTTCGCAGCTGGCGGGAGTAGTCGTCGCAATAACTTGAGGCTCCCGCCATTACGAGTTTTATGTCTGTCTCCAACCGCTCATAGGCCTCGACGAGGAGGTGGCACCCTTTTTCTGGCGAGAACCTCCCCAGAAACAGAATGTAACGATCGGGCTGAAGTCCCCAACGAAGAATCTTGTCTGGGGGACACCGGTCGCGCAGCAAGCCGCCGTTCGGCACGTATGACGTCTCTACTCCGTGGCTCTTCCAGTAATGCTGCCTCAGCGTCCGCGAGACAACCATCGTGGAGGTGGGCAAACTTACCGCCGCCCGTTCCCCCAACCGCAGCACAGCCGAGGCTATGCGGCCCCATTTCTTGCGCTGCCAGTCAAGGCCCTGCACGGTAACCAAAGTCTTCTTTCCCGCAAGCCGCGGGATGAACGAGAACAATGCCGGACCTAACGCGTGGTAGTGCACAATATCGCAAGGTTGAACCAGCACATGGAGCGTGCTCAGAAATGTGTGCAGCAGAGTCTCCAAATGCTTGGACCGGATCGTTGGCAGCCGCACCACCCCCATGCCATGGTGCGCCTGTACTCCGGGCGTGAAATAGGTTCGGCAATAGGCCGTCACGTGGTGCCCCATTCCGGCTAATCGCTTGCCAACTTCTTCGTAATAGGCTTCAATACCGCTATATTTCGAAATCAGACCGCGGCCACCTATAAATGCGATTCGGAGAATTGGTTTTTGGAACGCGGTTGGTGAGACTGACCCCATGAGGTTCAGCGCTGGGGTGAGCGCAAGACCCTGCAGCGGGACAAAGCCTGTCCGGGGAAGCAGACCAGCCACGGTTCGCGCCGGGGGGGCGACGACCGGAGTGAGTTCCGCAGTCAATCCTCTCACGACTCGCGACGGCTGCTTTCGGGCGTTGAGTCGCTCGTACAGCGCGATTAGAGTTTCGTAATGCCCTTCTGGCTTATGACGCTCGCGTACAAGATCTCGTCCAGCCCGGCCCATTTCGTCGGCAACTTGTGGTCGGGAGCTGAGGAATTCCAGGGCTGCCGCTAACGCGGATATATCTCCTGTTTTGTACAATAGTCCGGTCTTGTCGTGCACTAACTCACGCCGTGATCCCAGATCGGACGCAACAACTGCTCGACCATGTGCGTAGGATTCAAGGATCGTCTTACCCAGAGTTTCATACGCATGAGATGGGAGCACCGTGAAACGCGAACCGGCTATGGCGCGATCCAATGCTTCCCCCCGGATGTGGCCAATGAAGCTCACGTTCGCCAACCCCAACCCGGCGCCCAGTTGTTCTAATTCACTTCGTTCCGGCCCGTCACCAGCGACGACCAGTCGGAGATTCGGTAGCCTCTGCATGGCGTGCAGCAAATCGCCGACTCCCTTCTCAGCCGACAATCGTCCGAAATAAAGCAACGGAGCGCTTTCGGCGCTGCGCTCCAAAACCGGGCGTACGGGCTGGAAGTGTGGAAGGACCTCGAACTTCGCCGAATCCCATCCATGTTCGACAAACTTGTCACGTACAAATCGACTGGGAGCCAGGAAGCAATCAACGCATTTTCGGTAGGTGCCAAGCCTCTTGTGGAAGTATGCTTCCGCGACCAAGGCCATACGCGCGGCAAGTCCGGGATAGCACTTTTCTTTCAAAACATGCCAGCATTTTCCTCCTTTGCAAGCCTCGCACACCTCTCCGTGCGCGACCAGGTTATAGCTGGGGCACAGGACCTTGAAGTCATTCAAGTGATACACAACCGGGACCTTCTGGGCCTTCAACTCCCACAGGATTGACGGCGATAGATGATGGTAGATGTTGCGCACATGCGCTACGTCGGGTCGAAAATCAGTGATCATGGCTCGAATGCGGAGTCGCGCCTCGATCGAATAAATGGCCTGAGCCGCCAGTCTCGCTTTGTGGAACCATCCTTTCTGGTTCTTGAATTCCGTGTGCGGCATGAAATAGTGGTCGTAGGGAGTGGGATTACCGCGCGGATCAGCCATGGAAAACAGAGCCGCCGAGTGTCCTTTCGACCGCATGAGATCCATCGCCTCGAACATATAGGCTTCGGTTCCGCTGAAGAGGTAGTTATATTTGTTGCAATACAGGATTCTCATGGCAAGAACTCCAATCGTGGGATGCGATCAAATTCGGGAATGCGTCGCAAAAACTCTCCAGATTTTTTTGACGGCTAAAATTGCGAAGGACCTGCACGCGGGCTGCGTGGCGGATCCAGTCCAGGCGGTCAACAACGCGATGGCCCTTGAACTGGAGCAGAGATTGAAGGAAACAAATTCTCCGGATGAAATCCTGGAGGTCGCCGGGCTCATATAGAAATCCAGTTTTTCCGGGAATGACCAATTCCGGAATGCCCGTGATCGCAGGTGCGAGCACGATTTTGCCCATTACCATCGCTTCCATCAAGACCAGCGGAATCCCCTCGCTTCGGCTTGTAAGCACAACCAGATCTGCGTCCCGGTAGAGTGCGTCCATGGCCGGCGAAGCCACGTGCCCGAGCAACCGGAATTGGCTTTGCAATCGATTGTCCCGGATTAATAGTTCGAGACGCCGCCGCTCTGGTCCTTCTCCGGCGATCGCGCATTGCAAGTAGAGTCCCTTCTCGCGCAATCGCGCACAGGCGCGAACGAGAAATGCGTGATCCTTGACTGCGTGCAGGCGGCCTACAGCCAGGAGGGTGAAATTGCGGTGCGGCCCGGAAGCAAGCCTTGTTGGGAATTGTGCAGGCGGCGCATCGACACCCAGCCGGGACACTATGATCTTCCTCGGATCCGTACCCGGAAAGTGGTCCAGGATATAGCGCCGGTTGTAATCGGAAATCGTTATGCACGCCTGGCAATTTTCAAGTTTGCTGTCGAGATAGACCCGGTGCAGCAGCAGGTCTGATCCATGCAGCGTCATGCTGAACCTTATTCCCAACAAACGCGCCGCCACCATCGCGATCCACGAACCGAAATAGCCGTGATGCACGTGGATGTGATCGACGCGGCGGTCTTGCAGCAGAATGGCGTAATAGGCGCCCAGCCAGGTGTGGAGCAACGCTTTCAAGCGCAACTTGGGACTTTCTTTCCCTCGCAGTAGTACCCGCGCCATCAGGCCTGAAATCTGCCTCCATCGCTTCACAGCCAACCCGAGAGCTCGCAGCAGAATCAGGACGCGCACAGGCTGGAGGCACAGCGTTGACGATCCTGGAAGTTGGTTCGAGGATGATTTCTCCGACGAGATCTTCCGGCGTACGCTTCCCGGGATCACGTGTACGCCGCGGCGCCGCAGTCCAAGGATTTCCTCGCTTACATAAGGTTCCACGGCAGCGGGAAATTGGTTCGCGAGATAAGCTACGGTGAGCACTGAAATTTGAGATTGCGAATGGAAAGCTGGGGTGATTCAATTCTCTGTGATTCAAGCCGCAGAACTGCCCAGGGCCTGATGAGGGCAAATTGGATTGCGTTGGTACTCGCGGATTGCACGGCGTTGTTGTGCCACCAGCATTCCAGCCAGGACGAACAACAGGCCGTTCACAAACTGATAGTTCATTACGACCACCGATGCGTTGACCAGGAAGACGCCCAGCAGAACCGGCCACATGGCGTGAAACTGATGATCGAGTAAGCCGTTGCACTCGTCTCGCGGAACCATGCCCCGTCCCAACCTCAGGAGCTCCCACATGAGCCACACATAAAGCGCCAGGCCGAGGATGCCATGCTCCACTAGCAGCTCCAGGAAAGTATTGTGGGGATACAGTTCCTTCTCCTTATATCCGCTGACGTGGCGGGCAAGTTCGCCGGGCATTTGATTTACTCCCCAGCCCGTGAAGGGCTTCTCGAGGAACATCTGCCAGCCTCCGGCGTAGACGGCCTCGCGAAAATCCACCGGGCCCGATTCCTGTAGACGATCTACGAGTGCGTGGCGCTGATCGTCGAAACTCATGGTAATAAGGAGCGCAAAAACTCCTGCCGCTGCCACAGCAACCGAGACTCGCCGGAGTCTTCGGTTATGGGAACGCACAATCAGAACGCCTACGCTCACCACGAACGTCAACCAGACGGCCCGGGTCATCGTTGCCAGGATCGCAAATGGGAGAGAAGCCAGCAGGATGACAGCTTTTAAGCCGCGTATTCTGCGTCGCAAAAACGCATGGAGCGCGATGAGGCCGAGCAGGTTTAGGGATACTCCGTTCGCCACGGCCTGTAGCAGCGGTCCCCGGGCCCGGTCAACGTGATATCCCAAACTCTCGTCCAGAATGAAGCGCGGAAAGATTACGCATCTTGCGCCCGCGAGAAAAGCGATCGATGTAAAGCAAAGATACGCAAGTACTGCCAGCGAGAACATCTCGAAGAGTTCCAGACGCCGCTCATTTCGAAATATGAGCGCCGACAAATGAAAGAGCGCGAATGGCACAATAAACTTCGCCGCCACGAGAGACCAAGTCTGATTGTCGAAGGGTTGGCCTATCACGCTGGCGACCGCTAAGAAAGTCAGACCGATCATGGGCCACGTGGCCCTTTCGATAATCCAGAACCGCTGCCTCGTAACCAGCGCTCCTCCCACTACGCCCACCACCAATAGCGCGAAGGCAACGCGATCGATCTCGTAAAAGGGGACGTCAGGATGGCGGAGCAGCATAGCGGTCAGCGCTAGAAGGAGCAACACGGTCGGCGCTGCCATCACCGCCTGCACCGGGCGAAGCGCCAAGTGGAGCGCGTGGAAAACTGCATCTGCTGCGCATCCTGCTGGTGAGGCTGTCTTCGCCAAGGCTGAGGTCACTACTCCCCACTCCCGCGCAGCACCGCTCCTGCAGTTCTTAGCAGGATGGATAAGTCCATCCTGAGACTCCAGCCGTGGATGTACTCTATATCGAGTTTCATGGCAGTCTGAAAGGATGGATCCTTCCGCGCCGTAACCTGCCAGAGCCCGGTCATCCCGGGCACGACGTCCAGCCGCGGTAAGTGTTCAAGCGCGTACCCGGAAACATCATCCATTGGGTGCGGCCGTGGCCCGACCATGCTCATCTCGCCTTTCAAGACATTCCAAAGCTGTGGAAGTTCGTCCAGGCTATAGCGACGCAGGAATCGTCCGACACTCGTAATTCGCGGATCGCCCGCGATCTTGAAAAAAGGGCCAACCCTTTGATTTCGCTCGCGCAAGCTTTCTTTGAGATCATCCGCGTTTCTCACCATAGTGCGGAACTTGTAGCAGGGGAATGGTCTGGCCTTCCGTCCCGCTCGAGGTGCTTTATAAAGGGCGGGCCCGGACGACTCCATTTTGATCAGAATGGCGATCAACAGCATAGCTGGTGCGAGAAAAATGAGTGCCGCTCCCGATGCGGCCACGTCCAATGCTCGTTTCAGCAGAAGTCCTAGGACCGGCAGTTTTTCTTCGTGTTGAGAAATCAATGGAATGTTTCCCATGCTTTCTAGTCTTGCCTGTCTCTCCGGGGCAGGCACTTCAGACCAGTTCCAGCTCATACCCCTCGATCTCAAGGGCCAGCGAGCGCTGTATCGATTGAATCGAGATCACCAGCTTTTTCTTTTCGTGCTGCACCAGGAGTCCTTCCAAGCCGTGCAGACAACCGCCTCGGATCCGCACTCGTTGTCCCGCATGAACGAAAGGATGAAGAGAGAAGAGTCCTTTCTGTTGCAATAGAAGTTGCAGATCTTCAATCTGCTTCGGAGGTATCGCAACCACCGTCCCTCCAAAGCTCACGAAGCGGATTACTCCCACAGTTCGAGAAACAATCTGCCACGAATCCCGGGTTTGATCGAGGTGCACGAATGCGTATCCTGGAAACAGAGGAACCGTTACCATCTTTTGCCGGTCGCTCCACCTGTGATGTTCCGTCAAGAGGGGAAGGAAGACGTTGAATCCTTGGTGACGAAGCTGCGTGAAAATTTTTTTCTCGAAGCGGTGCCGGGTTTCCAAGGCAAACCATTGGGGCAAAGGGTCCACCATCAGCGGTGGCGGCAACGACTGCATGACTCGGGTAAGGGCCGTCAATTCGCAGCCAAAGCTACCGCCCTTTGAGTCCCACCGACATTTCGCCTCATTTTGCACGACATTCAAAACTGTTAGAGCCGCTGCACTACCCAATCGATGACATCGCCTAAAGCCGGCGATAAATGCCGTCAGGGATTGGAAACGCTCTTTCCATGAGCACTGTTCCCAGCATTCGACACTGTGCTGCGTCCATCGTTTCTTTGATCTTTCGGGCTGTTGCTCGGCGCGTTCTGCGAGCGTCCAGCACAAGAATAATTCCGTCGGTCAATTGTCCCAGCAGTACGGCCTCGCTCGACATGCCGGCCGGAGCACCTTGTATCACGACATACTCGAATTCCTTGCCGAGTTCCTCCAAGCAGCCAACCCACCGGAGTCCAGTGCCAGATTCCTCACTGCATTCGAGCCCGCTTTTTTGTACCCGCCAAAGATTGGCCGCTATTTGGGTGGACCAGGGCTTAATCAAAGCGGGCCTTCGAGCAACAGCGCGGGCGTATGCGGTTTCTGCCATGCGTTGCCTGCCAGCCACGAGCGCAACGTGTCCCCGAGTCTCCCGGGCGAGAGCGAGTGCCACTTCGTCGCAGATCGTTGCCACATTCAAGTGCGGCTCCGCCGCGCTGAAGACAACCTGCTTTACCGGACGACCAACGTTGGTAAAGAACACGCGACGCACCAAGCTTCGAATTTGTTCACGAGCGAAATCTTCGGGACACCACCGTTGAGGTGCGCAGCCGTCATCTTCTTGCGGCACGGGTTCTCCCGTTGGCGACCGAAAGTCTTCGGAACTACCCAGCAGGTCCGCGTTCGCGCTCATCGTTTCTCCTTCACGCAGATATCCTCCGTCCAGTTCTCACCGGCAACGAAGCTAATACCGGTATTTCCAAACATGTTAGTACCTCCTCGGGCGTACGCAGCGCCGGGTCCAGGTAATCCGCGGCGAATGCCACTCCTGCGCCTGAAGTAAAGGCGGTGACAAAACCGACCAGCACAATAGCCGCTGCGGGCCACACGGGGAGCGCCGGTACGACCGGTTGCTCGGCAATTGCCACATTTACGATGCCATCTTCATCCAACGCATCGCCCATCCTCGACTCTTCTCGTTTCTTCACATAGAGCAGATAGTTCTCCTGCGCTGCCTTCTCACTGCTCAGAAGATCATCCTGAGTAATCTCGTCCTCGCCCAGTTGCCGGGCCTGGTTGCGATATTCAGTCAACTGCGTGCTGGCGGTCAGCTCTCGTGCCTCTAATCCTTTTAGGTCAACGCGGCCCTTCTGCGCTTCCCCTTTAGCCCACTCATAGTCGGCGTTCTTGTCGGTGGTCTCATCGCGCACCGGAGTCAATGTCTCAGCGGCGATTGCCAATTTGGCCTGAAGGATCTGCTGCTCCGCTTCCTGCACGAGCCGGTGGTTCGGCTCGAACTTCGTCAGTAGCTGGATCTTCTTCAACTGCAGGTCCAGCAAGGTTGCCTTCAAAGCCCGCAGCAACTCTGGATTGTCCGCCGTACGAAGTTGTGTTGTGGCTCGCTGGGGTAAGTCCGCGATCTGAGAGTCGAGCTCTCGAACCCGGTGCTCTGTTTGCGACATTTGCAGCTGAGTCTGTCCATAACTTTCCTCTGCGGCGTCAAGTCGCCGCAATAAAAGGTCCCGTTGCTGTGCCGCGACGACTACGCCATGGCTCTTGGCAAAGGTCAGCAACTTCCGTTTAGCGTCCTCCAATTGCTGTCGGGACTGCGCAGTCTGCTGCTCGAAAAAAAGAAATTGCCCGGCCGGCCGGTGGACCTCCATGTGTTTTTCCAGGTAGATGCTGGAGAGCGATTGCAGTACGTGCGCCGCCCGTCGCGGGTTCGTCGCGTCATAGCTCACAGCGATCAAGTTTGTTTTCTTGATCGACTCCACCTTCAACCGGTTGGCCAGTCGTTTTGTGGCTCGTTCGATGCCAGCCGCTTGCTCTTCGTGCGGCCGCACCCATCGCAACCAGTCATCGGAAGCTAAACCGTTGGCTTCCACTACCCGACGCAAAACGTCGTCATCCTTCAGCAACTCGACTTCTGAATTCAGTTCTTCTTCGCTAACTTCGACCCGGGAGAAATCTGGGGGAGAGATCGGCTGAGCGGTCACAGGAGGATCGGAACGTCCTCGACGAACCAACACTCGAAGGTGGGCGCGATGGGTCGTGCCCGCCACGGCATAAATCACGCTCAGCAGAAAGATGAGACCTGAGACGCCGACGAATAGTTTCCACTGCCGGAACAGCACGGTCGCCAACTCGCGCGCGGTAGGCGGTAGCGACTCCTTTCCCGGGTTGGTTCGATCTTCTTCTAACATGTCAGATTGACCTCTCCCGCTTAGAACTGTGTGGGACTCACGTACATGCTTAAGGCAGGTTTGCTGAGAAAACGCTCAATCTTGGAAATGGAATTTTGAGGAACAAACACAAGGTCACCCGGCCGCAGGCGTGGAATTTCACTCAGGCTTTTTTCCTTCAGCATCTTCTTCATGTCGAAGACGCGTGCCTCAACCAGATCTTCGTTTACGTGGCGGAAAAGGACTACCTGAGAATGCTTCGCCTCATGAGTAAATCCGCCGGCGATTTGCACGGCTTCCAGGATGGAAGTTTCGGTGCGTAACTCGTATTTGCCAGGATGTCCCACTTCTCCGCCGGCCACAAAGTAAGGATGCTCAAACTCCTTGAGCCCCACGGACACCTGCGGATCGTGAAGATATCCGACGTACGCTTTTCGCACCGCCGCCTGGAACTCCTCAAGCGTTCGTCCGTAGGCGAGAACCGCGCCGGCATCTTTCACTAAGACGTAACCATCGGGCTGCACCGTCAGCGTCTGGTCGAATTCGGGCGACAGCGTGAACGCCAAAGTGACAACATCGCTTCGGTTGAGCCGGTAAAGCGGACGGCTTTGCCCTCCGAGCATCTGAAGGTTTCCCGTGCCATCCGCTTGCCCCGGTTTTGCAGCCGTCATTTCCGCGCTCCCCAACCCGGCCCCGGTTTGGCCGGTTTGCGAAGACTGTATGCTTGCGCCGAGGTCCTGCGGTTTCTGGTTCTCCTGGGCGAACACGGCCATGCAAACTTGCAACATCAAAAACGCTGATAGCGAAAATGTGATTACTCGATCTCTTGCTTTCATTGCCGTGATGGAGCGCTCTGTTCTTTTCCGGCTCCATGTCAGCAAGGTACTTGCCTGCAACTTTCCTCACAAGACATAGGAAGTGCTACCTACCAACGTAGTCATCGTGGGTTTCGTCGCGAGAGTGATTAACGGCGGGACGTGCCGCGGGTCTTGATTCTCGCGCCGTCTTTCGATAGAGGCGCAAGACCGCTGCCCGACCGGGTACCCACAAAAGTAGACTTGCGTGTTTGCCGAATCACAAACGGAGCCGAAGAAGTTTGGGAGGAAAGACGCACGAACAGCCCCCGTGTTCGATATTCCACCCATGCTCTAGAATCCATTTTGAAACATTGAAGGGTGAGCGATCTTTTCCACAACTCATTCCCCCGTCTTCCCGAATTGAGAGTCGCTCCCAGATTTTGTGACCTATCCCCTTGAGTCCCGCGCGAAGCACTCCTAAGATCAAGAGGTGTTCGAACCCGTTTCGTTGGGAGTGCCCGGTTCATGAGTTTGCCCACGGCCGCTGCTTCGGCCGCAATCCCCGTGCTCATCGCAGACTCCAACCGCATGCAATCTCACCTGCTGACCAGCGCATTGCGCCGACGCTCGGAGTTCCGTATTTCCACCTGCCCAGTCGACATAGAGGCGATTCTCCAGGCGGTAGCCTTTACTCCGGTGCGGGTTGTCATTCTTTCCCTGAATCATTCGGTCGACGTTGCCGATCAGATGGCGTCCATGCGCCGGATTCATCTCTCTCATCCGACGGTTGCGAAAGTCCTCTTGTCGGAGTCCTACGACCGCGAGTTGGTAGTCAGCGCTTTCCGGTCCGGCGCGCGTGGAATCTTTTGCCTCACCGACAGCCACTTCCGCCTGCTATGCCGGTGCATTCAGCGGGTCTCCGAAGGTCAGATCTGGGCCAATACCGAACAGATGAACTTTCTGCTGGATTCGTTTGCGGAAGCTCCGTCCCTGCGCGTGGTCAACTCCAAAGGCGGGCTCCTTCTCACGCCCCGGGAAGAACAGGTCGTGGCGCTGGTTGCCGAAGGCCTCAGCAATCGGGATACGGCGCGGGAACTCAACCTCTCTGAGCACACGATCAAGAAATACCTGTTCCGCATCTTCGACAAGCTGGGGATCTCCTCCCGAGTCGAGCTTGTACTCTATGCCGTGCACCACAGCGATCCCCGACAGGCGCAATGGCTTGCCGGGATCAGCCGGGCACGCCCAACGCCTGACTTGGGCCGACCCATTTCGCGTCTTCCATGTGCTGCCGCGGAAATTTGAAAACCTGCGCCAGCGGCTGTATAAATTTGAGGACGCCATCTCGTGCCTGATGAATCGCCCAATCCCGCGCCTGATCCTCGGTCCCGCCGTCCGACCATTATGGCCGCCGGCCTGCTGCTCCTCGCTCTTGCATTGGTTGTGATCTACACCAGCCGCGGAGCGTTCCTCAGTCCACTTGCTTTGGTTGTGGTCGCGGCCATCGGCCTTGCAGCACTGCTTTTGCAGCTGCGTTTGCGAACGGACCTTCATCCTTCTATTCGAGGTCCGCTGTGGCTTAACCTTCTGGGCGCAGGGTTTGCCCTGGCTGCGGTCGCTTCCGACTTTCTTAACCTCAACCCGGTTGTGATGTTGATTGCCGCCCTGGCTGCCGTGGTATCTTTCGGCGTAAGCGGCATTATCGTTCTCAGCGCACTGCGCAAGCCGCGGGTTTAACGTGAGTCCTGTCCTCGGGTAGCCCTTGCAGGAGAACTCATGCAGGAGAACTCAATGCATGGGACGTCCCTAGGGCTTGAACTCCACTGCGACGGTGGTTTCCACCACCGCCGGCTGGCCATCCACGCGATATGGTTTAAATCGCCACCACCGCATCGCGTCCGTGGCGGACTGTGCCAGGATCTCGGGGCCGTTCAGGGCGTGCACGTCCAGGACTGAGCCGTCGCGTCCGACAATGACGTCGAGGACGATCACTCCTTGCAACTTGCTCGGGCGCGCCGCCGCGGGATAATCAGGGTCGACGCGATGCGTGACCAGCTTCTCCATTACGTCGGCGGGCACGTGAGCCTGCGGCTGCATGGTCGCTTCGGTTTTCCGTAGGCCGGATTCGAGATCTTCCCAGCCGCGATTCCAGCGCCACCACAGAACCGCCAACAGGATCGCCGCCGAAACCAGAAAGAAGATCCATCCCCGGCCGAACTGCCAGGGAATCGGCGGCGGTTCGCCACCCCACCTTCCACCTTTTGAGACTTTCGTTTCTCGTTTAATCGATTCTGTTGCCGTCTGTGCCGGAAGTTTCGCCCGCGTGCCGGGCTCCGGCTCCGCTTTCGTCTCTTCCGTGGCGTTTTCCACCCAATCGCGGATTGCCGCCAGCTGCGCAGCCGAGAGCCCAACAAACTCCATCCCGCAACGCAACTTGTCGTGATGCCTTACCCGCGCCCGCGCCCGCAGCGCATCCGCCGCCTGCGGCAAACGGATTTCCACTCCCACCACTTCTCCCGGCAACAACTCCGCCGCCATCACCGCCGCCACTCCCCCCGGCCCAAGATTCACCGACCGCCCCGGCACCGAATCCGGAATCCCCGACCGCAGCACCGTGACGTCCACCGGCGCCTGCACGCGATACCGCGCCCCCCGCCGCCGCGAAGGCTGATCCCACCCCTGTGCCTGTGGCCCTGCCGCCATCTCGATACTATATTCCGGCGCAGTTGGTTTTGGGTGGCGCAACGGTTCACCGCTGCGAAAAGAGGCCTTCTCTTCAGAACCGGCTTCAGCCGTCCCTCTAAAGCCAATGAGATCTCAACAGCCGCATGGGATTCGTATCAGGGTATGCCTTCAGGCATACCGCCCCCGCCGCATCGATCAACCGAAGCCCTCAGGCGCTGCGGTGGCGCTCCCCAATATGCAAGAACCTTCATCTTGACTACCACCCAACTCACGCGCAGCATGTTTGCGTCGTCCGAATCGGCTTCACAACAGGATTGCACGATGAGCAGGATCAGCTTTGGTGTGTGGGCGCCGCCAGTGCTGATCAACCCAGGAAAAGAGTCGCGACGAACGTTGAAGCGTGTATTCCACGCTTCGCACGGAGGCCTCCGATGAGGAAACTTGATGGCTGCAAGAGGGCATGCATTCTCTTGATGAGTGCGGCTATGATGGTAATCGCCGCGCAGGCGCAGACCTTTACTACTCTGTGGAATTTCGATTGGGCGGATGGCGCTGATCCCATCAATTCGCTCGTCCAGGGAACGGACGGTTCTCTCTACGCTCCCACTATCATGGGAGGGGCGGGCAGTACGAATAATTGCTGTGGAACGGTTTTTAGAATTACGCCCCAGGGCGCATTGGCACGGCTTCACAGCTTTTGCAGCCACAACTATTGCGAGGCGGGCTACGACCCATCTGCCACGCTCGTCCTGGGGAGTGACGGGAACTTCTACGGCGGGACATTCTACGGCGGAGCCAACCGCGCTGGCACTATCTTCGAGATCTCTCCGACCGGCACGTTGACGATCGTCCACACCTTCGATGTAACCGATGGATCGAGTCTTGCCGGCCTGATTCAAACCAACGATGGAACTTTCTACGGGACAACTTCTTACGGAGGAACCGGGTCTGCCCCTGGCACTGTTTT